>Ga0179592_10000101_pt1 | contig 36092 bp, 28 predicted proteins | sample CZODoug2_1_08_16_FD_148623 | JGI IMG/M metagenome (GOLD analysis project Ga0179592, IMG submission 148623) | Vadose zone soil fungal communities from Angelo Coast Range Reserve, California, USA - CZODoug2_1_08_16fungal (Illumina Assembly) | ecosystem: Environmental > Terrestrial > Soil > Vadose...
TGATCAGTTCGTCGTTGGCGGTGGCAGCGCCTGCGGCGAATGCCGCCACGGCGCCTAGACAGGTTGCGAGTAGCACCTTGCGCATATTGAACCCTCCCAGGTTGCTTCCAGTTTTATATGATTTGTGCGATGGGCATGCGCCCAGCGTCAGCTCTTGCAGTGGGATGTTCTTCCGACATCGAATCGCAGATTCGGCGACGTATCACCCGGTCTTCGTCAACGCCAAGCACACATGTCCGCAGAGCACCGAAGCATGCCGCCCCGGATTGAGGATTTCCGTGCCTTGTGAGAGATCACCACGTAAGTGAGTCAGAAGCCGATGCTGCCCGACAGTTTCCTCCTCCAGATATGAGCCTTTATATGAGCCTTGGGTTTCCGTCGAAACGGACCACTCGCTCCATTTTCCTGCGTATTCCTATCCGGTTCGGCAAACGGAAACTTGCCCAAGAGGGAAGCCCGCTTGCTCGAAAGCGAAGCTCAATGAATATTTTAGCTGTCAGCCCGTGTTCTCCTGCGGGCGTTGCCTTCGCCCAACGTGGCGCCAGTCCCTTGGCGACCGGTACCCGAGCAAGACAATGTTCAGGTTCCCCTTGACGACGCTGAAACTAAGTCGGAGGATCGCCCGATGGACGTCAGGAGGAACGCTGCTCAAGCTCCAACGCCCGCTTTAAATCGAGGTAAATGTCGCTTCTTGGTGACCCGACGCCTCGCGGCGCCGTCACGTTTTGATCTCAAATCAGTGGCTGGGTAATGTCCAATACCGTCCGTTCACTTAGCACCTCCGGATTGGCGCCGAAGAAGCAGATCCAGTGTTGGACCGATGCGCTGACTGAGCTTTGCGGTCAGTTTGATATTGATCCGCTGGAAGCTTCGTCGCTGGAAGGACAAATCAACTATACGACCGTTTCGCGGTTGAAACTCTGTCAGATCGAGACGAGTCAGCATCGGCTTGCGCATCCCATTTCGCGGGCGAAATCGGGCGAACATCCCTACGTCAAGATCCTGTTTCAGACATATGGAATTTCCCATTTCGAGCAGAGCGGCCGCCGCATCGAGCTCATGCCCGGCGATTGTCTCGCCTATGATGTGTCGTGCCCGCATACTATTATCAGCCCGTCGCTAACGCGGCACGAAGTAGTCATTGTACCAAAGGATTTGCTGGAAGAACGCGGTTTCCATTCGGCGAAGATGTCGGCATGCAAACTGTCGGCACGCACCGGCACCGGCCGGATCGCGTATGACTTTGTACATGCCGCATTTGGCGAAGCACAGAAACTGTCACCCTACAACGCAATCGGCGTGGCTGATTCGCTGATCGATCTGCTGCTATTGCCTCTTCGCGAAGCTGGCACGATGTTCGATCATGGCGGTCCCGTGGCGATGTATGTGCGGGCTCAGGTCTTCATCCGCGAACATTTGCGCGACCCGGATCTCAGCATCGACCAGATTTCCGCGGCATTGGGCTGCACCAAACGCTATCTGCACATGTTATTCAGTGACCGGGGCATGACCGTCAGCGACTACATTTGGCGGGCAAGGTTGCAGAACTGCCGTCAGGAACTGGAGGCCCACGGCGGAAAAACAATCACGGATGTCGCGTTTTCGTGGGGCTTTTCAAGCTCGTCGCATTTCAGCCGTGTGTTCCGGAAGTATTTCGGAATTGTTCCGTCCTCGATCCACAAAGCACAGCACGGTAACCTCTCGCCGGATGTTTCGTAGCCCACGTCAGCTCGCGGGCTCGATGTCATAGAGAATGGCAAAGGGCGTGGTGACTGCCGGCTTGAGGCCACGCGGCAGCGACACTGGTGGGGACGGATCGATCAGCAGAACCTGGTCGAAATTCGCACGCCAGTTCGTCAGATAACGGGCATTGCCGAGCGTATCGTCGGAGAAGTGATCCTGACTGAGCACCGACCACTCCACGGGTTCGGCGGTCGGCTGCGAAATCCCGGCATAGTGTGCCCTCACCTCTAGCGGCTGCTGTGTTGGATCCGCAAACATCAGCGGCCAGAACGCACGGCGTTCAACCACCAATAAAGCGGCGAGATGGCCATCAAGCCGGTAAATTCCCGGCAATGCGCGCTCGGGCAGAGCGGCCTCGGTTATATGTCCGGGATGGCCGCGGGCGACCAGAACGCGGGCAGCCGGCTTCACGGGCGCCATGGCAGCCCGGAGGTCCGCGAGGTCCTGCCTATGTTCGATCCAGGTCGCCGAGATATAGCCGGCACGAACCGCGATCAAGATGACGAAGATCAAACCGGCCATCCGCGCATGCGCCGATGTCAAACGGGGCTGCACGCCGGCGAACATGAGTAGTCCCAGCATCAAGGCCAACCGCACATCAACGAAGGTGCCGCCCTTGAGTGTCGAAGGTGCGATCAAAAAGAGCAGCGCCAGCGTTACGAGGGCCGGCGTCGTGGCCGGCGCGAACACCGCGTTGCGCCAGCCAATGACGGCAACCGAAAACACCGCGATCCCGATGATGAGGGTCAAGTTCACACTGGTGGTCATGAACGGCGTAAACACCGTCCACAATTTCTGAAAACCTCGCCACGCGCCGATCGATGCCGCGCCGCCACCCAAAGGAGACGCAATATAAAGAATGACCGCCGGGCTTAGGGCGAATGCCAGCATAGCGTCGGTGCGCACAACTTCTGCGACACCAAGATCGCCGGACCGTTTCGCATTCAGCAACCGCGCGGCTTCCTCGGCGCATATCAGCAGCGCGAACAGGAGCAAGCCAAAAATGTGGCACAAGAAAATCACCGCGGCGGCCACCGCGGCGACGACTGCTGCGATCGACCGGCCGCCGCGCCGGCGCAGTGCGATCCATGCTGCGGCGCCTGCGAAGGCTAACCCAACAGACAGCAGGAAATTCATAAAGCCGAGATGGAAGACGCCGTTATAGGCAACTACGCCCGAGGCCAACGGCCAATACGAAAAGCGGTTGAAGGCAACCACATGATATACGATGACACCGATCACCGGAGCGAACAGGCTAAGCGCCAGCAACAAGCGCCCGCCAACATGCACCGGCGTCACCTTGAGCAGACCTGCGCCGAGTACATCCATGCCAAGGTTCGGCAGCAACCGCCAATGCGGCGCATACATGAGTGACAGGACAGGATCGCCGGGATGCGACAGTACGAAGTAGCGCGCGAGATGGTTTGGATAATCCAGCACCGGCGGCACGTCGACCAGAACAAACGGGACAGCCAGCACAACCGCAAGTAACAGTGCGCCAAGAAGCCAAGGCAAGCTCGGACGAATTGCACCATGATCGGCGGTCTGGACGACTTCGGACGAGGGCAGGCGCATGCAGGACTCAGTTTCCGTGTCCCGCGCCGATCCAGCTGGGCTTTTCATTGCCCCGATTTTAACTCACAACATTGCCTAAATACCTAATTGTCCACGCCCAGTTACCTAATTTTCTACCGGGTTTTCGACGCCTTAGTCGGCTTTCCCTCCATCTCGAACTGTCATCGGTGCAAAATACAGTCTCTCACCGGTCGACGTTGTTCCCAGCCGACACGCTCCAGTTCCGGGCTGGCATCTTCGACCTGCGGATAACCAAGGCAGAAATATCCGATGAAACGCCAATCCCTGGGAACGTCGAGAATCGTCCCGATGATGACGGGATCAAGGATCGACACCCACCCCATGCCGATGCCTTCGGCGCGGGCTGCCAGCCAAATGGAAAAGACCGCGGTCACTGCGGAGTAGTCCGCCATCTCGGGCATCGTACGCCGGCCGAGTCCATGGCCAACGACGGTTGCTCGGTCGGCGAACACGGCGAGATGACAGGGCGCCTCGCGCAAACCGGCGAGCTTTAGGGCGGCGTACCGAGTCGACAAATCGCCAGTGTAGTCGCTAAGCGCATCGGCGTTACAGGACTCGAAGTTATCCGTCGCCGCTTGCCGACGGCCGGGATCGCCGACGATCACGAAACGCCAGGGCTGGCTGAGCCCAACCGAGGGCGCCAGACAGGCGATCTCGATAAATCTTTCCAGCATGCCCGGGGGCAAGGGTTCAGTGCGAAACCGGCGCACATCGCGACGCCAGGAAAACAGATCAAGCAAGCGCGTACGAAAGGCTTCATCGAAATGCGGCGCAATTGATCGATCGTTGTTCATGCTTACCCTCGCCTGCACCGAAATGGGGAATCTCCGCGGCGCGGCCCTTGATGCCTGACATCACGATATCCGTCAGGAACGGAATAATACGTCGCTGGCGCTCATAAAGCGAAGGCCATGGTCGCGGGCCGTCGCGAACGATCTGCGCCGGAATTCCACCGGTAGTGATCGATTTTGAGGGTTGGAAGCCGAATTCGAAGCGAGATACCCGTCTATTACTTGTGAAGGGGGGTTTGAATTTGAGACCGCATTGTGCTTTTTAGCAATTGTCATCGGTGCCTTCCAAGAAGGTGAAACGGGAATGCGGTGCGGGGAGATCCCCCAATGCCGCAGCTGCCCCCGCAACTGTAAGCGGTCATTTGCGATCCAACTGAGCCACTGGACTTGCCCGCAAGTCTGGGAAGGCGGATCGCGAGACGACCGCGAGCCAGGAGACCGGCCGCTGACGGGTATCAACTCGTTCGACGGTGGGTCGGCGGAAGGGGTGGCTATGGGTTTCCGGAATTGTGCTGCCGGCTCGGCGGCAATCGTTGCTTTGGCATGCTGTAATAGCGGCGCACGCGCGCAATCGAGTCCCGACCAACTCCCTCCAGTGGTGGTCAATCCGGACGGACCGCCCAAGCCAGTACGGCAAATTCGCCGAGCCGCCAGCCCAGTCAGCCGACCCGTGCCGGCACCGAACAATCCTGACGCTCCACCTCCACAGCCCTCCGAACTGGTCGTTACACCCAACAGAACGCCCGAACCGCTCAGCCGTACTGGCAGCGCGATCAGCGTGGTTAACAGCGAAACCCTCGCAACAAGTAACCCCGGCTCGCTAGTCGACGCACTGCGAACCGTTCCGGGACTGGATATTACCGAGACCGGAGGACCGGGGTCGACGACCAATATTCGTCTGCGTGGCGCCAATACCGGCCAGACGCTCGTCATGATCGACGGCATCCGGATCAACGATCCGACCGCCGCCAGCGGCGATTTCGATTTCGCAATGTTCGCGCCGAGCGCCATCGAACGCATCGAGGTGCTGAAGGGTCCGCAAAGCGCGCTCTACGGCTCGGATGCGATGGGTGGCGTCGTCAACATCATCACCAAGAAGGGCTCCGGCCCCGCACAGTTCAATGTCCGCACCGAAGGCGGAAGCTATGGCACCGCGGTCACCAACGGATCGCTGATCGGCTCGTCAGGTCCATGGTCTTACGCGTTCACCGGCGGTGGACAGCACAGCAACGGGTTCTCGCGCTTCGGCTATCGCATCCCCCCGCTCGAAGCCAAATTTGGCCCGCTTGAACGCGATGGCTTCGACCGCGTCGGCGGCTCGGCGCGTATCGGCTACGACGCCGGCGAAGGGGTGCGGCTGGAAACCGGCATGCTCTCCTCCTTCACGCGATCTGCTTACGACCAGTCCACCGGCGCGTTTCCCGATACGCCGTCAAGCGCCACCCGGCTGCTGGAGCAGGTCTGGGCGAAGGCAACCGTGGACACGCTGGGCGGTGTGCTGACCCACAGCCTTCAGGTGTTCGACACCCATGTCGATCGCTCCTTCGACGATGTAACCTACAAGATCAACAAGCTGCCGCAGAATACGACGTCCATCGTTTCCGATTTCATTGGCAACAGCAGCGGAGCGGAGTATCAAGGCAACCTGAAACTGGGTTCGCTCGGGTCGCTGATATTCGGCTCCAGGGCGCAGCACGAGACGGCGGACACCTATACAAGCAAACTGCTGCCGGTACCCGGCCCGCGACTGCCGCAGCTTGCGAAAGCGCAGGACACCGATTCAGTGTTTGCACTATGGCAGTTGCCGATCGGCGAGCGGTTGAACATCACCTTGGGCGGACGTGTCGATGATGTGGTGGACGTCGCGCGCTTCGAGACGTGGCGGGCGACCGCCGCCTACATGATCAGTGAAACCGGCACCAAATTTCACGCCAGCGCCGGCACCGGCGCCAAGGCGCCGACGCTGTTCCAGCTGTACGATCCCATGTTCGGCAACACGACCCTTAACCCGGAGCAGAGCTTCGGCTATGACGCCGGCGTAGATCAAAGCGTTCTTAACGGTCGTGTCGTGGTGTCCCTTACCGGTTTTTCGAATTCGTTCAGCAATCTGATCAATTTTGTCAGCGATGCCGCTCATCCCAACGGGCACTACATCAACGTTGCGCGCGCCGAGACGGATGGCCTGGAGGTCGGAGCAAATATCACACTCCTCCCCGGCTTGGTGAAGCTCAACGCGGCCTACACTTATCTTCATGCCGAGGACCTTGCGACCGGTCTGACGCTGGCGCGGAGGCCGAAGAACCTGGCGCATTTCGCGCTGACGATAACGCCCACCGACAAGTGGATGATCGAACCACGCGTCACGACGGTGTCGAAGCGCTTCAGCAGCGCCAATCAGGTCGGTCAGGTCGATGCTTACACCCGCGTCGACCTCTATAGCGAATACAAGATCGACAAGACCTGGAAGGTGTTTGCCCGTGGCGAGAACATCCTGAACGAACATTATCAGGAGGTTCTCAATTTCGGCACCACCGGTCCCGCCGCGTATGCAGGATTCAACGCCACATGGTGACGCCGGATTTCCCACGGCGTGTGATTGTTGTGACCACGGCGCTTGCGGTGCTGGCAGCATTGCTGGCGCTTGGCTCACTTGGCACCGGACCGGTAAGGCTGTCGCCGCTTACCGTGATCGATGCGCTGTTCGGCGGTGGCAGTGACGTACAGCAGACCATCGTCCGGGAAATTCGCTTGCCACGCACGATCCTGGGATTGGCGATCGGCGCGATACTTGGCCTCTCCGGCGCCGCGCTGCAAGGCCTGCTGCGCAATCCGCTGGCGTCACCGTCCTTGTTCGGGGCGCCGCAATCGGCCGCGTTCGGCGCCGTGCTGGTGATCACGCTGGGCTGGGCGGACGTGCGATCCTATGCATTGCCGGTCGCCGGCATCGCGATGGCGTTCGCGTCGGTGTTCGTGCTGCTCGGCGTCGCCGGCCGCAATGCCGGATTGCTGCTGCTCATTCTTGCGGGCCTGGCGATCTCCAGTCTCGCGGGTGCCGCGACCGCGCTGGTGATGAACCTGTCAGCCAACCCCTTCGCCGCACTTGAAATCGCTTTCTGGCTGCTCGGATCGCTGGAGGACCGCAGCTTTCGCCATGTGACCCTGGCACTGCCGTTCATCATTGCCGGCGCCATCGTTCTGATGAGCCAGCGCAATGCTTTTCGTGCGCTCAGCCTCGGCGAAGAGACCGCGCAAAGCCTCGGTGTCGATGTCGGCCGATTGAGGTTACTGGTGATCGTCGGCGTGGCCCTGGGGGTCGGCGGCGCCGTTGCCGTCACCGGTACCATCGGCTTTATTGGCCTCGTCGCACCGCACTTGATGCGGCCGTTGATCGGTCACGATCCGGCACGTCTGCTGGTGCCAAGTGCGCTGACCGGCGCGGTGCTGCTGCTTGCCGCCGACATCGCGGTGCGTATTATTCCATCGACCACCGACATCAAGGTCGGCGTCCTCACTTCGATCATCGGCGTGCCGTTCTTCCTTTATCTGATCGTGCGCGAACGTCGCGCGCTGGGCGGAGGCGTCGCATGAGCGATCAGGTTCTGCTCAGCACGAATAATCTCGGCGTGACGCTATCCGGCCGCGCGGTACTTCGAGACGTGTCGCTTTCTTTGCCAAGCCGGCAATTCGTCGCGCTGGTTGGACCTAACGGCGCCGGAAAAACCACGCTGCTGCGCGCATTATCGGGACTGTTGCCTTCAACCGGCACGGTCCATGTCGGCGGCGATATCTTGTCGTCCCTTTCGTTGCGCGAGCGCGCCAAACGCTTCGGCTATCTGCCGCAAGGCCACCTCGTGCATTGGCCGTTGCAGGTCAAAGACGTCGTCGCGCTGGGGCGCTATCCGCATGGCGCGACCGACCCGGCACGGCTCTCGCCGGGTGACGAGGAAGCGGTCATGCAGGCCATGCAGGTGGCCGACGTGGTCGCGTTAGCGCCGCGCCTGGTCACGGAATTGTCCGGCGGCGAACGCAGCCGCGTCGCGCTGGCGCGGGTGCTGGCTGTCGGCGCACCCATCTTGCTTGCGGACGAGCCGACCGCGTCGCTCGATCCACGCTACCAGATCGACGTGATGAAAAACCTGCGCAGCATCGCGGACAGCGGCGTGCTGGTGATCGCGGCGACCCACGACCTCGGCCTCGCCGCGCGATTTGCCGATAGCGTTCTGGTAGTGTCGAATGGTCGCCTGGTCGCGCAGGGAAAACCCGCGCAGGCGCTTTCGGAGACAATCATGGCGGACGTGTTTCGGATCAGCGCCTATCGCGCGGATTACCGCGACGAAGCCGTGATCCTGCCTTGGGCGGGAGTTTGATCGATGGTCCGGCTAATGGCCCAACGCGAGTGCTGCCGCCAGACGATCGAGGCCGGCGTCGTCGGGCGGCAGACCGAACCGCAGCAGGCCGTCAGCCCAGTCAAAGCCTCTGCACCAGATGTGCTGCCGCGCCAACGCGCCGTGCAGCTTCAATGCATCGGGATGCCCGGCGAGGCGAAACAGCGACGTGCCGCCGACGATCGTAAATCCGCCCTTCACAAGAACCTTATCAAGTTTGTCCGCCTCTTCGGCAAGTACACCGCGCGTCCGATCGGCCCATGGCTGGTCGCGCAGCGCGGCCGTGCCGATGTGCAGCGCCGGGCCGGAGCACGGCCACGGGCCGAGTGCAGCGGCGATGCGCCTGATCACATCCGGCGTGCCGATCGCAAAACCGAGGCGCAGCCCGGCAAGGCCGTAGAATTTGCCGAACGAGCGCAGGATCACCACCGGCAGATCGGTGCACATCGCCACCGCGCTGATATCCGGATCGACATCGGCGAAGGCCTCATCGAGCACCAGCCATCCACCACGGTCTTTCAATCGTGCAGCGGCACGCACCAGCGCGGCACGGCCGGTGATGCGTCCATCGGGATTGTTGGGGTTGACGACGACGACATGAACGGCGCTTTCGGGCACGCCGCCGAGATCGGTAACCGCGATGACTTCACGCCCGGCCTTCGTCCAGGCGACCGCGTGCTCGCCATAGGTCGGCCCAACGACAGCAACCTGCCCCGGTGCCGCGAGATACGGCAGCCATTGGATCAGCATTTGTGTTCCGGCAGCGGCAGCGACGTCAGCGCCATCCGGCATGCCATAGGCCTTTCGCGCGGCGGCCATCAAGGCATCCTCATCGGCGCGCGACGGCAGGCGTTCCCATACGCGAACCGGCAAGCGCGCGGCGATCGGCCACGGCCGCGGGTTGATTCCAGTCGAGAGGTCAAGCCAATCGTCCGGCGCACCGCCATGGTGCGCGATTGCTTCGGTCAGGTCACCACCGTGCTTCATACGCGCTTCATGCCATCATCCGTGTCAAAGCGCGAGGGGGTGCGGAGTGCGTTCACCTCGATCGGTATGATGGCCTGTGTCATGATGATCTGCGCCGGGCTGCCGGGCAGTTCGCACGCCGCCGGCCTTCCGCGCGTCGCCTCGATCAATCTTTGCACCGATCAACTGCTGATGACGCTGGCCGATCCTGAACAGATCCTCGGGCTCAGCCCGTATTCGCGCGATGTCGCGCGCTCCTGGGATGCGGCGAAGGCCAGCAAATTTCCGCGATTGTCGGGTGAAGCCGAGGACGTGCTGGTGCTGAATCCGGATATCGTCGTCGCCGGCCGCTTTACCAAACGCGCGACGCGGGAACTGTTGAAGGAAAAGGGCTTGCGTGTCGCCGAATTCGATGCTGCACGTTCCCTGGAAGATGTGAAGAAACAAATCCGGCAGATGGGCGATCTCGTACAGCACCCAGAGCGTGCCGCCGCGGAAATTCAGCGGCTGGACGCAGCGATCGCGCATACACGCGAAGTTGTGTCCCGCAAACCTTATCGCGTGCTGGCGCTGTCGCGGCGCGGCTGGGTTTCCGGCGGCGATAGCCTGACGAGCTCGCTGCTGGCGACCGCCGGGCTCAGCAACGCCGCGGCCGATCTCGGTTACAGGCTCGGTGGATTCGCATCGCTGGAAGCAATCGTGAGCCTGAGGCCCGATTTCCTGCTGGTATCCGATGGCGGCGACTTCGCCGAAGACGAAGGCCGCGCATTCATGTTGCACCCCGCGCTGGAACGCCTTTATCCGGAGTCAAAGCGTCTCGTGATCCCGGAAAAACTCACCGTATGCGGCGGTTCGATGCTGTCGGAAGCGCTGAACCGTCTCACCTCGGAACTCGAGCGCGTGGCCCACTGACGTGCTGATCGGGAGCGACACGCTCTTCATTGTCGTCGCGGCCCTGGCGTTCGATGCCTTGATCGGAGATCCCGATTGGCTATGGCGACGGCTGCCGCATCCGGTGGTCCTGATCGGATCTTTCATCGGATTTCTTGAGCGCATGCTCAATCGTGAGAACTGGTCGCCATCGCAGCGGAAGGCCGCCGGCGTCGGAGTGGTCGTCTTGCTGGTCGCTGCATCGGGATTGATCGGATTCTCGGTCGAGGCTGCGTTGCCGCAAACGTTATCCGGAAAAATAGCGTTTGGATTGATCGCTTCTGTGCTGGTCGCGCAGCGGAGCCTTTATCAGCACGTCGCCCGGGTGCGCTCGGCCTTCGCCGAAGGGGGGCTCGCTGAGGCTCGGGTAGCGGTATCCAGGATCGTCGGCCGCGATCCGGAACAACTTGACGAAGCCGGCGTTTCGCGCGCCGCGATTGAGTCCTGCGCCGAGAACTTTTCCGACGGCGTGGTCGCGCCTGTATTCTGGCTGGCGCTACTGGGACTGCCGGGCCTGATTGCCTACAAGGCGATCAACACCGCCGACTCGATGATCGGGCACCGCACCGCGCGTTATGAGTCCTTTGGCTGGGCAGCGGCGCGAGTCGACGACCTCGTCAACTTCGTTCCGGCGCGACTGTCGGGGCTTCTGCTTGCCGTGGTCGCCCCGATCGCGAATGGCGCCGTTGGGACAGCGCTGAAGGTGATGCGGCGCGATGCGCCAAAGCATCGCTCGCCTAATGCCGGCTGGCCGGAAAGCGCCACGGCCGGCGCACTGGGTCTGGCACTGGCGGGACCGCGGCGCTACGGCGAACATATCGTCGACGATCCCTTTCTCAACGTCGACGCGCGCAAGAAGGCGACACCGGGCGATATCGGCCGCGCCCTTGATCTCTATGTCGCGGCGTGTTTGCTGCAGGCGGCGGTTTACGCAGCACTCGCGCTGGTGGCCTGACGGCTACGGGCGATTTTCAGGATTTGCTCGATGTCGAGATGCGCTTCCAGATGGTCGGCGAGCGCATCCAATGCGGCTTCGATCCGGGACTCGTAGGCCAGAGACGACGCGATGCCGAGATTGGCCAGCCACGCCCTGCGAAAGGCATCGCCGGTGAACAGGCCATGCACGTAGGTCCCCTGCACGCGCCCGTCGGCGGAGATGGCACCGTCGGGACGACCATCGATCCTGACCATGGGCCGCGCGCAATCGGCGCCTTCGCTGCGGCCGAGATGGATCTCGTAACCTTCGATTTCGGCGCCGGTCGCACAATGCGTGCCGCTAACCAGCGTGGTCGATTTTTCCGGGCTCATGACAGTGGCGATGTCGAGCAAGCCCAGTCCTTCGACGGTGCCGGCCCGGCCGTCCGCGCCTTCGGGATCGGCGATGGTTTTGCCGAGCATCTGATAGCCACCACAGAGCCCGAGCACATGACCACCGCGACGGGCGTGCGCCTTGATGTCGATGTGCCAACCCTGTGCGCGCAAAAAGGCGAGATCGCCGATGGTGGATTTGCTGCCGGGCAGAATGACGACGTCGGCATCGGCAGGAATGGGTTCACCCGGTCTGACGAAAACCAGCTTGACGCCGGGCTCCATGCCCAATGGATCGAGATCGTCGAAATTGGCGATGCGGGCGAGAACCGGCACCGCGATCACGCGCTTTGACGACGAATCATGTGTTCGATCGAGATCGACGGCATCTTCCGCTGGAAGCCATGCCGCCTGCGGCAGCCACGGTACGACGCCGAGCGAAGGCCAGCCCGTCAGGCGCGTGATCGCGGTCAGGCCCTGCTCGAACAATCCGGCATCGCCGCGGAATTTGTTGATAATAAAGCCGTGGATGCGTGCACGCTCGTCCTGTTCCAGAACGAGATGCGTGCCGGCAAGGCTGGCGATAACGCCGCCGCGATCGATATCCCCGAGCATCACCACAGGCACGTTGGCCGCCGTGGCAAATCCCATATTGGCGATGTCGCCGGCCCGCAGGTTGATCTCCGCCGGGCTGCCGGCGCCCTCGACCAGGATGATATCAGCGTTGCGCGCAAGGTGGGCGAAACTCTCCAGCACCGGCGGGAGCAATTCCGCTTTCTTCTCCAGATAATTTGTTGCTCGCAAATTTCCCCAGCGCCTACCCTGCACGATAATCTGCGCACCGGTGTCAGTCTCCGGCTTCAGCAGCACCGGGTTCATGTGCACGCTCGGCGGTACCCGCGCCGCCCGCGCCTGCACCGCCTGCGCGCGACCGATCTCGCCACCCTCGACCGCAACCGCCGCATTGTTCGACATGTTCTGCGGTTTGAACGGTGCCACCTTCATGCCACGCCGCACCAGTGCGCGCGCCAGCCCGGCGACAATCGTCGACTTGCCGGCATTGGAGCCGGTGGCCTGGATCATCAACGCGGGCGTCGCCTGCTCCATCAGAATTCGATGCCCTTCTGGCCCTTCACGCCGGCGCGGAATGGATGCTTGACCAGCGTCATTTCGGTGACGAGATCCGCCATCTCGATCAGCTCCGGCTTGGCATTGCGGCCGGTGATGACGACGTGCTTGTCGGCGGGCTTTTCCTCGCGCAGGAAAGTAAGCACTTCGTTGATATCGAGGTAATCATAGCGCAGCACGATGTTGAGCTCATCGAGCAACACCATGCGGTGGCGGTCGTCGCGGATCAGCTCCTTTGCCCGCTCCCAGCCTTTGGTGGCGGCGGCGATGTCGCGTTCGCGGTCCTGGGTTTCCCAGGTAAAGCCTTCGCCCATGATATGCAGCGTCACCAGTTCAGGAAATTTCGCCAGCACCTTCGCCTCACCGGTGTCCCAAGCCGGCGATTTGGTAAACTGGACGACCGCAACAGGATAACCGTGGCCGATGTGGCGAAACACCATGCCGAGGGCGGCGGAGGTCTTGCCCTTGCCGGTGCCGGTATTGACGATCAGCAGACCCTTCTCGCCGGTCTTGGTCGCCATGATCTTATCGCGGGCGGCTTTATGCTTGCGCGCTTTCTCCCTGTGCCGTGCATTTTCGGCTTCATCGGCCTCAGTTGGAATTCCGGTCATGCGATTTCCTTCCGCGCGTTTGGCAAGAGTTCGGCGATCAAATCGGCGGCGCGATTGGAGCGCGGTGTCCACAGCCCCCGCCGGATCGCCTCGGCAAAGCGTGCTGCGGTTTCACGCAACGCTGCCGGATTGGCCTTTTGCATAAAGTCTCGTACGCGCTCGTCTTCCAGATAGGAAGCGAACAATTGATCGAAATGATGATTGGATACCGCGTCGGTCGAGGCGGCAAAGCCGAACAGATAATCCACCGTCGCGGCAATTTCGAACGCGCCTTTGTAGCCGTGGCGCATCACGCCCGCGATCCATTTTGGATTGGCAGCCCGGCCACGCACCACACGTGAGATTTCGTGACTCAGCGGCCGCGACAATGGCGCTTCCGGACGCGACGTGTCGAGATGCGCGATGCGCGGCGCGCTCCCCCGCAGGGTTTGGACAGTGGCGGCCAGTCCTCCCATGAACTGATAATAGTCGTCGGAATCCAGAATATCGTGTTCGCGATTGTCCTGGGCCTGCACGACCAGGTCGGTGTCCTTGAGGCGCTCCGCGAAATCGACGCGCGCGCCCTCGCCCTCCGCGCCGCTGCCATAGGCATAACCGCCCCAGTCGAGATAAACCTCGGCGATATCGCCACGATTGTTCCAGCCGCCCTCGTCGATCAGGGCCTGCAGCCCCGCGCCATAGGCCCCCGGCTTCGAGCCGAACACACGATACGAGGCCCGGCGCTGAGCCGCCTCGCCACTCATTCCGCCCGCTTCGAGCGCTCGCCGTCTGGCGCGGACATTGGCGGCGATCGGATTGGCCTCGTCCGGTTCTTCAAGCATGGCGATGGCGCTGACCGCGCTGCCGATAATGTCCATCTGCGTCGGAAACGCGTCGCGAAACAGCCCGGAGACACGAAAGGTAATGTCCACCCGCGGCCGCTTCAATTCGCTCAATGGCGTGATCGCGAAACCAGTGACCCGGCCCGAGGTTTCTTCCCACAGCGGGCGGGCGCCTATCAGCGCCAGCGCCTGCGCGACATCGTCGCCGCCAGTGCGCATGTTGGCGGTGCCCCAGGCCGACAACGCGATCGCGCGCGGCCACTCACCGGCTTCCTGCCAGTAACCTTCGACGAGACGTTCAGCCGCAAGTTGGCCTATCCGCCACGCCGAAGGCGTCGGCACCGCCCGCACATCGACCGCGAAAAAATTGCGGCCGGTCGGCAGCACGTCGGGCCGTCCCCGCGTCGGCGCGCCGGATGGGCCCGGCTGGATGAACCGGCCGTCCAGCCCGCGGAGAAAGGCGCTGATCTCGGCAGCGCCGCAGGCGTCGATGACGGGACGGAGTTTGGCATTGATCCAGCCCAGCACGTCGTTGGTCCGGATCCAGGCGGGATCGCACGGCTGCGCGCCTGAAACCAGTTGAAGCGCGAGCAACTCGATACGCTCGACCAAGTCCCCCGACGTACGCCACGCGGCGGCACTGATTTTAAGAAGGATCGCGGGACGCGGACCGCTGAAATCGGCGGCGAGATCACGGGTGAGCGGGTCGAACTCGCCAAGGCCCAGATCGAACGCCAGCGCGCGATGCAGCGACGCATCCTGCGGCTTCAAGTCCGAACGCGGCAGTCGCGCGATCGACACCAGCAGATCGTTGCGCTGGCCGCCCGCTGGCACACGGCCAAACACATGCAGGCCGTCACGGATCTGCATTTCCTTGAGATCGCAGAGATGAGCATCGAGCGCGCGCAACGCGTCGTTGGTTGGCGTATCCCGCGTCACATTCACGTCTGCATCAAGCCGCTGCGCCCGGGCCAGCGACAAGATGTCTTCGGCGAGCACTGCGGCGCGTTTCGGATCGAGGTCTGCGGCCAGCGCATACTCGTCGACCAGCGTTTCCAGCCGCGCCAGATCGTCATGCAACTCGGCACGGGTCATGGGCGGCGTCAAGTGATCGATGATGACGGCACTGGCGCGGCGCTTGGCCTGGATGCCTTCGCCGGGATCGTTGACGATAAAGGGGTAGAGATGCGGCAGCGGCCCCAGCACCGCATCCGGAAGGCAACTAGCGGACAGACCGGCGCTCTTGCCGGGCAGCCATTCGAGATTGCCGTGCTTGCCGAAATGCACCACGGCATGCATGTCGAACTCGCGCCGCAGCCACAGGTAAAACGCGAGATAGTGATGCGGCGGCACCAGATCGGGATCGTGATAGGTTCTCTTGGGCTCAATGTTGTAACCGCGCGCCGGCTGCACGCCGACGACGATATTGCCGAACCGATGCAGGCCGAGGCGGAACCGGCCATCGGCGACATGCGGGTCCTGCTCCGCTTTGCCCCATCGCATCTCAATTGCGCGCCGTACATTGTCCGGCAGCGTGGCGAACGCAGCCTCATAATTTGCCAGCGGCCACGCCACACCACCGATGCGCGACGCACGTCCGTCGAGTGCGTTGGTTGGGCCGTCCTGCAACGACTTCATCATCGCGGCGGCATCAACGGGCGTATCGCCTATGGCATAGCCCTCGCCACGCATTGCCGCGAGCACATCGATCAGACTTTGCGGCGTATCGAGACCAACGCCGTTGGCGAGCCGTCCGTCACGATTGGGATAATTGGCCAGCACAAGCGCGACACGGCGGGCGGGTCTTTCGGCCCGACGCAATCGCACCCAGGCCAGCGCGAGATCGGCTGTCGCGTTGACACGATCGTCCACCGGCTGGAATGCCGTCGGCGCAAAGCCGGAGCGGCTCTCGCCGCGTTCCTTGAAGGCGATGGCATTGGCAAAGATGCGGCCATCGACTTCCGGCAACACGACATGCATGGCGAGATCGCGCGGGTTAAGCCCCCGTGTCGACGCCCCCCAGTTTGCATGCGAGATTCCGGCCTGCGCCACCTGAAGGATCGGGCAATCGGACATCGAGAGAATGCCGGCATCGTCGTTGGCGGTCGCGGTGGCGAACGCGGTTGCGTTGATAAAAATATCAGGCGGATACGCCGAAAGCGCCGCACGCAGGAACGCGGCCGACCGTTCATCCTTCAGGCTGGTGACGAACAGGCATACCGCGTTGAGGCCTCGCGCAAGGAGTGCGGTCCGCAGCGCATCGATGCCGGCGGTGTCGCCGCCCGCGACCAAGGCGCGGTAGAAGATGACGACGGCATTGGGCCTGTTGTCACTGGCGGGTTCACCCTGCCAGAAGCCGGCCGACGGCATCGGCCTTGCCGGCGGCGGCGCCTCGCCGTGACCGATCAGATGCACCGCGAAACGCAATGCCAGCTGCGCATTCTCGACGCCGCCTTCGCTGCAATATCGCCAGAGTGCGTAGGTCTCATCGCTGCCAAGTGTCCCGCGCGCCGCCAGCGCTGCGTTCCAGTCCATCTCGCCGGGTATGCAGGCGAACAGGGTACCTCGCCGCAGCGCGTCGCTGCGCAGGCTTTCGACACCATGCGGCCAGTAGCTTTCGCCGCCGAGCATCCTGAGCACCACGATTCTGGCTTCGCACAACGTACGCTCGACATAGAGATCGACCGAAGCCGGATGCCCGAGCGCCAACAGGTTGGTCAGCCGTACGCTGGGAAAATCTTTCGGCAAGGACGCATGCGCGGCACCGAACGCCGAAAGATCGCTGTCCGCCGCTGACAGCACGACGATATCGGCGGGGTCCTGCCCGAGATCGCGAGCGACGTCGCCGTCGTCGATACTGCCGCTGGTGTCAAGCTTCAGATGCATGCGCGTGGAAGCCCCTGCTAACCCTCCAACGCACGGCGTACGGCGTCGCCATCAAATCCCTTCAGCCCGATCACTACGAGATGCTCGGCCTGCTTCACATCCGGCCGTGCAAATGCGAGTTCGACCCGGCCTCCGACCCCCTGCACCACGATCGGGGCCGCCTTGTCGGCGACGCGGGCGTGGCCCTTGACGCGCAGCACGCCGGTGAGGCTCAGCGCATCGCTGACACGCGCGCGCATCGCATCGACGCTGACAGCCGCTGACGGCATCACCACGATACTGTCGAAATCGTCATGGTCGTGTTCTTCCTCCTCGCCATAATGGCCGGCCCGCGCAGCCATGTCGTCTTCAGCGGCGGAGTTCAGCCCAATCAGCACCAGCGGCGCCAGATCGCCCCTGGAGCGCACGATGTTGACGCCCGGCCGCAGCATGGATTTGAGACGGGCCTCGATCTGCGCCAGGGCGGCCGGCGAAACGAGATCGCTCTTTGACAGCACAACCAGATCGGCGCAGGCGAGTTGATCCTCGAATACTTCCTCGATCGGATCGTCGTGATCGAGCGAGTCGTCCGCAGCCCGTTGGGCAGCAACAGCATCCTCATCGATCGTGACGCGCCCTTCAGACAAAGCCAGCGCGTCGACCACCGTGACAACACCGTCGACAGTGGCGCGGGTGCGCACCGCGGGCCAGTCGAAGGCTTTCAGCAGCGGCTGCGGCAGTGCAAGACCGGAGGTCTCGATGACGATGGCGTCAAGCCGCCGGTCGCGCGAAAGCAGTTTGTCCATGGTCGGAATGAAATCGTCGGCGACGGTGCAGCAGATACAGCCGTTGGTGAGTTCGACGATATCGCCGGGTGCGCAGGCTTTCGCCGCGCATTCCTCGACCAGCCCGCCGTCGAAACCGGCGTCGCCGAATTCATTGACGATCACGGCGATGCGGCGACCATCGGCCTGCGTCAACAGGGAGCGCAGCAGCGTGGTCTTGCCGGCGCCGAGAAATCCGGTGAGCACGGTCACGGGGACACGGGACATTCCAATTCTCCTTAAGACGAACGCTTGAGCCAGAGCGGAAGCCCGGCTGCAATGAACACGACATTGGGAACGGCGGCAGCGACGATTTGGTTCAGGCGCCCCTGGGCGTCGCGAAAGTTGCGGCCAAGCCGAGTTTCCGGCACAAGGCCAAGGCCGACCTCGTTGGACACCAGCACCACAGGATATTTCGCCACGCTAAGGAATCGAGTGAGCCGGCGCGCTTCCACGTCGGGATCGCGCTCCGCGAACATCAGGTTTGACAACCACAATGTCAGGCAGTCCACCAACACGGCACGCCCATGGGTCACCTCTCGCGTCAGCGCATCGACCAGCGCCAGCGGTTCCTCGACGGTGATCCAGCCATCGCCGCGTTGCATACGGTGATGCACGATACGATTTCGCATCTCGTCATCATCAGCCGTGGCCGTAGCAAGGTAAATCCGCGTAAGTCCGCTATCGCCGATCATCTTCTCGGCAAAAGCGGATTTGCCGGAGCGCGCGCCCCCCAGCACCAGCGTGGTGGCAAGCGCTGTCATTTCGGCGCGCTTCCATCGTCCGGTGACCAGCACATCGGCGGCACCCGCGCCACCATGCCCTTGCGCAGCACCTCGGCGCGCTCGCGCCATGGCACCAGACCATAGTCGGATTTTTGGTAGGACTGCACAAAGGACACCAAGGCCGCGGTGCCACTCTCGGTCTGCAGATCGCCGAACAGGAATGTGTAACCGTCCGAACTCGACACCGCGACCGTCGCAGGCCGCTTGCAGACGCTGAGACATTGCACCGGCCGAACCTGCACGTTCCGATCGGATTCGCCAATCGCGGCCTTCACCGATTCGAACATGTCCGGGCCGACCACGATGGCGCCGTCGGCGGTCTTGCAGGTAATGCAAACGCTCACGACGGTGACTCCGCTCGGCGCGTTTGCGCGCCATGGCTCGACCAACGTCAATTCAGCAGGCTCTCGATCGGCGTTCTCGCGATCCATCATAGGCTCACATCAGGGCCGCTAGCGGCCGCGAGCTTTGTTGGGTCGCGCCGACAGCAAACGCGCCGTCCGGCTCGCTCCCGTCCGGTGCACCCCGCCCCGACGACGCCTCCAAAGCACAGTTCGTGATGGCAGGTCTCCTGGCTCGCGGGTCGCTGCCTGATCGCCGCCTTCCCGGGGAATCCCCAGTGGCACCGGCGAGGGCTCGTCGCTTACAGTTGCGGGGGCAGCGCCGGCGTTGAAAACAATCGCACCGGCTTCCCTTTTCACCTTCCACGCGGAAGGACCATCACTAGGGACGCTAGCCGCCGGGGTCGCTGCGGTCAACCAGTTGGCGACTGTTAGGTCGGGTAACCCCACAAAAAGGACCCTGATGCCGACCGAATCTCAGCTTCCCTGGCGACCGTCCGCTATTGCACCGTTGAATCTGAATCCACTTTGGGGCGCCATCCCTGCTAGACAGCAAGCCCCGACAAGCTGTCGCCGTCCATGCGGATGATCGACTGATGCCATCAAGCAAAACGCCGAAATGGCGTGACGATATCGATGCGCTGGCATTCCAGCCGGCGGATCACAGCGGCATCTGCATGGTGCACCGTCGCGCGTTCCGGACGCTGTTGCGGGCGGCGCCGTCGCCGCAACAATGCGTGGACTTCTTCATGACACACCAGAAGGCATTTCAAGCGGCGGCCCGCGCCAAGGTGCTTCGTGCGAGCGTCGCGGACACGGCGAACTTTCACCTCACCAGCCGGGATGTCACCCGGCAATTGAAAAATTAGGGTCGCGCGGGCTGTCGTTCTCGGCTAAAATGATGGTCTTCGACGAGGATCGACATGCAACAGTCCCAGACCGCCCATCTCCCCGCTATCGCCGCCGATTCAAGCGTCGTCGTTCAAGCCGTACTGGCGATGGCCCTTGGCCTTTTCGTTGTCGGCGTCGTCGGCTTCTCGCACATCAGCGCGGTTCATAACGCCGCTCACGATGTCCGCCACGCCAATGCGTTTCCCTGTCACTGACGACAGATGCCGGTTTTCAGATCTATTGTGTTTTCGGCCGCGCTTGCGGGGCTGATCGTCGGCGCGGTGATTTCAGTGGCGCAATTCCTCGGAACGGTGCCGCTGATCCAGAAGAGCGAAGTTTACGAACGCAAGGCTGCGGCCGAGGCTCCGTCGGCTGCACATGAGCACGCTGGCGCCGCCCATCATCACGATAATGCCGGTAGCAACGACAGCGAATGGGAGCCCGAAGATGGGCTTCAGCGCAACGCCTTCACGGTCGCGGCCAACATCCTGACTGCGATCGGTTTCGCGTTGCTGCTCACCGGGATCTATGCGATCCGCGGCCGGCCGGTGATGTGGCGGGAAGGCCTGCTGTGGGGGCTCGGCGGCTTTGTGGTGTTTACTGCGGCGCCCGGCCTTGGTCTGCCGCCAGAATTGCCCGGCATGCCGGTGGCCGAACTGACGGCGCGGCAGATTTGGTGGATCGCCACGGCTGCTGCAACGGCCGCAGGGCTCTGCCTGCTGGCTTTCCGCCCCGCAGCATGGGCCGCGATTCTCGGCCTTGGTCTGATCGCGCTGCCGCATCTGATTGGCGCGCCTCTCGCGCCGGAATCCCACAGCGAGGTTCCGGCCGCGTTGTCGCACAGGTTCGTCGTGGTGGTGACACTCACCAGCCTGCTGTTCTGGGGTTTGCTCGGCGTCTCCACCAGCATCGCATTCGGACGTATCTCGCGCCCGTAAGAACGAAGGACGAAGGGCGTAGCTCCGAAGGAAATACGGTCGTGTCTCGGTTTGAGTTTGGCGCTGGGCTCAGCGCAGAACCAGATCCGCCAGGTGCGCCGACGGAAAACCGCGCAGTTCGGTATGGCAGTCAAACCAGTGTCACAAATTCCGGGAGATAACTGCTTGACGCGGCAAACGCAGTCGCACCTATCCGCGAACAAGGACGACAATGATACAACCCGATCCGGACAGCGGCGCGATGGCGTCGGACGATCGGTTCGCGCCGGAAGCTCGAGCCGGCGCGGGACCCGCCGCATCGGTTCGCCAGCGGATCGATTCTAGCTGGGCGCTGATGCCGATCGTGGCGGCGTCCGGCTTCGCGGGCCTTGGCTACGAGATCGTGTGGACCCGCCAGTTGAGCCTCGCGCTCGGCAGCGAAATGATGGCGGTGCTGGGCGCAGTTGCTGGGTTCTTCGCCGGGCTGGCGCTTGGAGCCTTTGTCCTCGACCGCCCGATCCGGCGCGCCAGGTCACCGCGAACGGCGTACGTGTTACTGGAAGCTGTCATTGGGCTCTGGGGCTTGATCTGCATCTGGCTGCTGCCCGTCGCTGGCCGGGCCTTGTCGCCCCTGCTCGGCACCGAGCCTGCGCCGGCCCTGCTTTGGGCGGCCAGCTTTGCACTGCCGACGTTGGTGCTGTTACCCGCAACCGCGGCAATGGGCGGAACGTTGACAGCGCTTGAACGGATTGTGCGGGAGGCGCGCGGTGATCCCCGCGTCAGCGCCGGCATATACGGTGCAAACACTCTCGGCGCCGTCGCAGGCACATTGATTTCGACTTTCCTGCTGTTGCCCGCATGGGGGCTTTCCGGCACGCTTATTTGTCTTGCCGGAGTGAACGCCGTGTGCGCCCTCGGGATGCTCGCGCTTGGATCGACGGCTGGTCGGACGTCGGCGGAAGCCACCGAAGAGGTGGCCCAGATTGGCGGGCCACGCCTGACAATCACCCTGTTCGTAACCGGCTTGCTTGGAATTACGTTCGAGATCCTTGTTGTCCGACTCGCGGCGCAGGTGATGCAGGACACGATCTACACCTTCGCGGGGTTGCTGGCGGCCTATCTGCTCGGCACAGCGGCCGGAGGCCTTGCATGGCAGCGGGCCGGACGCCGGGTTCAGGATGCGAGTCTGGGAGGGCTGCTCGCAGGCACCGCGCTGGCCTGTCTGACGACAGCGTTCCTCACGCCCTATATCGCTCGCATCGCGGAGACCGCCGTGGAGGGAGGTCTCGCTGGAGAACTGGTTGTCGCGATGGCGCTGTTTCTTGTGCCGTCGGCCGCCATGGGGGCCCTGTTCGGCCTTCTGGCGCAGCGGACACGCGATCAGCGGGGCTCACTGGGGTGGGCGGTCGGCATCAACAGTGTCGGCGCCTCGGTGGCGCCGCTGCTGACGGCGCAGGTCGTCATTCCCGCCCTTGGCGCATGGACCGCAATCATTCCGGTAGCGCTGGGTTACCTGCTCTTGATCCCGCTCCGTCGCGCGGCATTTGTCTGGGCCGCGGCACCGGCGCTCGTCGCCGTTGTGCTGTGGGTACGCCCTGCTCCTTCTCTGACAAGGGTGCCTCCGGGTGGCGCGCTGCTAGCGGTCCGTGAAGGGCCAATGGTGATGGCGAGCGTTGTCGATGACGCTTTCGGGGCGCGATATCTGGAGGTCAACGGCCGCTTCCGCATGGGCGGTACAAGTTCGGCGCGATCCGACCATCGGCAGGCGATGCTGCCGCTGTTGCTGCATCCGGCACCGCACCGGGCGCTATTCCTGGGCATCGGAACCGGGGCCACCCTGGTCGGTGGATCGCAGATGCCGGGCGTGAACGTGCACGGCGTCGAACTATCCCGCGAGGTGGTCGAGTTGTTGCCCTGGTTCGCCGATCCGGGGGCGCCCGCCGCGGCACCTCGGGTGACCGTCGCCGACGCGCGCCGGTTTATCGCCGCGGATACCACCCAATACGATGTGATCATCGCCGACTTGTTTCATCCGGCACTGGACGGCAGCGGCGCTCTCTATACCACCGACCATTTCGAGACAGTGCGAAGACGATTGGCTCAAGGCGGCGTGTTTTGCCAGTGGCTGCCCCTGTATCAGCTTGATCTGCCATCGTTGCGCGCGATCGTCCGCGGATTTCTGGAGATCTACCCCAGCGGTTCAGCCTGGCTCAACCATTATAGCGTTCGCACGCCGATGCTCGCCTTGATCGGCCCTCGCGATGGCGGCACCCTCGATCTGGACGCGCTGGACACGCGGCTTCGCGATCCGGCCGTCAGGCCTGTCGCGCGGCGGTTGGGCTTTGAGACATCGATGGATTTGCTCGGGCAGTATCTTGGAGGCGCGCGCGCGCTGTCCGCCTTTGCCGGCCAAGGGCCGCGCAATACCGACGACTATCCTTTTGTAACTTTCGACGCGCGCCGCAATGTGCAGGCGCTGACGGCTCCGCCATGGGCCCTGTTGCGCGCCATCACACAGGCGTTGCGGCCCGATCCGGCGGAGCTCCTGGCAGAGCCAACGCGCGATGCGCTGAGCGAGCGCCTTGCGGCCTATTGGCGCGCGCGCGATCGCTTCCTCAATGCCGGCACGGCGCTGCCCGGCGATCCGCGTGGCGCCGCCTTGATCGAGGCAGCATCTCCCGGACTGCTCGATGCGCTCCGTCTCAGCCCGGAGTTCGAGCCCGCCTATGGGCCGTTGATCGGCATGGCGCGGTCATTGATCGCGTCCGACCGGACAGCGGCCGCGCGCTTGTTGCACGCGATCAACGACGCGGCGCCGTCACGCGGCGAAGCACGGGAGATCTTGTCGCGAGAATTCGGCCAATGACCATGCAGACCGCCCAGCGCAATTCGGCTCAGGGCGCGAAGTTGATCCTGTAGCCCCAGCAATCCAGGCTGTCGGGAATAGCGTTGAAGGAGACCGTGATTCTCTGCTCGCCCTGATTTCTAGGCACTTCGTGATAGAGGTAGCTGGGAAACAGCACGAGATCTCCCGGTTCGGCCTCGGGCAACACGTACTTGCCGGCGTTGAAAGGTCCCATCGCGGCACTTCGTGTGTGATGGCGGAAGGAAAAATCAGACCCACCGAGCGGCCGCATGAACACCGTCCTGCACGCCGGATGCGAAGGCGTGAGGTAGATGATGCCTGAGACAAAACTATTGGCATGGGAGTGGAGCGTCTGGTTTCCTCCCTTCTCGAGCATGTTGGTCCACATCTCCTTGACGGTCCAGCGCAGCTTTTCACCGAACAGCAGAACGCCGAAGTCGACGAGCTTCGGGCCAACCAGCTCGGCGATCTCCTGAAACAGCTTGTTATCGCGCGGATCCGCGACTTCGGTGTGGAACAGTTGATCCGAGCGCAGATTGCTTTCGATCCGGGCGCTGCGGATCGCGGCCACGGCGGCCTCGTTGAGCGCCGGACTAAGCAGCTGCGGCGAACGTAACAGAGGGATTGGGAAAAGCGGCTCGATCTGATCCATGTCTCAAGGTCCACACTTCTTTAAAAAATGCGCCGAACAATGCGCGCGCGGGAGTGTTCATGCAACGGCCGCGGAAAAATCGCGATGAAGCGCCGAAATTCCGCCCTGTCCGGTCGATGGCTTCTGCACCACCGCAGGGACCGTTTCTGCCGCACATACTATTCGTTGGACTGCAGGACCTTCAACTTCTCGCCGGGTTGCAACGTGTGGCGCCGTTCTTTTATTTCGTCCGTTGCGCGCGCTGTCATATCCAGGCAATCATCAAACTCACCGTTACCGGCCTCGATCATTGCCTGGTGCAGATCGCGCTCGGCAAAATAACGGGAGAGATCGTCTGCAGGCAAAGCCGCCGCCAGGACGCGCGTCTCCTTCACCGCGGCTTCGCAACTTTCCCTGGTTGGTTCGACCGAGATGGGATTGGCGCTACATGGCGTGACCGCACCGCCTGTGAGGCAGACGGCAAGACAAACCATTAAAGTGTTCATTCGACGCCGCATTGGTCTCTAGAAAACCGGCTGAAGCGCGGCGGGAGCCGTATCCTGCGTAGGAAAGAGCCGGCGGCGCAGGGAAATCCTGCACCGCCACCACACTCCCCGATCTTAATCGCGGTCGTGATCGCGTCCGTCATGATCACGTCCGTCGTGATCATGTCTGTCGTGATCGTGGTCATGGCCGTGCCCGTCGTGATCGTTATCGGCACGCTCAGCAAGCCTCCGTGCGAGATCCGCATTCTTTTCAACCAGCAGCTTCGACGAGCCTTCGGGCCGAATGAAGATCGGGTTCGCGTAGAACCAGACATTCGAATAGGCCTGAACGTCAAAGGTCACCTTCTTGACGCCGTTGACGGCAGCCAAATGCGTCGGGCATGCCGGGTCTGTACAACTTACCAGAGCATTGTTGACGTCGAGCAGCGGGCTGCCGGCGCTGTCGGTGACATTCGGCGTTGCGACCGGAATGTTGGTACCGCGGGCGCGGATATAGCTCGGTGTAGTACCCGCGGTGAATATGGTCGTGAATGTCAGCTGCGTCGAGCCGTCCCGCAACCGCTTGCTCCTCATGTTGTTGGCGTGGATCTGCTGCGAAATCGTGGTTGTCGGGTTGTACACGATCGACGCTCCTGCGACACCACCGGCATTCGCGACTGCGTAACCCGGGCTGCCGGGCGGGATCACGCCGGCGATACGGCCGGTGATCAGGTCGACATGGTCGAGCGACGGCTTGTTCAGCGGCTGGTGGATGCCGACCTGCTGCAACAGCGGATTGTTGAAACTGTACGGGCTGTTGTTCTTGGCCGGAACGGTCATGGTCATCTCGACCGTGATTTTTTCGCCAGGCCTTACGACCAGCGTTTCGCCCATGGTCTTCCAGTCGTCGTCACGTCCCCTGGCGCGAAACACGAGATCCGGCCCGATGATGTCGGCGTTGACGGAATATGAGTTGCCTGAACGCATGCCGTCGACGATCGACTGCGCCCTAAAATGCTCGGAATTCGGAACGTAGAGCTTGGTGTACTCGCCCGGTATGAAGTCGCTGGTTGTGAAGGCGTCGCGTGCGCCACCCGCGCCGCGATTGTGCCAGTCCGAACTGACATAGATGAAGAAATTGCGACCTTCGCCAAGCAGGCCGTCCCACAGCCCACCCACCTTCGCGGTATAGACGCCACTGAGTCCATAGGTACCGCCGCCGACCGCGCCAGTTCCGTAGGAACCCGAGCCGCCGGAGACAGAGCCCTGGGCCATATGACCCGGAGATTCGATGCCGAAGGCGACGGTCGGGCCCGCATTGTTGAAGTCGCGGAAATGCTCGATGTTGTAACCGTTGCTGCCGGTGGGATTGAATACGCCCGCCCGTTCGGTGTGGGTCGGGATAGCATAGGATTGCAGCGGATAATGCGTCTGCAGCCACGTTACGCCCGACACCGCTTTTTGATGACCCGCCGTGCCGCTATTGTTGACGTTGTCCTTGCCCGGCCAAACCTGACCATTTTCACCATCCAGCAAGCCGATCGCGTCGGTATCGGCGCGGTCAAAGCGGAATTCGTACTCGGCCATCTTGTCGGCGTTGCCGTGTCCGCGCGGATTCTGTCCGGCGATCACCGCGACGTCGGTATGCTCGTGGCCTGGAACGATCCATTCCAACCCTTCGACGAGCACCTTGTTGTATATCGGCGTGCGGTTGACGATGATCGGATATTCAACTTCCTTGATCGACTGCCAGCGCCACATGGTGGCGCCGCTGCCGGTACCGTTCGGCGTGCCCTTCAGGCTGGCGATCGTGATGCCGTCGATGGTCTGGCCAAGCGTCTGACTCCAGGTGGTCGTCGGATCGCCCGGCAGGTTGGCGCTGTTGTCGCTGAAGCGGCAGTCGCGGTTGCCCGCACCGCCATGGTTGCCAAGGGTGAACCAATCGAGATCAAAATTGGCGCCGCCGCCGGCGGCGACACCAGTGGCGACCGAACGGTCGATCGCGTAGCCAGCCGAAACAGAACCGTCGGTGCAGGTATTGTGATTATGCATGTCGCCAGCGACATACGGGTTGGCTCTGGGTTTATCTCCGCCCCGATCGTCGGCCGTGGCGGTGTGCGTCAAAGCCAGCGAGACCGAAGCAGCCGTCAGCAAAATTGTTTTAGCAGATGGAAACATTTGATCGCCCCCTTAGCGATTTCCGATGCGCGCCAATTGAAAAACGAAAATACCTCGCGATGCGCGGTACGCGAATTTCTCTATGGCTCACAAAAAATCAGAACTCGGAGACAGTTTGGTGAAGGTTTTATTTTGGAAAGAACAGTCCTCAAAAAAAACTCGGGCATTCGGCTTTCTCCGTTTCTATTTTTTTCATGAGCCGCTCGATTGGCAAGTGACAGACTGATTGCGCCGTTGCATAAGGCTGCGCGTACCAGCCTGCCTGCGCGCGCGCCGTGCCGTGCCGTGAAAGATTGTGAACAAGATATGACAACGCCAGCGCTGCCTACCGATCAAAGCCTTCGGATATCTTCCAACGAAATTTCCGACCGCGGCGCCGTCGATCCGACAAATCGCTTGACACATTCCTTGCGAGCGATCGTGGCCGGCACCGCGCGCTTTCTGTGGCGCGAACCGCTGGTGCATTTCGTTCTGCTCGGGGCGCTGATCTTTGGTGCCGATGCCGTTCTGCGTCCGCCGCCGAAGGATGACAAAATGATCACCGTATCCAAGGCGATGCGGCAATCCTTCATTGACAATTTCGACGAAGACAAATCGCGCACACCTTCCGATGCCGAGATGGAGAAGATGATCGAGAGCTGGGTCGCGAGCGAGATTCTTTACCGCGAGGGCAAGGCGCTCGGCGTCGACCGCGGCGACGACATGATCCGCGACCGCGTCGCCTTCAAACTGCAGTTGCTGATCTTCGACCAGATCCGCGTCCCACAGCCGACGGAAGATCAGCTGCGGGCGTGGTTTGCGGATAATCACGGGCGGTTCGACGAGCAGGAGCGTGTCGGGTTTTACCTGACCCCGCCGACCGACGAGATGACGGCGCAACGTCAGCTCGTGGAAATCGAGGGGCAGCACGAATCCGAGGATCTCCAGAAGCAGACGCGCGCCATTCTCGGACGTCCGGTCGCAAGCCTGGCCGCCTCCTTTGGCGAAGGCTTCCGCGATGCGCTTCTGGCGTTGCCGCTGGGACAATGGAAAATGCTTCAGTCCAAGGATGGCTGGCATGTCGTTCGGCTCGATTCCCGGCGCGCAGGCGTGCTTGCCAATCTCGACAACGTTCGGGACGAAGCCGTCCGACTCTGGCTGACCGACGAGACCCGCAAGCGCGCCTGGGAAGCGGTGAGCCGCCTGAAGGCGGGCTATACCGTACGGTACGAGCAATGACGGCGCTCCGACTGATGGGGGCAGCCCTGCTGCTGCTCCTTGCGACGACCCTTCCGCGAGAGCTTTGCGCGCACGAAGCCACGCTGGGCGTGATCGAATTCCGCGAGGTTCGGCCCGGGGCCTTCGTTGGCCGCTGGACCATGGAGCCCGCAATCGGCGCCGCACGCGTCGACCTGCGGGTGCCGCCGCACTGTTTCCTGCGCCTGCCGGAAATGAACTGCGGCGAGAAGGGGCTGGTCGGGCCGATCACGATCACCAATCTCGGCGCCGACATGTCCGCGGTGCTGATCAAGATCATTCCGATCGCGGACCAGCCGCGCAGCTATACGATCTCGACCGCGAACCCCGTGGTTTCGTTGCTCGGCACCGGCGCTCCGACACTGCAGACCTGGATCGAACTGGCCAGGACCTATGTGAATTACGGGATCGACCACATCCTGCTGGGCGCCGACCATCTGTTATTCGTGCTGGGGTTGATCTGGATCGTGGGCGGCGGGTGGCGGCTGGTCAAGACGATCACGGCCTTCACGATCGGACATAGTGCCTCGCTTGCAGCCGCGGCCTTTGGAATTATCGGCGTGCCGGAACGCCCGCTCAACGCCTGCATCGCGCTCAGTATCGTATTCGTGGGCGTTGAAATCGTGAAACAGCAGCGTGGAGAAACCGGGCTGACCGCGCGCTACCCCTGGGCTGTCGCATTCAGCTTCGGTCTGGTTCACGGCATCGGCTTCGCAAGCGCGTTGGCGGGATTGGGACTTGAACACCGCCTGCTGCCGGCCGCCCTGCTCTTCTTCAACGTCGGTGTTGAGATCGGGCAACTCGCTTTTGTGCTGTTGGTGCTGGCCCTGTTCTGGGCGCACCGCCACCTCGACGCCGTCCTGCCGCGCTGGGGCAACGTGCTGCCGGCTTACGCGATCGGGTCGGTATCGATGTTCTGGTTTTTGGGCCGCCTCTTGCGCGTCCTTTCCACCACATGACAGGAAACGGCCGAACCATGTCCTTTCGCGTATTTCCGCGCCTCGTGATTGCGCTTGCGGCCCTCGCGCTGGCGCAACCGGTGTTCGCGCATGAGCAAGTCGGCGTGACCGGCGGTCTCGCCAGCGGGCTGCTGCATCCGCTGACCGGAATGGATCATTTGATTGCAATGGTCGCGGTCGGGATCTGGGGCGCGCAGCTTGGGGCGCCGGCAATCTGGGTGTTGCCGATCACGTTTCCGCTGGTAATGGCGATCGGCGGTGTTCTCGGCGTGCTGCGCATTCCTCTGCCGATGCCGGAGGTCGTGATTGCGCTGTCGGCCCTGGTTCTGGGTGCGGCGGTCGCGGGGCGCCTCCGTTTGCCATTCGCCGTCGCCGCGATCGTCGTCGCCGTGTTCGCGGTCTTTCACGGACACGCGCACGGGGCCGAGCTTCCGAACTCGGCCAATCCGCTGGCCTACGGCGTCGGCTTTGTCGTCGCCACCGGCCTGCTCCACTTGTGCGGGATCATGATCGGCACGCTGACGCGCTGGCCTGCGGGAGGCCGATTGATTCAGGGGCTCGGCGTGGTGATCGCTGCGCTCGGTTGCTATTTCCTCGCGCAAAGCCTTGGTGCGATCGCATGACATACAGGCTGGTACGCGCATCGATCGCAACCGCGACGCTGATTGCTTCGGCACAAGCGGCGGACGCGCACATCGTCGCCTCGCGCCTCGGCGACTTTTACACCGGCGCCTTGCATCCGTTAACCGATCTCCAGGATCTCATCCTGTGGGTCGCCATGGGTGTGCTGGCGGGCTCGCTTGGCGCCTCAAAGGGACGCTGGCTCGTGCTGGCGTTCCCGCTGGGACTTTTGGCTGGTCTGGTTTTGGGGCGAACGACTGGTTTCGTTTCAGCAGGACCGGTAGCGGACGCCGGAATGATTCTTGTGCTGGGTTTGCTGCTGGCGGCAGCACCTCGAATCCCAACCGCCCCGCTCGGTGTAATCGCTTTCGGGTTGGCCGTGATGCGCGGCGCAGCGAATGCAGGCGATGTTGGGTCCGACACCAATCGGCTGCTGTTCGCGGCGGGTCTAGCCTGCGTCGGCTACGCCGCGATCACGCTCACCATGGCCGTGACGCTGGCCTTTCGTCGGCCGGACGCCGGAGCCTCGATGGCTTGGAGGGGCATCGCCATCCGCGCCTTCGGCGGCTGGATCGCCGCAATCGGGCTGATGATGGTGGGATTCGCGTTCGCAAGCCACTCTCTCTAGCGAGGCTTCGCCTCAGACCGACGAGGCGTGTGGATTTTGTGGCTCCGATCGCCGGTTCATGACGAGCTCTGGTAAGACCAGGCTCTCGCTTCCAACTAAAATATCGAAAACAACCCCATGCAAAGTAGCACGGTGGTCGCTGGCATGGATGCTTTGAGCGATCCCTGCGAAAACATTTTGACACGTCGAGCAAATCAGTGGCACTATTCCATCATCGCGCAATTTGCAAAACGGCCATGGCCCTGCCCGACAACGGGCTCCTCTAGCGCGATTGCAGGCAAAAAATCCTTACCCACAATTGAAGTTGCACCGGCTTGTTTGAGCATGATCTCGGGGCAAACGCTTCGCGTTTGTCCCGAGGGAAAACCGGTGCCCACCCTCGGATCAAGTCCGAGGGCATGCTTTTCCGGATCATGCTCTAGCGGAAGAACGCATCGGTCGCTGCACAAAGATGTGCCGGTTTCTGGCCCGGTTGAGCGAAATCGCGTTACGGCGGAGGCCCATCGACCCACACGTCGCTCTGCTTGATGCGCTTGATGAGGGCTTCGGGATCGAATTTCCGGAAGCCCGACGGAATCTCGAACAGGCGCGCGGACTGCGGCTCCTCGCGAATGTTCTTCGCAGCGATTGACGTGCCGTCTTGCAGTCGGATTCTCAGCGGGAATCTGAGGTTCGGATCGATCCAGCCAAGGATGTCCCGACCAGGGGATGATATCGCCCGGTAGGCGACGACACCGCGTCCGTCGACCGACTCCTCCCCGACACGCTCGCATCGCCAAGAATCGTTTCGGTCGGTGGCGCCTGCGAGCCTTGCCATGGCCTGCCATTGCAGGCAGGGGTCGCCGACGTCGACCGGAACAAACAAATGGGTCAGCGGGCTCGATTGCCGGGCATCCATAAAAACCCGTTCACCCGGCCGCGCAAAATAGGCGGCGCGGCTCGCGCCATCGATCAGAAAGAACCCGTCCGGAAAGTCCGGCGTTTCGATCCGGACCTTGTCATCGAAGACACGGAGCTTGCCGGCAGACGTGGCCGCCCCATCATGAGGTGTGGCGCGGACCAGATCGGCCGAAAATTGCTGCGCCTGCGCCGGCGCGTATCCACAGCCAAGGGCGCCGATGACGCCGAGCAGGCTAAGCCATGAGGGCGAAGAAATTGTGAAACTTCTGACCATCGCATGAATCCGTCATATGGAACGAGACAAAAAAGCGGCGCCGATCGAGCCGCACGGCCCGATCGGCACCACCACAAAGTCAGATCACGAAATACACGTGATCGTTATGACGCTCACTCGGTGTAGGCCTGAGTGACCGGATGGTCGAAGTCGAACGCATCGAACAGGTCGTCGAGCGCCGGGCTGTTGGTCGGCACGTACGGGTTGTTCTTCGCCATTTTCGGGTTGGGAAGATTGTCACGGCTGCGGGTCGTCAGCGGCTGGAGCTTCCAGTTGCGCTCGATGAACTTCAGGATCGAGACGTGGTCGCCATAGCCGTGATGGATCTTTCCGCCGGTCGAATAAGGCGAGAGAACCAGCAATGGAATGCGCGGCCCATCGCCGAAGAAGTCGAGCGGCTGGACGAAGCCTGAGTCCCAGTAGCCACCGGCCTCATCAAAGGTGACGAGGACGGCCGTCTCGGCCTTGAGCTTGGGATTGTCGTCGAGGGCACCAAGGACGTTCAGCAGATAGGCTTCGAGCAGATCGACCTTCGAGCTCTGCGGATGACCGTCGAGGAGACCATCGGGCTTGCCGAACGACACCGCAGGCAGAGTGTTGTTATTGATGGCCGTGATCAGGTCAGCGGTATCCTTGATATGCGCCGTCCGAACCGCAGGATCTGCCATGATCGACTTGGCATACTGGAACGGATTGCAGATCTGGCAGTAGGCGACGCCGAGGGCATGAGCCGGGTCGGTGAGAGCCGCCGCGCCCAAGCTGGGGCTTGTCGGATTTGCCGCAACCGCCTCATTCGAGAGAACCACGGCGTCATTGTACGCACCGCCATAATATGCCCACGAGATTTTCTTCTCGATCAGGGCATCGCCGATCGTCCGGACGGTTTGCGGCGGAAGGGTGGTTCCGCCCGCCGGGGCACCGTTCGGCAAGAAGCCCGGGTTGACGTTGTTGAGCATGTAGTAGTGGCGCTGCTTGCAGTTCGGCTCTGCTGCGTAGGGCAAGTGCTCCAGATAGCTCACGATCGGCTGGACACCCGGCTGGAAGATGTCAGCGCATGCGCTGAAATTGCCATCCACGGTGTACTGGTTGACGGTATTCGGCTTCGGATTCGGATTAGCGGTCGCCACGTTGGCAGGCGGGGCAATCGCATTGCCGTTGCCGTCGCTCCAATAGCCTGCGTCGCCGGTCCCGAGCATGAAGTGGTTGGCACCGGTTCCGCCCTGGAACGACTGGTGGAAGTTGTCGCTCAGCGTGAACCGATCCGCCAGCATCTTCAGCACCGGAGCCTGCTCCTGCTCCGCGTTGTAAAATCCCATCGAGTTGCCCTGGCTCTTGTTGGTCGCCGAATAGGACGCCATCACGAACGGGAACAGATCGCTGAGGCAACCGGTCGGATTTTGCTTGGTTGCGTTGTCAATGCTGCAATTCTGCTGTTGCCATGCCTGATAGAAGCGGTGCGTGGTGTCGCCGGTGTAGTCGTCGTCGCTGATGGCAGGGCCTTGCAACGGGAAAGGACCGGCCAGAGCACCGGCGCCGGGAACGCGGGTGTCCAGGGAATTGGTCGGAAGATTGCTGGCGCCGGTCGTCAGGATATCCAGATCGGACGGATCGATGTCCATTTCGACGCTGGCTTCGGCAATGGTCTTGAAAGGCGGCGCCGTGTCCCGCGACGTCGTCGGAGTGCCCGCGGTGTTAGGCTGCGGCATCACGTTGGCCGCGCTGTAGGGAAACTTCGCGACCTTCGGAGCGCCGATGTAATAGGCCGGCTGAGCCCCGACGGAAAACTGCTGCGCCAGCGCGAAGTTCGGACCCGGCGAGCCGTCTTCGTTGACGATGCCCTTGGACAGCAGGTTGGAGATCGTTTGCCCTCTGCCCTTCGGCCGGTACACACCGAAGGTGTGATCGAGACCGCGATTCTCGCCGATCAGGACGATGACATGCTTGATCGGGCTTTCGGTGGTTGCGTGGCCGTGGTCATTGTCGTGATTGTCATGACCGTGGTCGTGGTCGCTATTGTTGCCATTGTCCTGACCGCTGTGGTGATGCGGGTCGTGTTTGCGCTTGTCCCAGCTGCTCCGGCCCCATTCAGCACCATAACTGGCGCTAGCAATTGCTAGCGTCGACACGACACACAACGCGGTCGTGGCACGCCATCTATTTCTCAAATCGAATGATAGTTTCATCGTCGACTCCAGAGGTTTAAGTTCGCCTTGGCGTGCTTAGTGGCCGAACATGACGCTCGCGTTTCGGAGGTATGAAGGCCGGAAAAAAATTTGGAACGATCCCAAAGAAATTCACCGTCAAGACAATTGCAGCACAATCGGACGTCGATGGGTCGTCGCTTGCCGCGACCATCCGATCTGGACCTTCGTGGTGATTTAAGAATCAGCGCGCGGTGTGCCTTGTCCGCAGGACTTGCCGCAGAGCCGCGTAGTGGGCGTCATGGACCGCGGGATTGAACAGCGACCAGGGCTCGGCGCCGGCCAGCAGCGCGGGCACGGCGGCGACCATCAGGTAGCGATAATTCTTGTATTCGGCCGCTGCGTCGGAGAAGCGGCCTTCGGCGGCGGCGATATCGATGCGGCGCAGGGTCAGGACGAGTTCCTTGAGGGCGACACGCGCGAGTCCGCGCTCTTGCTGGCCGCCCGATACGCTGGTGTTCTTTCGATCGGGATAGCGTTCGGTCAGCTCACGCAATTCGTGGCCTATGGTGTCAACCGCAAGCGCAACAATCTCCCGGTCGTTGGCAGGAACTGCCGTTCCAAGCACGAGGCTGAAATCGTTGATCTCCTTGAGCACGGCCCCGGCGCCGTCCCGCTCATAGGGCCGCACGCCGTCGCCTACCGCGGTGAGATAGGCGACCAGATCGTGCCGATCCGGCGCCGACAGACCGAGATCGAACACGCGGTCGAAATGGGCCACCACCTGATCGTAGCTGTCATAGCGACCGTCATGGAAATATGGGGCGTTGAAATCGGCATTGCGCAGCGTCGGTGTCTTGAAAAGACCGCCCGAGCCGACATCGTGCTGCTTGTGATCGACGAACGCGGCCGATGGAACGTGACAGCCGGCGCAGCTCAGATTCGAATCGTGCGGGAACGGCTTCAGGAACAGTGCCTCGCCGCGTCGCTCGGCATCGCTAACCTGCCCCGTCAACCGCCCGCCAGGGCCGAGAACAGGATTGGGCAGAAAATCGATGTCGTGGATATAGGCAACGATGGCGTCGAGGATGACCGGTGACGGTTCGAGACCCGAAAATTCGTTGACGATGACATTGCGGACGAAATCGCGTAGCGACGACATCCGGCCATCATGGCCATATGGGGCTAGATAGCGCGCGCCGCGCAAGCTCGGGATCCTGATCGGATCGAGCACGAAATTGTCGGCTTTCGGGTTGAACAGCGGGCCAGTGGTGTCAAAATTGCCCGGGCGCGTCGACATTTTCGGCATGAAGAACATGGCGTTGCCCGCACCGTTGACATGGCAGGTGCCGCAGCTCACGCTGGCCTGTCGCGCCACGCCGCCGAGAATCCCCGGCGAACTGAAAGCCAGATTGCCGAGATTGACCAGATAGGATTTGCCACCGCCGCCCGATTCGGACCGGAATATCTCGCGCGGCTTATCGAGCGCATCCTCGTTGAGTTCGGTTTTCGGAGGCAGTGCGGTCTGATCGCCGTCGACCGGAAAAGCTCCGGCGTTTCCGTGAACTCCGATCAGCAGACATCCGAGCGCTACCGCGACGACCATCCGTGAGCCTCGAACCGTCATCGCGCCGCTGCCTCCAGCGTCGGCCGTCGCAGCCCGAGCTTGGCCGAAGCGTTTTGCAACGCGACCACGAGTTCCTCGCTCGTGCGGCGCAGTTTCGGAATATCGACGTCCGGCAGATTATGCACCACCAGGAGCGTCCTGAGCTCCGCTAGCTTTCCGTCCACTGCATCTGCGAGCTTGGGGTCGGTCGACTTGAGCACGCCCGCGAAAATGGTGCGATAAGCCAGATCGATACCGTCGACATTGTTGCGCATGTCGTCCAGCGACGTCCCGCTGATGCGGGATTCGCCACCGTCGGACTTGCTCTCACCGACCTCGTAGGCGAGCCGCACCGTGCCATCCAGCAAGCCCTGCGGCGCGAGATCAATGTCGTGAAGCTTGCCGTGGAGGCTGCTCAGATGATCGACCAGGGCATCGGTCTCGCCTTCGACATCGATTTGATTTGCCCCAAACAGCTTCGCCTCGATCGCGTGAAAGCCCGACTGGGCGTTCGGCCAGGCATCGATTTGGGCGTCGAGTTCGGGAACGAAGCCGGCGGTAAAGACTTCAGAACGTTCCCAGCCGGCACGGGCCGCGATCCACGCCTTCCTGGCTCCGGCCAGATCCCCGGCGGCAATTCGGCCGCGTAAATCGCGCCGCCAAGG
>Ga0179592_10000104_pt1 | contig 35229 bp, 36 predicted proteins | sample CZODoug2_1_08_16_FD_148623 | JGI IMG/M metagenome (GOLD analysis project Ga0179592, IMG submission 148623) | Vadose zone soil fungal communities from Angelo Coast Range Reserve, California, USA - CZODoug2_1_08_16fungal (Illumina Assembly) | ecosystem: Environmental > Terrestrial > Soil > Vadose...
ACGCTGTTCATCCCTTCGCAGCAGATCAGCTCATGGACGACGGCAGATCTTTATCTCGGGTGCATGACGGGGGTCGACAAGGTGCGACCGTGGGCCGATTGGCAGATTGGCCTTAGCGTACAAAACTTGCTGGATCAGAAACCTCCCTACCTGCGGATTCCGGCTGCCGAACTTCCTCCCGGGCGCAATGGGATTCCATTCGACGGCACGAACGCGTCTCCCGTGGGGCGGCTCATCGCCATTCAATTCAAGAAGACGTTCTAGTCGGATACAGCGTCCCATCCCGATGCGCATACCCCGCATCGTTTTTCAAGAAACGCATGTCGATATCCGGGTACTCGCCCTCATCCTCAGCGACTCGGCGGGATCCCACCTCCAGCAGGATCGCATCCCGGTCGGAGCGATTCTGCAGATGATGACCGTCCTTGACGCCCGCTTTGAACCCCGCACAATCGCCCGACCGCAAGAGTTCTTCTCCCGCATCCGTCACCAACACCACCTCGCCATCGACGATGAAGACGAACTCATCCTCCGCCGAATGCCAATGCCGCTGACTCGACCACGCCCCCGGCGGCAGGCGCAACAAGTTCACTCCAAAATCCGTGAGCCCCGCTGCGTCGCCCAGCCGTTGCCGCGCTCGAGCGGCGCAGGGCAGATCAAACGGGGTTGGCAAATCGGATCCGGTTTTGACGGGTATTTTCGTAAGATCTATACGTTTCGCCATCGGTTGCTCTCCGAGTATCTATCCGCGCCGCCGCACGAACAAAATCACCACACCGACTAGAATTATACCCGCCGACAACCACTCCCACGCCGAGACGATCTCATGACCCAAGGTCACTCCGAGCAAGAGCGCGACGACCGGATTGACGAGCGAATAACTGGCTGCCAGGCTCGCGGAAGTGCGTGCCAGCAGCACCATGTACGCATTGAATGCGATTAGCGTACCAAACACCACGAGATACAGCCACGCCGCCCAGGCACCTGGCTGAGCCGTCCAGTGCCAGGATTCGCCCCGCAGCGCCGACATGCCCAACAAAGCCACACCGCCGCACAGCAACTCGCTCGCAAATCCGGTCGCGCCCGGCGCGAGCGTCAGCGTCCGCTGACTCAATACGCTCCCCAGTGCCCACCCGCAGGTACCCAAAACAATTGCCACCAAGCCGGCCGGCGAACCATGAATGCCCGCTCCCTGGGTCAGCATGACCACGCCCGCCAGGCCGACGCAGACCGCCAGCAATTCGCTGCGCCGCGGATACACGCCGAAGGCCAAATTGATGACGACCAGAAGGATGGGAATGACGGCGATGACCGCAACGACCAAACCCGACGCGATGGTTTGTTCCGCGTACGCCGTGCCGCCCATGCCGCCGCCCAGCATCAACGTGCCCACGATGAAGGCGTTTCGCCACTCCCGCGCCGTCGGCCACGCGGCGCCGCGGGTCAGCTGCCAGCCCATCAACAACACCCCCGCGACGACGAATCGGGTTGCCATGAGATAGAAGGGCGCGAAACCCACCAGCGCGAAGCGGATCACGAGGTAGGTAGAACCCCACACCAACCACGTCGCCGCCAAACACGCCAACACCAACGGTGACAGCGACCGGGGCGTAACAGTGACTGCCGGAGTGTTTTTCATCGGAGAGCGGTGGCAAATGTCATGCGCCACTCTACAACATGCCCACCCATTTCAGCTCGGATTCAGCGGCGGAGGATTGCCGGATCGGCTTTGACCGCCCCGGTAAGAAACGGCACACTTGACCCTGTATAGACCTAGTATGGAGAGCCGAATGCTGGAAATCAGACCTTGCTGCGAGTGCTGCAATAGAGATCTGCCGCCGGATTCTCCTCACGCCAGAATCTGCTCATTTGAATGCACGTTCTGCGCAAATTGCGCCGACGAGATTCTTGCCGGAACATGCCCGAACTGCGGCGGCAACCTGGTTGCCCGCCCCATCCGGCCGCCTGCCGCACTTCACCAACATCCGGCATCGACGCGCCGCATCTACAATCCGGATGGCTGCGCGAGTACTCGGTAAGAGTACTCGGTAAGTAGCTTGTGGTCCTGTTATGCGAGGGCCCGACGATAAACAACGAAGCCGGATTTCTCCGCAACTCTGTCGTACAGCTTCATGGCCGCCGTATTCGTCTCGTGGGTTTGCCAATACACGCGAGGGGAGCCCGCAATCTTGGCTCGCTCGTAGACGGTCTGAATGAGCGCACCCCCAATTCCCTGACCTCGCGAGGCTTCCGTCGTGAACAAGTCCTGAAGGTAACAGGTCGGGGCCACCTGGATCGTGCTTCGATGATAGAGAAAGTGCGCCAGGCCGAGCATTTTATCGCGGCTCTCTGCGATCAACGCGTGCATGGGTTCGTATTCGTCAAAGAATCGCGCCCATGTCATCTGAGTAACATCCGGCGGCAGCGCCGTACTTCCTGAGCGTCCGTAGAATGCGTTGTATCCATCCCAGAGTTCCTTCCACGCCGCAAAGTCATCGCGCCGCACGGGGCGTATCTCAACAGGTTGTGCCATCGCAAATCCTCTATTTGTTGATTGGCCGAATTCAGCCGTAGCTACCCGGGCATCGCGAGCTCGCGCCGCCCCAAATCAGTGACTTCAGCGCGGATGTCAGATAAGGTAATGCCCTAGTCTATGATGGAACCTTCTCTCCTAGCTGGTTGGGACAACTTTTTTGTCATTGCCGGCTCATCGGCTGCCGCGCTGACCGGATTGACGTTCATCGTCATCACCTTGGCGGGCGAGAGCGGCCGCGTGAATCCAAACGGCTTGAAAGTATTCATCACACCAACCATTGTCCATTTCACCGTCGTGCTCGCATTCTCCGCCTTCTTGAGCATGCCGCATCACACCCTGCTCAGCCTCTGTGTGAGTCTTCTGATCGCGGGAGTTCTGGGGCTGATTTATATCGGGACGATCGCGACCAGCATTCGCGGCATGACCAGCACGTACGTGCCCGTGCATGAAGACTGGATCTGGAACGTGATTCTACCGGCCATCGCCTACGGCACATGGCTCGCCGCCGGCTTCTGCATTTGGCGCTCGCCCCACGGCAGCCTCTACGCCGTCGGCGCCGTGTTCGTGCTGCTCATGCTCATCGGAATCCACAACGCCTGGGACATCGCCGTGTGGAACAGCACCCGCAAAGATACGGAAGGTTCCAAAGAGAGCGGTCGCTAGTCGCCGTGATAAGTGCTCAGTTCGTCTTCTCAATTCATTGTTGCAATGCACTCGCCGATCGACCTTGACGGCTGTCCCGCAGGAGCGTATGCGCAGTAGGTTTGGGAAGCGAGTCAACTATAAAACGTCCAAAATAATCCGATCCAAGTAGGGGGACCAATGAACACATCAGTTCAATTCGTTCAATTTGTCTCGGCCGGTGCCGCACTCTTTAGTCTGAGTGGATCAGCATGGGCGGCCGACCCGCCCGCAGGCACGCCTCCAATGCACCACGCCGCGACTGCGGAAAGCGCCAAGTCGGCGCCCACGGACGACGAACTGATCGCGAGCGCCATGAAGGCGGCGCCTAAGAAGGTCGCCGAGAACGCCACCATTGTGGTCCCCGACCCGAAAGGCGGGATGCGTACGCTGCGCAAGGGGAGTAATGGATTCACCTGCATGCCTGACAACCCCGAAACCCCGGGCCCCGATCCGATGTGCTGGGACAAGAATGCGGGCGATTGGATTGACGCGTATCTGAATCACAAGACACCGCCGGCAGGAAAAGTCGGATTGATGTACATGTTGTCCGGTGGCACCGATGCTAGCAACACGGACCCGTACGCTGCGAAACCCAGCGCCGCCAACCATTGGATCAAGACGGGACCGCACATCATGATCGTCGGCGCCGATGCCGGTTTCTATGACAGCTATCCGAAGAGCGCGGACCCCGATACCAAGAGTCCCTATGTGATGTGGGCCGGCACGCCCTATCAGCATCTGATGGCACCGATTCGTTAGAGGCGGTCGGGCAGGAGAGGTACGAGGGTTGAGCGAGTCTCCAAACGAGACTCCTTTGACCCTCGCGACCGCAGCGGGTCCGACCTCAACGCGCTGACTAATCCTACTTCGGCCGCGGTAGTTGGCCTATAAGCGCGGCTATCTTGCGCCAGGGGTCGCCCGCAACGATCACGGCGCAGTCCTCTACCTCGTGAGTCATAAGGTCGAGGTGCGCCAACGTTCCGTCCACGGCTATCGTGAGCCTGGTAGACCTTAGAGGCAGGTGCACGTCGTCGGAGAGACATTGAATGGATTCAGCCGCAATACCAACTCGGTCCAGTTCCTCGCGAACGTGGGCAGCGATTTTGAGCTTGCCTAATTGGAATGCAGTAAGTGTCATGGCATAGAATTCAAGTGTATTGAGCCATACAACCCCAATCCAACCGCCCCGTTTACGCCGCCGCCCGCCGGCACCAGCCGCGACGTGCATTGTAAGCTGATGATCTGTGACAGACCTCATCGAGCGCTTTTCGCCAGACGGTAGAATTCATGTCGCATGAAACTCACCCCAGCGCAAGCCGCGGCACTCAAACGGCTACAAAAGTATCGGGTTGCTGCCCCGGCGCTTGGCGAACGTCTACGGCTGGCGGCCGGATTCATGTTGTTATTGCTTCTACCCGTCCTGCTCCTGGGCTATTTGACAGTACGGCTCCACTTTCCCGGCGGGCTTCTGCTGCTGGCGGGACTCTATGTGGGCGCCGTCGCACGAGAAATCGGCCAGCAAAGACGCTTCGTCCACTATTGGTCCCTCAGTCGCGAGATTACCGACTGGGACAAAGTCGAGCAGTTTCTGAGCGGCGCTGAGGAATTGCCGCCTATCGCGAATCCTGACGCGACCCCCAAGACCAGGATCGGGTATGCGGCGGCTATCGGCCTGGCAATATTTGCGCTGGTGTTTGGCGCCGCGATCGCGGCGGAGCGCACACTGGCGTACGTCTACAATCCCACCCGCAACAATCCGCCGCGACATGTGATTGTTCTGAGCGCCTCGTGGTGCCCATACTGCATGAGCCTCCGGCATCATCTGACCGGATTGAAAGTGCCGTACACCGATCTCGATACCGAAAAAACGACCGAGGGCCGCTGGGCCTTTGTCGCGATACATGGGACTGGCATCCCGGTCACCATTGTCGGTGACCAGGTCATTAGGGGGCTGGGCAAGGAATCGCCCTGGGGAAAAGTCGATGCCGCTCTTAAGAGCGCCGGCTACGTACTGCCGGCGGATACCGCCCACGACGATTGAGAGGGTCTGGTAACTTCGGCCGGCGTTAGTATTCGAGCAGTCCGGTCTGAAAAAGAAAGAGCCACCCCTCGCCGACCTTCGTGTATACCTTGCACGCACGGCCCTTCCAATGGAACGGCAACCTCTTATGTCGTGATGACGGTTTTTTGACCACTCGATAGACTGTGCATTGTCGAACCAGGTTAACGCTTGGCCTTCGCTCGTTTTTTTGTCGCTTTCTTTTGTTTGGCGACCTTCTTCTTCGCTTTGCGCCGCATCTTGATGAGCGCATCGATAAGATCATCGACCGCTTGATGCCGTTTCGCCTTGCGCCTCATCCAGACCAGGGCGTCCAGAAGCTCATCAACCGGTTCATTTTTCTTTGCCATGCGGCATGCTAGGTGAATTCTCGTTCAGCGCCAAGACGCCCGGCTGCACCACCCATTCCGGTTCGTCGAATTCGCCGATGATGGTGATCTCGCAGAGCACCGAGGTCTCCATCAAAATGGAGCGCACGGTTTCATCGCGTCGCGCTTCCATGGCGTCTCGCGCGCTCTTCGATTCCCAGCTGGCGATGGCGAGCAACGTACGGGGATCTCCGAGCTTCCGATGCAATCGGGTGCCTCGGGCGCCCGGCGCCCGCTGAAGAATTTCACTCACCCGTACCCACGCGGCGGCGTATTGCTCGGCGGTATGACCCGGCTTTATGTGAACCTCGAAGAGATATTTCATCGGGACGTCCTCAAGTGAGGTGCCAGAGCCATGGCCAATGGCAGAACGGCCAGCGCCGTGAGGGCGGTCGCAATCGCTGCGTCGCGGACGCCCACCCAGTCGCCCATGGCGCCGAAGAGAATGGGTGCGATGGCGCCCGATCCTAGGACACCGGAGTAGAACAGTGCAAATGCCCGCTCGGTGCGATGCGGCGCTGCCAGGTCGGGTACGGTTCCGTAGAGCACCGATGAGGTGCCATTCAACATCAATCCCAGCACGGGCAGCAAGGGCAGAGTCACCGCCAGGGGAGAAAACAGCACGGCGAGTATGCATGCGGCCGTCGCGCTCTCCGTCGCTATCACCGTGCGAATCACCCCGGCACGAGCGCCGAGCCACCCGCAAATGAATTTGCCGGCGGCGCCCCCGATAAATAGCATCGAGAGCGACAGTCCGATCACGGATAGCGATGCGCCCTTCGCCTTGAGAAGAAACGGCAGGAACATCAGCAGTCCCATGCGGACCGCGGTATCGAGAACACCGATCGCAAACAAAATGGGAAAGCCGCTTTGACCGGCCCCCGTCCCATCGTTGGCCGCAACGTGTGTGGATGAATGATCGCGCGTCGTGGGCAGGAAAAAGGCGAGACCTGCTGCGACGGCAATTCCCACGGCGGACATGATCCACAGCGCATGGCGCCAGGTCATGAATATCAACAGGAATGATACCGCCGCCGGGAACATGGCTTTTCCCAAATCACCGGAAAAATTGTAAATCCCGAGAGGGCCGCGAGCAGTCTTGCCATACGCCCGCGATACCGATCCTGAGGCTATCGGATGCTGAGTGCTCGATCCGCCTCCCGAAAGGGCCAGCGCGGCACACAGGCCGAAGAGGGTGCCCGACAATCCGGCGAACGCGTAACCAAGGGCGGCCAATACCGTTCCTACGATCAGAACAGCCCGGCCCCCGTACCGTTCTGCGAGTCGGCCGGCGGGCCACTGCAGCCCCGCCATCGTTGCAGCATAACCCGCGCGCAGTATCGCGAGCGCTTCGTAGCCGAGACCGAACTCGGCCTGCCAGACGGGCAGCAGCACATACATGAGGTCGGTGTAGCCATCATGCAGTGCGTGAGCAACGCAGGCGGACCACAGGGAACGGCGGCGCTCGATCGACGTTACGTTGATGACGTCGCCCGCGCCTGTAGTCGACGTTAGTGTCGTGGTTCTCATTGCTATTGACGGAAAAACCTGACTACCTGGAAGTATGAATCATGTCTGCTGAGGGAGGGTATGGCAATGAAATCGATGCTTGCGGCCGAGGCGCGTAGAATGCTGGGGCTGAAGGGAAAAGCTCATGTCCGACTTTGACCGGGGCCCTATGGAGCGCCCGAGCGCGATTCGCGCCTCAAACAATACAGGGGCTGAACTGTGAGGCGATCACCATTCCGGGGCGCTGATTTGCCGTAACCAGCCTAGGTGAAGTAGGATTGCGCAATGACCCGTCAGTTCGTGGCCCTAATTCTGATGCTTGCCATCGGCCTACAAGGATCTTTGGCCGCCTTTGCGGCCGGCGCTCCTGGGCAGTCCGACTGTCAAACGACCGCCGAGAGTCATGCCGGCGCCTCGCACACGTCATGCTGCCCGAGCGGGTCGCACATGGCGAGCTGCTGTCTCGACGCCTGCCCAACAGCCGTCGCTGTCACGGCGTCATCCGCAGCCTTGGTTTGGCATCGCCGCGCCACCTCGGTCCTGCAATTGCATACGACGACTTTCTCCTCTCGCGGCGACTCGCCCCTCATCCGCCCACCCATTCTCTAAAGCCACTCTAGTTCCGTCTTAGCAACGGTCCAGCGACTGTGAGAGTCGCTCCGTGATGGCGCGTGCTTGAGTCCCGCCATCTTGGGTTCGCCTAAGCTTTGGAGAATAGTCATGTTTGGTTTTTACCTGGACGCATCGTCGCGGTCAGCGCGGCGCTGTCGACAAATGCATTCCTTTGGGCGGTCGCGGGGTACGTCAGTCCCGGCGATCTGTTTGCTTCTCCTTCTCGGGGTTGCGCGCACTGCACAGTCGGCGGCTGACCGTCCGGCCCCACTTGCCCAAGCAAGTGCCCCAATCGAAGGCACGACAGGCACAGGTCTGCCATTGACGATGGAAGACGCGGCACACCTTGCGTCCGTCGATCAGCCGCTGTTGACGGGGCGCGAGGCGAAGATTCGCGCGGAGGAGCAACAGGCGGTTGCGGCGGCGCAGTTACCCGATCCCCAATTGTCTGGCGGGCTCAAAGAACTGCCAATCGATACGTCAGAGGCTTTCAATACCCGTCGCGACAACTTTACGGAGTTTACGATCGGTTTGAGTCAGGACTTCCCGCGTGCCGAAAAGCGTCGACTCCAAGGCGCTCGCAAGCAACTCGACGCCGATGCGGACCGCGCAGCGCTGGACAACGAGCAGCGCATGGTACGACGCGATGTGTCGCTGGCGTGGCTCGATGTGTATGAAACAGAACAAGGACTCAAGCTTACCCAGCGCCTGGCTGACGAAGCGGCACTGCAAGTGCAGTCGCTCGAAAAGGACTACAGCAACGGCAAGGCGCCGCAGGCCGATTGGCTTGCGGCAAAAGTTGATATGGGTCTCGCCGCAGATAAAGCGCACGACTGGCTGCACCACGTTCTGCGCATGCGCGTGGGGCTCGCGCGCTGGATCGGCGATGACGCCCAGCGGCCAATCGCCGAGTCACTCAGGACGCCGGGATTCTTGACTCCTTTACCGGGCTTGATCGCCGGCGCCGACCATCATCCGGTAATCGGCAACTTAGATAAGCAAATCGAGGCCTCAGCGACCGATGTCGCTCTCGCTCGGCAATCCTACAAGCCGGACTATTCGGTGGAAGTGTATTACGCCTACAGACGCGACTTCGCGGACTTCGTCGGCATTCAGTTCAAGGTGGGACTGCCCTATTTCACGAAGAATCGCCAGGACCGGGGCCTCGCCGCCGCGCGTGAACAATCGCGCGCCAGTGAAGACCGCAAGCGCGACCTGCTGCGCGAGTTGCATGCAGAGATCAGCCAGGATTACGTCGATCGGCGACATTTCGAGGAGCGCGTAGCCGACTTCGACGCGTCGATCGTCCCCGACGCGCAACGCCGCGTCGAGGCGGCGCGAGGCGCGTACCAAGCCGGTCGCGGCAGCTTTGACGCAGTACTGCTGGCGCGCCGCAGCTTGCTCGATGTTCAGCTGCAACGCCTCGCACTCGCCGTTCAATCGGCGCGCGCGCAAGTTCGTCTCGATTATTGGAGTGCCTCGCAAACTTCTTCCGGAGAATCGCAATGAGGCCTAATGTCAAGATTGCCCTGCTCGTTGGCTTAAGTATCGTGATCGCAGCCGTCGGCTTCGTGGTCATGCGCCATCGCGCTGCCATGGTGGTCCCCGAGTCCACAGGTGCGTCCTCTGCTCCGCGCGGGGGCGCCCCACCCGCGGAGCGCAAACCGCAGTACTGGTACGACCCGATGCACCCCGCCCAGCAATTCGATAAACCCGGCAAATCGCCGTTCATGGATATGCAACTGGTGCCCAAGTACGCGCAAGGCGGGGCAGTCGACAGCAGCGCCGCAGCACCCGGCAGCATTGCGGTCGACTCGCGCGTCGTCCAGAACCTCGGGATTCGTCTCGCAAAAGTCGAGCAGGGAAATTTTGCGCGCGTAGTCGATACCGTCGGCTTGGTGGGTGTCGATGAACACCGCATCGAAGCCATTCAGGTGCGCCAGCCCGGATGGGTCGAACGACTCGACGTGCGCGCGGTCGGCGACGCGGTAAGCCGAGGCCAGCTTCTCGCGGGCGTCTATTCGCCAGATCTCCTCGCCACCCAGCAAGAGCTGCTGATTGCGCGAAAATCGGCAGATCCATTGCTGATCGAGGCAGCACGGCGGCGGCTTGCGCTATTCGGACTGTCCGCTTCGCAGATTGCACGCATTGAAAAAACCGGCGAGGTGGAGCGGCGGGTCGACTACTACGCGCCGTTCGACGGCTATGTAATGGAACTCGGAGTTCGCCAGGGCGCGGCCGTCCAGCCGGGCGCCACGCTGTTCGAGCTCGCCGATTTGAGCAGCGTTTGGATCACCGCCGAAGTGACGGAACCCCAAGCCGCGTGGCTAAAACCCGGCGATCCGGCCGAGGTCGAAGTCCCGGCGCTCCCCGGCGAACGCTTTGGGGCCCAAGTCGATTATCTGTATCCGGAGCTCACGCAAGCGACGCGCACACTGAAAGTGCGGGTCGTCGTCAAGAATCCGCGTGAGCGCTTGCGGCCCGGCATGTTTGCGACAGCGCATTTTCAGGGCATCCCGCAAGATCACGTGCTGACGGTGCCGAGTGAGGCAGTCATCAAGACCGGCACGCGAAGCATCATCATCGTCGCAGACGATGCCGCGCATTTTCGCCCGGCGTTGGTGCGGGTAGGCGCCGAACACGGCGGCCGCTCGGAGATTCTGGACGGGCTCAACCAGGGGCAAGACGTCGTCGCCTCGGGGCAGTTCCTGATCGACTCCGAAGCCAATATACGCGGTGCCTTTGACAACCTGACCGGCTCCAACGAATCGCAGAGCGACGAGGCAAAACCGATGACGATGCCCATGCCTTCGATGCGATCCCCGGACGGGAGGCACTGAGATGCTCGCTTCCCTCATCCGCTGGTCGATCCGGAACCGCTCCCTGGTGCTGATGGCGGCCGCCCTACTCGTGGCTTGGGGCGTGCACGCGACACTCGCAACGCCGCTCGACGCGCTGCCCGATCTGTCCGATACGCAGGTGATCGTCCGCACGGAATACCCGGGGCAGGCGCCGCAGGTCGTCGAGGACCAGGTCACCTATCCGCTCACCACCACGATGCTGTCGGTACCCGGCGCACGTACGGTGCGAGGCTATTCGTTCTTCGGTGATTCGTACGTCTACATCATCTTCGACGACAAAACCGACCTGTACTGGGCGCGATCGCGAGTGCTCGAATACCTGAGCCAGGTCACCGGACGGCTGCCGCCCTCGGCGAAGCCGACGCTCGGGCCCGACGGCACCGGCGTCGGTTGGATTTACGAGTATGCCCTGGTCGACCATAGCGGCAAATACGACATCTCGCAGCTGCGGGCACTGCAAGACTGGTTTCTCAAGTACGAACTCAAGAGCGTGCCGAATGTCGCGGAAGTCGCCAGTGTCGGCGGTCTCGTCAAGCAATATCAGGTGGTACTCGACCCGGACCGCCTGCGTGCGCTTGGGTTAACCATCGATCGCGTCAAACAGGCCCTGCAGAACTCCAACAACGAGGCCGGCGGCTCAGTGCTGGAACTCGGCGAGGCCGAGTACGCAGTACGCGCGACCGGCTATCTCAAGACTCTCGATGACTTCCGCAGCGTGCCGGTCGGCTTAGGAACAGGCGGCACACCGATCCTGCTAGGTGATGTCGCGCGCATTCAGATCGGCCCGGAGATGCGCCGCGGCATATCGGAACTGGACGGCAAGGGCGAGGCTGTGGGCGGGGTCATCGTCATGCGTGCCGGTAAGAATGCACTGGAGACGATTGTTGCGGTCAGGGCAAAGATTGCGAGCCTGCAGCCGGGCCTGCCGAAAGGGGTGCAGATCGTCGCGACTTATGACCGGTCGGAGCTGATTCATAGATCGGTCGCGACGCTGCGCGACCGGCTGATCGAAGAGTTCATCATCGTCACGCTGGTCTGCGCGGTGTTCCTGTTCCACCTGCGCTCCGCGTTCGTCGCGATCGTCAGTCTGCCGCTCGGTATTCTTACAGCATTTTCGATCATGAACTGGCAGGGCGTTAACGCCAACATCATGTCCTTAGGCGGTATCGCGATTGCCGTCGGTGCGATGGTCGACGCAGCAGTGGTAATGATCGAGAACGCGCACAAGCATCTCGAGGCCTGGAATCGCGAGAATCCGGCCAGACGGCCCACACCCTCGGAACAGGCGCGGCTGATCGCCGATGCCGCAGCCGAAGTCGGCCCGGCATTGTTCTTCAGCCTGCTCATCATCACGTTGAGCTTCGTGCCGGTATTTACGCTCGAAGCCCAGGAAGGCAAGCTATTCGGTCCGCTGGCGTTCACCAAGACCTACTCGATGGCCGCCGCCGCGGGTCTTTCGGTGACGCTGATCCCGGTGCTGATGTTCTACTTTATCCGCGGCCGGATTCCCGACGAACGCAGCAACCCGCTCAACCGATTTCTGATTGTCTTTTACCGGCCACTGCTCGACTTCGCACTTCGGCGTCCGAAGACGACCTTGACGGCCTCGGCGCTGCTGATTGTCGCCACGATCGTTCCGCTGACGCAGATCGGCAGCGAGTTCATGCCGCCGCTCATCGAGGGCGATCTGCTGTACATGCCTTCCGCGCTGCCCGGCCTGTCCGCCGACAAGGCTTCGCAGCTGTTACAGCAAACCGACAAGGTACTGATGCAGTTCCCCGAAGTCGAGCGCGTGTTCGGCAAGGTGGGGCGCGCCGACACCGCGACCGATCCAGCCGGGCTCGAAATGTTCGAAACAACGGTCAGGTTCAAGCCCCGTTCCGAATGGCCGAACGGCAAGACCCAGGATCAGCTCATCGAAGAAATGAACGCCGCGTTGCAGATTCCGGGATTGTCGAACCTTTGGGTACAGCCGATTCGCAACCGCATCGACATGCTCTCGACCGGCATCAAAAGTCCTGTCGGCATCAAGATCGCAGGTCCCGATCTCAAGGTGATCGAAAGGATCGGCGAACAGGTCGAGGCTGCTGTCAAGGAGGTGCCCGGCACGCGATCAGCGTACGCTGAGCGCGCCCAGGGAGGTCGCTATATCGAGGTGCGAATCGATCGCGTACGGGCGGCACGCGTCGGGCTCACGCTGGCGGACGTGCAGCAGGTCGTTGCGCTCGCGATCGGCGGCGAAAACATCGGCGAGACGGTGGAGGGCCTGCAGCGCTTCCCGATCAATATCCGCTATCCGCGCGAGCTGCGCGACTCGGTTGAGAAGCTAACTGTGCTGCCGATCGTTACGTCAGCCGGAGCGACGACCACGCTCGGCGCGGTCGCCGACTTGGGTATAACCGACGGACCGCCGCAGATTCGAAGCGAGAATGCCCGGCTCAATGGCTGGGTGTATGTCGACATCAGCGGGCGCGATTTGGGCTCCTATGTGGCGCAGGCACAGAAGTTTGTCGCGGAGCGCGTCGCACTGCCCGCCGGATACTCCATCATCTGGTCGGGCCAGTTCGAGTACCTGGAGCGCGCGGCCAAGAAGTTGAAACTGGTGGTACCGTTCACGCTGGCGATCGTCTTCGTGCTGCTGTTCCTCACGTTCCGGAGCTTCGGAGAGGCGGCACTTATCATGAGCACGCTGCCGTTCGCGCTGGTCGGCGGACTGTGGCTGCTGTTCCTGCTCGGCTATAACTTCTCGATCGCGTCCGCGATCGGCTTCATCGCACTCGCCGGCGTCGCCGCTGAGTTCGGCGTCGTGATGTTGATCTATCTCGATCACGCCATTCTCAAGCGACGGGCCGCGAACCAATTTAACACTGAAGGCGATCTGATCGAAGCGATTGAAGAAGGTGCCGTGCTTCGAGTGCGGCCGAAGGCAATGACGGTCACGGTGATCATCGCCGGTCTCCTGCCGATCATGTTCGGCGCAGGTACCGGCTCCGAGGTCATGCGCAGAATTGCGGCGCCCATGGTCGGTGGCATGATCACCGCGCCGATGCTGTCGATGCTAGTGCTGCCGGCGGCCTATTTGCTGCTGCACCGGCGAGAGATGCGGCGATCCGCGAACGCAAAGAGTGCCTAACCCAGTCGAACTAGACGCCCAGCTCGCGAAGTATCGCCTCTCGGAGCTCCTGTACCGCGGGGCTGGACAGTTTGCGCGGGTGCTCGAAGGGTACTTCGAAGGTCGCCTGGATCGTGGCAGGACGAGTGGAGAGCACGAAGATTCGGTCCGCGAGGTGAATCGCTTCTTCCACATCATGGGTAATCAGCACGACGGTATGGCGCTCTACCGCCAGAATTCTTAGCAGCTCCTTGCGCATTCGCAGACTCATGAGCGCGTCCAACGCCGAGAACGGCTCATCCATGTAGAGGATCTCCGGCTTTACCACCAGCGCTCGCGCGAGTTCCACTCGTTTGAGCATGCCGCCCGACAGCTCATGCGGGTAGCTCTTTTCGAAGCCCTTCAAGCCCACAATGGCGGCGTAATGATCGGCAATCTCCTCTTTGTCGCTCGGCGCGTGATCGTTGAGGCCAAACATCAGGTTCTGCCGCACGTTAAGCCACGGGAACACGGAGCCCTGCTGAGATATGAGAATGCCTTTGGAGCTCGGTCCCTTCCCAGATGCCCCATCGACCGTGACCGACCCCCGATCAGGGCGATCGAAGCCGGCAATGATGCTCATCAGGGTTGATTTGCCGCAGCCGGAGGGGCCGACGATCGCGACGAATTCGCCGTCGGCGACGTCAAAGCTGACACCGTTGACGACTTGCAGCGAACCTTGATCCGTAACAAAGCGCTTCGCCAGGTCTTTGACCGAAATCTTAGTGGGCATAGCGCCACTTGACCAGTCTGAATCCTTCCATGAGCCGCATGGCGCCGTCGAGCGAGAGCCCGATCAAGCCGATGATCACCATGCTGCCGATGACCAGATCGTAGCGGTTACCGGCATTGCGCGAGTCGATGATGAGATAGCCGAGTCCGGAGCGAAGCGCAATCATCTCGGCCGCAACGACCACGAGCCACGCCACGCCGAGGCCAATCCGCATGCCGACGATGATTTGCGGCAGAACCGCGGGAATGATGACTCGACTAAACAGGGTATAGCGCGAGACGCCGAAATTCTCGGCCGCTCGAAGGTAACGGCGCTCAATGGTGTGCACCCCGGCCGTGGTTTGCACGACCATAGGAAACACGGATGACATGAAAATGAGAAATATCGGCGATGCATCGCCAACGCCAAACCAGAGAATGGCAATCGGAATCCAAGCGATCGGCGAAATGGGCCGGAGTATCTGAAAGATCGGATTGAGCGTGGAGAACGCGCCTTTTATCCATCCCATCCAGAGACCCAGCGGCACCGCAATGCTGACGGCAAGTAGGAAACCCACGCCCACTCGCATCAGCGAGGCGCCAATATCGCTCCACAGCGTACCGTCCCGGGCCAGCTCCAGCGTGCCCGTCACCACTTGCCAGGGCGTGGGAAAAATCGCGCTATGAGTTGCCACGACCACCAGCCACCACATGGCGATCAGGATCGCGATCACGGTTGCTGCGGGAAGTATCTGCTTTAGTTTCGACATCGCTGCGCCGCTCATTCCCACCAACCATTCTCCTTGAGTGCGCGCAGCCGCCACCAAATTCGTGCCCAGGCGGATTCCGGCATGGGTTCGACGATGACCGTCATCTGTCCGCTGGCATGTGCAGTGCAGGCAAATTGATAATCCGATGCAACCGCAAAGGGCAGGCGAAAGCTCTGCCCGGGCATCATCAAAGTCGGCCCGAATATCTGCGGCACGTCATCCATATTTTTCAGTACGAGAATATCCTTGAGACCGAGAGTCAGGCGAATCTTGGATGGGAGAATCTCGATTTTATTTCCCGCCATTCGGCGAGCCCAGGTTCCCCTCGGAATCTCGAAAATCACATCCCGCGATTCCGATCTGATGGGGGTGAGCGCCGCCCAAGCGGCCGCGCCAACAGCGATACTGACCAACAAGATCCCCGACCATCTAACGTACCTCACTGCTTCAACAAAATGCGGACGTCATGCGCGAAGTCGTCAGCGCTGTGCCCGTACGGCATCAAGGCGCGAAGGCTCCCGCCCCGATCGATCAAATAGATGTATGAAGAATGAGCCAGCGCATAACCTCCGGGAGCAGGCATTTTTTTGCTCACCGAGATCCCATACTCCGCGCGCACCGCAGCCAACTGCGGCGGCGCTCCCGTACCGCCGATAAAACTGCGATCGAACGCGCTCAAGTACTGCCGCATGTGCGGAGCGTCGTCTCGGTCGGGATCTACGGTGATGTAGATGACCTGCAGTTCATCGGCCGCCGCACCCAACTTCTTGCGTGCCTGGGCCAGGATGCCGAGAGTAATGGGGCACACTTCGGTGCAAGAGGTGTAGCCGAATGCCAGCAGAACCACTTTACCCCGATAGCGGCGCAGTTCCAGTTCCGCTCCGTCGGATCCGCGCAGGGAGAAATCAGGTGCGAGTCGAGGTGGGTTGAAAACACCCGCAATGAGACTTGTGGTGTCCGCGGCGGCGGCGGCTGGGCCAAGTGTCAGCAGTGACAGCATCAGTACGAGTGCGCGAATCACGTCTTGTCCTTGGGATCAAAGCGGAATTGCAGCGGGTTTAGCGAGTCTCGCAAAGCTCTCGTCCACATAGGTATCGTACGGAATCTCATGCTTGATGGTCCCGGCCTCGATCGACAGCCGCATCAGTTCGTCGAATTCCGCCCGGATCATGCGCAAGTCGCCATAGGTCACCCGGTCCGTCGGATTGTCCATAACGAACTGGATGATGTTGGGGTCCTGATTGAAAAATGTCTTGCCGGCGGCGATCGCCACCGCCTTGTTGCGGTTCTCCTGCTTGGCGTCGAGCCACACACCAGCGCCCAGAACATGGTCGACGAGATCTTGAACCAGCGGGCGACTCTGTTCGATGAGTTCCTCGCGCACCGTCAGGACACAGCAAATATAGTTGCGCCATTCGTCGCGGGTCATGCGTAGGGTGCGCGCATAGCCTGCGCGCTGCGCCGCCGCCCCGAACGGCTCGCCGGTACAGTACGCGTCCACTGCGTTGGCGTAGAGCGCGGCAGGCATATCGGGAGGCGCCATTTCCACGATCTGGATGTCTTGTGGAGTCATCCCTTCTTGAGCCAGCATTTTCCTCAAGAATAGGAAATCGACGGCAAAGCGGCTGGGAATGGCGATGCGCTTCCCCGTCAGCTGCTTGAAGTGCTGGTACGGGGAATCGGTACGCACCATGATCACGGCGCCCGACCGGTGACCCAGGGAAACGATCTTGATGGGTATTTTTCTGTCGGCAAGATCCATGACCAGCGGCGCCAGCATGTAGGCCGCCTGGATTCGCCCCGCCATCAGCGATTCCTTGATCTCGGGCCAGCCGCTGTACTTGCTGTACTCGTATGAAAATTGAGGATCCGAGGTCCTGATTGCGCCGTTTGCAGCGGCCCTGGCCACGCAGGCGACCGGTAGAGTCAGGTTGCAGGTCACAGGCAATCCCCCAACGATCAACGACTTTTGCTTCTTCTCCCCTGCGCAAGACAGCAAGCTCGAGGGCAGAGCTGCGGCAATCGCGCCTTGCAGGATCAGCCTGCGGCGCAGGAGGTGTCGGAATTCCGGCTTTTCTGGGTTCGTCGGCATTACTCTCGTCGGTCTGGAAACAGCGAATCTCGGGAGCGCTGCGACCCACGGCAAAGCTCCCGCGAGAAGTCTATAGGAAGCCGCCGCAGGTTTCACTGGCGCGGGCAATCAGAACTTTACGGAGACGCCGATATCGAACGGTCGGCCTGCCGCCGGCAGGGGGCGAAAAGTGGTTCCCCTTTAGTTCGGTGAATACAGGGCGGATTGCCAGGTCCTGCCGAGCGGATGATCGTATTGTCGGTCGGCTAAATTGACAATCGCGCAGTCCAAGCGGACAGAGCCCAACTCAAAGGCGGTCCGAAGATCGAAGATTCCATCGCCGCGCGTCGGGGGCTCACGACGGGTCTGATCGACCGCCGTCTTGCTGTCAACGGCGCGGAACTGAAGCGCGCTCGACCATTGACCGCGCCGATGTTCCAGTGCGACGGTGCCGTTGAGCGGCGTCATATGGTAAAGACCGGTGTGGGTGGACAGGTCCTGACCGCGCACGAAACTGTTGGTGCCCACAAGACGGAGAACTCCGAGCGTGGGACCGTCTGCGAGTGTGAAGGCCTCGGCCACGTCGACCCCGTAAAGCCGCGCCTATGGTTGGCAAACGACAATTGCGACGCCGGCATTCCGGAGCACGCCGGCCCGCAGATCGGCACGACGCCGATATAGTTTTGGATCGCGGTGTAGTAGGGCGTCAGCTTGATCTGCCATCGGCGAGCGGACCGGTCATGCCAATCCGCCGTGAAGCTCGCGACGACTGCCGTCATCGCCGCTGCGCACGACCGCCGGGCCCCCGCATGGCTGGTTTGCATCGCTTCAGCCCTGCGGCGGATGCAATTGATCATGCGAATGGCGCAGACCGCCATGAACATGGGAATGGACGTGCGGCTCCGCGGCATGCAAGGAGACACGCCGTTCCATGCGCCCCCACTTCCAGACCGCGACCGACAGACCCCAGGCCGCCACGAAAAGCCCTACGATGAGGTAGCCCAGCATTCCGAAGTCAAGTCCGGCGACGAAATCGAAGAATCCTCCGTGCATGCCCAGCAAGCCGATCGTCACTTGCAGCAATTCGATGCTGCCCACCAACAACGCCACGGCAACGGACAAACCGGTCGCGGTGATGTTGTAGAAGATTCTACGCAAAGGATTCAGGAAGGCCCAATCGTACGCCTTGCACATGAGCACACCGTCCGTGGTATCCATGGCTGTCATTCCCGCGGCAAACAACACCGGCAGACTGAGCACGGCGGGTACCGGCAAGTCCCCCGTCGAAGCGCCCGCGGTTATGGCTAGCAAACCGACCTCCGACGCCGTATCGAAGCCCAGGCCGAACAACAAGCCCAAGGGGTACATCTGCCAGCTATGATTCATCAACTTCCGCAGCCGCCCGCCGAACAAGCGATTCAGAAGCCCGCGCTTCTGCAACAGCAACTCCAAATGTGCATGGCTGTGGGTGCCGGCCCGCGCCGTTTTCCATATTTTCAAAATATCGAGGAGCACGAGCAGATTCAAAATGCCGATGATCCACAGAAAGGTGCCGGACACTCCCGCGCCGATGACGGCACCGATGCTCTTGAGTTCGGGAAGTTCCATCTTAACCGCAGTTGCAGCCAGCGCAATGCCCACCGCGAGAGCGAATACCACCGTGGAATGACCCAAGGAGAAGAAGAACCCGACACCCAGGGGATGCCTATCCTTTTGCATCAGGTACCGGACGGTGTCGTCGACGGCGGCAATGTGATCGGCATCGAAGGCGTGACGCAGCCCGAACATATAGGCCACGAAGCCGAGCCCGACCAGCTGCGGATAATGTCCCGCGTAATGAAAAAAGGCACCCCAACCCCCGAGGTGCAGTAGAGCGATCAAGCCATAGAAGCCCGCCAGCCGGGTCCATTCGGCGCGCGAAAAGACAAGTCGCGGGTAAGCTCGAATTCCCGGCCGTGCAACGAATACGAAGTCTGTCACCGCCCCACCTTGATATGACTATACGGTTACCATTCGATCGATTGCATTGACCGGATGCAACACGAGGCACGGGGCGCCGAGCGGCACACTGCCTCACCCAGCGCATCCACTGCGTCGCCTGCCACGAAAGGCCTACTATGTTACAAATCCGGTTACTTCCATGTCTGTTGGCCGCTGCAGCCCTGGCCGTTGCCGCCTTGGCCACTATCGCGTTGGCCGGATCCGCTGGCGCCGCTACGGCTGCGCCCCGCCCGTCGTGCAGTCCACCGTCCCTGACACTCCCTATCGCGCGCCCTACCTGCCCGACTCCGACGCCGAGACGTTGCGGGGCTGTTCGCGTTGGTCGCCTGCGTCGGCATCGTTATGCTTGTTGGCTATTTGTTGATTCGCCAACATTTGTCCGCGATCAATCAGGAGTAGTCTCATAGTTTCGAACAAAATCCGGAGGCACCTCCGGGCCCCATATGTACAAGCTATTCTCGGGCGGTGGCGACCAGACTTGCCATTCCGTGGAGGCTGGCACGAAATCGATGTCGAATGAGTACTCCGCGTAACTGCCCCAGGGATCGCGGATATAACGAAAGTAATTGGACCCTAGCACATGACGGCCAAGCCCCCATCCGCGCGCGTATCCGTGTTGTATCATGCGTTCGGAGCCCAAGCCGATTTCATCGATGGATCCTACCGTCCACGCACTATGATGAAGACCATACCCGTCGGACTGCGCAAAGGCGATCAAATGATGATCGCTACCGTGGGCGCCATGCATGAAGGCGACCCCACCCGACCGGTCGGACAATCGCAGCCCCAACGCCTTGGTGAAAAAGTCGATCGAAACGTCCAAACTGCGCGTGAACATCAAAATGTGGGCTAAACGCGTTGGACGAGTCGGCGGAGTCGTTCCTCGGAGCGGCGAGCCTCGCTCGAGGCTGTGACGCCTCGTAGGTAGTACCGCATCCCGAACATCGGGTGAATTCTTCTCTCCGGGCTCAAGGAGAACGGGCAGCCCGTCCGGGGTCGCAATCCACATTCCGTTCGTCGCGACTGCGGACACTAAGGGTGCCTCAATTTCAGCAATACTCTGAGCGCCGAGATGAGCGCGCCAGCGCTGCATGTCCGCCGCATAGGCAAGAAGTGAGATGTACTGAAGCCTTTTCTTTGGACCGCGACGAATCACGCCCCAGCGGTGATCATGACCATAGGTATACAGATCGATGCCGTTAATTGTGTCGCGAACATCGAGGCCGAACTCAATAAAAAAATGCTTTGCCCGGCCGACATCCGGAACCGTTATCGCAAAGTGACCAAATGAATGGACGCCTAGATGCTTTTCCCGATCTTCTGACATTGATCGCACCTTCGCCGCGAACATCAGCTCTCGGCGACAATGGGATTGCGGAGCTCGCCCAGTGCCTTCGAGGTAATGACACACACATCTCCCGGTTTCATCCATAGGGGCGGAGTGCGAGCTAGCCCGACTCCGCCAGGGGTGCCGGTGACAATGAGGTCGCCGGGAGCCAGCGTGAACGTGTCGCTCAATAGGGCAACGAGCGACGCAACATCAAATATCAGGTCGTCGATGGCAGCGGTTTGAACCACTATCCCGTTCAAATGCGTTTCAAACTGCAGTCCCTTGCAGCCCGGCGGCAGCTCTTCGGCCGTGATGAATGCCGGACCAAACGCGCCCGTAGAGTCGAAGTTCTTCCCTATGGTCCATTGGCCAGATTTGAATTGAAAGTCGCGGATCGACGCGTCGTTGAAAAGAGAATAGCCGGCGACGTGTTCTAATGCAGTAGACCGAGGAATGTGGCGTCCGCCCTTGCCGATGACAGCGACCAGCTCGCCTTCATAATCCAGCTGCTCAGAAACCGTGGGTCGGACAATGGAAGCTTGGTGGCCGATCAGACTCGACTTGAATCTGGCGAAAACCGCGGGATAGTTCGGAGGCTTGAAACCGCTCTCAAGGGAATGATCCACATAATTAAGTCCGATGCAGATGATCTTCTCTGGCTCTCCAATGGGCGGCAGAAACTCGACCGCACGCAGATCGACTTCGGCGCCCAGGGATAGCGTTTCACCAGCATCTCGAATCGCCGAACCGCCTTTCTGTAACAGCTCAAGAAGATCGCCTGGGTAAGCGACATCGGTAGTGAGCAGGCCGTGGAACACGTTGTCGTGGATCGCCACGGCGAGACCTGTCGTTGTCCCGCTTTTGAAGGCAATGAACCTCATGGCTTCTCCGCTTTATCAAAAGTTTTTATATATGAAAGAGTCGCCGGAGCGCCGTCGAGCGAGCCGTTGCGCAGTTCGTCGAGGTCATCGGCGCCAGCTGACATTTACCGCCTTCCGTGCCCAGCCTTCAGCCCTGTCAGCTGCTCGATGCCGTAGCGGCGCCGCAGTTCCAACATTTCCTCTTTACCCGGACGTCCTGACGTGCGGACTAAGATCTCGGTTAATTCTTCGAAATAATTCTCGTGACCGCCGGCAACTGTAGACTGGAAAAATAACACGCTCTCGTTTTGAGTTGAATTGCCGAAAGCGTGCGGAACGTTGGCCGGAACATACATGAAGGCGCCGGGGCCACCGCGCAGATATCGCCGACCATCGGCCGCAACCCATTCATGCCAATCGGCAACTGACCGGTCGAGTGGCTCAAAAGCCAGCACGTCGAGGTGCCCTTGCACCACATAGAAGATCTCCTCGCCTTGGCTGTGCACATGCGCCCCCACGTCATAGCCGGGAGGTATGCGCATTTCGAAAGTGGTTGCAAACGCCGCCTCTTCCATGGTGGCTTTGACGGTCGCATCCACGCCGCCGCCTACGATGCGACGACCCTCACCCCCTGCCAAAATCACGCCAGACTTCTGCGCCATGGATAATCTCCTGCCCGGATGTTTCCGGATTGTAGTTGAAAGTCCACGAAGCGGCCTTCGTTACTAGCGGTCGCCATCTCAGGTATCGCCAACCTTTTCCCAAATCAGCGTACTCGTGCTGATTTGCCCGTCGGTGGGTGCGGGGCTGGCAGCCGTTGTGTAGATGAGTCTCCGTCCTTGCTTTTTGACCGATCGCATCTGGGTGGTGCCCGTCAATATTTCATTCCAGGATGCGTCGATTTTGTGCAACACCGTGTTTCCATCGAACGTGTAGGTGCCGCAGTAAGCGGCCATTGAGTCAAACAACGTGATTTTCTGCGCGTCGTCCAAGGTTTTGAACGTGGGTTTCGGCCTGTCGCGCTTTACGATCAGAACCGTCATGCGATGGTCTTTGCCATACGTGATGTAACCGATGGGGTCGGTGCCGAACGCGTCCTCAACTTGACCTGTCGCCACAATTGTCCGCGTGCTGCTGATGAGCCGGTATGTGCCTTCGATCACCGAGTTGTCGGTCGCATGGGCCGTCACGCCGACACACAAAGCGAGAAAAATACCAATAATTATTTTAACCATTTTTACCCTCCGATTGCAGGGGCTGCGCATCAATTAGCACGAAGGCCAGCGAAGCCGGCGTCTTTGACCGATTGCTCCACGCATGGTTTGTGCCTCGTTGAACGAGGACGTCGCCGGCCTTGAGCAACACCTCGTCCTTATCGGTCAGGGCATAAATTTCGCCCGACAAAACGACGACATAGTCCGTCGTATTGGTGGTGTGAAATCCAGGTGCACGCGCCGTGGCGCCTTTTTTCAGGGCCGCTTCGATGCCGCTACTATCCTCGGAAGCCGGCGGCGCCTTCAGGGGCGCCACGCCGAATCTTCGTTCATCCGGCATAAATTCAATGATCCGAAATACACTCCCCTGCTGGGGAGGCATGAGGCGCAGCTGCCCATCGGCGGGGTCACCGGAGCTGCTGTTATCGGCGGGGGAGGACGTCGTTTGCCAAAGTTCCGTAATGACGAGGCCTTCTTGCCCGCGCCGATAGACGTGGGTCGCCGCGGTGTCAGACTTGATGATCGAACGGCCGGCTTCGTCGATTCCCGTAACAACTCGCCGGATGGGAGGCGATGGAGCCGCCGCGGCAGCACCGGCAAAAGCCGGGCGGGCGATCAAATAGCCTAAAAGGCCGACTGCAGATCCCATAATCTGACGGCGCCTGAATAGATTCAGCATTGCAACTCCCCTGATAGCCCAACCTTTGTAAGTAGCGGTTACCCACTCAACAACCATTCGATTGTCATGGATGACAGTCGGTTCGGCCTCGCCCGTAGGCCAGGACGAGTCAATTCCAATCATGACACGGCATCGCAGTGACAATATCGCCAGAACTGGCGAGCATGTCAACGTGAATCTGCTATATTGCGAGAGGAGTGCTTGAGTTGACTGGAACTGTCGTGTTCAAGGGGAACAAATTATTATGATAATTAAGCCGCCGTCGGAACCAAGTTCAACTCGTGAAGCAATGTCCTCAAGTCATGGGCGCTGTCGTCGCATAGCGACTGAGGAGGCCTTCGCCGTACCAACGTGGCTGGACGCGATGTCCGGCCTGTCCGTCGATGGTTCAGAAGCTAATGAGGTGAGGTTTCTCCGATTCGTGCAATCCATTGGCGAGTGGCGCCAGGGCCTTATCGACTTCGACCACCGACTTAAGATCATGGACGACTGTGGCGTCGATATGCATTTGCTCAGCCTCACGACACCGGGCGTTCAGTCCTTCGCGCCGGATCAAGCCACTGCGATCGCGCGAGCGGTCAATGATGAACTCGCCGGGATAGTTGCGCGCTACCCGGGCCGGTTCGCAGGGCTGGCGACGGTCGCTCCGCAGCAGCCGCTGGCCGCCGCGGCGGAACTTGAGCGTGCAATTACGACGCTTGGACTCAACGGCTTGCTCATTAACTCTTATACGAATGATGAATATCTTGACCTGCCGAAATTCGATCCGATCCTCGCGGCCGCATCATCTCTCGGCGCTCCGCTTTACCTTCATCCCCGTACTCCCGGCCCGTCGATGGTAAAGCCCTATGCCGCCCACGGCCTTATTGGTGCTCTCTGGGGCTTCGCAGCGGACGCGGGGCTTCATGCCATGCGTTTGATCATGGGCGGTGCGTTCGACCGGCATCCCGAATTGCAGGTCGTCCTCGGCCACATGGGCGAAGCGATTCCGTTTTGGTTCTGGCGCATCGACAACATGTACAACAAGTACAACTCGTTGGGTGCGGGGCCCGCCATTGGCATTAAGCCGTTGAAACGTCTACCGAGCGAGTACTTCAAGACAAATATTTCGATCACGACCAGCGGTGTCAATTCACACGAGCATTTACGATTTGCCATGAACTTGCTCGGCGCCGATCGGATTATGTTCGCGATTGATTTCCCCTACGAATCCTCCGAAGAGTCGGTACGATTTCTCGATACCGCTCCGATCACGCCGGAGGAGCGCCACTCCATTTATCATTTGAACGCCGAGCGACTCTTTAAGATCAAACCGGCGCTTTGATGCCTATCGGTTAGGATGCGGTAAATCCAGTGACCGGTGGATGTTCGACGTGAGAACGGGAGAATCGGATGCGTGATGTGATAGTTAACGCGATCAAGGGCGGCAACCGTCTGCAGGACGCGGCGCGCGCCGTGGCCAATCTGGCCGCCGGTACGATGGTGTCTTGCGATTTGAGGCGGTCTCGCCGTTTCTACGAAGAGTTTTTAGGTCTCGAGTGCGTTCAATACGCAAAAGATCGCCTGCTGATCCGCGACAGTCACGGCGGAGCGGCCATGAATGCCGCACGTCAGGACTTCTTCGTGATCGAGGTGCAGCAGGTGGCTGCGATCGCAAACCCGCAACGTATGCTGCACCATTGGGGCATCGACGTAAGTTCAATCGCGGAAGTGGACCGAATCCACGCGGAGGCGACGCGACGTAAAGAGGAGTTCGGAATCAATAAAGTGCATCCGGTCAGTCAATTGCACGGGGCCCATAGCTTCTATTTTGCCGACCGTGACATGAATTGGTGGGAAATCGAATACCGATTGGACGGCCTCGACAACGAGGGCTTTTTCGAGCGTGGAGATATGTACCCCACCCCGACGGGAGTTTCCACACCGAGCCGTCGGACCGACGCATTGCCAACGGCATCACCGGCTGCGCGCTCCGTGGTGGCGAACCCTCATCTGACCCACGGAACATGCGAACAACGCGACTTGGAGAAGTCGCGATGGTTCTTGGAAAATGTGCTTCGGTTGCGTTGTGTACGTCACCTGGAGCCGGCGCAAATGTTTGCGGGATCCGGCCATTTCGGAGTTTTCGCGATTCGCCTGCCACGAGTCAAGCAACAGACTCTCGATAATCGCTGGATCGTCGAGGTCGATGATATCGGCGAAATTCACGCGATACGTGACCGTGCGTTGCAAAGCGCGGAGACTTTGCATCTCGAACAGATCGGCCCCGTACATGCGGGACGGTATGGCCCCACCTGCATCATTCAAGACCAGGATAGCAATTGGTGGGAGGTGATCTCGGCCGGCATGTCGGCCTTCGCTGAGAAGTTTTCACGGGGTGACGTCGGCACTTGAGCCCTCGCCATTCCCATGTTGTCTTCACAACTTCAGGCAAATAACCGATGAACGAATATCGCATTGCATCGTACGTTACCGATCGCGGACCACGCGCGGGATTGCTCGTCAACGATCAAATTCACGACCTCGCTGATCTTACAGGTAGGCCGGACTGTCAGAGCGTGCTGCAGATCCTTGAAGCTTGGAAGGTCAATGAATCCCTTCTGCAAACATTGGCCGATTCGCTAAGCGCTCGCTGCGGTTTGCCGATCGAACGCGCAACGTTGCTCGCGCCCATCCTGTATCCACCCGCGGTCTACTGCGCGGGGGCCAATTATGCGGACCATATGGCGAATATGGCTCGCCGAATGGGGTTGCCGCCGGGACCCGATCCGCGGGCCGATGGGGGTCGGCCGTTTCATTTTTTAAAGCCGTCTCGCAGTTGCGTCGGACAGGACGTTCAAGTACGAGCCCCATCGCCCCAGCTCGACTGGGAAGGCGAACTGGTCGCGGTAATTGGCGTGTTCGCGCGACGCATTTCCGCGGAAGCCGCGCTCGATCATGTCGCAGGCTATATGGTGGGCAACGATTTGTCCGCTCGAGATATTGGATTTCGTCCGCAAGTTCCACGCACATCGATCTTTCACCACAATTTCATCGAACACAAAGGCTTCGAGGACTCTGCGCCGGTCGGGCCGTGGATCGTACCTAAGGCGCAGGTGAATAATCCCATGGGACTATCCATCAAAACCTGGGTAAACGACTCGCTCAAGCAAGATGGCAATACTTCGTTGATGATATTCAGTCTTCAAGAGCAGATTGCGTATCTATCCTCGATTACGCCGTTATATCCTGGCGATATTATCATGACCGGAACCCCCGCCGGCGTCGGAGCGGAGAGCGGGGAATACTTACGGGCGGGGGATTGTGTCAAGGTGTCGATCGAGCAATTGGGCACGCTCGCGACGCGAATCGCTTGATGTTCAAGTTCTGCTCCAGCTTCGACTGAAGTCGATATACTTCCGGAGATACGCTGGGGGCAGGACGGGTAGTCATAATGGGAGCGATCGGGTCCAATGGTGAACGCGAATAGAAGACCAAAGCAAGCAGAGCGCGCTGGCGCAGAAACCTTGCACCGAGCTGTCGGCGAACCATTAGAAGCCCGGGAAGCTCCCGCGCGAGCGGACAAGGTGGCGGTAGCTGCCCAGAAATCAACACGAGGAATGCGTTCGCGCCAGGCGACACGTCAAAAACTGGTCGCTGCCGCACTCAAGGTGTTCTCCCGTAAAGGCTGGGACGCGACCGCGATCGGCGACATCACCGAAGAAGCAGACGTCGGGCGCGGTTCCTTCTATAATTATTTCAAGACGAAAGATGAAGTCGCGATGCAGGTTTTTGAATTGCATGCGAACGACCTGGCCCTGATCAATGACATGATCGGCGCCCGTGAAGCTGACACCGCCACGGCAATCGCCTATATCCAGAAAGTATTCTTGGTTAAAGCCGTCGAAGATCCCATATGGGGTTGGTTTGTCGTCCACGCGACCAATGGAATGCCAGAAATGTCGCGTGTCTTTATGCAGCGCGGCAAGCGCGCTATTGTCCGGGGCGTGGAGCAAGGTCGTTTCTCCGTCTCTTCCGTGGACACCGCAATGCGGATCATTTTGGCTGCACTGCTCGCGACAATGAGGGCGTTTTTAGAGCAGCCCCCAGCAGCACGCGCGGTCAATGAAACGATTGAATGCCTTTTGCGGATATTGGGTGTCGAGGCTGCGGAAGCACGGACCCTGTCGCAAAAAAAACTGCCTCCGTATGTTACGCGGCAGTTTTCCAAGCAACTCTCGTAGCTCCGTTGAAAATCCACAAGCCGCCGCCTACCACGCGCGGCGACCAACCTTTTCGCTGCGCGCCCGTTCTATTGCCCGAAATGGTATTCAGCTCGCACCCCATAAGTCCGTGGCGCACCGATATTGGCTGCGAATAGACCACCGACAAAGGTCTGTTGAATTCCGCCAGTGTAGTAGACCGTGTTTCCGAGATTGCGTCCGAATAAGCTGACGGACCATTGCTTTGCATGGCTATACGTCAGATCCGCATCAAGGACTTCGTAGGCCTTCGCGCGTTCCGCAGAGATAAAATCGATGCTCAGCCACTCCGCCGTGACAAAACGCATGCGCGTGCCGGCGCGCAAAGACGCGCCATCGCTGAGGTCGAATACATGATCGTACCCGACAGTGCCGCTCCACAACGGCACCCGCGCGACTTGAAACCCAGCGCAGTTACCAACGACGATGGGCAATGGCCCTGCGTTGGTGGTCCTTCCAGCGCTGTTGTAAGGAATTGTCGCGCCGGGTGCGTAGGGACCCGAGATCTTGCAGCCGGAACTGGCCGGATCGAAGAACGCCTCCGGAACTTGGAAGTTGAACGACGTGTAGTGGGAATTGGCATATTCGGTGGACAACGACAGCGTATCTCTATCCGTCACCTTGCCGATCAAGTCCGCGGTACCACCTTCAATGATGGCATCTCCAGAATTGAAGGTGATGAAATTGGCATTTCCCAAAGGATCGAAGTTTACGCGGGAGTCTTGAAGATCTTTGTATCGCCATCGATAGGCCGACAAATTTACTTGGAGGCGATTGTCGAAGAAGCGGTTTTTGGACCCCAATTCCAAAGATGCCAGCTTTTCCGGTTGATAGACATTAAGAGGCGCGACGGTTTGGGATAATCCACCCGACTTGAATCCTGTGCTATAGGTCGCATACACCATACTCGTCGGCGTGAGATCGTATTCAAGGCCTCCCTTGTAAGTAAAGGCCGAGAATGTTTCGTTGCCGCCAAACTCCTCGACAAGAGAGGCCGGATCGACTACAAGATTGTGGATCTCGCCGGTCAGCAGATCGTGCTCTCGCGTATAACGGCCGCCGAGAATCAGCCTCAGGTCATCGACTACGCTGTACGTGATCTGTCCAAAGACGGCCGATGATTTGGTCGTCGGTACCGAGTTGACCAAAATATGTTGCAATGCGTCGCTTTGGTAAATGGTCGAGGCACCCCGGATTGCCTCATCGAAATAATAGCCCCCGACGATCCAAGTCAGCCCGCCCGACGTGTCGCCCAGCCGCGCTTCCATCGATTTCTGATCGCTGTGGGTTTGCTGTCCATATCCGAGCCCGTCATATGTCAACGAGTCGGCATTTGTGTGCCGATAGGCAGGCAACAACGTGAGTGTTCCAACGGGAGTTCGCCAGTCGATCTGCGAACTGACATTGAATAGGGATGAGTCTTCCAAGGAGTTCGGTACTTGATCGGCTACCAAGAAGGCCGGAGGGGGAAATGAGTGTAGATACTCATTCGAGACAGCCGACGTGGTTGCTTCCCTCGGGCCGGCACCGGGTGGCCGCGGCAACCACACTGAGCCACTCCCGCGGCCGCCGATGTGCGCGTAGTCCGTATTGAACAAGATGGTTAAGTCGTCGTTCGGTTGGAACTTGTAGCGAACGCGTCCGGCCGACTCCACATCATCGTTGGTGCCATCCGAGAGATAGCCGTCGCGACGAATCACGTTAAATGAAGCGCGCAGCGCGGAATCGCTGCCGATCGCAACATTCGCGGCGCCATTTACGTGGACCAAGCCGTAGTTGCCGAACTCGGCCTCGATGTTGGCGCTGTCGCGACCCAATTTCGGATCGTTGGTGACGACGTTGATCGAGCCGCCGTTAGCATTGCGTCCGTACAGCGTGCCCTGGGGGCCCTTCAGGACCTCCACGCGGGCTATGTCGTAAAAGTTGCTCGACAACCCGTTGGGTCGACCGACATTGACACCGTCGACGTTGAATGCCACGCCCGGGGACGACAAAGGGCTGTCCGCGAAACTGCCCACGCCGCGGATGAAAATTTGATCGTTGTCCCCGCCGACGCCAATTACCACGCCGGGAACGATTGTCTGCAAGTCCGATACTTGGGAAATACCTGCCCGTGCGAGTTCATTGCCGCTGACCACCTGAATGGTAAGCGCAGATTTTTGCACATTGACCTCACGCTTCTCTGCCGTCACGACAATCTCGTCAAGTTCATTGCTGGCGACGGCAGGCGCCCCCTCATCGGCCGAATGAGCCACTATGCTGTGAGCAATCAAAAGAAGCCCCATGGCGTGCGACGTGGCCAGGGATGCACCCCTTCGGGTCGAGCGTCGATTTTGAAAGACGATCATTTGAACTCCCCAATCAATGTTCGTACGCGCCGTGCAGCCGCGACAGATATTATTTAGCCAAGATGACACCATAATCAGATCTGACCCATGTGTCAACGCCAGAGATTGTTTTAGGAGAATTATTGTGACGGATACGTCATAGTTGACATGAAGGTCAGTTGTCGGGATATTGGGGCAGCGCGAGGGAGTAGGCGGGCATTTCAACTTGGCGTAAGCGCTCACGCGGTGCCCAGCTACTTCTGTTGGATGTCAGCAGGCTCGTAGCAGCTACTAGTTACAGGCAGAGCATATGCAAGACGAGACGATTCATGACGTGGTCCAAATCGGCTACGGTCCGGTTGGCCAGGTTGCAGCGGCGCTGCTTGGCCGAGCCGGGCACGACGTCGCCGTGTTCGAGCGACATGAGTCACTGTATGGGCTGCCGCGTGCCGGCCACATCGACCACGAGATCACGCGGGTGTTCCAAGCGGTCGGCGCGACCGGCTCTATCTTGCAAGACGCATTTCGATGCGCGACCTACGGTTGGCGCAATCAGCATGGCGACAGGCTGATCGATATCGATTGGAGCCAAGAGGGTATTTCCGGATGGGCGTCGGACTATCTGATCTACCAACCGTACCTCGAGAACGCGTTGGACGCAGCGGCTCGCCGCCACCCGACCGTCTCAATTCATCAAGGTTGGGAAGCGGTGGAGATTCTGCCTCATGCCGATTTTGCGGAAGTCACCTTCGCACGCGCTCGAACAAACCAGCAGCCGCAGTTGAATTCAGGCGAGCGCCGTACTGTGCGCGGCCGCTATCTAATCGGTGCCGATGGAGCTAACAGCTTCACGCGCACCTGCGCCCAAATCGAGTTTGAAGAACTCGCGTTTCGCGAGCGGTGGCTGGTCGTCGATTTTCACCAAAAGCGCCCTCTTTCCTTTGACTTCGACAACGGCCAGGTTTGCGATCCTAGCCGGCCCTTTTGTCTTTTTCAGCTGGGTAAAACTCACCGCCGATTCGAATTCATGGTGTTGCCCGAAGATGATGCGACACAACTTGCCAGCCCAGAGAGCGTCTGGACGCTCGTGTCAAAATGGCTCGCACCTGACGATGCTGAACTGATCCGATCCACGATATATACCTTCAGAGCCGCGAGCGCGCGCGAATGGCGGTCGGGCAGAGTGTTTCTCGTCGGCGATGCGGCGCATTTGATGCCGCCGTTTCTCGGGCAGGGTATGTGTTCCGGTATTCGCGACGTCAATAATCTGGTTTGGAAGCTCGATCTTGTGCTGCGAGGGTTGGCTCCCGACGCCGTTTTGGACAGCTATGGCGTGGAGCGCAAGCCCCACGTCGCGCAGATCATCGAACAGGCCGTGGCACTTGGCAAGGTATCCTGCATGCTTGATCCGGAACAGGCCAAGCATCGCGATCAGGCGCTGTTAGCCGGCCAAGTGCCGCCCCCTCCACCCTTTCCCTGGCTTGAACAAGGCATATTGCAACAGCAAGCTGACGCGGCCGATTTGATCGGACGGCTTGGCCCGCAAAGCCTGGTGGAGCGCGGCGAAATTCGGGGGCTGGCGGACGATGTTGTCGGATGTGGCTGGCACCTCATATGCAAAGCCGATGTTGACTCGCAACTGACCGTCAGTTCGCGTGCGGTCATTCGGCAACTGGGGGTTCGGATACTGGAACTAGACGGCCTTGGCGAGAACGCCGTGCACGACTGTGAAGGATGCTATACGCGTTACCTGGCAGCGGCCAATGTCGAGGCGGTGCTCGTTCGGCCAGATTTTTATATCTTTGGCGCTGTCGTTTCCGGTACAACGCTCAACGCGCTCTTTGCCGAATTGGCTGAACAACTCGCTTTAAGTCGTCTCCCGGTCGACGTGCCTGCCCTGCCGTGACTCCGCTAGTGCAGATACCGTCGGATCCCGCGCCGCAGCCTTCTCCGACTCCCAGCGACCGGCGCGGCACATCCAACTTCGTACAGGAGGAAGCCAGTCTTCGCCGAGGCATTCCTCTGCAGCGACTGCTGGCCGGCGGGATGCGCTACGCGGACGCTATCGCACTCCATTCTGCCGCCGACTCTGGCATCGAGTGGGCGGATGCGGGAGCGTGGCTCGGCGATCGAAATCTGCGTCTGGCCCAGGCGGCCTCCAGCGCGGAAAGTCAACGCGACTGTTTGCGTTTCGCCTCCGCCTGCCTCCGCTTCGGGCAGCTTAGTCTCGTCCGAGACACCGATCGAAAGAAACAATTGAGCCACCGCAAGACCCAGTCCTTCGCGGAGGCAGCGTCATTGGACCGGCCCGTCACTGAACGTCACGAAATCGAATGGCGTCAGGGTAGGCTCTGTGGTTGGCTGATGCGGCCGAGTATCATATCGGCACGCTCGGTCGTGATCATAATCGGCGGTTTTGATGGCTGGTGTGAAGAGCATTACTTGGCAGCAACCCAACTGGTCGGGCGGGGAATGTCGGTCCTGCTGTTGGACGGACCGGGTCAAGGAGATTCGCGCCTGTTTCACGATTTGTACTTCGACAGGGATTTTTACGAGGCCTTCTCTACAGCCGCGACTCACCTGCGCACGCGGTGCGCTATGGATCGGGTGGGCATATGGGGCAACAGCCTGGGCGGCTGCCTGGCTGCAAAGACAGCTGCCCTGGACCACCAATTTGATGCCTTATGCGTGAACGGCGGGACGGCGCGGCCTCTCGATCTGCCGGAACGTCATCCGCGTTTCTTTGACAAGATCGAGGCGTTCGTGGGTACGAGCGATCGCGTTCGACTCTTGGCGATCATGCAGGCGCTCGATCTGCATCTTGATTCGGCGGAAATTCGCTGTCCGCTGCTTCAGCTGCACGGTGTTCCGGATTCGGTGTTCAAACTAGGTGACGCCCGGGTCATCCACGATAGAGCCTTGTCCACCGATAAGACCTTGATGCTCTGGGATGATGGGGATCATTGCTTGTACAATCACTGGGAAGAAAGGAACATGTGTGCCGCAGATTGGTTCGCGGCTCGGCTGGGCAACAAGCCCATTCACGCGAATTGAATGAGATAACGAGATTTCGCTTCCGGAGCTTCTTCAGCGACCTGGCCCAGTCTTTTGCAGCCACAGGCGGCTAAAGCGGCGCGTACACTAGTCCAGTCATCATCCCACTAACACTAACGAATGGGTCACGCGGGCCCGGCTTCCCGCTCCGCGGCTATGAGCTGGGTTAGGGCGCGGCGGACCTGCACGGGCCCCGCGTCCGTGGAGAGCAGTGCAGGCTTCAGCGCGTTCAAATCAGCTGAACCGATTTCTTCCTGCTGTGCCATTACCATCCGCATGTCTTCGTTAACGAAAGCGTTAGTGAATGCTTCGAGGAATTGTCGGCTATACTCGTCGTCTCCGACCTTGAAATCACGTGCGCTCGCCCAAAAGTAGTGCGTCGAACCCTTCGTTTCGGGGGTCATGATGTGCGCGCTGGGGATGTCCCGACCTTCTTGGCGGGGAGCGCCGACCGCGGTCATCCCGACGCTCAGCTTCATCACGGCTGCCGGGTACCACGTTACGTCTCCCCAAGCGTCGACCCTCCCCCTCCGTTCATAGACTGTCTCCAACATGGGGGATTGCAAATCATCCGGCATCCAGCGATCGCAGCGTATGGTATTGCCGTCTCGGCTGACGCGGACTTCAGCGCGTGCTGTTGCGAACGAAGGGGACCCAAGTGACTGCGAGTGAACAAAGTCAACGTGCCCGAGATCCATGATGTTGTCCGTTAGGAGTTCATAGTATGCGTTCGAATGGATATGGCCTCGAACGACGGTCCGTCCGCCGATGTCGTCGATAAAGTCGAGCGGTGGTACGCTCGCCTCATCCGCCCTTTCTGCATCACCCATCCAGATCCAGCAGGCTCCATGGCGCTCGACGAGTGGAAAGTGCTTGATATTCAGCGCCGCGGGACGTGCGCCCCTTCCGTGAGGGTTCAGCACGCATTTACCGTAGCGATCGAAGCGCAGGCCGTGATACGGACACTCGATCGCGTCTCCGATCAGCCGGCCCAGCCTCAAAGGGGCGAAGCGATGAGGACAGACGCCAAAGAGCGCAACCGCGCTGTCGTTGAGGGCTCGGTAAAGCACAATCGGAATGTCCAGGATGCGCCGGCCAAGCGGCTGCTCGGTCACCTCATTCGACCAAGCTGCAATATACCAACTGTTGCGAAGGAACGTCATTGATGTCTCCCCCGCTGACGAAGATGCCGTGGTCCCGACACCGATCGAGAAATCGAATGAAGGGAGGCATCACTCAATCGACCTTCGCGGCGTCGCGTGGCCTCGGCGTGGATCCGCTCCACTTCCGCAGTTGAATTCACATCGATGCCCCAATGGTGAAGCATACGTCGCGGGTTTGCGATCGCAGCCACCTGCTGCACCTCGATCACGAAGAAGTCCTGACGTGCGGCATTCATGGCCGCTCCGCCGTGACTGTCGCGGATCAGCAGGCGATCTTTTGCGTATTGAACGCACTCGAGACCTAAAAACTCTTCGTAGAAACGGCGAGACCGCCTCAAATCACAAGATACCATCGTACCTGCGGCCAGATTGGCCGCCGCGGGGGCCGCGTCCTGTGGACAGCCGACGCCCTTGATTGTGTTAAGCGTCACATTACTCTCCTGTTCTCATGTCGAACACCAACTTGGAATTACCGCGGCCCAACCGATCCGCATCAAAGGCCCGGTTTGATCTTGAAGAGTCGCTCGGCGTTCAAATGATAAATGGCGTGGCGCTCCTCAGATTGACGTTGACATAGTCGCCAGTTCTGGCTGTATTGTCAATATAGCGACGGATGTACGGTGCGGCGGACTCGTCTGCCCTGCGGGCAGGGCGGACAGGTCGTCATCCATGACAATCGAATGGTTGTTGATTTGGCGAGCCGCCACTAGCAAAGGTTGGGTTATCGGGGGAAGTTGCAATGCTGGATCTACTCGTCAGCAGCACACGCACCATTGTGGCGACAGTTGATGATGGCGGGGCAGGTTAGCGTCTGCCACCAGGAATTTGATCATGTTCAAGGCGGCGCGCTGCTCGCGCTGCAGGACAGGAGGTGCTGAATCTTGTCGATGAGCATCCGGGGGTTGGCATGCGTCAGCAGGCTGATCGCCGCGTGCTCCAGTTCGTAGAAACGAGCTGCGGGACGAACGTTGCCGCCGAGTGAGCGAAGGATTTCGCCATAGAGGCTGCGAACGACCGTAACGGGTGGC
>Ga0179592_10000106_pt1 | contig 35123 bp, 30 predicted proteins | sample CZODoug2_1_08_16_FD_148623 | JGI IMG/M metagenome (GOLD analysis project Ga0179592, IMG submission 148623) | Vadose zone soil fungal communities from Angelo Coast Range Reserve, California, USA - CZODoug2_1_08_16fungal (Illumina Assembly) | ecosystem: Environmental > Terrestrial > Soil > Vadose...
CATCATCGTCGTTCTCACTGTCTTGCTGCGCAAGGGATGGGAAAACGATGTGCTTTCGACCCAGGTTGTGCTGTGGGCTAATCGGATCTTGCCCTATGTTGTCATCTCCGCGGTTTCGATGGTTGGCATCCGGCGCATTCTGGGAAAGAAATTCCGCTCTTTCTCCATCGCATTACTGCCCCGCGCTCCTGCTTCTGGTGGCGAGCCTTTGTCCCAGTCCTTTCAACGAACACTGCGCGTCTGGTGGGAATTCATCTGGCGCAATGTTGTCTACTCCGTGATTCTCAGGATCGCTGGTTCTATAGCTCTAAGTATGACGATTGGCATTCTCGCCGCGCTGGGTGGCCCGATGCGTACGATAGTACCCTTTGTGTCGCAAGTCCTCATTGACGGCGCCGTAGGCTTATTCGTTATCTATTCGGGGATTCTCGACGAGGAGTTCGGGGATTTTCGCGTGACTTTAGTGCCGAGAGCGGTCGTCTTGAGCGCAGCCCCTGCTGTTGAGCCCGCACCGAATAGCCTCACGTAGTGGGGACGACGGGGACAGACGCCCCCCTGAAACGAAACGGGACCCAACAGCGTATATAGAAGCAGCGCCCGAGGTGTCGGCGCTAAATCTGCGCAGTCAGGAGAGTCAAATGAAATTCCAGGCTATGGCGTCAGCAGTGGTGTTGTTCCTGGTATCCACGGCGGCTTTCGCACAGGATTCCAAAGCTCCGCAGGGGGCCTCGAACAGCAAGGGAGAGCAGGCTTCACAAGGTCCGTTCAGCACGTACAATAAAATCTTCTACGCAAGGATGAAAACCATCCTCGTCAGTTCCGCTGAAAAAATGCCCGAAGAGAACTACAACTTCAAGCCCACTGACTCCGTCCGCAGCTACGGCCAGATTGTGGGGCATGTCGCGGACGCCCAATATAATTTTTGCTCGCTGGCACTCGGGGAGACGAATCCCGGCCTCAAAATCGAGGAGACCAAGACCACGAAAGCCGATCTCGTTGCCGCGCTCAAAGGTGCGCTCGCCTACTGTGACAAAGCTTATGACGGCGCGACGGATGCATCCGGCGCGCAAATGGTGAAGTTGTTCGGCATGGATATGCCCAAATTCGGCGTCCTGAACATTAACAACGCGCATGACATGGAACACTACGGCAATCTGGTCACCTACATGCGGCTCAAGAACATTGTTCCCCCGACGAGCGAACCGGCTCCGGCGGCACCGCAGAAAAAGTAAGCGGCGGGTGGCCGCGTCTTAATTCCGAAAACCGCCTTTGGTACGCTAGGGACAGACGGGATGTTTTCCCCTGCTGTCTAAAGGAAGTGGCGAGTAGCGAGCAAAGAAGTCCAAACTCCCAAGCCTTCTACGGGATGGTCATCACGTCCTTGGCGCCTGTCGCTGCAAACGGCGATCCCGGCACGGCCGTTAGTCCGCCGTTCAGATTGATCGAATAGGCTCGCACCGTGTTGTCAAACGAGTCGGGAACGTAGAGGTACAACCCGAGCGTGTCCACAACCGCTCCCGCTGGACCGACTCCCACTGCAAACGGCGACCCGGGCACCGGCGATAGTTTGCCCGTATTCGTATCAATGGAGAATCCGGAAACATCGTTGCCCACGAAGTTTGCCGTGTACAAGAATCTCCCCAAAAGATCCACGGAGACGCCGAAAGGCTCATTGCCCGCTGCGAACGGCGAACCTGCAATCTCCGCCAGGGCTCCCATCCCATTGATCGAGAACGCGCGGATGCCGTTCACTTCGTCGCTTACATAAATGTATTTGCCCGAGGGATGCACCTTGATCCCGGTGGCCACAAACGATGCGAACGGCGAACCTGCCATGGCCGTCAGTGCGCCCGTCGTCGCGTTAATCGAGAATCCTTCTATGTCGCCGCTATTCCCGAACGCCGCGCTCACGTAGAGGAAACTGCCGCCCGGGCCGATCGCCAGCCCGTTGGGCGCAAAATTGGTTGTCACCGTGGCGCCGGCAATAGCGGTGGCCGCGCCCGTAGCCGAGTCGATGCTAAAGCCGGTCACGCTGTTGGATCCGCTGTTGGCCAAGTACAGAAACTTGCTTCCGGGGTCGATGGCCGCAGCCACGGGACTGTTCCCGGTGGTAAACGTCCCCGCCGGCGTCAACCCGTTCGTGGCCCGGTCGATGGCAAACCCGGAAAACTGGTTGGAGAATTCGCACAGTACATACGCAAACTTCCCTGAGGGCGTCTTCGCAAAGGCCGCCGGCCCGTTACAATTCGCTGCGATGGGAGAGCCCGTTGGGGTCAGTGTCCCCGTCAGGATGTCATTGATGATATAGGCCAAAACATTGTTCTGGGTGTTGTCGGCCACATAAACTCTGGTCTTGGCCCCCGGCGGCTTCAGCGGAGTGGAGCAGCCGGTTAATGCTCCCGCCGCAAGAATTACCAGGAGCAATCCGAGTGAGGCGAATTGTCGCGATTTCCCGTTCGTCATGGCGACCCCCGACTCCCACCCTATCTGTGCTACCTACCCCTTACAAGCGACAAAGCGCGTCATCTCGCGAAATTGTCAGTCTTCTTCGGCACCCTTCCCCCTGTTTGACTCTGTCATTTCGAGCGCAACGAGATCTCTGCGCCATTGCGCGTTCTGTGCGCAATGAAATCCCTCTTCGCCTTTGTAGGGGCGGGCTTTAGCCCCGCTCTTCGTTCTCGCTCGCCACTCGTTTACCCTGAGCTTCGAAGGGCCAGCGCTCTCCACAGTCGATGGTCGGCCGTGACCGAAGGCTTGCCGCCTGCCACGCGCTACAAATTCTCCTGTATGAATCGCGGGCTGAGATGAACGTCCACCTGGACGAGCGGGCCATCCCCGATGACTTTGAAGCTGTGAATCTCGCCGGCCTTGATGACGAAAATGTCCCCAGCGCCACCTTCAAACGTCTCTCCGTTCACGGTCCATACTCCGCGGCCTTCCCGGACAAACTGGATCTCATCGTAGGGATGCCGGTGCGGCCCCGGACCCTTGCCCGGCAGCCCGCTGAACAAAAACACGGAGACGCCCACGTCTCCCTGCTTGGAAGGGAGGATGCCCTTCCCAACAGTGGGACCAAGAACTCTCAAAAGACTGCCCGTTCGATAGGTGTAGTTTCCACCGAGAAAAAGAAAAGGCGCTCAAAGAGGCGCTGCGGGCCTGGACTGGTGCCAGCAAGAACGACTTGCACCAGAACGCAGTCGACTTGGCAATCGGTCGCACTTCTCATAACCTAAGAACGCCCAGCGAAGGCCAGAAAGGTGAGAATCATGCGTATCGCTCGTTTGATTTGTTCGTTGTTGCTCGCCGTTGGATCATTGGCGATCCCGGCTCAATCCCGGGCCCAAGTTGCTGTGGGCATCTCCGTGCAGTTTGGCCCTCCAGCGTTACCAGTCTATGAGCAGCCTCTTTGCCCAGGCGACGGTTACATCTGGACCCCGGGTTATTGGGCTTGGGATCCCGAGGACGAGGACTATTACTGGGTTCCTGGGACCTGGGTCGAAGCTCCCGAAGTCGGCTTCCTCTGGACGCCCGGCTACTGGGGCTGGGAGCGCGGTGCCTTTTTCTTCCATGAAGGGTATTGGGGCCCGCACGTTGGGTGGTACGGCGGCGTCAGTTATGGATTCGGCTATTTCGGCCACGGGTATGAAGGCGGCCGATGGGATCACGACCGCTTTTATTACAACCGTTCCGTGACCAACGTGAACATCACTGAAGTCCACAACGTCTACAACACCACCATCATCAATCGCAACGAGACCCGCGTCAGCTATAACGGCGGCGATGGCGGTATCCGCGAGCGGCCCTCTCGGGAAGAAGAATCCTTTTCTCGCGAACGCCACATTGCCCCGGTTTCCGTGCAAAACCAGCACACTCAGGAAGCGCACGGCAATCGTGAATTGCGCGCTTCAGTCAATCAGGGCAGGCCTCCAATCGCCGCAACGCAACGCCCCGGATCATTTCGCGGCTCTGCTGTTGTTCCAGCAAGGGAAGCCGGCGGACGCTACGAGCCGCCAGCAAATCGGCGCGGTAATAACAATGCTGCTCGTCCCGATAACAATCCCAATCGTCCGCCCAACCCGGGAGGCAATGCCAAACGTCCACCCTTCGCTCACGCCAAGGAAATTACACCTCACGATCGGCCGGCTCCGCCGAACACGGGCAATCCCAATCTCGACCAGAAATACAGGCAACAGCAGGACAGGCTCTACTCCAAACAGGTACAAGAGCATAGATCGGACCAGCAAAAACAAGAGCAAGACCACCAGCGCGTAGCGCAACAAAATGCCAATGAAGCAAGAAGGCAGCAGGTCGAACAGCGCCACCAGCAACAGACCCAGCAAATGGAGCAACGCCACACACAACAACAACAGAGGATGCAGGAGAGGCAGCCGCCGCCGCGCCAGAATCCACCGCCTAAGTCGCCGAAGGAAAAGCCTTAACAGCCCGCTCGCGGCAGGCAGGATGCGCACTCTAAAAAAGAGCCGGCTGGAAGCCGGCGCTACGAAAAAGGGCACGACGTGTCGTGCCCCTACACGGGCGGGAGCACAGGGCGGAGCTTGCCGGCGGCGAGATCTTTCAAGGCTCGAAGCCGTCCGTCGAGTTCGGCGGGCGTCAAGCGCCCCAGGCGATAGAGAATGCGCAGGAAATCCCGGGCCGGACGATCGCCCTTGCGCGAGTTGCATTCGAGACAGCAGGAAACCAGGTTGCGGTAGGAATTGCGTCCGAAGCGTACGCGTGGCACAACGTGGTCGAGCCCGTGCACGTGAGCGGGAGTGCGGCGGAGGCAGTAAAAGCAGGCGCCGCGTTCGCGATCGTGCATGGCTTTGCGGAGCGCCCAGGTTTTCAAGAAATCCGTAGTTTCGAGCGTCGAGGCAGGAGGCTCTCCCGCGGCCCTCAGTTCCACAGTCATTGACGCCCCATTTCTGCCCAGGCGGAGCGCGCGGATCTTCTCCGGCAGGCGCATCTCGACGAGGTGGCCGGTTTTGCAGCGCTTGAGCACGCGCAAAGTCCCCAGTTCGTCGAGCCGGCGCACCGCCTAGCGCGCCGCTCCGATGGCGAGACCCAGAGTGCGGGCCAGGGACATAACTGCAAACTGCAGGCGGAGCTTGCCTACCACGAGCGAATGGCGCAGCAGATACGAGTAGACGGCGCGCTCCTTGACGGTCAGGCCGAGACGCGGCGCGAGAACATCTTCAAACTGCATCCAGAGGAGTTTGGCGTTCAGTTTTTTGTTTAGCATGGTATAGGTCCCGGAAGAGAAGTCGAAGAGTCCAAGAGTGCAGGAGTCGAAAGAACGGCTGCCAACTCTCTTCTCGCTGTGACCTCTGTGCTCTGGACTCCGTGTTCTCTGTGTTAAGTCTTGCCTTTCTTTTCGACAGCCAACAGAAAGAGAAAGATCGGACTCAACACAGAGCGCACAGAGACAAGAGCACAGAGAATCAGCTCACAGTCGACACCTCACAGCTAACAGAAAATAAGATTCGTGAGATCGGAGGTCAGAACGGAGAAGCCATGCGGGCCGCTGTGGAGCGCGGTTTACCCTGAGCCTCGAAGGGCTGCCGCTTTTCCTTCGTTTGCGATTCCCTTCCATGGCGGAAAGATTTGAGTGAACGGATAAGCGGAACCCGTCAGAATAGCGCGAGCAAGCTCCCGCACTCCAAAAAGCAAAACGCCCCGACTGGAGTCGGGGCGCGAAAAACCGGCAGGGCTTTTGCCCTGCTCTAAAAAAAAGCGTCCTCGGCGCAGCCGGGACGCACTTTTCTACAGCACAGATTCTACCAGGGTCGTACCGTACTTGTCAATAAGAAAGTTAGTAATGAGGCAGAATGGCGTAAGTGCTCAACAGGCAAGAAGATAGGGCTCCCTTGGTTGTCATTCCGAACCCAGTCCCGTGTTTGCCTGCGGTAAGCGGGCGCAAAAGATTGTCGCGGGAATGGCGGTGAGGCCTGCCCGCCGCAGGCAGGAATCTGCCTTAGGTTTTCTCCCCACTCGCCTGCCCGCCGTGGCGGGTCACTCGCCACTATTCTTCTTTTGCAGGCACTCCGCGCAGTAGCCACCGACTTCCGTGCGGGAAACCGTGACTTTCATGTGGAAGTCCCGGGCAATCTGTTCCTTCAACTGCTCGTACAAGCGGCTCTCGAATTCGCGCACCTTGCCGCAGCGTAGGCATGCCACATGGATATGGTCTCGCGGCCCGTGCGTTTCGTAGTAGTGCCGGTCCCCGCGCAGGTGCAGCAAATCCAGCTCGTCAATCAACCCTTGTTTTTTAAGAAGATCAATCGTGCGGTAAACCGTAACGAGGTGCACGCCCGAATCGATTTTCTGCGCGCGCGCCAGGATCTGGTCCACATCCAAATGCTGTTCGGCGTCATCCATCACCTGCAGGATCACCCGCCGCTGCCGCGTCATGCGAATGCCGCGAGCCGCCGTCGCCTGCTGTAGCTTGCCGGTTGTTTCTGCGGTGTTGAGCCGCTCACCCGTGGATACCCGGTGGGAAGGTGAAACAGCAGCCATTTGCTGTGCTCCGCTTGTGCGGCGGATGCGGCCTAGGAATGGATGGGCAGCAACCGCACTACGTCATTGTACATAACGTAGGCGAAGAAAACCAAAAGGAACACCAAGCCCACTTGGATGAAGCGTTCCTTGAATCCCAGGCTGAAATCCCTTCGGCGAATGCCTTCCATGGTGAGCAACAGAATGTTCCCACCATCCAAAATCGGGATGGGTAGAAGGTTCAGGATGGCCAGATTGATGCTCAATCCCGCCATGAATTGAACGACCACGAACGAGCCGGCCTCCACCGCCCTGCCGGCCATGGCGGCAATTCCGATGACGCTCTGTAATTGCTTCGGAGAGGTTTTTCCAGATACCAAGCGGCCCACTACGTCCAAGACCATCTCCGTGCCCCGCCAGGTCATTCGTCCCGACTGCGTTACTGCCTGGCCCATCGAGACTCTGCGAATGGACATTTCCGGTCTTGGTTCGGTACGGTGAATGCCCACCATCCAGGCGCTTTCTCCAAGTTCGTTCTTTCCTCTTTGGGGAGTGACTTGCAAGTTCACCAGCTCGCCGTTGCGGCGTATCGTCAGCGTGAGGGGCTTGCCTCCCGTCTGCTGAATCGCATCCACGAATGCCGGCCAACTTTCCAAGCGCTCCCCGTTCACAGCTTCGATCATATCGCCGGATCTCACGCCGGCGCTCTTGGCCGGCAAGCTGGGATCCACGTCGTTAACCAACGTGGGACCGTCCGGCGGAAATCCAAAAAGCAGCTCGGGCACTTGCAGGCTTGCCATGTTCACTTCCACTTCTCGCGTGGTTCCTTGATGATCCACTATCAAATGCAAAGTCTTTCCTGCCGCCTTTTCCAGCAACGTCTCGGCCGTTCCCCACGTGGGATTGGCCATGCCCTCTAGCGAGACGACGCGGTCCCCACGCGCTACTCCGGTCGCTGCCAGAGGCGAGTCTTTCGGAAGAGCCACGATCGTCAGCGCTTGGTCTTCATACTTTGGATAAGGCTGGCCCTTGAGGACGAAGTACCCGCTAAGAAGAAAGATCGGAAAAACCATGTTGATGGCCGGCCCCGCAAAAGAGATGAGGGCGCGCTGCCAGCGCGGCTTGCTCATCAGTTCATCCTGAGCCCCTGTCGGCGCGACATCGTTCGAATCCACTTCCGATAAATCCTGCCCCGCCATGCGCACATATCCCCCAAGAGGAATTGCGCTTACGCGGTAGTCTGTAACTCCGCGCTTCCACCCGAAGAGGCGTGGACCGAATCCCAGGGAGAACACGTCGACGCGTACCTTGAACAGGCGTGCCACAATAAAATGTCCCCATTCGTGGACTAGGATGAGGACTCCGAGGACCAGGATAAAACCGAATACAGTGTGCATGCTTGCGACGCGCTCCGTTTTTCTAAGAATAAACTCAGTGCCGCCAACTGGTGTGCTCCACCCGGTCAGCCCAGCGATATTCGCCACCAATCACTGCGCCGCCGCGGCTGTCACTGCCAGTTTGGCCACTTCTTCCCTCGCCATTCGACGCGCCTCGCCATCGGCCGTAAGCACATCGTCCATCTTCTCAAACTTTACTCGTGGCGTCCGCCCAAGCACCCGCTCAATCACTTCCGCAATTCCCAGGAACGTCAGCCGCCGCTCCAAAAACGCCGCCACGGCAACTTCATCCGCTGCATTCAACGCGCACGGCAGCGCGCCGCCCTTTTTCATTGCTTCTCGCGCCAGTCGCAAACACGGAAACTTCCGCATCGAAGCCTTCTGAAAATCCAGCCTCTTTAGCCTGGTCCAATCGAGAGCTACCTCCTTAGATGCCACGCGCTCTGGATAGGTTAACGCATATTGAATCGGCATGCGCATGTCCGTTGGTCCCAGTTGCGCCAAAACAGAACCATCCACGAATTCCACCATGGAATGAATCGTGGATTGCGGATGCACTACCACATCGATTTGATCCGGGCGCATGCCAAACAGCCAGCGCGCCTCGATGATCTCGAAACCCTTATTCATCATCGTCGCCGAATCAATGGTGATGCGGTTTCCCATCCGCCAGTTGGGATGCGCCAGCGCTTGTTCGGTCGTGACGTTCGCAAGCGCCGCCAGCGGCGTCTTTCGAAACGGCCCGCCCGACGCTGTCAGCACCAGCCGCCGCACTTCTCCGTGCGTTCCGCCGCGCAGGCATTGATGCACGGCATTGTGTTCGCTATCCACAGGAAGCAGTTCGCGCCCAGCTTTCTTTGCCGCGGCCATCACCAGTTCGCCCGCCGCCACAAGAACCTCTTTGTTCGAAAGCGCCACCGTCTTTCCCAGCTTTACCGCTTCGTAAGTCGCTTCCAGCCCCACTACGCCTACCGCCGCGGATACCACGATGTCAGCTTTCGAATGCGTCCCGGCCGCCAGCATCCCTTCGCGCCCGTGATGAATCTCCGGGAGCGGCGAAATTCCTTTCTCCCGCAGCATCCGCGCCAATTCATCGGCCCGCCGCGCATCTCCAACAGAAACAACTTCCGGCCGGTGCCGGTCAATCTGCCCGATCAACTCCTCAAGGTTCGCTCCCGCCGCCAGCGCCACTACACCAAACCGCCCAGGCAAAGCCTCCACCACCGAAAGGCACTGCCGGCCAATCGATCCCGTCGAACCCAATATCGCTATCCGTTTCAAGGAGTCCTTCGAATTCCTTTTGGAGTGCGGCGGCTTGCCGCCGCTTTTCTCGTCATACCGGATTGCCGGTGGGAATCCTTCTGACCTACGACCTGGGAGAGTAGATCAATATCCAATAATACCAGACAACCGGTATGGCGAGGATGAGCGCATCGATCCGGTCAAGCACCCCGCCATGGCCGGGGAGCAAAGTCCCCGAATCTTTCACTCCAGCACTGCGCTTGAAAGACGATTCAAGCAGATCTCCCGCTTGCCCAGCAATGTTTCCTACCGCTGCCATGCCCAGTAAATGCTGCAGTGGAATGTTTAGGCGAGGCGCGAAAGCAAAGGCGACGAGCAGAGCGCCAACAATACCGGCAATAGCGCCCTCCCACGTTTTGTTAGGGCTCAGGACAGGTGCGAGTTTGTGCTTGCCAATCGTTCGACCGACAAAATATGCGGACGTGTCCCCAATCCAGGTAATAACCAAGACGAAGAATAGCAGAGCTGGCCCGAAAGACGGAATGTGGTGAAGTCTGATCGCGAATGTCAGCGGGAAGGCCACGAGAAGGAATCCGCTCGAACTGATCCCTGCGGCGGGCATAGCCTCAACCATAGGCCGCTTCGTCCATAACGTCAGCACAGTTATACCAGTGAGGAAGTAAAAAAGAACGTCTTCCACCATTGGCATGGCCAGCCACAATCCGCCAATTTCAACCGAGTCGACCACACGGCCCATCGCTCTCGGCCCTTGAGTGGGTGCGTTCCATTGCGTAAAAACGAGGAGCAACGCACAAGTCCCGGTCCAAAACCGATACGCCCGATGGCCAATCGCTTCGCCCAGTGCGAAGTATTCGAACAGCGCGAGCAAAGTCACCAGCGCCACAACCAGCGCCAGCAGGGCCGTCGACCCCCACAAAACAATCCCCACGGCAAACGGAATCAGCACCGCGGCCGTAGCCACCCGCTTCCAGGTCATAGAATAGGAATCCCCTCAGAAATCGCGGTCTTCATCTCATCACATTGAGCGAAATAAATCACGTCCGAGAGGGTTCGATCCACACCCCGATCAGTCTTTTTCTGTCATCCCGAGCGTAGCGATCGAAGATTCCGACCCTGTCGGAAGGGATCTGCTTCTTATAGGAATGCCAAGAAAAGCTAATTTTCTCTCAATTGCCTCAAAGTCCTGCGTTCCGTCAGCGCTCCAGAATTTCCTTATAGACGTTGAGCGCGACCTTCTTAGGCTGGCGATCCACAATGAAGTTGATCGACTTGCTAGAATTACCGGCGATGCCCACCTGCGTCAGCCGCATCATGCCGTTTCCAAAATCCGCGAAGATCGGGACGAACATTGCAAAATTTTCGTCCACTTCACTTTGCGTAATTTCCGCGTGGACTTTGAATTTGCCGGCTTCCCCCGGCTGCACGTCATATTTAAAACTGTACCGTGGCACCTGCGTGCCCCAGACCCACTCTCGAAAAAACCAGTCCAGCCTTCCATTGTGCTGAATGTCCATCTTCGTGGTCATGTGCTTTTCAGCCACCGTTTTGAAGGATTCCGTGGACGCGGGAATATCCCGGTGTCTTTCCATGAAATCGTGCATCATGTCGATGAAAGCCTGATCGGGGTCGCCGCCCGAGCCATTCTCCGCGCGCATCAGTGACCTCAGCATTGACAGCACGTACGCGCCCTTGGAGTAAGTTACGCCCTGATACGCTTGTCCCGACTTCGGCGAAATAAGCCGCAGTCCCAGCCACAGCGGACCGGCATCGTTCGGCGAAACTCCAAAACTGTTTTTCTCCAGGATACGGACGCGCTGGCGCTCCCAGAAGTCGGTGTAATCCTTCTGCCACTTTGGTCCCATGGCCTGTTGCAGAAACAATCCCGCGGCAAACTCCGCAAAACCCTCGGAGAGCCATTGGTCATGATACGAAGCCCACCCGACGCCGTGGCCAAACCATTGATGCGCCACCTCATGCGGCGTCACTTCCTGCACGAATCCCGTGAATCTTGAATTGATTTGTCCGAACAGCATCCAACGCTGCGTCGAATCGATGTACGCCGAAATCGGCAAGTACACCAGGTTGGGCCACGATTGGCCGAAACTGAAATTCGGCTGTTCCGTGATGTAGATGTTGTCATAAGGCGCCTTCCCAAAATACAGCGTGCACACCTGCATCTGGGCGCGCGCTTGATCCAGCGCGTACTTGGTCATCGCGCCGGGGGCCATGCCGCCGAGCGCGCCGTTTGAAAAACGCCTTAGACTGTCCGGCAATTCCGTCAAATAGAACCCGGAAATCTCGTAATGAGTGATGGAGTCCGGCCAATCCATCTTCTTGTACTGCCCGTAGTTGAAACCCGCCACGGCCACCGGCACCGGCGTTACCCAGTGCGTAACCGCAAAACCGGCCTCGGTCCGTTGACTTTCGAGCTTGCCGACGCTGATCAACACATTCGACGGAGGAATCTTAAACGTGAGGTCGTACAGCGCCTTTTCACCGAAGCCGTTCAAGTTCGGATACCACGATTGCCGCGCTCCGATGTAATAACTTCCGCTCCCTGCGTTGGACAGCACTTTGTCGCCGCCGTATTCTACGGTGACCGAGTGGACTTGGCCCATTGCCGGGGCTTCGTCGAGGACCGCGTAGAAAGAGCCGTCTTCCTTCCTGTTTTCCTGAATGAAATGCAGGTCTTGTCCCTTCTCGCCGGTTACTCGCGCGACCCGCAAGTTGGGAAGCAGCCCGAATTTCAAAACGCGTTCGCCGGCTACTAGCGGCTCAAACTTGATCGTGGCGCGGCTGAACAGATGATCGTTCTTCCCGATTACCGTTTCGATGTCGTAGTGGCGCGTGGCGAACAGCCGCTTGTCCTCTTGCGAGCTTGCGGTATGCGCCGCAAGTTCGGATTTCAAGTGTTGCGAATACCAAATGCCGTCGTTCATTCCCCCGCCGTCGCAATTGACCAACCCCACTTCTTCGGGCGAATCCAGTTGCGGGATCGCGCCCACCCGGGCGCGCACGAAGAATCGCAGGTCTTTGTGCGGTGCGCCGTGCATGTAGGCGTTAAAAAACGGAGGATGTTTCGGATTGTAAATGGCCGCAAGCACATCCGCGTCCACGTTGTCGATCGTTTCGCTCTCCAGGAATGCTTGCGTCAATCCTTCCGGCACTTCGTGGCGGTGCCGAAGTTTATCCTTCCAGCGCTGCAACGCGCCGGAGGCTTCGGCCGGCGTCCCCGTTCTGGATCCAAGCACCGCGCCGAATTGTGAATACTGGTCAGGCGTGAAACGAAACACAACTTCGGTGAAGTCTTCCTCGGCGGTCGGGCCTCCGGAACGCCGCGCCATCTCGTTGATGTCCACGGTGACAACGGGTTTAAGCGTGAAGTGTCCCTGGCCGACGAAGACCGCTCCCGTCTCCAGTTTGTTCACCGGGCTCAGGAACGTAAGCGTTCCGGTTTTCAACTCGAATGTCCCTACGTCCATGGAAAACGTGAAATTCTCGCAGCGGTACGTGTCGCCTAATCCGATTTCGCGCAGTTGCCGGTACGCCGCGTCTGAATTCGCGAACGCTGCGCTCTTTTCGCTGACGGTGATGCGCGTCTCCGGCGCGGTGATCTTCAAGCTAAACGCGAGATCAGCCGTCCCGTGCAGGTCGACTTCCGTCAGGACGTCGTCGAATCCCTCTTTGCCAACGCGGACAGAATATTTTCCCGCCTCCAAATTAGGTGCCACAAATTTTCCCGATTCATCGGTGGTGAACACCAGCGGCTGCAGTAGATTGGCTCCGCTGATTTCGATGCGCGCACCAATGACGATTCCGCCCGACGGGTCTTTGACCGTCCCGGAAAGCGTGTCGGCGTTCGCATGAGAAGTAAATATCAGGCAGACCAACGCCAAGATCAGTACGTGGAAAAACTTAAAACGGCCCATGGCCGGAATCGTCCCACTTCCGACCCCGTCTTTGCAATACTTCTCCTTCCCTTTATGGGACGGGTTCACTTTGCGGAAAGGAATCGCAGGATTTCACGCATTACTCGCTGTCCTTGGTCTGTCTGGAAGAGGAATTGTGCATGCGCAGAGCCGTCGAGGATAATCAACTCTTTCGGTTGAGGCGCCTTCTCGTACTGCGCGCGAATTCCAGGGAGCCGCGGCCCATCCGCGCTGGCGTCGTCGCGAGCCACAATGAACAGTGCAGGTGCCTTGAGCTTTTCGGCGGGGCCGTTCGGTGCGGCGCCCAGGAACACCAGACGATGAATCTCACCAGGCTCAGACAAGATCGATGCGTCACCTGCTGCGCCGCCGCCCATGCTGCCGCCGACCACCGATACCGCCTTCGCGCCGCCCTTCCGCAGGTACCGCACAGCGGCCAAAACGTCCAGGTGCAGCGGCGCACTCATGGGGTCGGAGTCGCCTGGCCCTCGTGACTGGCCATAGCCGCGAAAGTCGATCGCCAGCACGCGAAACCCTGCGGCCTCGAGAACTTGCGCCTGCTTCTCCCAGCTTCCTTTGTTGAAGCGGCCTCCGTGAGCCAATACAACGCCGCGCTCGCCGTCACCATAAGAGTCAGCCGAAACAACCCCGCCGTCCGCAGTTGGAAAGGAGACCGCCTTTTGCCCGTAGCTGACCGCCGCAAGAACCAGCGTGACCAAGGTCACAGAAAAGGCACGCATACAGGAAGTTCTTTGGCCATAATTTGAAACTAGCAGCTGACAACTCTTCTAGAGGCTAGTGCCCAGCCGCGCGCGCAGGCTTTTCGTCGGAACGCTCGCCTTCGCCGATGCCGCCGTAGCGGCGCTCGCGCTTCTGAAATTCCAGCAGCGCTTCCAGCAGACGCGCCCGGTTAAAGTCCGGCCAGAGCGTATCGGTGACAAAAATCTCCGCGTACGCAATCTGCCACAGCAGAAAATTGCTCACGCGCATTTCGCCGCTGGTGCGGATCAGCAGATCAGGGTCCGGCAATCCTTGGGTGTACAAATGCCGAGAAAGCTGCTCCTCGGTGACCTTATGGGGAATGCCGTGCCCGTTGCGCTCGGAAAGAATCGCGTTCATGGCATCCACAATTTCCGCGCGCCCTCCATAATTGAGCGCCACGCAGAGTTCCATGCCCTTGTTCCCCGCGGTCTTCTCCATCGCCTCGCGCGCGTCTTTCTGCACGGCAGCGGGAAGTTCATCCAGCCGGCCAAGAAAGCGCATGCGAATTTCATTCTTCTGAAGGAGCGGCATCTCCTTGCGAAGATACTCGCGCAGGAGCGCCATCAGGAAGTCGATTTCCGTTTTGGGGCGCCGCCAATTTTCCACCGAGAAGGCGTACAGCGTCAGCGCTTCAATCCTTAATCGCGCGCAAGTCTCGATTGTTGTGCGCGCCGATTGCGTTCCCGACCGGTGCCCCGCAATCCGTGGAAGGTGCCGCTTCTGCGCCCAGCGCCCGTTGCCGTCCATGATCACCGCCACGTGCCGGGGCAGCCGCGTCAAGTCCAGCTTTTCCCACAGAAAAGCTTCTTCGGCGGTCATGGCCCCGAGCGGGTGCGACGAGGCAACACGCAGGCTCTTGTTTGGCTTATTGTTCAGCACAGAGTTCCGGGGACGCTTTCCCTTTGCGCCACAAAGTTATCATGCGCGGCAAAGGGCGCGCAACGATTTACCGTCTTCGTGTCCCATCAGTGAATCCACGGTAGCGCCGCGGGACAATTCTCAATGAAATAGCTCGCGGAGCGACGTGTAAGCCACGACCAACGTAAGCACGATCACTGCCACGGTAGAAATCCACGCCACCCAATTGAACCCGCGCGAATTGACCTTGTCTCCCACCAAGTCGCGCCGGTTGACAAGAATCAGTATGAAAATCATTACCACCGGCAGCAGAAATCCATTCAGCACCTGCGACCACAACAGGATCGCATTGGCATGAGAGCCCAAAAACAGCACGAGGCCCGCGCCTAGAATGATGATCGCCGTATACAGCCCGTAGAAGATCTTCGCTTCGCCAAGCTTTCGGTCGATCCCCGACTCGAACCCCAGGGCCTCGCAAACGACGTAAGCTGTCGAAAGCGGCAGGATCGACGCGGCGAAGATCGACGCATTCAATAGACCGATCGCGAACAAGACGCTGGCGCCTTTTCCGGCCAGAGGCTTCAAGGCCAGCGCCGCGGTCCCCGCATTGTCGATTTGGTGGATGCCGTTGACGTAGAGCGTCGCGGCTGTGCAGACAATGATGAAAAACACGATCACCATGCAGCTGATGCTTCCCACCAGCACGTCATTGCGGGTGTGCGCGTACTGGCGTGGTCCCACGCGCTTCTCGACCACGGCGGCCTGCAGATAAAAATGCTGCCACGGCGCGATGGTCGTGCCCACCAGCCCGGCGATGATCACCGCATAAGTCGCGTTAAACTTCGGCACTTGCACGAACGGCCTGATGGTTGGCACGAACTGCGTCAAATGGGGCGGGAGCAAGTGCAATAGCGCGATCAGCCAATCCGGCTTTGCAAGGAAAGCGGAAATCACGTAAGAAAAATACACCAGGCAGATGGTCAGAAAAATCCGCTCCACCCACTTTGCCGACCCGTGAACAACCAATATCCAAACCAGAATTGCGGCCAGCGGTACCGAGACAAACTTATTGATTCCCAGAACATCCGTGGCCCAGAACACTCCAGTGAATTCCGCCATGACATTGCCGAGGTTCACGACCAGAACGACGGCCATCAGAAAAAACGTTACGCGAAACCCAAACTCCTCGCGTATCAAGTCGGACAACCCTTTGCCGCTATACGCGCCCAAACGAGAGCACATCTCCAAGGAGATGTAGAGCACCAGCGTCATGGGTATCAAAGTCCACAGGACGGTATTGCCGAATTGCGCCCCAGACTGCGCATAGGTGTAGATACCGCCTGCGTCATTGTCCACGTTCGAGACAATCAGGCCGGGACCCACAATCGCAAAGAACATGGCGATGCGTTTCCGGAACGGCCGGATTACACTCCGGATCCGGTTCAACCGCTCATCCCAATCCGCCCATCGGGCGGTGATGTCCGCTCGGTTCCACATTTTGTTCGGCTATAGTTCCTTATTTCAGCAGATGTGAAACCACATCATCCACGGTGATGGCGCCCATCGGCCGGTTTTCTTTATCAATCACCGTCAACATCCGCAGGTTGTACTTGTCGAATAATTCGAAGACTTCTTTGTCGTCCGCGTTCGGCGGCAGACTGAGCAGGGGCTCCATTCTCAGCTCGGTCATGCGCTGATCGGTCGCGGCCAGCAGGAGTCGCGCGACCGGCACAGTGCCCGAAAACTGCGCCGAAACGTCCAGCAGAACGATGGTGTCGAGCTGGTCAAAATTAATTTCCTGCCCGCGCAGCCATTGCAGTACTTCCTCCCGCGTGGAGTCCTCGCCCACGAACACGAAATCCGTGTTCATCATGCCGCCGGCCGTCGCGGGGTCGAATTCCAGCAATTCACGAACCTCGTCGGCTTCCTGCCCGGGCATTTCATGCAAAAGTTCTTCGGAAGTCTCCTTGGACAAATCCCCCAGAAGGTCGGCTGCGGCGTCCGGAGCCATTTCTTCCAGAATGTCCGCCGCCTTTTCCGGATCGAGTTTTTCCACGATTTGCGTGGTGAGCCGTTCGTCCAATTCCGCGAGGACCGCTGCAGCGGTCTCTTCATCCAGTGAAGCGATGATTCCCTGCCGCTCCGCTGCGGACAAATCTTCCATGATTTCGGCAATGTCCGCGGGGTGCAAGTCCTCCAGTCTTTCGTGGGTGATGCGCAGCTTCAGCCGGCGCATGGGATCTGGTTCGACGAGGTTCACAAATTCCCAGCGAATCCCGCTCTGAGGCAATTTGCTCTGCAGCTTGCGAACCACCGCCGAAGGCACCACTCCCTGGAGCAGCCTTCGGACAGCTCCGGGAAGTCCCACATCCACCTGCGCCAGGCGCAACTCCACGTTTCCATTGGTGCGAAGAGGGGTCAGGTCGACGTCATTTACACGTACGACCTTGCGGCCCCGGGTGTCAATGATTTGTTGATCCAGCAAATCTTTTTGAACTGCCAGCCAGGACTCATTCGGCTGGTAGAGTTCCAGGGCCCGCTCACTGACGCTTAACTCCATCCTCCCTGCCGCTACCGACGCAACCTGATTGTGTTTGGCCACCAGCGGTTGGAAGTGTCCGCGCGACAACAGGTAATGCGAGACGCGGTTGGGCGCCTCCGCAGGCTCAATAAAAAATTCGCGGACGCGCCCAACGTAATTGCCGGTCACGTCGTAAGTTTTGGCGCCCATCAATTCTGTGGCGTAAATATCCATACATTTTCCCTTCTCAGGTGGCGGCGGAGTTGTTCGAGCGTCTTTACCTTCGAACTCGCCGCAGCAACAAAAAACCCGCGCACCGAGAAACCTCGGCCGCGGGCAAGTGCCTCACACAAATGGACTTACCGTTAGCCGCCAGTGGACCCTCCCCACCCGACCGCCCGCGCGGTGGCGTGTGCCTCGCGCGACATCATCAGGACGCCCGGCCGAAACAACATTTTCTGGCCGCTCTGCCGCCCGGACCAACCAGGGCCAGGTTCGAGTTCGCTGCCCGCACTCATTGAGAGGAAATTCACTCCGTTTTGTGACGAAATTGCAGTCACCGTTTCATTCATAAGCTGCGTGCTTCGCGAAGTCAAGAAAAGAATGACTTATGAAGTAAGTTTTTTGTTCGGAGGAGAACGGAGAGGGTCACTTGCGGTTCGGAAAAAGCATGTGACTGGGCCGTTCGCCCTTGCGGCGGCAGTCTTCCAGGTACAAACGGAGATAGTTTTTCAGTACGTACTCACGCTTCGAGTAGCCAAGCTGCTCGGCGGCGCGATCGATCGCCGCGGCCGGCCCCTCCAATTCCACAAAGGTTCCGATGGGCGTCTCGTCGAGCTCGATCAAAAGTCCTTTGGCCCAGGCTTCAGAATCCGGCAGTTGAAAAGTCGTGCGATACTTCTCATAGCGAAACCAGCCGTTCATTCCTAGCCCTTCAAAGATTCTGGTCAGAACTCCTGCGTCCGCGACCTCGACTTCAATCTCCTCGCGGACTTTGTACGGCCAGTCCGATGCGCCTTCCGGCTCCGCGTCGGATGGCTGCGCGATGGGCTGCTTGAAGGTCAAGACCACACGCTGTTTCGCTCCACCCTGCTTCGAGTTGCTTGCCGCTTGCGGCGTCTCCGTTCGAATGCGCAGCAATTCGCCGTGCTTTGCCAGACGACTCTGCGGCGTATCGAAAATCACGTTTTCTTCGTGAACTTTGGAGGTTCCGGGGCCGGCGGGACGCGCGCCGATGCGCTGCAATGTGCCATGAAACGCTGGCACATCAGTGATCTTCAACTTGATTTCAGTCTCTCTGGCCATGGCGTCGCTAATGTCAGACCCGGGCTGCTTTCTCCTGTCGCCGAGTTCCGATAGTATAGCGGACGCGCATGAACCCGGAAGCCAACGCCGCAACGTCCACGCCAGCCCAGGAAAACTCAGAAGCGACAGTTCCCAAGCCGCCGGTCGCCCGGCGCGAGCCTGTGGAGCACGTTTTGCACGGCGACCGTCGCGTCGACCATTACGCCTGGCTGCGCCACAAAGAAAACCCCGAAGTCATCGGCTATCTGAAGGCTGAAAATGCCTACACCGACGCGATTTTGAAGCCGACGGAACCGTTTCAGGAGAAGCTCTATCAGGAAATGCTGGGGCGCATCCAGCAAACGGATCTTTCCGTTCCCTACGGGCTGCGTGGCTATCTCTATTTCACGCGGACCGAAGAAGGAAAGCAGTACGCGATCCACTGCCGGAGGCGCGACTCGGAAGGCGGGGCCGAAGAACTGTTGCTCGACCTGAATGCGCTTGCGGAAGGCCATTCGTTTCTTGGGTTGGATTCCTTCGAGGTTAGTGAAGACAACCACTTGCTTGCCTATTCCACCGACACCACGGGTTTCCGGCAATACGTGCTGCAAATCAAAGACCTGCGTGACGGGAAAACCTTCCCGGAGCGGTTCGAACGTGTCACCAGTGTCGCCTGGGCTTCTGACAATCGCACGCTCTTCTACAGCGTTGAAGACGAAACGACGAAGCGTTCGCACCGGCTTTATCGGCACGTTCTAGGCTCCGCCGAGCCGGACCAACTCTTATATGAGGAGGCCGACGAGCGGTTTCGAATTGAAGTGGAACGCACCCGGAGCGGAGCTTTTCTCCTCCTGACCGTCGCGAGTCATACGGCCAGCGAGATCCGGTATTTGCGCGCCGACCAGCCGGGCGGAGAATTCCGGCTCATCGCTCCTCGAGAAGAAAACCACGAATATTACGCGGATCATCATCCTAATCCTAGTCTGCTCGCCGCAGAACACCCTGATCCGCTTACCGCGAGACGTCCTGGTCTGGCCCCGAACCCGGGAGACGGGCTGTTTTACATTCGAACGAATTCCGGAGGGCGTACTTTCCGGCTCGTGACCGCCCCGGAGAACGACCCTCGGCGAGAATTCTGGCGCGAAATCATTCCCAATCGCCCGGAGGTCATGGTCGCTGCCGCGGAAGTTTTCCAGACGCATCTCGTGCTATCCGAGCGCGAGGGCGGCCTACCCTATCTTCGGATCGTGGATTTGACCGCGGACGCCCCCAGCGCTCTTGCTGCATCCCATCGCATTGAATTTGCCGAGCCTGCGTACAACGCTTCTATCGGTGAAAACCCGGAGTTTGACGCTTCCCATTTACGATTCCAATACGAATCGTTCGTGACTCCTCGCTCCGTCTATGACTACGAAGTTCGCACGCGGGAACGAAGCTTGCGGAAGCAGCAACCCGTTCTTGGCGGGTACGATCCGTCGCAATATGTCAGCGAGCGGCTGCATGCCACGGCTCCCGACGGCACGCGTGTGCCTCTTTCGATGGTCCACCGCCGCGATACGCCGCTCGATGGTTCTGCCCCGCTCCTTCTCTATGGATACGGCAGCTACGGAATTTCCGTGCCCGTAAATTTCAGTTCGAACCGGCTCAGCTTGCTGGACCGTGGTGTGATCTACGCGGTTGCGCACATTCGAGGTGGCGGCGAACTCGGAAAGCCTTGGCACGACGCCGGCCGCATGAAAAACAAGAGCAACACGTTCACGGACTTCATCGCCGCGGCCGAACACCTCATCGCGCAACGCTACACAACGCCGGAAAGGATCGTCATTCAAGGAGGAAGCGCCGGCGGGCTCTTGATGGGCGCGGTGACGAACATGCGCCCGGATCTTTTTCGCATCGTCATCAGCCAGGTCCCCTTCGTCGACGTTTTGAACACCATGCTCGACGCGTCGCTGCCGCTGACCGTGGGCGAATACGAGGAATGGGGCAATCCGCAAATCGCGGAAGATTATTTCTCCATGAAGTCGTATTGTCCTTACACCAACCTGGGGCGCAAGGCTTATCCTGCGATACTGGCGAGAACGGGACTGAACGACAGTCAGGTGATGTATTGGGAACCGGCGAAATACGTCGCGAAAATGCGCACGTTGAAGACCGACGCGAATCCCCTGCTGCTGAAAGTCAACATGGGCGCGGGACATGGCGGCGCTTCCGGCCGCTATGATTATTTGCGCGAGATTGCCCTGGATTATGCTTTTTTGCTGACGCAACTGGGCATCAAAGAATGAGCCGGAAGTTGCCTTCTTACAAATGAGCGAGCCCACAACACCGCTGATGCAGCAGTATCACGCCATCAAGGCGCGCTATCCGCACGCGCTGCTACTCTTCCGCCTCGGCGACTTCTACGAACTTTTCTACGAAGATGCGATCACCGCCGCGCGCGAACTGCAAATCACGCTCACTTCGCGCAACCGCGAAAAGGGGCAGCCCATTCCCATGTGCGGAGTTCCCTACCACGCCGCGGAAGGCTACCTCGCGCGGCTGATTCGTAGCGGATTCAAAATCGCGATTTGCGATCAGATGGAGCAGCCCGGTCCCGGCAAGAAGCTGGTCCGCCGCGAAGTCGTGCGTGTCCTCACGCCGGGTACTGCTACTGACGGCGCGCTCCTCGACGCTCGCGAAAACAGTTATCTCGCGTCCATCGCTAAGCATGCCTCGGGTTCGCCGATCGGGCTTGCGTTCGTCGATCTCTCCACTGGTGAATTTCAAGCCACCGAGTTCTCCGGCAGTGGCGCCGATGACGACCTGCGCGACGAACTTCAGTTGCTGCGCCCAAGGGAAACTTTGCTTCCCCGGCCACAGCAACTCTTCGAAACGGCGAAGACATCGCTCCTCGAAGGTGTTGGCGGAGTGGAATCGCGCCTCGAAGATTGGGTTTTTCAGCGCGATTATGCCGAGCGCATCCTTCGCGAGCAGTTTGGCGTCGCCGAACTTACGGGCTTCGGCCTTGACGATCACCCGCAAGCGCTGGCTGCTGCCGGTGCCATCGTCCACTATCTACGCGAAAACGCCGCGCGCGGAGATCGCTCCGTTCCCTCAAATGAAAACGTGGACGCGTCGGGCATCGAAGCACTGCGGCATCTCGACCGCGTGCGCTATTACGAGCAGCACGATGCCCTTGTGCTCGATCCAGTAAGTGTCCGCAATCTCGAACTGCTGACTCCTATTTTCACTGAAGAATCTGGCCGCACTAGCGCTCCCACGACTCTTATCGCCGCGCTGGACGTCACCGTCACGGGCATGGGTGCGCGGCTCCTGCGTTCGTGGGTTCTTCGACCGCTCATCGAGAGTGAGGCCATCGAGGCGCGGCTCGTGGCGGTCGCACACCTTGTCCAGCAAACCGTTGTTCGCGGCGAAATCCGCAAGGAACTGAAAGGCATCCTGGACCTCGAGCGGCTCACCAGCCGCATTACCCTGGGGCTTGCGACTCCGCGCGAACTTGTGGCGTTGCGCAAGTCGCTCGCACAGCTTCCGGTGCTCAAGAACTTCCTCACGCCGCCGCCCGTGGGGGGCAGCGAACTTCTAAGGAATCTGCACCAGGAAATCGACGAACTGGCCGACGTTCGCGAGCGGCTGGAACGCGCTATCGCCGACGAACCGCCCGCCCTGGCCACCGACCCGGGGATGATTCGCAGTGGTTACCATGCGGAGCTGGATGAATTGCGCAACCTCAGCCAGCATAGCAAGCAGATCATCGCGGCGATGGAAGAGCGCGAGCGCAAACGCACCAACATCAACTCGCTCAAGATCCGCTTCAATCAGATTTTTGGCTATTACATTGAAATCTCGAAACCAAACCTGCATCTTGCTCCGGCGGACTACGAACGCAAGCAAACGCTGGTCAACGCCGAACGGTTTACTTCCACCGAGCTGAGAGAATACGAGAGGAAAATCCTCGCCGCTGATGAACGCATTTTGGAAATTGAGCGGCAACTTTTTATCGATGTGCGTTCGTCGGTGGCCGCTAAAGCCGCGCGCCTGCGCCGCACCGCCGCAGCCGTCGCGCAGATGGACGTGCTCACAGCGTTCGCAAAACTGGCGGCGGATCGTGGCTATTCGCGGCCGGAATTTAACTCCGCTGGCGAACTCCTGATCATCGGTGGACGTCATCCGGTAATTGAAGAGCTCCTCCGCCAAAAAGGCGAGCGCTTTGTTCCCAACGATCTTTGCTTCGAGCCCGGCCGGCAGCAATTGCTTTTAATTACTGGGCCCAACATGGGCGGTAAGTCTACGTATCTTCGACAGTCCGCGCTGATCGTGCTGATGGCGCAGATGGGCTCCTTTGTTCCCGCGCGGCAGGCGAAGCTGCCGATCACCGACCGCATCTTCACGCGCATCGGCGCCAGCGACAATCTGGCGCGAGGGCGCTCAACTTTTCTTGTGGAGATGAGCGAAGTCGCCGCTATTTTGAATCACGCCACTCCCGCGAGTCTGGTGCTGCTTGATGAAGTTGGCCGCGGCACCGCCACGTTTGATGGGTTGTCCATTGCTTGGGCCGTCGTCGAACATCTACAGAAGTACACGCGCGCGCGCACGCTCTTCGCAACGCATTATCATGAGCTGACGGAGCTGGGCGATCTGCTCCCAGCGGTGAAGAATGTTCACGTGTCGGTGAAAGAAACGCCCAGCGAGATTATTTTCCTGCGCCGCGTCGAGCCCGGCAGCGCGGACAAAAGCTACGGCATTGAGGTGGCCCGACTCGCCGGCCTTCCGCGTAGCGTGATTGAACGTGCCCGCGAGGTCTTGAAGCGGCATGAGCAGAGTGAGCACGAGCTTAGCGAAACGCTTTCTCCAGGTGCTTCCGACATGGCGTACAAGAATGGCGATCAGCAGGTGCTTTTCACAGCACTCGATCGCGAGGTTCTTGAAAAATTGCGCGGAGCCGACCTCGATCAGTTGAAGCCACTGGATGCGCTCAATCTCCTCGCCGAGCTGAAGAAGCAAATTTCATGAGCGGACAGTCTATGCTGGTGCTCGGCATGATGTCTGGAACTTCGGCGGATAACATTGACGTGGCGCTAGCGCGTGTTTCCGGCGCACCACCAAGTCTGAACGCCAAGCTGCTGGGGCACACCGCAGTCAAATTCCCGCCTGCGCTTCGAAAAGAAATTCTTCGTGTCGCCGAACAGCAGGCCATCTCTGCGGGCCAACTAAGTCAGTTGAATTTTCGTTTGGGAGGGCTATTCGCTGACGCCGCCCTGGCCGCGTGCCGCAAGTTCAAGGTTTCGCGAAAAAGAATTACGCTCATTGGGAGCCATGGCCAGACCATCTTTCATCAAGGGCGCTCCGTTCCGTATTTCGGTTCGCCAACGACATCGACGCTTCAGATTGGCGAGCCAGCGGTGATCGCCGCGGGCACGGGCATCACAACCGTAGGCGATTTTCGTCCTGCGGATATGGCTCTCGGTGGCCAAGGCGCACCTCTCGTCCCTTATGTGGACTATCTTCTTTACCGCCACGAGAAACTCGGCCGCGTCTCGCTGAATCTCGGGGGCATAGCCAACATTACGGTTCTTCCGCGCGCCTGCAAACCGCAACAAGTGTTTGCTTTCGACACCGGCCCGGCCAACATGCTCATTGATGCACTCGTCTCGCATTTCACGCACGGTCGCCAGCGTTTTGACAAGAACGCGCATTTCGCCGCGCAAGGTCGCAGTAATCCCGCGCTCCTCCACGACCTCATGGGTGATCCCTACCTGAAGCTCGCGCCTCCCAAATCCACCGGGCGCGAGTATTTTGGTCATGCTTACCTCAAGAACCTACTTGCTCTTGGCCGGCGCCATCGCGCCAACCCCAATGATCTCATCCGGGCAGCCACCATTTTCACCGCACTGTCCGTCGTCGACGCGCTGCATCGTTTCGTGCTGCCCAAAACGGAAAGCGATCAGCTGATTGTTTCCGGTGGCGGCGCGCATAACCCGCTGATCGTCGCCCAGATTTCCGCTGCCCTTCCCGGCGTCGACGTCCTGCCCTCTTCGCGGCTAGGCGTTCCTGAAGACGCCAAGGAAGCTTTCGCTTTTGCGTTGCTAGCTTACGAGACATTTCACCAGCGCCCCGCGAACCTTCCCTCCGCTACCGGCGCTCGCGGCCCAGCAATTCTCGGTAAAATCTCCTATGCCCCGCCGCGCTAACGGCACTCGTTCGAGGCCACTGCTTTTCGCTCGCTCGGAGCTCTCGATTTGCCTTCGACCGGCAACTACAACTTCCTTGCGACACTTCATGCCAACCACATTCATCGGACAAATTGTCATCCTGAAGCTTATCCGGCGAGGTCCGCTGTAAGGACTCCGGTGGAGTCCACCGGACTCCAGAAACCGGAGATAGTTGATCGAAGATTGCGGCTCCTGCCGTAAGGATCCCAACGGAAAATGTGCATGCGGATTGTCCGTGCTGAGGAAAATCCCGCCCTATTCCAGCGCCTTCTCGATTTCCGCCACCGGGATGGCCCCTTCCCGGCCAACCCTCCAGGTGTCGCCCGTTAATTCCACGATGGTCGAGGCCAGCGTCCCGCCGGTTTCACCGGTATCCAAAACGAGCGGCACACGCGTCCCAAGTTGCTTCATCACCTGCTCCGCGTTGGAGCACGATGGGAAGCCGGAAATATTAGCGCTGGTTCCCGTCACTGGCCCCTCGAATTCATCAATCAAGCGCCGCACCAAGGTGCTGTTTGGCCAGCGCAACGCAACACGCCCTGTGCCCGCCGTCACCTTGAGGGGGATGCGCTGCGCGGCGTTCACGACTAGCGTCAACCCTCCCGGCCAGAACGCCTGCGCCAGCCGCAAGAACTTCCGCGGCGCTTCCCGCGCGAGCAAAATGGCTTGTTCGATCGAGTTTACAAGGATGGGCAGCGCTCTGGTCTCCGGCCGCCCCTTCACACGATAAATTTCATCTACCGCAGCTAAATTGAACGGGTCGGCCGCAAGGCCATAGAAAGTGTCCGTGGGGATGGCAATCACACTTCCGCGTGTTATAAAGTCCGCCGCATAGCGCAGCAGGTCCCCCTCAGGGGATTGTGCGTTGACGCGCAGCAGTTCAGCTGGCAATTTTTTGGCCTTTGGCGAAGTCGTGACGGCACCCTGCAGCGCCCCGCCGGTGCTGCCCTTATTTGGGCGACGCTACCATACCCCCTCAGCCCGTGCAATATCCGATGCGAGCGGCCGAGAAGGGCGAACGGAAGGGCCATTATATTCTTCAAGACAAGACACGCATCCAACTGACTGGTATGACGGAGCCTAAGATGAGGCCGCATTACGTGGTCAAGACGAACGCAGCGCGAGTTCTGGACAAACTTGGGATCAAGTACGAGTTGCGCGAGTACGAGGTGGATCCTGACGATTTGTCCGCGGAGACGGTGGCGGCAAAGGTCGGCTTACCGCCAGAGCAGCTCTTCAAGACCCTTGCCGTGCGCGGGGACCGGAATGGAATCCATTTAGCGGTAATTCCTGCCAACGAAGAGTTGGACTTCAAAACGCTCGCTCGCCGGACAGGGGATCGGAAAATCGACATGGTCCCTTTGAAAGAAGTGCAGGCCGTCACCGGTTACATTCGCGGCGGAGTTACCGCTCTCGCGTGCAAAAAAGATTATCCGGTATACATCGACGAGCTTGCGCAAATCTGCGACGTAATCTCGGTATCGGCAGGGATTCGAGGGCTGCAGATCTTGCTGGCCCCCGGGGACTACATCCGTGCCGTCAAGGCTAGCGTCGTAGCTATTACGAAAGGCGAAGTAGGCTCCCATTAATTGATTCGTGGTCTGCGCTGCTTGGACGGATTGCGCGACCGCGATTAGCCTCCCTTGCCAGAAGTTTGCTACGCTCGACGGTGATGGCAACGGCAGGCAAATCCGCGCGTAACCCCCGCCCCGCAGGCGAGCCCGTGCTCCTCACCAGCCGCGACAATCGCTGGCTCAAGGAGTTTCGCGTCGCTCTGCGCGGCGGCCTGCCCACGGAGAGCGGTTTCGTTGGCGTTGAGGGTGTACGCCTCGTCGAGGAAGCGCTCCGTTCGGGCTGCCGCATTCACGCCGTGCTCTTCAGCGAATCCGGTGAGCGCCACCACGAACGTCTATCTTCGTTCATCGATCGGCCTGAGATGGCTTTCCCCGTCCTGCGCACTACCGACCGCCTCTTTGAAGGCCTAGCCGATACCGAGCACCCGCAAGGCGTCGCCGCGCTGGTTCATCCTCGTGAGACTTCGTTCGATGATTTCGTGCGCGCGCCGGATTCCGCTTGCGCTCCCCTGCTCGTCGTCCTCGCCGGTGTGCAGGATCCCGGCAACGTCGGAACGATCCTGCGCACCGCTGCCGCCTTCGGCGCGACTGGCGCCGTTACCGTCGCTTCCGGCATTAGCGGTACTGCAAATCCGTTCTCGCCGAAAGCGCTGCGCGCCTCCGCTGGCGCCGCTCTGCATCTTCCGATTCTCGCGGGCATGTCGCTTTCAATTCTCTTCGCGCAACTGAAGGTCGCGGGCGTTCGCACGCTCGCTTCCAGCGTTCACGAACCGCGCAACGGCGAGCAGCCTCTCCTCGCTCCTTGGGAAGTCGATTGGTGCCAGCCCGTGGCCCTCCTCGTCGGAAACGAAGGCGCCGGGCTTCCCGAAGAAGTCGAGCGCAGCGCCGACGCGCGCATTCGCATTCCCATGGCCAGCGGCGTCGAATCGTTGAATGCTGCCGCCGCGGCCGCGGTCGTTTTCTATGAAGCTGCTCGTCAAAGAAACTCTGTGCCCGCCTCGGGCATCCAATCGCCTGTTCGTTCGCAGCCACCTAAATAACGTGAGCCTCTTCTCAAAATTGCCGCGACCGGCCCCCGAACCCGACGTTCCCGCCGCCAACCAGCCGCTCGCCGAACGCATGCGCCCACGCACCCTCGATGAATTCATCGGCCAGGAAAAGCTTCTCGGCCCCGGCAAATCGCTTCGCGTGCAAATCGAAAACGACAGCCTTGGCTCCATGCTCTTCTGGGGCCCGCCTGGCTGCGGGAAAACCACGCTCGCGCGACTCATCGCGCGCCTGACCAGTTCCGAATTTGTTTCCTTCAGCGCCGTTCTCGCCGGCATCAAGGAAATCAAGGAAGTCATGGCCGTCGCCGAACACAAATCCCGCTCCGGCCATCGCACCATCGTCTTCGTCGACGAAGTTCACCGCTTCAATAAAGCCCAGCAGGATGCCTTTCTCCCGCATGTTGAAGCCGGCCACATCATCTTTATCGGCGCGACCACCGAGAATCCTTCCTTCGAGGTGATTTCGCCGCTGCTTTCCCGTACCAAGGTTTACGTCCTCGAGCCGCTCACTACTCCGCAAATCGTCGAGCTTGTTCGTCGCGCCCTCACAAACAAAGAACACGGTTTCGGAAACGATTCGATCGAGGTCTCCGACGATATCCTCTTCCGCATCGCCTCCTTCGCGAATGGTGACGCTCGTGCCGCTTACAACACGCTCGAGCTTGCCGTCCGCAGCGCGCCCTCGAACGAATCCGGTCCGCGCATTATCACTCCAGAACTTCTAGAAGACGTGTTGCAACGAAAGCTTCTCCGCTATGACAAAGCCGGGGAAGAACATTTCAACCTCATCTCCGCCCTGCACAAATCCGTCCGCAATTCCGATCCCGACGCCGCCCTTTATTGGCTCGCGCGCATGCTCGAATCCGGCGAAGATCCGCTCTATCTCGCGCGCCGTATGGTGCGCATGGCCAGCGAAGACATCGGCCTCGCCGAACCTGGCGCCCTCGCCGTCACACTAGCCGCGAAAGACGCTTTCGATTTCCTCGGCGCGCCCGAAGGCCATCTGGCCCTCGCCCAAGCCGCTGTCTACCTCTCGCTCGCGCCAAAATCCAATGCCGTTTACACTGCCTACGGCGAGGTCATCGACGACGTGCACAAAACCGAAGCTGAGCCTGTGCCTCTCCACATCCGCAACGCCGTCACCCGCCTGATGAAAAATATCGGCTACGGCCAAGGCTACAAATACGCCCACAGTTTCGATGATAAAGTCACCGACATGACCTGCCTCCCGGACAATCTCGCCGGCCGCACCTACTACAAGCCGACCGACCAGGGCTTCGAGCAACGCCTCCGCCAGCGTCTCGACGAAATTCGTAAGATAAAATCCCGCGCCGGCCAAGAGCCTGAGGTAACCTCATGAAACGCGCAACATTCTTAACTCTTTCATTTCTGCTCCCAGCTTTGCTTCTCTGGGTCTCTCCGCTTATTCCCTCTGCGATCAGCCCATCTCATCCTGCACCGGATGCCGTTGCGCGGCCCAAAATCCTGGGGATTTCTCACGTCAGAATTCGCGTAAGTGACTTCTGCAAAGGACACGATTTTTATTCCCAAGTCCTAGGGCAACATCCCAATTGCCCGCCTGGAGGCCGGTCCGCTGCGCCCGTGGGTGGTAGCATGGCCCTCTGGAGCGGCCAATTCATAACGCTAAACGTTCACTCCTTTTATGTGCCGCCGCGCAACCCCGAAGACCTGCTCGAGGAAGTCGGGTTTTCCACTGACGACGCGGCAGCGCTACGTAAGTACTTAGAGTCACGCAACATCGAGGTTAGCGAGGTGAGCGAACCTGGCAACCAACGGCCCAGTTTCGTCGTCCACGATCCCACTGGTCGTCGCATTCAGTTCATCGAGGGGAATCCGCTTCCGGGAGGAGAACGTCCTCAAGTCCCACCCGCTCAACAGCGTCAAATCATTCATGCTGGCTTCATCGTCAATGATCGCGCGGCTGAAGACCACTTTTTCAAAGACATCCTTGGGTTCCACCTCTATTGGCATGGGGGCATGAAGGACGAACAGGATGACTGGGTGGCCATGCAAGTGCCTGACGGTACGGACTGGGTTGAGTACATGCTGAACATTTCAACCACAGCTGATAAGCACACACGCGGCGTCATGAACCACATAGCCATCGGCGTACCAGACATTCAAGCCGCAAAAGCGCAGCTCATGAAGAACGGTTGGAAACCCGGCGAGGAACCCCAGCTCGGCCGCGACGGCAAATGGCAGCTCAATCTCTACGATCCCGATGAAACCCGCGTCGAATTCATGGAATTCACGCCCACACAAAAGCCCTGCTGCGCCGATTACACTGGCCCGCACCCCGGCCCTAAACAATGACCTGTCCCTGTTCCGTAAGCCGCTTTCGCTGGCTCCGGCGTTTCTGTTCTCTCGTGTGTGCCGTCGTGGGCTGCTGCTCTGTGCCACCCGCCAAAGCCCAGAATCTCGACAAGCCACTCCAAACCATCGACGAAGAAATCACCGCCTTTGCCTATGCCCCCGACGGCCGCATCGCTTATTCCGTCTATCGCCATTTCAAGACCAAGGAGTACGACCTCGAGCACGATGACATCTGGCTTCAGGACGCGGGCGGTAAGCGCCGCCGCCTCCTCGAAGGGCAAAAGTTCACTCGCGGCAACCGGCCTTTCAGCTACATCGTCAATTCCTTCCGCTGGTCTCCCAACGGCCGCATGATTCTCGCCGAGCTTCTCACCACCACCGTCGTCGACGATTCCGGCAGGGCCGAAGACTCTTTCCAGACGATGGTCTTTGACGATTCCGGCCACGAAATCCGCATCAACAAAGGCGACAACGTGATCCTCGACGCTGCCAACCCCGCGTGGCTTCTCGACAACGCTTCCATCGCCTTTCTCTCCGAAGCCGTGAAGCCGCGCCAGCTGTTTTCCCTGAAATTCACGCGTCCTGCGACCGGCTCTTTTCCTTCTGCTTATGAAGGCCGTACGTTTCGGGACATCGCTTGGCTGCCCGGCGCGAACTCCGCCATTGCCGTCGAGCAAAATCGCAGCATCACCGGGCCGCCTCGTCTGCAGCGCCTTGATCTGCTCACCGATAACGACAAGGAGTTAGCCACGCTCGACAACTACGAAGGCGGCCTGAGCGTCTCGCCCGGCGGCAAAAAAGTCGCCTACTTCCTTGACAAGGAGATTCTCGAAATTCGCGATCTCACTTCGCTCAATCGCGTGGCGCGTGTGCGCATTGGCCTCGGCGTCTTTCGCTGGGCGCCCGATGAATCACGCATTCTCCTCAAGCGCGCTATCGAAAAAAAATCCGGCGATCTCGTGTGGATTGATCTTCCGCCCCTCGCCGCTTCAGCGGGACATGACATTCCCGTCTCGGAGCCTCAGCCCATCCCTCTTCTTCACGGCATTAGCTTTCGCGATTTCGCCATCTCTCCCGACGGCCACTCCCTCGCCGTGGTCATTACCGGCAAACGCAGCCTCCTCGTCTTCCCGCTTCCCCGCTGACTCTCCGTCGGTTCTTCTCTGTGTCCTCTGCGTTAAATCCTTTCTTTCCCCAAAAATAAAAAGCCCGCGCAACAATTTCGCGCGGGTCGTCACATTTTGCTTGCATGCGGTCAGCCCCACTCAGAACCTCCGACTAGTAAGATGTTCGTGCAATTCCGGCTGGCGGCCGTCAAAGTATGTCGCCATTGCTGTGATGAACTCGTGAGACTGCGTTCCGTCGAGGATACCGGATTCTACTGTTCCGAGTTTCGAGACTAAAACATATCGAAACTCTTTCGGCTCTGCTGTTCCATCACCGCTAGGCTTACTCCCTTTCAACAGTTTGTTCACGTGCGCGAGTTCTTCGTCCTTAACCAGAAAGACTAGCGGAGACATCCACAACCTGCGCGCCCCACAGCCGAGTTCTCGCTCGTTCGGTCGGTTGGCGGCGATGACTATGGAATCTATCGGCTTGTCTTCACCCCCAATGTGCACTAGATAGACGGCTGGTGTCCTCCACATCTCAGACGTACATCCAGCCGCAGTAAGTGGGTTTAGGACGCGCCACTGAGCTTCTCTATTTGTGGACATCAACCACATCAGGATCAGGACGCAGATAAGCAGCGCTGTGGCCATCAACGGCATAAGGCCCCAGGTAGGAACCCTGCGAGCTCGTATTTTTGTCCTGATCATGCGTGTAGCCTCGCCATCACCAGATCGTGCTACGTCATTCGCAGTCTTCCATTCAAGATGGCTTCAGTTCTTTCGCTCTCCTCCGATGCTCCACCAAAATGCACGCATCCTCAACCACCACCAGCCCCGCTGCCCGCGCCTTTGCCGCCGCCTCTTCATTTTCAATTCCCAACTGCATCCAAACCACTTTCGCGCCGACTCGAATCGCACTCTCCACCACCGGCGGCACTTCCTCCGCCCGCCGGAACACGTTCACGATTTCAATTTTCTCTCGAACATCTTCCAGCCGCGCGTAACTCTTCTCCCCCAGCACTTCCCTCTCATTCGGATTCACCGGAATAATCCGGTAGCCCGCGCCCTGCATGTATTCCGTCACAGCATGGCTCGGCCGCATCGGATTCGAAGACAATCCCACGACCGCAATCGTTTTGTATTTTTTCAGGATTTCCAGAATCGTGTCGGCGCCAGGGTGCGTGGAAAAGTCTGCGCCATCCGGGAGCAGTACTCTCATCGCGCCGCGAGTTCACCCTTGCCTGCGCGTTTCAAAATCGCCCGCGCCATGGCCGCCAAACATTTCTCGTTTTCTTCCGCTGTCCCTATCGAAATGCGCATCGCTTCCGGAAAGCCCATCCACCCCAGCGGCCGCACGATCACGCCCATCTGCAACAGCTCATCACTCAGGGCTTTTGCATCCGGCCCTACCACCATAAAAACAAAATTCGCCTCGCTCGGCACCGGCCGGAATCCCAGTTTCGCCAATCCCTCGCTCAACCGTTTCCGCTCCGCCGCATTCGTCTGGATGCACCGTGTCACGTGCTCTTTGTCATCCAGCGCCGCAAGCGCACCAGCCTGCGCCACTCCCGAAGTGTTGAACGGCGTTCGCAATTTGTTCATCGCGGAAAGCAGCTCCGCCCGTCCGATGGCATAACCGATCCGCAATCCAGCAAGGCCATACACCTTAGAAAAAGTCCGCAGAATCAGCAGGTTTTTTCTTTGGCGGTATGCCTCCACCGAATCCCGCAATCCCATGCTCACCGCATAATGGATGTACGCTTCATCCAGCACCACCAGCACGCCATCCGGAACCGCCCCGAGAAACACGTCAAATTGTTCTCGCCCAAACGCGCTGCCCGTCGGATTATTTGGATTCGCCAGATAGATCACGCCCGTTTTCGGCGTAATGGCTTTCGCCATGGCCTTCAAATCAAACGCAAAATCCCGCTGCGGGACATGCACCAGTTCCGCTCCGCTCGCGCGAATCGCCACAGAAAACGGCGCGTATGTCCCTTCTGACGTCAGCCCTTGTAATCCCGCATGCAACAAGACGCGCGCTGCCAGGTCAATCAGCTCGCTCGATCCCAGTCCGATGAAAATCTCTTCCGGCGAAACTCCGTGCCGCTCCGCCAGCGTTTGCCGCAACGCGTGCGTCCCGCCATCCGGGTAACGGTGTGATTCCCCCAGCACCGCCCGCGCCGCCGCCATCGCCATCGGCGACGGTCCCAGAGGGTTCTCGTTCGAGGCGAGCTTCACCGCGTGAATCTTCAGCTCGCGCTCCACTTCTTCAATTGGTTTTCCCGGAACGTACACCGGCAGCCCGCGCAGGTAATCCGGAATGAGGTCTTCAATCGTCCGCGTCATCTGTTCCAGTTTACTTCTTCAAGTGGTTAGCCGCCAATCGGCCACTCCGCGTAGTGGCCATTCTTTAACTGTCGTGTAGGGCCCGCTTGGCGTTTACCCCGACTCTTGTCAGGGAAACGGGCCGCTCTTGTAGTGGTCGGTCCCGAGACCGGCGCTTTTCTTCTACAGGCTCTTCAATTTCGCCACTTCCCGCACCGTCAGCGGCCGATATTTCCCGGGCGCCACATCCAAAACCAGCGGCCCCAATTGCACGCGCTTGATTTTCTCCACCAGAAATCCCACGCTCTGAAACATTCGCCGAATCTGCCGGTTCCGCCCTTCGATCAGAATCACCTCGTACCAGGGATTCGCTCCATCCTCCATCAACCGTATTTTCGCAGGGGACGTCTTGACGCGCTCTCCATCTTCCAACTCAATCGTGACTCCCGCCCGCAACCGCGCCAGCGCGCGCTCGTCCGGCTTCCCACTGATTTTTACCAAATAAGTCTTCGGCGCATGCGAGCCCGCCTTCATCAACTTCTGCGCCAGCGCCCCGTCATTCGTCATCAGCAGCAATCCTTCGCTGGCGTAGTCCAGCCGCCCCACCGGATACACGCGCTCGGGACAATTCTTCATCAACTCCATCACCGTCGGCCGCCCCTCCGGATCGCTCACAGTAGTCACATAACCCTTCGGCTTGTGCAGCATGAAATACAGCAGCCGCTCCCGCCGTTTCAGCGGCTTGCCATCCACGCAAATCACATCCCGGTCCGGATCCGCCTTAGTCCCCTGCTCCACGACCACTTTTCCGTTGAGCGTCACCCGTCCGGCCGCAATGATCTCCTCCGCCTTGCGCCGCGACGCAATTCCGCAAGCCGCCATGATTTTCTGTAATCTTTCGGAAGGCATCGTGCGAGCCAACGCTAACTAGCAGCTTGGGCCGCCTTGGCGATATCCTCGCCCGCTACGAGAAAAAACTCATTTATGGCTCCGTCGATGCGCTTTTGCCGGTATGGGCGGTATTCTTCGCTTTCATAGAAAGCCATGGCGCTTTCCTTGGAAGGCCATTCGACGATCACAAAAATCCCTGCGGCCTTTCGCTCGCCTTCGATTCTCTCCACTTTTGGAGTGCGCGCCAGGTACCGGCCTCCGTGCCGCTCAACCATCCCGGTCACATTCTTGAGGTAGTCCGAGACCCAGCTCTGATCCGTTATCTCGAGTTCTGCGATTAAGTAATACTTCATGCGAAATCCTCTCTTGTAATGGCCGGTCTTTCGCATTTTGTGCTTTCCGGTTCCGACCGGAAAGACCGGTTTTTTTCTCTTTTTTCTCTTTCTTCTCTCTTCCCTGCGTCCTCTGTGTCTCCTCTTCTCCTCCTCTGCGTTAAATCCTTTTCTTCTCTTTCTTCATCTTGACGCTCACTCCGTTTCCAGCGACCTCAAACTTCTTCAACTTCTCCGCTTCCTTCTGCTCGATCATCCTGTATCTCCCCCGCGGAATTCCTTCCACGGTCAGCGGCCCCAACCCAATCCTCTTCAACTTCTCCAACGGATGCTTCTCCTTGAACAATGCCCGCCGCAACTCTTCCTTTTTCGTATCCCGCATCCGCACTTCATACCAATAATTCGCCGCCCGCCCTCGCGTTGCATCCGGCTGCCGTACCGTTTGCATTCTCACGCCAATTTCTTTTCCCAGCCGCTCTAGGTCCAGCAGCGTCAGCATCCCCTTTACCTTCACCTGATAGACCTGCTCCACCTGCGCCCAATGTTTCAGCAGGTCCGCCGCCAGGTCTCCGTCATTCGTCAAAAACACCAGCCCCGAAGCCGCATACTCCAGATTCCCTACCGGAAACACTCTCTCGGGCAATCCCCGCAAACAATTGCGCAGCGTCTTGCGCCCTTCCGGGTCCGCCATCGCCGACACCACTTCCGGCGGCTTGTTCAAGATAATGTAAACGCGGCGCCCTTCCTTCGCCTCGACGACTCTCCCCGCCGCCTCAATCCGGTCTTTCGCCGCA
>Ga0179592_10000107_pt1 | contig 35108 bp, 31 predicted proteins | sample CZODoug2_1_08_16_FD_148623 | JGI IMG/M metagenome (GOLD analysis project Ga0179592, IMG submission 148623) | Vadose zone soil fungal communities from Angelo Coast Range Reserve, California, USA - CZODoug2_1_08_16fungal (Illumina Assembly) | ecosystem: Environmental > Terrestrial > Soil > Vadose...
GGCGGCCCTTAGTTCCACCGGTGGTACAAGCAGCCTGGTATCGGTGGACGATTTGCAGGAGTTCCGCGTCGAGACGTCCTCCTTTGCTCCAGAGTTTGGGCGGCAACCTGGCGGCCAAGTGATGCTCACAACCCGATCGGGTACCAATACTTTCCATGGCAGCATGTTCGACTACTTCCGGAATGATGTGCTTGATGCGAACAATTGGTTCGCCAACCAAGTCGGCCAGCCGCGGGCGCCCGAACGTCACAATGATTTCGGTGGCGTCTTGGGAGGCCCGGTGTGGAAGGACAAGACATTTTTCTTTTTCTCGTACGAAGGAGCCAGGCTCAGAACGCCCCAAACAGCGGTCTTCCCGGTCCCGTCGGAATTTGCCCGAACGGATGCGGAGGCGAACGCTCCAGCAGTGGCTCCTTACCTGGACGCGTTCCCGCAGCCAGACGACAAGACCATAACTCAGGGCGTCTACACAGGTCAGTTCACGGGTAACTATTCCAATAGTTCGACCTTGGATGCCGCGAGTCTTCGAGTTGATCACAGATTCGGTCAGCGGTTCTCACTCTTTGGTCGTTACAACTACGCTCCGTCTACAGCCACCAGCCCGCTGTCTGAGCCCAATAATCCCCAGACGACGAAGACAAATACCCAAACAACGACTCTGGGCCTGGAGATGTCTCTAAATAGGAGCATTTCGAACGCCCTTCGGGGAAACTACTCAAGACAAAGTCTGCGAAGCTTCTTCTCGATGACTTCCTTTGGGGGAGCCGTCCCGCTGGACCCGACGCTGCTGCTCGGGTCGCTGTCTCCAGCCAATAACGTAGGATCTTTCCTCACTTTTGACAATTTTGGATTCTACGCAGTCGGAAACAGCGGGCGAAACCATACGGCACAAGTAAACGTTGCTGACGACCTTAATGTAAGCATCGCCAGGCATCAATTACAATTTGGCGGGGATTACCGCGAGATATTCCTGAACACGGCGCCATCGCATTACTCCGCGCCTTATTTCAACGATATCCAAACACTCATTTCCTCGCAATCGGCCTTCGTGAATCCCTTTCTGAATCTGCCCGCGCGAATCCTGTCTCAATCGCTGTCGCTGTATGGGCAGGACAGATGGAAAATCACTTCAAGGTTATCTCTCACGTATGGCCTAAGGTGGGAACTAGCCCCGGCCCCGTCCGCTCTTGACAATACGACGCTTGCTTCCTGGACGAACACGAACGACCCTGCCGCGATTGCGCTAGCCCCGCAGGGAACGCGGTTGTGGAAGACGACTCGCGGAAATTTTGCGCCACGCGTCGGACTTGCCTATAGCTTGACTCAAAAAGGCGATTTCGTTGTACGAGTCGGAGGCGGTGTCTTTTACGATTTGGGGACAGGACAATCCGCTTTTCTGGCGAGCAACTTTCCAAACAGCGCCTCCGCCGCATTTCCCACTGGCGTGACTCTGCCTGTTGCAGATTTGACGCCCCTTCTTCCGACGATATCCCTTACTCCCCCATTCCCGTTCGCTATCGGTTTTGCTTCCGATCTGAAGCTCCCCCGCTCCTACCAATGGAATGTTGCATTGGAAAAATCTTTCGGAGACAAGCAGGTCATCTCAGTAACTTACGTCGGCCAGGCGGGGAGAGATCTATTGAGAGTGGAAGGCCTCAATCAGCCGAATTCTAACTTTGCCGATTTTACGGTATTTGACTTGACGAAAAATTCCGCTCACTCCAACTACCACGCACTTCAGGTTCAATATCGCAGGCCATTGTCTACGCGCCTTCAGGCGCTGCTCAGCTATACATGGTCTCATGCCCTCGACAATGCGTCTGACGATACGGTCGAGGCTCTGCCACAGTCCGACCTGGTGATCTCTGGGGCCAATGACTATAGTTCTTCCTCCAATGACGTCCGGCACTCGTTTTCAGGAGCTTTGACCTATGCGCTTCCGTCGGCGGCAAAAACCGGACCCATTTCGGCTCTAACAAAAGCCTGGTCGCTCAGTTCACTGGTAGTCGTCAGAACTGGATTTCCCTATAACGCCACCGTCATCGGCGTTGGACCGGAAGGTGGAGCAGTATTTTCTCGTCCCGACGCTGTGCCGGGGCAGCCGTTCTACCTTTATGGATCGCAATGCGCTTCGGTACTTCAAGCCGCCCCTTGGAATGCACTGCTTCCGGGCCAGTCATGTCCAGGTGGCAAGGCGCTGAACCCAGCGGCTTTTACATTTCCTGCGACCCCGCGTCAGGGGACTGAAGGAAGAAACAATATTCCCGGTTTTGGCTTGACCCAGGTTGACTTGTCGATCGGTCGGCGGTTTTCCTTCGGGGAAAAGCGAGGCCTGCAATTTCGCGCGGATGCATTCAATGCGCTGAATCATCCGAATTTTGCAAACCCACTTGGTGGTTTCCAATTCGATCCGAGGCAATTGGCCTCGATTTCGATGCTGAATCAGGGGCTTGGCGGATTGAATCCTCTCTTTCAACAAGGCGGGGCTCGCTCCCTTCAACTTTCCTTGCGCTTCATGTTTTGACGGACACGGCTGTGGCGGCTCAATTGAAGTCGTTCCGACGATGCCGTGTGCGTGAAATTACCAGGGGGCCGAGTATGCGTGGAGGAAACCTGACCGTAAGCGTAACGGTGAAGTGGTCTCATTTCATGAAACTACTTCTCGTGGGTGCCTTCTTTTTTTCCGGCCGCTTCGCTTTCGCCCAGACTCCCGATTCTTGCACAAACCATTTGGTGTGGACCGATGATCAAGTCCGAGCCAACACTGTAACTGCCATCAACCGCAAGGAACGGGTTCAGCAGTTAGAGATTCTCGCGTCGGCGGGCTGCGTGGGTACCGTGGAAGAACAAATCCGAAAGCTTGGTGCGACCGTTAAATTCATTGATCGCCGCCTGGGCTATATCGATTCGTTGATCCCCACAGATCGCTTGCTGGACGCCTTGGCCGTGGGAGGGATGGATGCTGTTGCGGTTTGGTACGCGCCATCAGTGACTAAGGACCCAAAACCGCTTGGGCCCGTGACGGCCTTCAAGCTGCCAATCCCCCAAGTGGCAACGGAACTTCATCCCGAGGGGCCGTATTTCCCGACTGAGGAGAGTGGGTTGGCCGCTCTGAGAAGGCTGTATCCCAAAGCGGACGGCAGGGGGACGCGAATTGCTATAGTCGATTCAGGTATCGACTTACTGCATCCCGCGCTCGAGCAGGCCGTAGATGCAACGGGGAATCCTGTTCCGAAAATCGTCGACCTAGGCAATCTGTCAGCTCCGGATATCGACGATTCGTGGGTGAATTTTGGAGAAATGATGCATCCAGCGAACCAGCGAATCAGTTTTGCCGGACGGACATGGATCGTCCCGAGCGACGATCCATACCAACTGGGCATTTTCGCGAAGAAGCTGTCCCTGGGTGATCCCTATCAGCCTGGAGGACCAGTGGAAGTAGACATCAGGGTGGGTGTCCTGTGGGATTCGGCCAAAGGCTTGGTGTGGGTCGATACTGATGGCGATGGCGATTTCACGAACAACCGTCCGCTCGCCGACTATGCTAAAAAGCAAGATATCGAATGGTTCGGGACAAGGACTGCAGACGAGGACAACCGCATTCCTTTCGGCGTCAAGATCGATGGGGAGCGGAACGCAGTCTATCTTCAAATCAGCAGAGGTGGCCACGCCACCTTCATTGCCAGCACAGCGGCGGCAAACCGGCTGACGGGAGGCCTGTTTGACGGCGCAGCTCCCATGGCACAGCTGGTGGATTTCGTGGCTGAAGGGGGCTTGATGTCGGCGATCGTCCTTGCCGCGCAAAGGCCAGACGTCGATGTCGTCAATTGGTCCGGCGTTATAGCGCTACCGACAATTCCCGAGGCGCGTCCCTTTGTTGAGCGCGTTCTTAAAGTTTACAAGAAGCCCTTGGTATGCCTGTGCAGCGCTATGGGAACGATAAGCGTCGAAGACTACCAGAGTGTGGAGATGTTGCGACGCAATACGGGAGCTCCTCAACCATTGGTTGAATCCATGACTGCCGGCATTCAGTCATTCGACGGCACAATCAACGAGATTGTCGCGCCGTCTGCTGCGCTAACCGCGCAGTCGCGAAGCTATCCCCACACCTACAAAGGCGCCGATGGAAGGAGATACTTCTCTCCAAACTATGCGGAATCACCCGCTCCTGACGGGTACGAGATCGGCTCCAACGCATCACCCACAATCTCGTATGTCAGCGGCGTCATCGCGTCCGTAGTTAGCCTTGCGAAGCAGCGGAATATCCGGTATGACGCAACGCGGATCGCAGATGCGGTCTTTTTGAGCTCCAAACTGGTTCCAGGATTTCCAGCTGCTGTGCAATCGCATGGATTGATTGATGCATCGGGAATGTGGCATCAGCTGGAAACCATGTCACAAGTGGACGATCCCAATAGCGCGGAGCTTACGTCTTTTGAGGTGTCGCGCGGGAAGGATGTAGCTCGAACTCGAGTCTATGGATACACCGAAGAGTTCGAAAAGAGCGGAGACGAGCCAATCGATCGAGAACTCTGGGTCACACGCCACGGAGGCGATTCAGGCGCGCGCCGTTATCGTCTGCTCCTGCGGGGAGATATTGGAGGATTTAGCCTTCGAGAGACCATCGCGGATCTGCCGAAGGATGTTCCGGTACACATCGCTTTCCGCGTCACGCCGAAACCTGACCAGCATGTCGCGTTTCTGCAATTGGTCGAGGACAAAAGCGGCGTGGCCATGCACGAAATACCGCTGGAAATCAAATCTCCTCATGATGTTTTGGAGACGATTGCCGCAGGTGTGAATCGTTTGACGACAAGAATACCGCCTCGGAGATTGCTTAGGCACAAAATCGCCGTGGATCCACGCGCTCAAGCAATAAGGGTGGGCATCGAGATTCCCTTTGATGGGAAGCCGGGGTTCGGACCGGAGTTGGCAGGGCCCCATTTTCAAATGACGGCATTTACGCCGTTGACTTCTGAACCCAACGCAGGACCATCGAAACCACCTGACGCGACGATAGATTCGCAGCACCATATTGGCCCCATGCGCCGGCTTGAGGGAATAATTGATGCAAACGCGCGTGGCCTGTGGACACTCGCCTGGGACAATCGCGGTACCCCGGAATATGAAAATCCCTATGACGAACCAGCTCCGAATGAACCACTCGTGGCGACGATGACGATGAGCAACTATGCAGTGTCATTGCAAAAGTTCGGGAACGAGAAGGTGAAAGTCCGGAACCTGCTTGCGGATGTCACTGGTCGCGTTGAGTTCTTCGCCGGCAGGCTTGTGAATCAAACACTGAGTGGCGTCGGAACGCATGGATATGCGATTGAACGGTTTAGAGTTGAGCCCGATACAGCCGTATTGCGACTCGAGCTCAAAGCCGATTCTAAGGATTTTCCCGCGCATGTTTTCGCGCTCAGTTGCGAGGGGAAATTCGCCTGGAACACTTGCGACGTGGAAAAACAAGTGGCCCTTGAAAATGGACGCGCGGTAGTAACGATCAATGAGCCGCAGGAGGGAGAATGGCGGATCGTAGTTTTCCCTGACGAAGACAAACGGCCTGTTGCCTATGAATTAAAACAGGTCGCTCTTCGATCAGTTGAGAAACCAACTGACTATATTCACTTCACTCACCTGGCTACGCGGATGGCAACTGTTCCCACAGAAACACTGCACGCCGATTCAGCAAACTCGCTGGTTTACGGAGGTTTCCGGATTTCCCCCGTTGCTGGGCAGAAAGATGGAACACTCATTGCGCTGAGCCCTCTAACCCAGAGCGCATTTTAGCGCTCCATGCGGAGAGGCTACCTGTCCCTTAGGACAGCTTGCAAAGAGAATCTTTCCGCACTATTATTTGTGAGCTTCTCCAAGCGAAGTCGGATCGCCGAAAAGAAGTTGCCCTTTGCGATGCATTCCCGGAAGAATGTATCACTCGTTTTCCAGCCTACGTCTACTCGTCGCGATTATTAAGGAGCCTCCCCCAGGCGAAATCGGATCCCCTGGGGGAAGCTGCCTTCTGTGATGCGTTCCCGGAAGAATGCATCACTTGTTTTCCAGCCTACGTTTATTCGTCGAGATCATAGGCGGGAGGCGGTGTCTGAACCTTGCCCTTCATACCGGTAGTCTGCGTGTAGATATCGGTAGAGAAGTCATGGCTCTTCACCAGGTTCTCGATCACACGGCTCGCGGAACCGAGAACTGCAACTTCTGGTTTGTTGTATCTCATTGTTTTCACCTCCTTTCTGTTTTGGGATGCTTGTCCGGCTGGGGTGAAATCGAACTTGTGTGAGATCCAAGTGTCGGGATGCGCTCCTGGATCTTGTTCAAATCCCAAGAACGCTGTGCTCGGATGAGCGTTTGAGGAGCCTCCCCCAGGCGAAATCGGATCCCCTGGGGGAAGCTGCCTTCTGTGATGCGTTCCCGGAAGAATGCATCACTTGTTTTCCAGCCTACGTTTACTCGTCGAGATCATAGGCGGGAGGCGGTGTCTGAACCTTGCCCTTCAGACCGACGGTTTGCGTGTAGATATCGGTCGAGAAGTCATGGTTCTTCACCAGGTTCTCGATCACACGGCTCGCGGAACCGAGAACTGCAACTTCTGGTTTGTTGTATCTCATTGTTTTCACCTCCTTTCCGTTTTGGGATGCTTGCCTTGCTAGCAAGATCTTCCACCGGGCGACCGCCGCCGGCAGCTCGTTACTCATCGAGCTCATAGGCCGGGGGAGGCGAAACTACAATGCCCCCGCGAGTGTCGGTGGTCGGAATATAGGAGTCGACGTGAGGACCCGGCTTGGTAAGATTCAGGATTACGCGCATTGCTTGGCCCAGAGCGGCGACATTCGGCTTTTCGTAAATCATTTCTTGCTCCTTCCCTCTTTTTATCCTTGCATTCCATTCAGGCCTTCAAACCTCACGACGAGTAGCTGGTTGAGAATTAAAGTGAAGCGAACCTTGGCGCCGGTGGTCCCACGGCAGCGAGAACGCCTATGATGCTCCGGTTTGCACGAATTCTGCCTTCATAGATCGTTGTGGTACGGTCGGAAGACGAATCAGCCCGCGCATGGCCATATCGCGCAACCACAGCTCCATGGCAACGGTTCTGAGCGTTGGCCAAATCTTTATATCCTTTCCGTTCGCTGCCGCTCGTATACATTCAAGGAAACGGTCGCGATTGATGTAGTGCAGTTGAGAACACAGCGGTGAGCTGAAGATCTGCTCTAGGGTCTCCTTGTGATTAGCTAGAGACAGAATTGGGAATCGCGAACCCACCGCCTTGCCTCGACGTTGCACTACTTCAGTCGGTAAAATATTGACAAGCGCCCGGCGCATGAGTGAGCGTCGCTCACCTGGCCTGAGAAGTTGGCTTGCCGGGATGGACATCAGAAACTCGACTAAGTCCTGGTCGAGAAAGGGATAGCGTATTTCCGCTGGTTCACCCAGTACTAGCAAACGATGACTCATATGACGAATCAAGGTGTGGACCGTTTGTGCGTATTCTCGTCGGCTAGGAAGCCAGAATCCGAAACTCTCTGAGCTACCCAATCGAAGCTTTGCGAGTTTGTATCGGTTAGCAAAGTGATCGTCGATCCAAGTCGGAATTCTTGCATCTTTCGATAGCGCAGCGCGGAGAGCTACCGGTGAAATATGAATCAGACTCTGCACGAGAAGCTGAATCCAAGGAATCCGTTTTGCGGACGACCAAGCCATCAACTGACGCATGAGCTTGAAAGGCTGCAAGCGGACTAATAAATCTGCCAATTGAGATCTCGGGTCCGGTATTCCCCCAAGCACCTCGTCGCCGCCGGTGCCGGAGAGGCGGACACGATAGGTCGGCTGCGCTTCGCTGGAATTCAAGTCAGTTTCGGCCCCCGAAGAGTCTCCGAGAGATCCCGGCACAGCCTCAAAACTGTTGTACCTGAGAAACGCGGTGCCGCCGAAATCTTCGACTCTTCTGTGTATCCCAGTTCTTCCGCGCTTCCGTTCTACGGCCCTGAAATAAGGCTCGTCGCTATCTGAAGGATCTCCGGCTTCCCCAGGACAATAAAGGGAAAGCGTGTCCAGGCAAGGCGGATGCGCTTCCCCTGACGCAATGATGTCGTCGGCCATGCAAAGGATCGACGAAGAATCCAAACCACCACTCAAGTCCGCCAAAATCGGAGCATTCGAACGGAGTCGGCGGCGAACTGCTTGGCGGAAAACTTGCCGAAAGTGTTCCTCGTAGTCTGTGTCAGCTTGGTAGTAGGTTTTTCTTCCGGGGTCCAGTGTCCAATAGCGCTCAACAGAAGTTCGCCCTTTGCAAAATCGAGCGAACCCCCCGGGGGGCACCGCGCGAATTTCTCGATAGGGCGTGAGACCGACCTCGGGATAGCCGACTAGGAAGCCAGCAAAGTATTGGTCATCTAAATTGAAGGACCTGCCAGAGTGCAGAACGATCGGTGAGAGTTCGGTGCACCAAATTATCCGTCCTTCATCGGTCAAATAATACAGGCGCCGCATGCAGGCGTAATCAACCGCTAAAACGAGCGTTTGAGCGCTTGGATCCCACACAGATAGTGCCCAGTCTCCGATGAGCTTGCGAAAACAATTTTCACCCCACCGCTCGAACGCTCTTGTAACAATGCCCACATCCGTCGACGAAGACGTAACGTCTCCGCGGAGCTGAGACACGAGATCCTCGCGGTTGTCGAGCCGTCCGTCCCAGGTGACTATCAGACCATGGGAAGAAATATGCGGTTGGCTCTCCAGTCGCGACTCAGGCGTCGTTTGGAGAGCGCGGTAAGCAATTCCTATGGGGCCGCTGATATGAGATCCGCTATCATCTGGTCCGTACGGCTCAATAGCTACTGATAATTTCTCGAGGACAACTGGGTCGAGTGGCCTCTCGCCGAGATTCCAAACGCCTATCTGTGCGCTCATACGCGTCTCTCCCTAGCAGCGTTCCCAGACGCCATAGATTGCTTGCACGTTCGACCTCTCATTTACTGGTTGTCCGTTCACTTCTACCCATGCGTGAGCTTTGAACGGGAGTTTCTGGGCTCCAAGCACCATCTGGGCCGGAACGCCGCAGCTGCGGAGCAAACACGTGAGGACCGAAGAACGTTGCAGGCAGAGCGCCCGCTTTGGATACCACATACATGCATAATTCAGGGCATCGCATATTTGATTCATGTCATCAAGTGGTGTGGCTCTGCTACGGAGCTTCCAGTTGCACACCACGCGGTGCAGCCTGCTAAAGTCATTTCTGAAGAACAGATCAAACGCGAGCAAGCCGATGAGGGCTCTTCCAATCAATATCAATGGCCGCATAGTATGCTCTCCCGCTCTTGAGTGTTCACTCCCAGTTCGTGGCAAATAAAAGCCAATCTGTCGCTGAGCGATTCAATTCGGGTTGTTAAGGACTGAACCGGTACATGCCCCCAAGTGGATTTGTAATCAAGCAAAACTGGATGGCCACTGCTTGTCGCCGCTTGCAGTGCGGCTGTCATTTTTCTGGCATGCATTGGGTTGCATCGGGTATCGGCATCTCCTGAAATGAAAAGCACTGCCGGATAACGTACGTCTGGACGAACGTTGTGGTATGGAGAGTAGGCGCGCAGGTACGGGAAATCGTCAGCAATCTCAGCGCTCCCGAATTCATCTTCCCACAGGCTCGCTTGATCGAATTTGTGGTATCGGAGCATGTCCAAAAGTGGTCCCAGAGAGATGACAGCACGAAACAAATCCGGCCTCTGCGTGAGGGCTGCACCTACCAAAAGCCCCGCATTGGAACCTCCGCCTATTGCTATCTTGCCCGGTGCGGCTTCTCCGTGTGCTATCAACCATTCAGCGGCCGCTATAAAGTCGTCAATGGCATTTTGTCGTTTGTGACGTTTTGCCGCTTCATGCCAGTCCTTGCCGAACTCTGCTCCTCCCCGTAGGTTGGCGACTGCAAACAAGAATCCCTGTTCCATCAGGAAAGAGGCGTAAGCTGTGAACTGAGGGGTGATGCTGTTAGCGAATCCTCCATATCCAGTCAGGAAGGTAGGTAGGGGACCCGATCGCCGGCGCCCTTTCTCGGAAACCAGAAACATCGGGATTATGGTGCCGTCTTTGGATGCAAACTTTGCTTGCTCGACCGTTATGCGCGAGCCTTCAAAAGGTACTTGTTTGCGCGTCCAAACCAATTGTTCACCGGTTAGCGGATCGTATCGGTAAATGGTTGGGGGATCCGAGAACGAAGTGAAGCTGTAAAAGAACTTGTCGCCGTCTGGATCACATGACGAAATACGGACGGACCCGCCATTCGGGCATGGCACCGTACCACAAGGCTTACCGGAAAGATCATACATCGCAATCCGAACGTCGACGCCTTCCATGATTGCCGCGAAGACCAGTCCACCGGCTACGGCAAAACTCTCGATCCGAGCCTGGGTTTCAGGGATGATGTCCCGCCATGCACTACGCTCAGGATGCTCAGGGTCTATCGAGACGATCCGGCGATTGGGTGCCTCCCATTCCGTCAGCGCAATCACCCTGTTTCCTACGAACTGGGGGCTGAAATCCCCTTCTAAAGCCTCAACAATTTTTTCGGGGCGGCTCCCACTGGCCACATCGTGAATATAAAAATCCACGCGAGGCACTTCTTCGTAGGAGTAAACGACATAACCAAGTCGAGACGCATTAGGTGAGGCGAACATCACAAGATGACCGGGCGAATCTTCATCGAGGGCAAACACCGCCACGTCCTCATGCGCTTGTGTTCCAAATGCATGCCACTTGACAGCCCGCAAGTTCTCGCGAGATGCGTCGAGCGTGCCATGAACGTAATAGAATCCTTTTTGGCCATTTTGCCCACATGGGGACACCGCCAATCCCCGATTAAGACCACGTGGCAGTTGATCTGGCAAAGTTATTGCGCGGTCGACATCTAGAAAATTAATAGCACACGTCTCTTCGCCGCCGCGTAGTGTGCTGAACGCCAGAATCTTGCCATCGCACGAAATACCAGCTATTCCCACTGCGAAGGTACTCTCTCTGCTTAGGCTTCTCGGGTCAACGAGCACGCTGTCTTTTCCATCGTCTCCTTCCCGCATCATGATCAGAAGGCGTTCTTCTCGAGCTGGCCGCTTAAGGAAGAAATATCTGTTCGTCGCTTTCCAAGGGAATGAAATAGTCTCCACGGCGAGGAACTCTTCGATCCGCTTTCGAATTCGTTCGCGACCGGGAATTGCATTCAGATATAGACGGGCGTAAGCGACTTGCTCTTCGAGCCACTTTCGGGTTCGCGGTGAATCCTGGTCCTCAAGCCACCGATAGGGATCCGTAATGCTGACGCCGTGTAGCATTTCGATGACGGGCTCAGCGGGAGTCTTTGGCGGCAAAGCCAACGTTAGCGTCATGTATTTCAGCCTCCTCCTAAGTACTTCTGCCGATCAAACAAGGGGGTGGGCTACCCTTACGTCAATTCGCGGACACTCCGGAATCGACCTGGCACTTTGTTGCGTAACACCTTTTCTCAGAGCATCGCAACTGTCACTTCGCACTTTTCATAGGGCTGGCGGCGGGGTTAGCCAGTGAGGGCGGGAACAACTCTGAACGCTCGCGCAGGATGCCCGACGCAACCGGCTCGGGTCAAGAGAAAACAGTTAGTCTATCCGGCCATTGAGTTAGCCTGTCCGGCCATAAGTGGGATATTTTGAGCCCGGTTTTTGATATTCGGTCGGGGATGTCGTTGCCGCGCCAAAAGCAGTAGTACTAGAAGGGCGTTCGATGAACTCGCATCGCCATAAGAAAGAGTTGCGCGACTTCTTTGCACAGACGCTCGATGCGGTGAGGCGGCCGAGCGCCGCTCGATCATTCTTGGCTCAGTGCATTTTCAGTTGTTGCCGGAGGCTTTTGCGAGGGGAGTTGTGCAGCGGTCAGGGCGCTAGGTGTAGTGTGCAGGTGCGTGTATAGACCACCGTTACGGATCAACTGATCGTGTGTTCCTTGTTCTTCGATCACGCCGCGGTTGAGCACAATGATGCGATCTACCCACTTGAGTGCAGAGATCCGGTGCGACACGAATGCGATTGTCTGGCGAGGAAAGTGCTGCGCCAAATTCAAGAAAACTCTTCGTTCAGAAGGAGCGTCGAGAGCGGAGGTCGATTCATCCAGGAGCAAAATCGAAGGATTCTGAAGCACCGCACGAGCCAGTGCCAGGCGTTGTCGTTCGCCACCCGATAGAGCATTGCCCCTTGGACCGACAGGCGTATCCAGACCCTGGGGCAAGCGCCGAACCAATTCCGCCAGATCGGCAATCTCCACTGCCCGCTGAAGTTCTGTCGTCGTTGCCGATGGATTTCCCAGAAGCAGATTCTCCTTCATGGTTCGGTCGAAAATCACGGCGTCTTGCAATAGATAGCAGACCTTCGTTCGCAGACTTCCGAGCCTAACGTTCCGTACATCGATTCCGTCAATGTAGACGGCTCCCCCGTTGACGTCGTACAACCTGGCAATTAGTTTTGCGATTGTGCTTTTTCCGCTGCCGCTCATGCCCACGAGGGCGATCTTTTCGCCGGGCTCGAGTTTGAGATGGATACTGTCCAACACGGATTCACCATCTCTATAAGCAAAGCAAACGCTGTCCATTTCCACATAGCCTCGGATTGGAGAAGGAAAACTCACGGCGTCCGGCAATTCGGGCACGCTCGGCGCCATCTCCGTAACCTCCAGGATTCTCCGAATGTTTGTGCCCAGGCGATTCAGTTGCGAGTAAATGTCCACCGCCGCACGCAAAGGATCAAATAGCCGCCCCATATAACTGTAGAACGCGACCATTCCGCCGATGGTCAGAACGCCGGTAAATACCTGGTAGCCCCCGTAGCCAAGAATCGTGATCATGCCCACAGAGACGATGCCCATGTAACAGGAACTGAACAAAATCTCAACGAGCTCCCGATGGTTCAAGGCTTTCATGCGTTCCGTCGCGCACTTCTCAAAAGCATAGATCTCGTTTTTCTCCTGGTGCAAAAGCTGAACCTGTATGACCGACGCGAGATGCTCCTGAAGAAAAGCGGTCTCCTTGGCGGCTTTTTCCTGCGCTGAATCGGACGCGTAGCGCAACGGCTTCTCGAACTTCTTGCGGAAGACAAAGAACAGAGGCATGAGAGGGAAAACCAAGCTCGTAAGCTTAAAATCCAGAGCGAACATTGTCCCCATAACGAAGATGGAGTTGAACGCAGTTTGCAGCACATACGGCAACAAACTCGATCCCACTTCGGCCACTTGGTCCACGTCCTGCTCTACCCGATAGAGTCGCTCTCCAACGGCAGTCGTTTCATGATAATCGGCGGAAAGGCGGTTCATCTGCTGCAAGATCGCGAGGCGCATCCGGAAGACGAGATTTTGAACCGTGCGAAAATTCACCAGTTGTGCCAGCGTAAAAAAGCCAAGGCGGAAAATGTATAGTCCGAAAAATCCACCCGCAGCAACAAGGAGGAGCCGGAAGTCCTTTTTTGGGAGAACATAGTCAATCATCCATTTAAGGAGCAAAGGATCGAGAAGAAACAGAAGGCTGCTTAGGACGATAAGCAACACACCGAGGGCATACGCAGGCAAAAGCGGCCGTAACTGGCGAAGGAACCACCGGGCCTGTGTTTTGAATGTCGGATTCAAGCATGCTCCATTTGATGGTTGGGCCGCCGGTTTCGGAGATACATATAACGAAGCAGTTCCCACGCATTAGCAAGGGCTGGTGGATCCCCGAATTGCATGGCTTAGGGGAGGGGATCGGCGCGCTTATGAGGAAATCTCCCTGCGAATAGCGAAATCAATCGCTGTTGCGCGACTTTGAACGAAATGTCTGCTCCCGTCTGCCCAATGCTCCTCGGCAATAAGATCTCGGGAGCCGCGTTTTCAAGTTGGCGACCCGGCGGTTATGCTGCAGTGTCCCTTCCATTCCAGAACCTCCTAAAATCAATCGGGCGCAAGTGAAATTGCTTGAGAAAGTGTTTTGTGAATGTGCTGACGTGCCGATATCCCGCTTTTCCGGCAATGACTTTGACCGGCATATCCGTGGTCCCCAACTCGCGTGCAGCGGCATCGAGGCGCCTTTTCATTCTGTATTCTTTGATTCCCACGCCTGTGCACTCTTTGAAAAGACGGCGGGCTTGGCGTGCTGACACACATAAACGCAGCTCCCTACAGACTTGGTCGAGATTACGCTGCACCTTCGCGGGGTCAACGTCGATAAGACTTCTGAGTTTTTGCACACGCCAGTCAGCGCTGATCGGCGAATGAATTGGCTTCGGCGAGAACAAATGGAGGAATTTGTGCAGGTTCCCCCAACTGTGGACAACGGGTCGCTCGTAAATCATCGATCGTGTCTCCTCGTGGTTATGTTTGCTGGGGCTGAGGTACAAATTCAAGACTCGAGTTGCTATGGACGTTCAATGCTGGGTTCTGTCGATTTGTCGCCCGTGGTTAACGCGCCGTCGGCTAAAGCGAATCGCTGCCATCAGCACCCTCATCGAAGATTAAGATTGCACGGGGAATTGTTTGTGCGGGGGGCGGAACCATCGTCAAAATTCGCGAGTGCAACTCAACCGTGCATCCGCCATGAGAGGCAGACATCTTCGAAAACCTCCAGAAGAGAGTTTCTCGCAAGCTTGCAAGGACTGGACTTACTGGGATTGGGAGCCTGAAGAACGCGAAAGAGGGATTTGCTCAGATTCGCGGGCTTCCTCAGGTAGTCATCAACTAATGTTCTGATCGTTGCTACGTTGACAGATTCTAAGAATCAGCAAGCATTTGTCAACACATTTCGGAGCAATACTCTTTCGAAATAATTGTAAGCGGTCCGAGTTCTTTCACTGCGCGCCCCATTCAAGAATTTCCGAACTACCCTCTTTCGTGCGCCCTCCCATGCGGTGGCGGTGACGTACACTTATGCAGGGACGAAGCGCGCGCAGATGACGGACTCGAGCGGGACGACGGCCAATTACACGTACGACGCGCTGAACCGGCTGGCGACGGTGCCGGAAAACAACACGGTAACGACGGCGTACGGGTACGACAACGTGGGGAGTCTGCAGAGCGCGACGTATCCGAACTGCGTGATGTACAGCTGCAGCTACGACACGCGGAACCGGCTGACGACGCTGGGCGTGGCCAACGCAGCGCAGCCAGTGGCGGGCTAGAACTATTTGCTGGATACGGCAGGGCATCGATTGAATGTGACGGAGCTGTCTGGCCGAGAACGAAAGTCTTGCTGTACGCCAAAGTGGTTGCAGATTAAGATGCCGTTGGGAGGTGCAGCAATGAACGGTATCCACTTTGCGGCGCACGGCTCTGACAACAAGCGCGAGATGGCATGGTCGCCGGCAGAAAAGGCCATCGCGCGAAAGGTGTTTGACGGAGCGCTCCAGCGCGAGCTGAACGAAGTAATGATTGAGGCGAAGGCGATGGCCGAGCAGATCAAGGAATGATCTTTGGCAGCTGGAGAAATACTTAACCGCTCGCCGAACAGAGATCGACCGGGGGTTCGACTACCGATACTCTGTTCTCATTCCCGCTTTCGGTAACCTGCTAAGCCGAGGGAGACTGAGCGAGGCAGAGTTACAGGGATTGAGCGACGACAAGCTTGACGCCATTCGGCGATGTGCGAGCTTCCGGCTGAACGTCCACTCTTGAACGACCGCTGAAGAAATTCGAGGGAACACAAAGGGAACATTAAGCGACGAACACTGTCGAAAATCGGGTACTGCGACGCGAGAACAAGCAAGACAAATCAACAACTTAGCATTTGGTGTGGCGACAACGGGTTGGAGGTTCGAGTCCTCCCCGGTTCACCAAGATAACCCGAATAGTCGTAGGAATTTAGAAATCGCACTGCGATTCTTGCCGTTCCGTGGCATTGTCCCAAATGTCCAGATTCTGTCCAACCGCTCCTTCCTGCGGTGAATGAATGCTTACGGTGCGGCGCCAACGAGCCTGCGGCCCCGCGGATGTTGCGAACTTATGCAGCGGCAAAAAGAGATCCGGCTGCTCGTGCGATCGCCTTGAGGACCTGGAGGCCATCTTCCTGTGAGCCGGTGTCGAATTGCGTTCCCGCATGATCGACGGCATTGCTGACCATCGCAACTGAGGCGACGGAAACTTGCCTGGCGATGCCAAAGGCAAAGAGAGATGCGGCCTGCATCTCGACGGCGAGTGCGCCCTCGCGGGCCCATTTACTGAGTTGCGTTTTGGTTTCGCGGTAGGGAGCATCCGTCGTCCAGACTTTGCCTGAGCGGACGGCCCATCCTGTGGCGAGCAACTCCTGCTCAAGAAAAGGCACCACCTGCGACTTGCAGGCGACCTCAATCTCTGGCGGCAAGTAGTGATAAGACGTTCCTTCGTCGCGAATCGCGCTGGTGGCAACGACGAGGCACGGTAGCGGTAAGTCGGGAGACACGCGGCCGGCGGAGGTCAGCCCGACGATAAGTTTGGCGCCGGCGGCATGGAGCTGCTCGGCGATCAGTACCGCGTAGGGGCCACCGATGGTTCGCGCGATGATGCCGCACTTAACACCTTCGAGTTCCAACGCGAACATTGAGGTATGAAAACACGCCCAAGGCGCGAAGGGCTTGGCTTTGCCATCGCGAACCAGCCAATCAGTGATATCTCCATCGAAATCAAGGACGCAGACAGGGGGAAGGGTGCCTGCGGGGATTTGCCGGCTGCGCCGCACATCGTCGATCAAGTTCTCGGGAGTGAATGCGGACGGTTGATCCAGCGCATGACTGAGGATGGGAAGAGCCGAATCTTCCGTCATGCCTTGGATCCGTAAGATCGCCGCGTTTTGTTGAAGATAGTCGTCATTCCACGATGAAGCAGTATAGACGACATCGACGGACGGAATGAACCGCGCGGTTTCTACTGGGCGTCCACCCACTTGTCCGAGCCCGCCACCTTGTAAGCCACATTCAAAAGGGAAAGGTGAAGCGGACTGCCATCGGCCGTACCGCGATGTTCTGTTGAGACAAGGAGCGAGCCCGCCTTTTTATAGCCCGCCCAAGTGGCGGTGACGTTACTCGGTTTCTTGGGTCCACCCCTGTGGTATATGAACTCCACCACTCGGCCGTCCTTCCCAACGTACAGGTCCCAGGTGTCTCCTGGCGTGTACCCACCAACCTCCGCGGGATATTTGACCGAGACCAGCTTCGCCGTACCCTTTCCGATGGGCAATTTTTGATTTTCTTTAACGGTTACATTGGCGCTGGTGTCCCAGTTGGCGTGGAAGGGAAAGATAAACCAATAGTTGTCGTTGACGAAGGCCGGCTCAATGTCGTCCTTCACATTGGCGGGGGCGCTGTTGAGCTGAGACCGGTTATAAGAAACTTTGACGGGCTTGCCGTCCTTATCTTTCGTTTCGTAGGTGACGTTGCCGGTTTTGGGCTCCCACGTCCAGGTACGGGAGAGCGTCAACTTCAAAGAGGGAATAGCTAAGTCGAATGTATAGCGCAGAGCATCAATTTGTCCCCACGAATCAAGACCGTAGGCCTTGGCAAGCTGTTCGACATCGAGAGGGCGCGTCTGGGCGCGGGAAGTGCCAGCAGCAAGGAACAGCAGGCCGCCAGCTAAGCAATAGATCGTCATCGAACGGAACAACTTTGTCATGGACATCCTCCTCTTTGAATGAGACGAGCGTTTCTTGGATGAGTTACCGAAGGCACTCGATGCAGTGAATCGCATGCAGTGCAGTTGCTTTCACTCGACCCGGTTCGTTGGGAATTGAACTGCGACCGGCCGACCGAACCTACGCAGAGCGATGATGGCAGCGACTAGTGCCACGGCCCCATATTCCAGCAGCATAATCCAGTCCGGGACCAGCCACTGCCGCCCCACGATGCGCAGATGCCAGACATAATAGGTAGGAATAATGCTCAAAGTCCAGACGATAAGCGGCACCGTCGAAATTGACCGTGAGAACGGCAGCAGCCACAGCAGGTACCATGGATATACAACCGGCGCACAGAAAAGAGACGCTGCCATTGGCCAGGCAAAGGCGTCCAAAGAGTCGTCGGCGGACTTTCTTCTCATCCAAATCGCGGCAAGAAATCCGACGAGTACCGCCAGCCCGGCCAAAAGCTGCGGAGCCGCCACTCGCTCGAGCGTTGCAAAGACCGGGTCATTGAAACGGAACCGCTGCACATAGGTGCCAAGCGAGCCGATGGGAATCCGGCCGTGGTTGAGAAAAGGCACGTAAAGAAGCGCGAAGACGATGGCGGCTAGCGCCGCGTCGCGGATTCGAATGCGCGTCCAATAGAGCGGCAGCAGTACGACCGGGAGGAATTTCACGGCAATAGCAAGCGCAAATGAGATGGCTGCGAGGGCGCGCCACCGCCTGACGAGCGAGGCCGCGGAGATCAAGAGCAGCAACACGCCCAGAATATCGACGTGACCGCTGCCTGCCACCTCAATCGCGAGCAGCGGGTGCCATGCATAAGCCAGAACCCAGTGCGCTGCCTGTTTGGTACGACGCAGAAAATCCAGTAGCACAAATACAATCGCCAAATCGCAGAGTACGAATACCACTTTCATCGCGAACATAGATTCATGAATCGATGTAACGGCTCGAAAGAATAGCTGCGCCCCAGCTGGATATGGGCTAGAGACTTCCGGATTGTTCAGCGAATGCGTTTCGGATGTATGCAAGCCGGCAAGCGCTGGGTCACTCGGAACCACGATGTAAGGGTTATAGCCAAGCCGTTGCACGCGGCCGTCCCAGACATAGCGATGAATGTCGTCGTCTATGCCCGGTGGCATTCGCAGAAATTGGAAATGCCACAGGGCAGACAGCGCGAGACCGAAGACGAGGACGCGCTTCGGAAATTCCGGCGCGGAGAAGAGTTCGCGGATGGCCAGGAGGTACGCAACCCCAGCAACAGCCAAGGGAATAAAAAAGGACGGTTCGCCTCTGCGGCCGAAGTCGCGTGAGCAGATTGTGAGCGACACAAGCAAGATGGCGCCGAGTCCATACAACCTGTGCGAGGGCGTGAGTTTCACAGCGCTTCCGCACGAGGAGGAATTTGCGCGACCGCCTGCCGCCATTCGTCGAACCAGGCTGCGGTCCTCGGAGCCTTCGCCGGAGCAAGGTGCAATTCCTGAGCCAGAAGAATCAAGTCGTTTGCGACGTCGATGTCGTAAAAGGGTTCCGTGAAGCCGGTTGAGAGTCCAAGGACATTTGTGCGCGCCAGCAATCTGTCGAGCGCACTTTTTGTTCCCATAGGATCGCTTTCGAAGAGCGTGGGGTGAACAGCTTTGGCGCCGACCAGATAGTAGCCTCCATCGTGGGTTGGCCCGAGGACGACGTCACGCGTGGCGAGTATTTCGAACGCGCTTTCCAGAACGGACCGAGCAAGGTGAGGACTATCGCTATTAAATGCGATGACGGGCCGCTGGCCGGCGGCAGCGAAATGTCGAAAGACAGAGTTGAGTCCTGCCGCAAGACCTTCGCCTTTTTGTGCCACGACCCGCACTGTCTTACCTAATACCTTTGCCAATTCGTCTTGATCCGACTCAGGGCACATCACGGCGACGTCCAGGTTGGTCAGTGAGGTTGCCAGCGCGAGCGTGTCCTCGAGGAGACAGCGGTACAGTGCTGTCACTGCGGGAGTCGGAAGGCTTTCCATGAGACGCGTCTTGACCATGCCGGGCCTTGGGGCTTTCGCCATAATGACTAACGTGCGGTTTGGGCGAGACACACTCAAAGAGGCCTGGCTATAGGATTCCACGAGAGATTGGTCCACCCGGACTCACGCCCGTCGCGGCGTGCCCGCACTTCGACGTCGAAAAGAATAGCGCACGATGCGGCTCAGTATGAACCACGCCGCTCCCACGGTGCCCTTGAGCGTACCGCTAATCTTGGACTTTCCAATTCTTGGGTGGTAGCTCACAGAAACTTCCTCGATGCGAAATCCCGCGATGGCGCCTTTCACTATCATTTCCACAGCCCATCCGTAAGTGGTTTCTTCCAAGGCGAGGGCGCGCAGCACCTCCGCGCGGCATGCGCGAAATGGACCGAGGTCGCTGACCTTTACGCCGTATAAGATCCTGATCAGGCCGGCGGCGAAGCGATTGCCGATTGCCTGGTGCCAAGGCAGGGCACTGGGGTTGCTTTTGCCGTCGAAGCGCGAGCCGAGGGTAATGTCGGCGCGCCCCTCGAGGATGGGAGCCAGGACAATCGGCAACTCAGAAGGGCGGTCGCTGTAGTCTCCGTCGAGGAAGACGACGACGTCTGGATTTTGCGTATTCGCAATGCCGGTTAGACAAGCGCGCCCGTATCCGCGGCGAGGCTCCAAAATGACTTGCGCGCCCATGTTCCGAACAATATCGGGCGTTCCATCGGTCGAATTGCTGTCGACAACGATGACTTCCGTTACGAGATTTGCAGGCAGGTCGGCAAGCACACGTCCGATGGCCTGCGCTTCATTATGGGTAGGAATAATGACGGAAACTCGCACGCAAAATTGCTCATCACCACAACGGGGACGCGGGGCGGCGCCGTGCAAGCAACGCGTCAATGCCCCAGGCACGGCCTGCGCGTCCCACCGCGAGTCCGAGCGACGCGACCACCGGAACAAGTAATTCCCAAATCCATGACGTACCCAATTCCGAGACCCAAAGGCTGCCGAGGAAGAGGAATGCGACAAGTGCGACCGGACGCGTTAACAGACCGATGATCAACAGGACTCCCAGCGAGATTTCCGTGGCTGCTTGCATGGGAGCCGCCATCGCCGCGTGGCTTGCCATCAAACCCATCACCCACTTCCACGCCGCCGGTGAGTGGCTCGACTTGATGTAGTAATTGATCACGCCCGCGTAGCCCGCGGCAGTGTAGCCGCCCTTGCCCAGATTCTCGAAGAAGACCCACACAAACATCGCACCGATTGTCACGCGAACCAATGCTAAACCATTCGCGGCATCTGGCCGGCCGATGAAGCTGACTGCTACATTTTGTCCTGGAGTTGCGTTTGCCGTCATTCTAAACCTCTGCGCAATGGATTCTACGACGACTAAAACGATGCAATCTTAAACTACAGGAGCGGTCTGTGCCAGAAAGACCAGCTTCATTTCTTGCGCGCCACCTCGAAAATGATTTCCAACTCGACTGGGGTGCCGAGGGGAAGACTTGCGACGCCATATACCAGCCGGCAAGGGTTCTTCTCTTTTCCGAAGACGTCTTGTAGCAACTCCGAAGCGCCATCGGCGACTTTCGGCTGATCGCGGACATCTCCCGATGTGGCTACCATCACGCCCAACCGGACGACTCGCGTCACTTTGTCGAGCGATCCCAAATGCTGCCGCGCGACAGCAAGGGCGTTGAGTGCTGCAACATATGCGGCTTTACGCCCTGCTTCTACGTCCAGCTCCGCTCCCACTCGCCCAACGAATTTCGCTGCACGGCCTTCGGTTGGAAGCATACCGGTCAGAAAAAGTAGATTGCCTGTTCGCACCGCTTCCGCATACGTGCCGAACGGTTCCGGCGGCGCCGGAAGTTGAATGCCAAGTTCTTTCAATCGCTGCTCGGCGCTGGCAGGCCGAGACCTTCTCCGCGTTACCATTTTCCCGCGTGAACGCCGCCGTCTACGTGCAGAATTTCACCCGTCGTGAAAGTGGCTTCCGTGAGAAACAAGACTGCGTCTACGACTTCACTGATTTCCCCCATCCTGCCCATCGGGTGCAATCCTTTCAGAGACTCATGCGTTTCGGGCTTGTGCATCGGAGTCTTGATCACTCCCAGTGCAACAGTGTTGACGCGAATGCCGTCCTTTGCATACTCAATGGCAAGTGACCGCGTCACGGCGTGTAAGCTTCCCTTGGCCATCACTTGAACCGTCACCGGTACGCCTGCGATCGGCTGATCTACTAAACTGGTTGATACGTTGACGATGCTTCCGTCCTTCTGCTTCAGCATTTGCTTCACCACCAGCTGGGAAACGTAGAGAAAGCCTGCAAGCGTCGTGGAGACCAATGCGTTGAAGTCTTCCGTCGTGTACTCGGGGAAAGGCTTGGGGATGAAAATACCCGCATTGTTAATCAGCACATCGACGCGGCCGAACCGGGATACCGCAGCATCAACGATCTTCGCGGCCGTTTTCGGGTCACCGATGTCTCCGTCGACGAGTGCAAGATTCGGGGATGCCACGAATGGATTTGCTTTGGTAATGTTTCGCGAGTTTGCGACTACCCTGTAACCGCGTTTCAAAAACGCTTCCACAAGCGCCGCGCCGATTCCTTGTGAAGCTCCTGAAACAATTGCTGTTTTCTGTGCTGCCATTCAAATCCCTCCGTCAATTCCGCTTGATGATGAAAACTGTTTTGTCGTCAATGCGATCTTTCTCGCCAATCTGCCGCAGGCGGTCGTCCCGTTTGACAGCGTATTCGAGCAGTGCATTGCAGATTTCCTTTGCCGGCAGCAGACAGTGCTCGCGCATGACACTTTCGAGTCGCTGCCGTTCTTCCTTATCGCTGCCGTCGTACACTCCATCGCTGTAAAGGAAGAAAATGTCCCCTGGACTCAGCAGCGTCAGCTCTGCCAGATCGGAGGATTTCGCTCGCCTCTTCCGGAAATCCAGTGACAAATACCTGTTACGGTCCGGGTCATCTTCGGCGATCTGCAAGCCGAGCGGCAGATATTGAACCATCCGGCTCTTATCAATCTCCATGAACTTGCGGTATTCGGCGGAGAAAACAAGCGGTGGCGGATGTCCAAAATTCACGAATCGAAAATGTCCATAAGGGTGAACTTCGCCGTAAAGCATGGTGGCAATCTCCTGGGCGCTCTCTTTCTCGCTTTTGCCGAGGGCATTGCGAGCGGTGATTGACAGGGCCAATCGCAAGTTGATCCTCTCGAATAACTCCGCAGTTGTTTTTCCCCTGTGGTCGAGTTCGGAAAGCATAAGGGCATGAAATGTGTCGTGAACCGTGGATGCGATTTTCGCCGAAATAATTCCGTGTCCCTGAGCGTCCACCACCAGGACGCCGGCCGTACTGTAAAGCTCGTGAAGATCTTCAGCGACGCGCACCTGCTCCGAACTTCGCGCGTCTCGATATTCGATTTCCATTTCAGGCTTATAGTCCGGCCTCGATTTCAGCCATTCGACATGATCGTCCACTGAATTACGCGGCACCGCACCTGGCGGAGGCGGCTCGAGATACTCCCTCGATCTTTTCAGTGCCCGCTGAATGCGTGCGTCGATGTCGTAACGTTGCTGGAAATTTATGTATTCAAAGAGGTCGCCGCCGACCGTTCCGGCGGGAATGGAATTGCCGTACATCTCGATTCCTTGCACATGAGGGATCGCGCCTTCCACTGGCATTAGCCGCTTGCGCAGATACTCATCGATACTTGGGGCGCTGTATGGTGTTGCCATAAGAGAATTCCGGAAGGAAGCGAACTCGTTATCTTTGATGTGTTCCGAGGCCCCGAGGGTGCGCACTTCTTCGCAGCCCACCTTAATCGCGCGCAATCACGATTGTCGTGCAAGCGCTCTCGCCTTTGGGCAGCTCACGAGCGGGGGCCATGCGGATTTCGAGATTTTGCTCTTCTCCGCGGACGATTGGGCAATAGAAATCCGGCTGGTCCAAAGCATTTTGGAGGCGACGACGTCCTGCGCAACCGCCATGGCAAGACTCCAAATAAGCGCAGGAACGGCACGGCTCTGGCGTAGTGCGAGCCTCTATGAAGGGAGGAGTGTCCACAACCCCTGAACCGAGCGACAACAAGATCGCAAGAGGTTCCCCAGCCCCCGGCCAGTAGACGCAAGGCTGAGTCGTAGCACGCGGAGTAACGCGCACCGTACTTATTCCGCAACCTCCAACCCTCGGGGCTAGACCCGCCATTGCTCGCACCAAAGGCTCGCCAATCGCGATCACGTCGGTTTGTCCAAACAGGGCGCGAAAGCCCTGCCAATATTCCTCATAGCTGAGAGCGAAAATGTCGGAACGCACTGATTGATAGACATTGACGCGCAACGGCACATGGTAACGCTTAACTACGCGCGCGACTTCGGCAAGACGCAGGTAGTTCGACTTCATCATTACGGCGATGAAGGTCACGGGGATTCCCAATCGGACGGAACGAGCCGCCTGATCATGGATTAACGCCCAATTGCCGGAACCGCGTTGGGCATCCTGCTCACGTTCGGTGGGATAGTCCAGGGAAAATTCGACGTCGTGAAAGGCTCGAAGCTCGTCGTCTGTAAGTACTGCCGCGCTGTGACCGTTCGAGGTGATGGTGAGCTTCACAGGCCGAGTGTGGAGGTAGGCCAAAATCTCCCGGAACTGCGGGTGCATTCCGTTCTCGCCCGTGCCCAAATTGACGGAGCGCACCGGCAAGCTTTCCATCACAGATTGCACTTGTTCCAACGTAAGCCGGTCAGTCCGCGCCGGATCGCGGTAACAGAAGGAGCAGGCGAGATTGCACTCGTTCGTTAGTCCGAGGCCGAGCGCAAAACCGCCAGTCGCAGCGGGCCGGACCAACGCAGAATGTGAAGCGGAGTGGGCGTCGGTCTGAGTCATGGTCCCGCCTCCTCGCCCGATGGCGCGCATCCTCGGAACACGCCATCCAATTCAGAACACTAGCACTATCGTCGCCATATTCGAAGCACTCAGGACCCGAAGTCCAGCAACATTCTGAAACGCCAGACTCGCGAAGCCGAGGTGTTGTATCGGGGCTCAGTCGGGTGCATCCTATCCGCAAGCAGATATCGAGACTGAACTTCCGCCGCAGAGAGGGCCCATGAACCGTCGCGATTTTCTTCAATCAGCAGGCATTGCGTCAGTAAGCCTCGCGTTCCCAAAGACGGAGCGCTTGTTTTCACAAGTCGTCGCGCCGGATCGTTGGCGCACTTTCCAACTAACCACGCGTGTCGCAGTATTGAAGACATCCGGGACGACGCGCGTATGGGTGCCCGCGGCACTCGTTAGCGAAACTCCTTTTCAACGGACGCTCACCAATACTTTCAACTGTGAAGGTGGTACCGGAAAGTTGGTCGAGAACAAAAGCGACGCGCTCGGAATCATCGCCGCGGAATTTCCTGCTGGTGTAAGGCCGATCCTGACGGTGACTAGCCGGATCGCTACAAAGGATCGCTTGGTCGACTTCACCGCGAGGAGTGCGGCACCGAAAGCGGGCCGTGCGGAATTGGAGCATTTCTTGCAGCCAACCAAGCTCCTGCCAACGGATGGAATTGTGAAAACTACGGCGAGCGAAATCACGAAGGGCGCGAAGACGGATGTGGAGAAGGCGCGCGCGATCTACGAGTGGATTGTTGACAACACGTTTCGAAATCCGAAAACACGCGGCTGCGGCACCGGCGACATTCGCTTCATGCTGGAATCCAAAGATCTTGGTGGGAAGTGCGCCGATCTAAACGCGCTGTACGTCGGGCTGGCCCGTGCGGCGGGCCTTCCAGCGCGAGACGTTTATGGCATCCGCGTTGCCAAGTCTGAAATGGGATACAAGAGCCTAGGTGCTTCGTCGGAGAACGTGACGAAAGCGCAGCACTGCCGCGCCGAAGTTTACCTTGCTGATCACGGTTGGGTGCCCGTTGATCCCGCGGACGTACGGAAGGTTGTGCTCGAGGAACCGCCCGGAAACCGACCGCTGGAGGACGAGATGGTAGCGAAGGCGCGCGTGCGGCTGTTCGGGTCTTGGGAAATGAACTGGATGGCGTACAACTTCGCCCACGATGTTGCGCTGCCCGGGTCGAACGGCGCGCCAGTCGGCTTTCTCATGTATCCGCAGGCGGAAACGACCGAAGGCCGCCTCGACAGCCTCGATCCCGATAACTTCAAGTACGAGATCACGTCCAGAGAGATCATGTCTACGAACGGCTGAACTTTCGCGATGAAGAGGTGCGGAATCGGCGGTAAGAGCGTTGCGGGTTGTCTGCAAAGGTGAGTCAGCATAGACTGTGGGAAGTTTGCGGGGTCGCTCTTGCTTCCCTCAGGCAAGTTTTCAAGGATTGCCCTCGCAGTTGCGGTCACTCTGACGGCAGTTTTAGGCTTTGTCAGCGTGGGAATCCGCTCGCCCGCGACAAGCCGCCTGAGTTCCGATCTTTCACAAACAGCAATTGTGCTCTGGGCCGCGTATTGCTGTTTCCATGTGGCGCGGTGTTCCTCTGGATACTTGCGCCACCTTTGGACTCTCCTGGCAGGAGCTTTCTCACTTGCCACCGCCGCACAGGTGTTGGAAACCTACTGTCAAAACGTTCTTCACCTTCCTGCCGAGACGCCCTGGCCCTCTGATGTTCTCTTTATTCTCTGGCCAATTCCTGCGCTGCTGATGCTGTTTCCTCGAAGTGGCGACCAGTCGGGCAAGATCAATTGGTTTCGTGTCCTCGATTTCGCGCAAATCGGGATCGTAGCCCTCACAGCCTACCTTTATTTCTTCTATATTCCGTCGCGATGGGAAGCTGAAGGGAGGCGCCTGGTTCTCCAAATCGTGTCGGTGCAGGCGCTGCGCGATGCGGCGCTTGGCGTGGCGTTCCTTGCTCACTCAAGGAGGGCGTCTCAGGCAGCTCTTCAGGCTTTTTTTGGCAGGCTCTCCTCCTTCTTTTTGTTGATGAGCGCTACTGATTTCAGTTACTTCGCCGTTGCAGCAAGTCCAGCCAGTTCCAGTTGGATGGGCCTTGCCTGGAGCACACCGTACTTTTTCGCGGTGGTCCTCGCGGCTACATGGAGGGTTAAAGAGTTCAAGATTGTTCGCGGAACCAAGTCTCGAGTCCGCTCAATGACCGCGACGCAGCTTCTTCCGATCTGCATACCGATACTGGTGTTGTTGATGGGCCGGCGGATCGCCGCAGAACAACTGACCATCGCGTGGATCGCGATCGCTGGATCGTTTCTTGTTTCCGCCGCCCGCCTTGTACTCACTCACGAAAGGCAGCGGCGAATCGCGGAAGAACTCTCGGAAACTGAGCAGGCGCTGTTGAAATCGGAGCGAATGTTTTCGACGGCTTTCCGAGTGAGCCCCAACGCCGTTGGCATCAGTCTCTTTCCCGAGGGCCGATTCGTCGAAGTGAACGACAGCTTTACCCGCTTCACCGGTTACACACGCAGCGAGACGCTTGGCAGAACCGGCCGAGACATGAATCTTTGGGTTGACGCTTCGCATCGGGCGAAGGTGATGGCAAAGTTGGGGGAAGAAAGGGAAGTCCTGGAAGAAGAATTTCGATGCCTTACGAAGAGCGGAGACATCCGAATTGGCCAATTTTCCGGCGCATTAATTGAGATCGATGGGCGGCTCCACGCGCTGGTCGAAATACACGACGTGACAGCGCGGAAGCAAGCGGAAGAATTATTGCGAGCCAGCGAGAGGCGATTCCGCAGCCTCGTGGAGAGTCTGCACGTAGGCATCGCGTTATTGGGAACGCAGGCAGAGATTTTATTTGCGAATCAAGCAGCAGTGGAAATGTTCGGTATGCCGCTGGAGGATGTGCTAGGAAAGAATTCCTCGGAACTCGGTATGGTTGCGGTTTACGAAGATGGAAGTGAGATGCCGTTTCCGATGCGTCCGGGCCCTCGCGCCCTAGCGACAGGGACGGCGATACGCAATGAAGTGATGGGTTGGCTGCGGCGAGATTCGAATGAAATTTTGTGGATTCTCGCAGAGGCGGTTCCGATCTTCGGAGAAGATGGGCGGCTGGACAAATTGGTGACGTCATTTAGCGACATTACGAAACGCAAGCAGACAGAAGAAGCGTTGCACCACCTGTCGACGCGACTATTGCAATTACAAGATGAAGAACGGCGACGATTGGGTAGGGAACTGCACGACAGCCTGGCGCAGAGCGTGTTGGCTGTAAATTTGAATCTCGCTCAGGTCGCGCGCGGGTCGACACCTCTCGACGAAAAGTCACAACTTGCGATATCCAAGGCACGCGGCGTGCTCCAGGAGATGTCACAGGAAATTCGCACGCTCTCTTATCTTTTGCACCCGCCCCTGCTGGATGAACTCGGGCTGACGTCAGCCATCAAGGAATACGCCGCGGGATTCAGCGAGAGGAGCGGCATTCAGCTCGACGTTGACCTTCAGGCAGATTTCGGAAGACTGAGCCAAGAAGCGGAGACGGCATTTTTCCGGATTGTGCAGGAAAGTTTGTCCAACATTCAGCGGCATTCGGGTAGCAAGACAGCCAAGATACGCTTACGAGCCGACGGAGATCGCGTCGAACTGGAAGTGAGCGATCGAGGCCGAGGAATGGATGGGACGGCAGTCGAACGGGGAAAGAGCGCACGAAGCCGGTTGGGCGTTGGGATACTGGGCATGCGCGAGCGAATGACACAACTTGGAGGAAAACTCGAAGTGGTATCAAGCTCGGCCGGAACGACGGTGCGCGCCGCGATTCCAGCGATGGTTGAGGTTTCCAATGCCCCTTCGCATCCTCGTGGCGGATGACCATCATGTCGTTCGAACGGGCCTCCGAACTTTGCTGGAGACCGAGAGCGGGTGGGAAGTGTGTGCCGAAGCGGCCAATGGCCGGGAAGCAGTGGAAAAGGCGAAGGAGCTCAAGCCAGACGTCGCAGTGCTGGACATCAGCATGCCGTTGTTGAATGGCGTAGAGGCCACACGGCAAATTCGGAAGCTGTCTCCGAAAACGGAAGTATTGATTTTGACGATGCACGACTCGGAATCGCTAATCCAGGAAGTGCTGGGGGCTGGAGCCCGGGGATATATTCTCAAGGACGATGCGGATCGAAGCCTGATTGCGGCAGTCAAATCTCTCCAGCGGCACAAGCCGTACCTATCCACGCGGATATCCGAGGTATTTTCCAAGACGGTTCTGTCGCCAAATAGCGATTCGCCTTTGGATCGCAGACGTTTAACACCTCGCGAGCGTGAAATTCTGCAGCTTCTCGCAGAGGGCAAGAGCAACAAGGAAATCGGCAATATCCTGGGCATTAGCGTGAAAACGGCGGAGACACACCGCGCCAATATCATGCTCAAACTCGATTTTCATTCCATCACCGAACTGGTCCGCTACGCTGTCCGCAACAAAATCATCGAAGGCTAACCAGCACCTACCCTCATCTACAGTCAAACCCTTAGGGAATCAGCCGAATTTCTTTCGCGCCGCGGACCATTCAAAATCGCTTCCACGAGTTGAGAACTTCGTATCCGGCGGAGGTTGGGTTGGAACACGGTGCTCGGAAAATTCGTGTGCTAGTTGCGGATGATTCAAGAACCGCCTTGCGTGCCGTTTGTGCATATCTCGACTTCGAGGAAAGGTTTGAAATCGTGGGGACGGCCAGCGACGGTCTAAGGCTACGGGAAAAGGCTGAAAGTCTTCAGCCCGACTTGGTGCTTACGGACTTGAGCATGCCACAACTGACGGGCCTCGAAGCCGCGGAGCAGTTGCGGAAGTCCTCGCCCGGATTGCGAATTATTTTATTCACGGAATTGAGCGGGTTGTCTCTTCGTGAGGAATGTTTGCGGAGAGGTGTGGATGGTTTCGTGGCAAAGAGTCAGATGCCGGAACAGCTTATGGAAGAGGTCAATAGGTTGTTTCCGTGGAATTCACGAGTTGAATGAACCGCGCCAGAAATTTTACGCGGAAGCGGGCTTCAGTCAATTGAAACGGATAGAAGGAGAGAGCTAGATGGCATCGAAGAAAATTCTTTTGGTGGACGATTCCTGTACTGCCCGCCTGGTGAACAGGATGGTTTTCAGCCAGAAGTCGAATTACGTGTTGATTAGTGCGATCGATGGAAAGGAAGCCGTCGATAAGGCGCGGGAGGAGAAACCAGACCTGATCCTGATGGACATCGTGATGCCACGGATGACTGGACTGGAAGCCTGCCGCGTGCTGAAGAGTGACAAGGAGACAGAGAGGATCCCTGTGATATTGCTGACCACACGCGGCGAAGAAAAATACGTGCAAGAAGGCTACGCGAGCGGTTGCAGCGATTATCTGACAAAACCTGTGAACGACGCCGAACTACTGGATCTCTTGAAAGCGTACCTGGGCGAGTAATCAACATGGAAAAGAAGCCAAGCACGAGCAACGAGGGACAAAGATGATAGGTACAGGAGACGGAAAGCGTTCCCCAATCAAGGTAGTATCCCGGACCAACCAGGCGGAGCCAAACACCGCTGCTCCGAATGGAACTGAAGAGCTGCGTTTGCGCGTGCAGCAGCTGTCCCTGCGCGAGCAGATTGAACGGAATCACTTTCTACTGATGCGGCTCAACGCGGCAAACGCACGCTTGATCCAGAGCCTAGAGCAAGGGGATGCGTTCGAAGCGATCGCTGAAATCATCGCAAATCTGATCGGCTGTGAAGAAGTAGCAATGTTTGATTACCACTCGGGCGAGCAAAATTTTTCGCTGGCCTGGACGTCTGGCGTGGAAGCAGCCGCGATGCAGCCCTTCCTCTGTGGTGCAGGCATGTTCGGCCGCACAGTAGAGCAGGGAGTGAGCCAGTACCGCGAGCGCCAGCCAGAGACGTCTCTTCTGCCCCACGAGAAGACCTTGACCGCTTGCATAATTTTAAAATCCAGCCGCGAGATTGTCGGAGTGGTTGCGATGTTCGGCCTTCTCCCGCAGAAGAGTCAACTGGAATGGGCGGATTTTGAGTTGGTGAAATTTCTGGAAACCTATGGAGCCGTGGCGATCAAGTTTCAAAGACTGCAAGGGAAACAGGTGTCTTTGTGATGCCGCATCCACCACTAAAACTTATCCCGCCCGCTTTAGCAGCTCCGGTGTCGGCTGAGAGACGAGGATCTGCCCCGTCTGATTCGCACTTTCTTCATGCCGGCCAGGTTTTCGTTTCGGCGGAAGGCAAATCCATCGTAACGATTCTTGGCTCTTGTGTTGGCGTATGCATTTGGGACGCGGTGAATCGCATCGGTGGCGCGACGCACTTTCTGCTGCCGAGCTGGGATGGAACGGGAGCCTCGTCGCCGCGTTACGGGAATGTAGCGATCTCCGTGTTGGTGCAGAAGCTGCTCGAAGCAGGTGCCAATCGCGGACAGCTTCGAGCCAAAGTCTTCGGCGGGGGCTGTCTGTTCAGTTCCATGCGCGAACCGGGTTCGAACAGGGAACCGCCTCTTGGCAGCCGGAACGTCGAGACTGCGCTCGAGATGTTGACGAAGGCACGTATCCCAGTCATGTCCACCGTTGTTGGCGTGGACCGCGGGCAGCGCATCGTGTTCCGGACAGATACCGGCGACGCGGAAGTCAAGGTTCTATAGAGACATTATGGAAATCAATCGGGAAATGTTATTGCAGTCTTTCCGGGAAGAGACCGGGGAGTGTCTGGAGCAAATGGAGCAATCGCTCCTTGCGTTGGAGACACGTCCCGAAGATCGTGAATTAGTCTCCTCTCTTTTTCGGGCTGCGCACACGGCGAAGGGTAACGCTTCCTTGCTGGAATTCAACGTTTTGGCGCGATTCCTCCACAACGTCGAGGATCTGCTGGAGCTCTGCCGCAGCAACACCATCGATTTGTCCCAGGACGTGATCAATATCCTGCTTCAGTCAGTGGATGCTCTGCGGCAAATGACCAAGCGAGCGGTCGAGGGAGCAGAGACCCTTTCACCTGAAAACGAGGCATTGAGCGCGCGCCTTGCCGCGATGATCGCCGAATTCAAGACGCCCCAGAGGGCTGTCGCGCCAGAAAATTCTGCATCAGGAAACCCGGAAGCATCATCCTCGACCTCGGTGTCCAAATCTTCAGTGCAAAATTTGCGCGTCGACGTGGGTAAGCTCGATCGCATGTTGAACCTGACCGTGGAATTCGCGATTGCGCAAGGCCGCCAGCGCCGAATGCTGGAAGAAAAAATCGGCTTGATCGCCAATGGGCGCGAGCTTCTCGACTCCCATCACGGATTGGAAGCGTTATTCCTCGAACTGCAAGAACTGGTGATGAAGATTCGCATGGTGCCGGTAGGCCCGACATTTCATCGGTTCGCGCGGAGCGTGCGTGACACCGCTCGCAAAAGCGGGAAGCTTGCGCGCATGCTGATTGTGGGCGAGGAGGTCGAAGTTGACACCACGGTTCTAGAACATATTTACGACCCGTTGATGCACATGATTCGGAATTCCGTGGACCACGGGCTGGAATCGCCGGAAGTCCGTCGCTCCCTGGGGAAAGATCCTAGCGGCAAGATTGTCCTGAGGGCGTTCCACGATTCCGGAAATATCGTCATTCAGATTTCTGACGATGGAGCGGGCCTCGATCATGACCGCATCCAGCAGCACGCGCGCTCGAAAGGATTGATCCCCGAAGGAGCGCGGCTCACTGCATCTGAAATTCAAAACCTTATCTTTCAGCCGGGATTTTCAACCGCCGACAAAGTTTCCGAACTCTCCGGCCGGGGTGTCGGCCTGGACGTTGTGCGCCGTAATGTGCAAGCGCTTCGCGGCAGCGTGCAGGTCAGCAGCCAGCATGGTGCGGGAACAACAGTGGATATCCGTCTTCCGCTGACGCTGGCGATTATTGAGGGCTTCAGCGTGGGCGTGGGCAATGAAACCTACGTCATCCCTGTGGAGCAAGTGGTGGAGTGCGTGGAACTGCCGGCGGAGGAAAACAACGCGGCTCGCACTGAAGGCATCCTTCAACTCCGCAATCAGCCACTTCCCTTCATTTACCTTAGGGACCATTTCGAACTGTCCGGAGATCGGACCGGACGGCAGAACATTGTGGTGGTGCAGCACGGGGCCAGTCGCGCTGGATTGGCAGTAGACGTCCTTTATGGAACTACGCAAACGGTCATCAAGCCCCTGCCCGCAGTCTTCAAGGCGATTCCTGGAGTTTCTGGTTCGGCAATTGTTGGCAATGGCAGAGTGGCGCTGATTTTGGATGTCCCGGCGCTGCTCCGCGATTTCCGAGCGCAAGAAATGCAGTTGGTTTGAGGCAATCTACAAATTTCGTTTTGTGAATAGAGAGGATTAAGGAGATACCGATGTTTAACAACATGTCGATTGCAAAGCGGCTGGGCCTCGGATTCGCGATGGTGCTGGCCTTGTTGGTAGTCGTAACGATCATAGGCTACTGGGGTACGGACTCAGTCGCTCGAGAGACGGCGACGATGCTGCACACCACGGAGAACGTGGCGGAGCATGCTTCCCGGGCCCGGGCCAACATTGTCGGCTTGCGGCGGTTTGAAAAAGACTACTTCTTGAATATAGGAGTGAAAGCCAAGGAAGCAGACTATCTGAATGAATGGAATAGGGAGCGCGAGCACTTGATCGAGCGACTGGCAGACCTGGAAAAGTATTCGACGCTCGATCAAGACAAGAAGGATGTCTCCACCATGAAGGAGGAGTTTGCAAAGTACGAGGTTGGGTTCCACCTTGTGCAAGCACAAATTGAGGCCGGCCAAGTGAAGCGGCCGGAAGAGGGAAACCAGAGCATCTCGGTCTATAAGGACTCCATCCATGCGATGGAGAAAACCGCACAAGACATGGCCACGCGGGCGGAAGACGCCATGGAGGCTCAAGCAGTGATCATGGGTGATTTTGCGAAGCGGACTGAGGCCGTGATGTTCGGAGTGGCGCTTGCGGCCCTAATCGCAGGTTTGCTCGTGGCGCTGGTGATTGGACGCGGAATCGTGCGTCCCGTGAATGCGATGGGCGAGTACCTTGCCGAACTGGCATCCGGCGACGGCGACCTGACCAAGCGTATGGAATCCAACTCGCGCGATGAAATCGGCAAGATGGCGAAATCTCTCAACGCGTTCTGCGAGAAACTTGAAAAGATCATCATCGAGGTTAAGGGCGGCACGGGCGCGATTTCCAGCGCGTCACAGCAAGTCGCATCTTCCTCACAATCGCTCTCACAGGGCACCAGCGAACAGGCCGCTTCGGTGGAGGAAACAACCAGCAGCCTGGAAGAGATGAGTGCTTCGATTACGCAGAACTCCGAAAACAGCCGCCAGATGGAGCAAGTGGCCAGCAAAGGAGCACGCGAAGCAGAAGAGAGCGGCAAGGCAGTGAAACAGACCGTGGAGGCGATGAAGTCCATCACCGAACGGATCGAAATCATAAATGAAATCGCCTATCAGACAAACCTCCTGGCCCTTAACGCAGCCATCGAAGCTGCACGTGCAGGCGAACACGGAAAGGGCTTTGCTGTGGTTGCGACCGAGGTACGCAAACTTGCAGAGCGCAGCCAGACGGCGGCGAAGGAAATCAGCGCGCTGGCCACGGACAGCGTCGGAGTCGCCGAGCGCTCTGGGAAACTGCTCGATGAACTGGTGCCTTCGATCAAGAAGACGGCGGACCTGGTTCAGGAAGTGTCTTCGGCCTCACGCGAGCAGTCTTCCGGCGTAAGCCAGATCAATAAAGCCATGAGCCAAGTGGACCTGGTTACCCAGCGCAACGCCGCTTCCGCGGAAGAGCTCTCGAGCACAGCGGAAGAACTCGCTTCTCAGGCTGAAGCTCTCTTGCAACTCATGGACTTCTTCAAGACCAGCGCCGGTGAGCACGGACGTTCGTTCCTAACCAAAACCGGTACACATGGACTCCAACCACGCTTGCAGCCGCAGCATGCGGCCCTGCATCATTCCACACCAGTTGTGAAGGCCAATGGAAAAGCGAAAGAAGCGAGTGATGACCGTGAACTCAGCTTCACCCGGTTCTAAGGGAGCAAGCCATGACTACTGCGACCAAAGAAGTAGTTGAACAAAAGCAGTATCTGACCTTTCTTCTCGCCAACGAGGAATACGCCATCGGCATCCTCAAGGTGAAAGAGATCATCGAGTACGACACGGTGACGACTGTTCCGAAGACGCCCAAGTGGGTTAGAGGAGTCATCAACTTGCGAGGCGCCGTTGTACCGGTAGTGGACCTGGCCATAAAGTTCGGCCTGGAACTGAAACCGGTCACCAAAACAACCTGCATCGTGATCGTAGAAACACAGTTCGAGAGCCAGAACACCACGATAGGAATCCTTGTTGACGCGGTGAGCCAGGTAATGGAGTTGGCGACCGAGGACCTGCAGCCGGTGCCGGAGTTTGGTACCAGGGTAAAGGTGGACTACTTGCTCGGCATGGCTCAACTGGGAAAGAAGTTCGCCCTGCTGCTCGACGTGGACAAAGTACTCTCCACCGATGAACTGCTCCATCTTAACGGGGTTGCCTCCTCTGCAG
>Ga0179592_10000108_pt1 | contig 34951 bp, 27 predicted proteins | sample CZODoug2_1_08_16_FD_148623 | JGI IMG/M metagenome (GOLD analysis project Ga0179592, IMG submission 148623) | Vadose zone soil fungal communities from Angelo Coast Range Reserve, California, USA - CZODoug2_1_08_16fungal (Illumina Assembly) | ecosystem: Environmental > Terrestrial > Soil > Vadose...
CCGAGGAGATCCATCTGTGCCAACCGCATATGCTCGCCTCCTGCCTGGTTCAGTCGAAGCTCGGTGTTAATCCCGCCGCCGTAGAGTTCCTACTCAACATACTGCTCGTGTGCTATCAGTCCATGAAAGAGTCCGGTTTGCAGTGGTCTGTAATTACTGAAGATGAGCAGGAGCGCCAGATGCAACGATGGATCGGCGCTGTACATTTCGCGGAACGCGCGGTCGGGGCCGCCGGAGCGGACAACGCTCGAGAACAATACGCCAGTCAACATCCGGAGCAGCCACTGCTGGCATTTGTCCTCAGTGAAACGAACCAATGGCTACGCGAGATTTCCCAGGGTAACGGGGAGGCGGAGTCCGAGAAGTTCGTTATGATGGCATCCTTGAACTTGGTGAACTGCATCGCGGGTGCTCCCGTTCTGTCCGTGGCTCATGGGTAACACCTGGATCGTCGATATCCGGCATTATCTGAGCCCGGTCGGCGCGTTCGCCGACATGCCTTCCCGTGCAAGACTGCTCGCCGAGTACTTCGCCAGCATCGTCGTTGACGCCACCACCAATCTTGACGACGAACCCCGCGTCCGCTGTCAACGACGTCCGGGACGGCGCCGTTGGACCGGTATCGTGATGTCGTATCCGGCTGCCGACGACCTCGACCGCATCTACTGGTACTGCCCGATTTGCAACGACAGCGGATTCATTAGCGGCTGGCAAAACACGCTCTGGGACGGGTCCGCACCGAGCGATAGGGCTCATTAGACTGCGTCAACTACGCGCTTCCCTGATCGCTTGCTCATTTTGTGCTATTCGAATAGCACAGCCATAAAAAACGACCGGTGTAAGTCCCTGATTGTGGTGCGCCCGGAGAGATTCGAACTCCCGGCCTCCTGGTTCGTAGTCGCAAAGCTGATTTTATAGGTTCTTAATTTTCAACCACTTAGCAGGCCCGCCCTCACTTGAAATAGGCACCGTAGCGCACGAAAAGGCATCGAACGCTACGTTTTTGCTACGGTGCCCGGTGCCAGCGTCAGTTAGAATCGATTTATGGACAAGAAGCCGCTCGCGAGCACCAACCGTCACCTTCGCAATACTGCAGAATATCGCAAGGCGCTACTGACCAATGTTTCCAGTTCTACCGCGATTGAGACCGGCGATCGCGTTGCAGATATCTCAAGGAACCTTGCCAGGGACTTGGCAGACGAGAAGGTCACTTTCGCGCGGCCGGTGTCGCCGAAATAATCTGAGCAAATATGGCGCACATCGGGGCGTAATTGCGGTCAATGCCGGCCTGCACTGCCGCGAAGTAATTTTTCCGTTCGGCGCCTGCAATTGAACTGAAATCAAGCAGCGGAAGTCCAGCCTGCAGCGCCATCAGCGTCGAGAGCAAGCGGGCAATACGACCGTTACCGTCTCGAAATGGGTGAATCAGAACGAGTTCCACGTGCACCTCGGCGAGCGCGTGAGCAATCTCATCGGTATTTTGAAATCGACATGGCGTGCATCGCTTCAGCGCATCCGCTTCCAAGAGAGACATGAGCCGCTCGATCCGACTAGCGGCCGCAAATGGGAATCCGTCTTTCTGCATGTTGACCGATCGATACCGGCCGGCCCAGTCGTAAATGCCAACCAGCCAGCGCTCATGCATATGGCAGATGTCGTGAGCAAAAAATCGATGGTCTCGATCTACTTCGTTAATTAACCCATCCACTGTTCTAGCGAGTTCAGCAGTCTCCAAGCGATCCATTGCCGTCGGATCGACAATTCCACGCAGATTGCGCAATACGAGACCGTTCGATCCGGGCTCGAATTGTCCCTCCGACACCAAAGAATCGTCGTATCTATCGCTCACGCAGCCCGCTCATTGGCGAGCGCGTCCATGTGTCGTGTTGCCTCACGTAATTTTGTTACCGGATGCCTCATGAGGCATGTTACTGATTGGCCCGGTGGGAGATCGAGTGAGGCTACCGGAAGCGGGCGCTGTACCTACTCCGGACAGAGTTGGCCAGTTCCCCGCGCGCCGCATGCGTCATTCTTGCCTTCATGGTGCCTCCTAGGTTCCAAAGGCATCATGGTGGCACGGTCCGTCAGTAACATTTCAGGTGAGGCAACGACCCCGCGCGGTAACATTTTTTATGAGGCAATGCGTGCGACAGTGCCTTCGTTTCCGCCGAGACTCGAGCCGCGATGAATTGATCTGCGCTCACGTCGTGAATTGTTTAACAAGAGCAACCGAGCGGCTCGATCGTCTTCCAAACGGTACCCGACATAGTCAGGGAGGGTAGATAGTGCCGTCTATGTCGCCCGCGACATAGGAGGCATACCTGGGCCTCCTGGCACGTGCAGAGCGGTACTTCGCTGCCGGAGCTGATGGAATTGGGAGGCTGGAAGTCGTACGAGATGGTGCTGCGCTATGCGCACCTGGCCCCGGAGAAACTCTCCTTCGTGGCCGGACGCATTGAACGGCAGGCATCGAGGCTCGTCGACGGGGTGCCGCGGAGCGCGAACGTAGCAAACAACGCTACGTTTTCGCTACGTTCGGTGAATTGAGGCGAAGGCCATCGCGCCTAAGTTCTTGATAAATTGGTGCGCCCGGAGGGATTCGAACCCCCGGCCTCCTGGTTCGTAGCCAGGCGCTCTATCCAACTGAGCTACGGGCGCGCATGAACAAATCGGTGGCCATACCGAAATGACCGTGGCGGAGAGGGAGGGATTACTCAGGCGCTTCGCGCCCTCGCCCCTACATGGGGCCGCCCTTCGGACGTTATCCCTGCTTCGTTGCCCTCGCCGCTGACTGATCCAAATCGACGAAAATTTACCTAACGTGTGGCGGAGAGGGAGGGATTCGAACCCTCGAAGGGCTTTTGACCCTTACGCCCTTAGCAGGGGCGCGCCTTCGACCACTCGGCCACCTCTCCCATCGGGCATAGCCCACGCTGAGGCGCGGCATGATACCCGCCCTGAGCAGTCTAGGTAAAGCGATCAGGGCCTAACCCGATATCAGGCGTCGTCGACGACTTCGGCGCTGTGCTCGTCGGCAATGGGCGCTTCGTCTCGCTTCGGCACCGTCATCGCCATCCGCAACGGATCCAATTCTTTCGCAATTCAAAGCTCAAACTCTGAGCGATCTCTAGCCTATTGGGCGCAGAGGGAGGGATTGACTCAGGCCGTCCCGGCCTTCGCCCTGCGGGTGCGCTGCGCGCGTCCAAAATCGCTCCTGCGATTTTGTCGAACCCTCGAAGGGCTTTTGACCCTTACGCTCGCAAGCTTCGGGCGCGCCTTCGACCACTCGGCCACCTCTCCCGTCGGGCAATGCCCTATCTTGGAAGCGCGGGATGATACCCGTCCGGAGCAGTCCAGGTAAAGCGATCGGGGGCTAAGGGCGCCTTTCAGGCGTCGTCGGATACCTTGGTGGTGCCCGGCGCCTGCGTGGCGGGGTAGCCGTCTTCTTCTCGTTTGATACGGTCGTAAATCTCTTCGCGGTGGACGGCCACGTCCTTGGGCGCGTTGACGCCGATCCGGACTTGGTTCCCCTTGACGCCCAAAACCGTCACCGTGACCTCGTTTCCGATCATCACCGTTTCACCCACTCGTCTCGTCAATATCAACATGTTGCGGCTCCTAGCTCCCGTGGCATGTATAGCGGAACACCTGACTGCATTCGAAACCGCATCGTCGTCCTCGTTCCTTCATGGACGAATCGTGATTCGACACGCCATGGAGTCATTCATCAAACTGTAAGAATACAAGAAACCGCCAATCGATTCTTGCACTTGTTGAGCAAGCGTATAGTTAAATTGATTAACTGGCCTTCCGCCTGCGCACCAAACTTTCCACACCCGCCAATGCGGCGCCCAAGTTTTCCGGCTGCGTGCCCCCCGCCTGCGCGAAGTCGGCTCGTCCGCCGCCCCTCCCGCCCACTTGCGCTGCAACAGCGCCGACGATGTCGCCCGCCTTGAACTCGGCGAGCAAGTCAGCGGAAACACCCGCAACCAAGACCACCTTCCCATCCTTGACGGCCGCGAGAACGATGACCGACGAACCTAGCTTGTCTCGGAGCTGATCCATCGCATCTCGCAAAGCCTTGGCATCCGCGCCGTCGACCTGCGCGGCCAAAACCTTGATACCGCCTACATCTTTCGCCTGAGTGGATAAATCGCCACTCTGTCCGCTCGCCAGCTTTGACTTAAGCTGTTGAACCTCCTTTTCCAACCGACGCGAACGCTCGACGAGTTCGCGAACCTTCTCGTCGACGTCTTCGCGGCTTCCGCGCAACATGGCGGCGATGTCGCGCAAAACTTGATCCGTTCGAGCCACCCAATCGACCGCCGCCTGCCCCGTGACCGCCTCGACTCGGCGTACACCGGCTGCAACTCCGGATTCGCTGAAGATCTTGAAAAACCCGATATCTCCGGCTCTTTCGACGTGCGTTCCGCCGCAGAGTTCCATCGAAAAATCCCCGATCGATAGAACCCGCACATCGTTTTCATACTTTTCCCCAAATAGCGACATCGCGCCGGCGGCTACCGCCTCGTCCAAGGCCATGACGCGAGTCTCTGCCGGCGCATTGCGGCGAATGGCGGCGTTCACGAGGTCTTCGACGCGATGTAGCTCGTCGGCTGTCACCGGCTGCGTATGCGCGAAGTCGAAACGAAGCCGATCCGGTGCGACTAGTGAACCCTTTTGCAGAACATGCTTTCCCAACACTTCCCGGAGCGCAGCGTGCAACAGATGGGTGGCGGAGTGGTTCAGCGCAATCGATTGCCGGCGGCTGCCGTCGACTTCCGCCTGAACTTGGGTTCCAACGCGCAGTTCGCCCGATTCGAGCACGCCCACATGTGCGAACGACGCACCGATCTTCCGTGTGTCCCGGACCGTGAAGCGAGCGGTAGCGTTGGCGAGTATTCCGGTGTCACCTACTTGTCCGCCGCTCTCTGCGTAGAACGGGGTGTGATCCAGGACTACTTGTCCTTCCTGGCCGGACCGCATCACATCGACCACCACGCCGTCGAAAATGAGCGCTGTGATCTTCCCGCTGCCCGCCAAATGATCGTAGCCGGAGAATTCCGTCCTGCCGGGCAGCTTCACCGATTCGCGGAGGTCCGTCCCGAATTTACTTGCCGCACGCGACCGGCCGATCTGCGCCTCCATCGCGGCGTCGAAGCCCGCCTGATCGATGGTCAAGCCGCGCTCGCGTGCGACGTCAGCCGTGAGGTCCAGCGGAAACCCGTAGGTATCGTACAGTCGGAAGACGGTCTCGCCGGGGATCACCGACGTGGTCAACTTGGCCGCCTCGGCGTCGAGCAATGCCATGCCGGTGGTCAAAGTCTCGGCGAAGCGGCTCTCTTCCTGGGCGAGGACCTGGGTGGCACGCGCCTCGCCGCTCACGAGCTCGGTGTAGTACGAGCCCATTTCCCGCACCAGCGTGGCCACCAGTTTGTGGAAAAACGGCTGCGTTTGACCCAGCTTGTACCCATGCCGGATGGCACGACGAATGATGCGGCGCAGGACGTACCCCCGGCCTTCGTTGGAAGGCACGACGCCGTCGATTATCAAGAACGTGCAGGCCCGAATATGATCGGCGATGACGCGCAAACTCGAGGACTCGAGGTCGTCCGTGCCGGTGATCTCGGCTGCAGCGCGGATCAGCGACTTGAATAGATCGATGTCGTAATTGCTGTGCACGCCCTGCATGACGGCTGCAACGCGCTCCAGGCCCATGCCGGTATCTACCGACGGCTTGGGAAGCGGCACCAACATCCCGTCCGCTGAGCGGTCATACTGCATGAACACGAGGTTCCAGATTTCCACGTACCGGTCACCATCCTCGTCGGGAGTGCCTGGCGGCCCGCCGGCGATTTCCGTGCCGTGATCGTAAAAAATCTCCGAACAGGGGCCGCATGGCCCGGTTTCTCCCATCGACCAGAAATTCGACTGCTCGCCCAACCGGGCGCACCGCGTCGGATCGATGCCCATTTCCTCCGTCCAAATGCGCGCCGCTTCGTCGTCCTCCTTGTAAACCGTGACCCACAGGCGATCCTTGGGGATGCCGAGAGTACCGGTGACGAAATTCCATGCGAAGTGGATCGCTTCCTTCTTGAAATAGTCGCCGAAGCTGAAATTCCCCAACATTTCGAAGAATGTATGGTGACGGGCCGTGTAGCCCACGTTTTCTAGATCGTTGTGCTTGCCACCGGCGCGCACACAGCGCTGCGCCGTCGCGGCGCGCGAGTAATCCCGGGCATCTTTGCCGAGAAACACGTCTTTGAACTGAACCATGCCGGCGTTGGTGAACAACAACGTGGGGTCGTTTCCCGGTACGAGCGAGGCCGAAGGCACGACGGAATGCCCGTTCTTCCTGAAGAACTCCAGGAAGCTCGCTCGGATCTCCGAACTCGTCATCGATTTCAATCTGGCGTCGCGTTTCATGAATTTAATTGTCTACGTCAATGTCCGTGTCAAAGCCTAAAGCCAATCGTATCTGAGCGCCCGTGAAGCCGCGGTAACCCAGAAATCGGGCTTGGCGCTGCTTGTCAGCGTAATGGGTCGGAAGCTGCGCTCCAAACTTCTTTTGGCGCGCCCTTCGCAAATCGGCGATCCAGTCGCCGTAGGCCATCAGGCCCTGCTCGACAATCTCACCCTGCAGGCCGATTTTCCGAAGGTCCGCGCGCACCCGATGCGGCCCCTGGCCCCGTGCCGCTCGATAGCTGATGAAGCTTTCCACGTAGCGCCGGTCGTCGAGGAGCTTCTCGCTACTCAACCGTTCGATCAGGTCGGCGACGACGGAGGGATCGTAACCCTTATCGAGCAGTTTGCGGCGTAAATCCTCGGAGGCGTAGTCGCGGCGCGCCAACGCGTCGAGCGCGGCTGCGCGGGCCGCGCGTGAATCGAGAGCGTCTACGAGCGATCCCGTCGCCGGACCGGCCGGAGCGTCACGCCTCTTTGACGTCGCCACCGCGATTCATGGTCGCTTTCTCGGGAATCAGCTTGGTGCGGATCTGAGCCTCGAGGTCCTTTGAGATCTCCGGATGTTGCTGCAGGAAGGTCCGGGCGTTGTCCTTGCCCTGCCCGATTCTCTCGCCCTTATAGCTGTACCAGGAGCCCGATTTTTCCACCATGTTGTGCAGCACACCAAGTTCGATCAGTTCGCCCTCCTTGGAGATGCCGGTGCCATACATGATTTCGAATTCTGTTTCACGGAACGGCGGCGCGACCTTGTTCTTGACCACTTTGACCCGGGTCATCGAGCCCACCACTTCCTCTCCATTCTTGATCGCGCCGATGCGGCGGATGTCCATGCGCACCGACGAGTAGAACTTGAGCGCGTTGCCGCCGGTCGTGGTCTCAGGGTTACCGAACATCACGCCGATCTTCATGCGGATCTGGTTGATGAATATCACGATGGTATTGGATCGCTTGATATTGCCCGTGAGCTTGCGCAATGCCTGCGACATGAGGCGCGCCTGCAAGCCCATGTGCGAGTCGCCCATCTCGCCTTCGATTTCCGCTTTCGGCGTGAGCGCTGCAACCGAGTCGACCACGACGACATCGACGGCACCCGAGCGCACCAGCATGTCGGTGATTTCGAGCGCCTGTTCACCGGTGTCCGGCTGTGATACCAAGAGGTCGTTGACCTTGACTCCCAGTTTCTCTGCATAGACCGGATCGAGTGCATGCTCGGCGTCCACGAAAGCCGCGGTGCCGCCGTTGCTTTGCGCCGAGGCGATGATGGCCAGAGTCAAGGTGGTCTTGCCGGAGGACTCCGGGCCGAAAATCTCGATCACTCGACCACGAGGAATTCCTCCCACGCCGAGCGCAATGTCGAGGCCCAGCGAGCCCGTCGGAATGGATTCCACCTCGTAGGTGGCGCCCGCATCGCCCAAGCGCATCACGGAGCCTTTGCCAAACTGTTTTTCGATCTGGCTCAGCGCGGCAGCGAGAGCTTTCTTACGATTTTCTTCCATAGGGAGTCCTCGACAAAATGTGGCTCTATTATTTCATACTCAGCGCCTGCCGCTCATCTCATATGCGTCGAATTAGAAGAGTTTTTCTAAGCTTTTTCAGCGCTATACAGTAGTGGCCAGGTGTCGACTACTGTATACGCCGACCGAATGCCGCTGGTATCGGAGCGCATGAGACAGAAATCGCGCACGCGCCAGTCAAACGCAGACATTGCTTGCAACACAGGCGGTTGCGAGACCTTCCTCGCCAGAGTTACATGAGGGCGCAGTCGCTCGGACACAAGCGTCCCCACATGCTGGGCGAGTTCGTGATGCAGTTGCCGCCACAACCGATGCAACTCGGCGGGGATGAGGTGTGCCGCAGCGACGATGACTCCGGGCTTCGGCCAGTATTCGTACGCGTCGAACGTTACCGAAAACGCGCGCTCCTTTTGCGCCGCCCCAACTTTCAGCATGACGGGCAACTGCGACGCCGCGACGTCGCCGACGAAAGCGAGCGTCATATGGTAGTTTTCGCGCGGTACGTGTCTCGCCCCCGGCTCCAGAGACAGGGATTGCGAGGCTGCTGCGATCCGTTCGCGCGCGACGGGATCGGGTGCGGCCGCGAAAAATAGGCGCAGCCGGGCGCCGGTCGAACCGGTAGCGGACGTCGTCATCGCTTCAGGAGACCGGCCAATGCGGCTCGCACCGTCTTTCGGCGCACCGCCTCCCGGTCGCCCGCAAAGCGCTTAAGGTCAGCGGTCACATGGACCTTGACTCCGCGCTTGACCGCCCAGGCCAGCCACACGGTGCCCACCGGTTTTCCGGGCACTGCGCCGTCGGGACCCGCGATTCCCGTTACCGCCACCGCTACTTGCGCGCCCGAACGGCGCACAGCGCCGAGAGCCATCGCGCGCGCCACGGCTTCGCTGACCGCACCTTCGCGTTTCAACACCGACATAGGCACACCGAGACGGCGGACCTTCGACTCGTTGCTGTAGGTAACGAACCCCTCGATGAACCACTGCGAACTGCCGGCAATGTCCGTCATCGCCTTGGCGATCCAGCCGCCGGTGCACGACTCCGCCGTCGCCGCTGAGCGCTCGCTGCGCAGGAGCGCTCTTCCGACGCGGACGGCGAGGCGTGCGAGCTCTAGATCTGTATTCTTCATGCGCGTCGCCATGATACTGCAGGCCGCGGGCCCTTCCGCGCTACCCCAGTGCGCCGGTCCGCGGCTTCACGCCGCCGGCTCGCCGCTCCAGCCGGGCAGATAACGCGCCTCGGGCGACCGCGCCAATCGCAAACCCGCGCGGGTCGCTCGGCCGGGCTCCCTCTTGATCGTGCGAGCGGAAATCCGCGGGCGAAAAAAATCGGCCCATAGAAATTCAACGAAGGGCGCCTGGTCCTTCGCATATCCGCCGGCGCCGCGAACCAGCCCCGCCAGGCTGCGGTAGGGATCATCTTCCAGTTGCGTCAATCGCTGCGGCATGCTGCGGCAATCCTGGCGGTTGCCGCGGCTGTCGTAGGGATGTGCCCACGACCGGTATTCCATGGTGCGCCAGAATACGGACGGCTTCAGCCAGGACAGATCGTCCAAGACCGTCACGAACACCTCCTTCATGCCCTCCTCGAGCAGGGCGATCCCGAGATGATGGTGATCGACGATGAAGTAGTCCTTCCCGGGGCCGCGCACCGCCGGAAAAACGTGGTGCTCGAGTTCGATCTTGCGTCGCTTCTTGCCGAGCCGCGCCCATTGCCGAGCTTTGACTTCCACCTCGGCATAGCCGACGGTGAACTGCGTCGGCCGGAGCCGAGCCAAGGGCGCACGCGCCAGTAACGGATTTCGGATCGAGTGAAGCATGGTTCTAACCTCGTGGATTTCCAGGCATCGACCGCGGCGTCACCGCTCCAACGATTAGAGTCTGGGAGTCAGGAACTCGCAAGCGACACCGTTTGATTTGGAAAGTGTCTCGTCCAGCGTTGCGAGCGGGAGTTTGAGCGCCTCGGCGAGAGCGACGTACCACGCATCGTAACTCATCACGTTGTGGCGCAATTCCCAGATGCGGTCCGCGAATGGCTCAAAAGAGAACGAATCAATATCGAGCTGCATGAGGTCATCCTGTGCCCAGTTTGCCTCTGGCGTCGTGATCAGCTTCGCGCGTTCCAGTCGACGAAGTATGCTCGTTGCTTCAGCGCGTGCCAGCTCAGGCGCGTGCAGCGAACCTCGTGCGAGAACGTCTTCCGCCCAATCGCCGTGGGGGCCGGTGTCAACGAGCGCGGCGACGAGCACGGAAGCGTCAACGACCGTACTCAACGTCGGTCAGCGTTTCTGTGCTCGAGTATCTGCTTGGAGGAAACTCGAGTCTGCGTCGCGCGTTTTCTCTTGCGCACCTGCTGCAACCAGGCGTCTATCGAAGGGCGGGCAGCCAGGCGCTCCAGCTCGGCACGCAAGAATTCCTGCATCGACTTGCCTTGCAAAGCTGCACGGGCCGCTAGCTCATCGCGCACCCTCTCGGGAACATCACGGATGTTGATTTGAATTGCCATGCTTTCATAATGCCAGCAATGAGTGCATTGTGCAAGCGCAGGGGGTTTGCTACACTGATTTTTATGTCATCAATCCTCGGAAAGTTGCTCAAACGCAAAACGGCTGCTCCGAACCATTTTGATGCGCTCTACCTGCAGGCGACCAGCGCCGCAGCGGCTCAGGACTTCCAGCGCGCGATCGAGTTGTATGATCAGGTCATCGCGCTCAACCCTTCCCACGCCGAGGCCTACTACAAACGCGGCAATGCACTAAAAGACCTCAGCCGGCTTGACGCGGCGATCGCGAGCTACAATTAGGCCATCGAGCGCAGGCCCGACTATGCCTATGCGTACTGCAACCGCGGCGTTGTACAGCAAAGTCTCGGCTTAACGGCCGCGGCCTTGTCGAGTTACGACCAAGCGATCGCCGCCGATGCCACCGATGCCATGGCGCATTACAATCGCGCCCTGTTGATGCAGGATTGCTCCCGGTGGGACGCGGCACTGGCCAGTTACAACCAGGCTATTTCGATCGATCCAGGGTACGCGGACGCGCAATACAACCGATCCCTGGCCTTGTTGTTCCAGGGGGATTTCGAAAACGGCTGGCGCAGCTATGAATGGCGATGGAAAAACGCGCAGCGACTATCCATCGGGATACCGAGAAATTTCACGCAGCCGCTGTGGCTTGGCGAAGAATCCATTGCGGGAAAACGCCTGTTGCTCTACAGCGAGGGGGGCTTGGGCGACACCCTGCAGTTTTGCCGCTATGCTGCGCTCTGCGCCGCCCGGGGCGCGACCGTGCTTCTCGAAGTGCAGCCGCCGCTGCTCGGTTTGGTCGCCAATCTGGAAGGCGTTTCAAGAGTGATTGCCGCGGGGAGCCCTTTGCCGCCCTTCGACTATCAATGCCCGTTGATGAGTATGCCACTGGCGTTCAAAACAACCCTCGACACGATCCCCGCCACCCCGAAATATTTGCATAGCGATAAAACCAAAGTCGCGCGGTGGCGGGCGATGCTCGGCGAGCGAAACCGCCCACGCGTCGGATTGGTGTGGAGCGGCAATCCAACTAATACGATCGATCTTCGTCGCAGCATTCGGCTTGCCGACTGGGTTGCGCACCTACCGTCGGAGTTTCAGTATTTTCGCCTGCAAAGGCAGGTTCGCGAAGCAGATCAAGCGACGCTTGATTCGCATCCATTCATCGTTTCGCTTGATGACGATTTCCTGGATTTCGACGACACTGCAGCGTTGTGCGAGTGCATGGATGTCGTGATCAGCGTCGATACCAGCATTGTGCATCTCAGCGGGGCCCTGGGCCGACCGACCTGGGTTTTGTTGCCCTTCACTCCGGACTGGCGCTGGCTGCTCGACCGCGGCGACACCCCTTGGTATCGGACCGCGAAGTTATATCGGCAAAAAGCGGCCGGCGACTGGAATGAGGTGTTTGCCCGCGTCGCCACCGATTTGCATCGGGAATTTCGCTCGTGCTAGTAGTCAGGGAACTTTCGATTATGCGCAACTGCGCTGACAACCATTTCAGCCGTCTGGAAACTGCCATACTCGGCCTCAGGCGATCGCGGTGATGAAGACAACGGCCTATTTTGACGCCACTCGCCAACGCCCAGATCGAATAGTCATCCAGGACGAGTGGATTGAGCGGGCGATTCGGGCACCTCTCCACGAAATTCGTCAGGCAGATGGCAGAATTCGGCGATGGATTCAGGTTACGGAGATGGAAAACCGGTATCTTCGGGTTATTCTGTTGGCCGACGTTGAAACCGTCCACAATGCTTTCTTTGACCGCGGGTTTGTCCCATGAAAATACGCTACTTTGCCGATACAGACACTTTGCTGATCGAGTTTCGCGAGGCTCCCGTTGCGGAGACGCGCGATCTCGATGAAAACACGCTACTTGATGTAGATGCGCAGGGAAACATCTGCTCAATCACCGTCGAGCACGCGTCGAAGCGAGCCGGGGCGCCGAACTTCTCGTATGAGGAAGTCGCCGCCTAGCGATAGCTGATTCATCCCAATATCGACGCCGTCGACATAGGCATCGTCTAATGTCGAAAAAAGCTGATACTTTTCGACGACCTTCACCCAGCGTTCGAACGCATTCCATATGAATAATTATATTGAAAATCCATAATTATTAAAAAATAGCATAATTCATCGTGAAATTGAGCGGCATGCGCGAAGCGCAACGTAGTGCGTGCGATCCGCAGTCGAGACGTGGACAATACACGGAAGTGACTACGAACCTGCCCTCCACCGACCCCGTCCTCACCAATTCCGGGCAGGACCACACCCCCATGATGCAGCAATACCTGCGCATCAAGGCGCAGCACCCCGACGTGCTGTTGTTCTATCGGATGGGCGACTTTTACGAAATGTTCTACGACGACGCACGCCGCGCCGCACAGTTGCTCGACATTGCGCTGACGCAGCGAGGGGCTTCGGCCGGTGCGCCGATTCCGATGGCCGGCGTGCCGGCGGTCACGCTCGACTCCTACCTGGCGAAGCTGGTGCGCAAGGGCGAGTCGGTGGCGATTTGCGAGCAGCGCGGCGAGCCCGGCAAGACCAAGGGTCCCATGGAGCGCGAGGTGGTCCGCATCGTCACACCGGGCACCGTCACCGACGAGGCCTTGCTGGACGAGCGACGCGACAATTTGCTCGCGAGCGTCTGCGGCGCCGGGGGCCGCTACGGTCTCGCCTGGCTCGACTTGTCGGCCGGCCGTTTCAGCGTCATGGAACTGAGCGGCCTCTCGGCGCTTGATGCGGAGATCGAGCGGCTGCGTCCCGCGGAAATCCTCGCTCCCGATGGCGCGCAGCCGGCGCTGGCCGGCGGGTCCGGTGGACAGGATCGGCCCTGGCGCTTGCGCGCACCCTGGCATTTCGATACCGAATCCTCGTCGCGCGCGTTGGCCGAGCAATTTCACACGCGCGATTTGGCCGGCTTTGGCTGTGCCGACAAGCCGCTCGCCATCGGCGCCGCCGGCGCGCTGCTTGCCTACGTCCGCGAGACGCAAAAGGCCGCATTGCCGCACTTGCTGTCCATCACCACCGAAGAACGCGACGCCGCGCTCATCATGGACCCGGCAACGCGGCGCAATTTGGAACTCGACGAAAGCCTGGCCGGCAGACCGGAACTCACTCTCGCCGGCGTGTTCGATCATACCGCCACCGCCATGGGGGCGCGGTTGCTGCGCCGCTGGTTGCATCGGCCGCTCCGCGATCACGATGCGCTCAGGTTGCGGTATCACGCGGTCGCGACGCTCATCGACGGCGCCCGTCACGTCGCACTATCGGAACTGTTGCGATCGATTGGCGACCTGGAGCGGATACTCGCGCGGGTTGCGCTGCGTTCCGCGCGGCCGCGCGACCTCACGCAGCTGCGCGCAGCGCTCGGCGCGTTGCCGGGCGTCCACCGGTCCCTGCGCACGATATTGGAATCGGCCCCCTCGCCTCTGCTGCAGCAACTCCTGGACGAATTGAGCGATCACCGCGATGAGCACGCCGTGCTCGAGCGTGCGGTGGTCGAAGCGCCGCCGCACTATCTGCGCGACGGCGGTGTGATCGCGCCGGGATACGATGCGGAACTGGACGAACTCCGGCTGCTGGGCAGCAACACCGAACAATTCCTGCTGGTGCTGGAGCGGCGCGAGCGCGAGCGTACCGGGCTGTCCAGCCTCAAGCTGGGATTCAACCGCGTACAGGGCTTCTTCATCGAGGTGAACCGTAGCCAGGCCGATCGGGTCCCCTCGGACTACCTGCGGCGCCAGACCGTGAAATCCGCCGAGCGATTCATCACGCCCGAGCTCAAGTCGTTCGAGGACAAGGTCTTGGGCGCCCGCGACCGCGCCCTGGCACGCGAGAAGGAGCTGTACGACGCCCTGCTCGCGACCCTGACCGCACGGCTCCCGGCGTTGCAGCAAACTACCGCGGCCATCGCGCAGGTCGACGTCCTCACCTGCTTTGCGGAACGCGCCGCGACGCTCGACTGCGCACGGCCGGAACTGGTGGACCATCCCATGTTGTTCATCAGTCAGGGCCGGCATCCCGTGGTCGAGCGTGCCGGCCGCGAGCCTTTCATACCCAACGATCTGCGCTTCGACGAGGCGCGGCGCATGCTCATCATCACCGGCCCCAACATGGGCGGCAAGAGTACTTACATGCGCCAGACGGCGTTGATCGCCATCCTCGCGCACATCGGCAGCTTCGTGCCCGCGAAGCGTGCCGTGCTGGGGCCGCTTGATCGCATCTTCACCCGGATCGGTGCCTCCGATGATCTTGCGGGCGGGCGATCGACGTTCATGCTGGAGATGACCGAGACCGCCAACATCCTCAACAACGCCACGGACAAGAGTCTGGTGTTGATGGACGAAGTGGGCCGCGGCACCAGTACTTTCGACGGGTTGTCGTTGGCTTGGGCCTGCGCCGCATTCATCGCCGCCAAGATCCGCGCATTCACCCTGTTCGCCACACATTATTTCGAACTCACCAGCCTCGCCACCGAGGCCCCCGGCGTGGTCAACGTGCACGTCGAGGCGGTCGAACACGGCGATAAGCTCGTGTTCCTGCACAGCGTGAAGGAGGGCCCTGCCAATCAAAGCTACGGCCTGCAGGTGGCAGCGCTTGCTGGCATACCTAAGTCGGTGACCGCTCAGGCTCGCCGCTATCTGACGGAACTGGAACGCGAGCGCGATGCCCTGCGCAGCTCCGCGTCGCCGCAGGCGGAACTACCGTTGTTCGTCGCGCCGCGAACGGAATCCCCGCCGGATTCCCCAGCGCTGGAGGCCCTGCGCGCGTTGGACCCCGATGCGTTGAGCCCGCGCGAGGCCTTGCAGCTGCTGTATCGGCTGAAAACACTGGACAGCGGGAGCTGACCGGGCGTCGCGCGAAGCTGTTCACGGGCGAGTTTTTTGGGACGCGCGAGCATCGGCCAGCGCGGCTCCCGTCGACCGAAATCCGTCCTCCCGGAGCAGTGGCCGATCTCTGTACATATCGCCTCTCCTCAAAACGCCCGTCAAGGAATCAAACCGCCGTCTTTATGGAGAAAGTGCCCTCTCCTAAATCCTAAAGATTCCCCCCGCTCGGCCGTTCTCGTTGACATGGACCAAGGTCTGAGCCAATTCAGCTAAAGCGCCCGTCCTTCAAAAACGCCGCCACCTGTCTCGCCACTTCAGCCGAGTACACCATTCCGCTATGGCTCACACGCACCCGAAGCTGCTCAGCCGCGCCCGGCAGGTCAGTCTCGTCGAGCCACACCGTGCCGTCGTTGGGCGCTCCCATGCGTCCCAGCAGCCTTCCCAGGCCCACCGGCTGGTCGCCGGCAATGACCCCGAGATCGCGGCCGCCGGGCCAACGGGGTTCGCTCCGCACCAGCAATGCCTCGGCTGCCGACCCGAGCAAGGTGCGCCCCAAAGGCAGCCGCACCAGCCGCTCCGCCGAACGACTGCCTCTCACCGGCGATCCTGTCAGCACGATCCGCCCCGGCGGCAGCCCTTGCGCCACGCCCGCTAGAGGGCCCTGGGGCACGAGGCTCAATTCGAACAGCTTGAGAATCACCAGCCCGCCCATGCTGTGAGCGACCAGGTGCAAGCTATCGGTTTTGATGGCCTGCAGGTATCTTCCAAGCGCGACGGCATTGTCCGCGACCCCGGTCCGCACGGACGGATAGGGGAATACGCGGCTTTCCGCCTTGAGCGCCCTGGACAACCGGCGGCGCAGCAGAAACGACTCCCCACCCTTCAGCCACAGCCCGTGAACATAGACCACGACCGTGCGCATGGCAGGCCGTCCTAGTGCCGCAGTTGCCGAATGACCGCGAGGTTGGTGCGGGAGGTCACCGTGTCGACCGCCTCGGCGGCCGACGCCCAGCGATATTGCGCGTGTTCCTGCACGCTCAAGGTGACCGGCACCCGCTCCAGAAGTTTCAACGCAAAGGCGTGCTCCAGATTGGTCGTGATGCCGGGCGCATACGTCTTGCCGAACGACGGCAGAATCTCGAACACCTGCGTCCACTGCAGATTCCGCAGGAACCCCTGTGTGATCCCGGTCTCTTCGATGAGCTCGCGGCGCGCCGCATCGTCAGCCGTCTCGCCCCACTCGAGGCTACCCGTGACTGATTGCCAGAATCCCGGCGGCCGGCGCCGTTCCAATAAGAGGAACTCGCCGGCCGCCGTATAGATCACGATCAACACGGATTCCGGGCGTCGAACGGATGATCGCGCGCTCTCCGGGGAAGCGGCCGGTTGTGGCGGCTCAAGCGGCCCCAACGGCTACTCGACCTTGATCGGTGCGCGGACCCGAATGTGCAGCTCCTTGAGCTGTGCTTCGCTCACCTCGGTGGGTGCATCCATCAGCAAATCCGCCGCCGTCTGTGTCTTCGGGAACGCGATGACGTCGCGAATGCTGTCGGCCCCCGCCATCAACATTGCCAGCCGGTCGAGACCAAAGGCGATCCCGCCGTGCGGCGGCGCGCCGAATTTAAGCGCGTCCAACAGGAAGCCGAATTTAGTCCGCGCCTCTTCGGGCGAAATACCCAGCAAATCGAACACCACCGACTGCAGTTCCTGAGTGTGGATGCGCACCGAGCCGCCGCCGATCTCGGACCCGTTGAGGACCAGATCATAGGCCTTCGCCAGCGCCTCTCCCGGACTCGCCGACAAGGCGGCGTAATCCAGATTCACGGGACTGGTGAATGGATGATGGATGGCGGCCCAGCGCCTCGCCCCCGGGTCGTATTCGAACATGGGGAAATCCACCACCCACAAGGGCCGCCATCCGGATGCCACGAGCTTGAGGTCCTGACCGACCTTCAGGCGCAGCGCACCCAAGGCGTCGCTCACCACCTTGCCCGAATCGGCACCGAAGAAAATCAGATCGCCGTCACGCGCCGATGTGCGCTCGAGAATGCCGGCGACGGCCGCATCGCTCAGGAATTTCAAGATCGGCGACTGCAACCCTTCGCGGCCCTTGGCGATCTCGTTGACCTTGACGTAGGCCAATCCCTTCGCGCCGTAACGCGCCACGTAGGCGGTGTAGTCGTCGATTTCCTTGCGCGAGAGCCTGCCGCCCTGCGGCACGCACAAGGCCGTCACGCGACCGCGAGGATCCGCCGCGGGGCCCGCAAACACCTTGAAGTCGCAGCCTTTCACCAGATCGGCCACGTCCACCAATTCCAAGGGCACGCGCAGATCCGGTTTGTCTGAGCCGTAGCGTCGCATCGCCTCCGCATAAGTCATCGTCGGCAACGGATTCGGCAGTTCCACGTTCAGCACCTGCTTGAACAAGTGCCGCACCAGACCCTCCATCAAGACTTGGATATCCTTCTGATCGAGAAAGGATGTTTCGATATCGAGCTGCGTGAACTCGGGCTGCCGGTCGGCCCGCAGGTCTTCGTCACGAAAACACCGCACGATTTGGTAGTAGCGATCGAAGCCCGCGATCATCAACAGCTGCTTGTAGATCTGCGGTGATTGGGGCAGCGCGAAGAATTTGCCCGCGTGAGTGCGGCTCGGCACCAGGTAATCGCGCGCGCCCTCCGGGGTTGCCTTCGAGAGCATCGGGGTTTCGATATCGACGAATCCGGCGTCGTCCAGATAGTGACGCATGGCGCGCGTGATGCGATGGCGCAGCAACAGGCGATCGCGCATCTCCTCGCGCCGCAAATCGATGTATCGAAAACGCAGACGGACCTCTTCGCTGACATGTTCATCCAACTGAAAGGGCAGCGGATCCGAGCGGTTCAATATCTCGAGTTCATGACACAGCAGCTCGACCTGGCCCGACTTCAGATGGACGTTGGCCGTCCCGCCGGGACGGACGCGCACCAGTCCCGTGACCTTGAGAACGTATTCGTTGCGGACCCGCTCCGCCATCGCAAAAACGGCCGCCCGATCCGGATCGAACACGATCTGCAGCAGTCCCTCGCGATCGCGCAGGTCGACGAAGATGACGCCGCCATGGTCGCGCCGCCGATGGGCCCAGCCGGCCACGGTGACCACCTGACCGATCAACGACTCGCCGACCTGACCGCAATAGTGAGTGCGCATAAGCTAATGAACCGCCGAAGGGGAAGCGCGCGATGCTAAGGCCTGGAACTCCCGCGAGCAAGGCCCTTGAGCTAAGCTCCGGCCCCCCCAACCCTCGAAATCAGCCCACGGGGCCTGCAAGCCCCGCGCTAGCGCTAGCCCCGCCGCCGTGCCTTCGTGGCCGGCTTTTTGGCCGGCTTTTTGACCGCTTTCTTCGAACTTGGCCGCGCCGGCGTGCCGCGCCTGGACATTCCACCGCCGGCCGGCTTCTTGGCCGATTCCGTGGGCGCGGCCTTCTCTGCCGGTTTATCGGCCGCCTTTTCCGCAGGTTTCGCTGCATCCTTGCCGCCGGCGTCCTTGCCCGCCGCGTCCTTGCCCACCTCTTTGCCCCCCGCATCCTTGGCGTCGGCCGCGGGCTTTTTATCGTCTTTCGCGGCCTCGGCCTCGGGCCGGTCCGCCAGATTTTTCTTGTTGTCTTGGTCGCCCTTGAAGTCCGTCTCGTACCAGCCGCCGCCCTTCAGGCGAAACACCGGCGCCGACATCAGGCGCACCAGCTGCGATTTGCCGCAGTCCGGACACTTCTTCAGGGGCGAATCGTTGACCTTCTGCATGGCCTCCAACGTATGGCCGCAGCTCTTGCACTGGTACTCGTAGAAAGGCATGAAATCCCTCTTATTCTTGGGCGTAACATTATATCGAAGCCGCGGGCCAGGCGCCGCCGACCGGGTCAGTGCAGGCGTTCCTTCTCGAACACCAGCGCATCGCGTTTCAGCTTCGCCACCACACGATCGCCGGCGACGAACTCTCCGCGCAGTATCTGCTGCGCGAGAGGATTCTCGATCTGCGCTTGGATGGCGCGCTTCAAGGGTCGCGCGCCGTACACGGTGTCGAATCCCGCCTCACCGATCTTGTCGCGTGCATCATCGTCGAGGAAGAGCTGAATGTCGCGCTCCGCGAGCCGCTGGCGCAAGCGCCCCAGTTGAATATCCACGATGGAACGAATCTGCTCGCGGCCGAGGGAATGAAACACCACGATGTCGTCGACCCGGTTGATGAACTCCGGGCGGAAATGCTGCGTCACCACCTGCATCACGCCCGCCTTCATGCGCGTGTAGTCGGCGTCGATCCCGAGTTCCTGAATCACATGACTGCCCAGGTTCGACGTCATGATGATCACGACATTGCGAAAATCGACGGTACGGCCCTGCCCGTCGGTGAGCCGCCCGTCGTCCAAGACCTGCAGGAGCACATTGAACACGTCGGGATGCGCTTTCTCGATCTCGTCGAGCAGGATGACCGCGTAGGGACGACGACGCACCGCTTCGGTGAGATAGCCGCCCTCCTCGTAACCCACATACCCCGGCGGCGCTCCGATCAGGCGCGCGACCGAGTGCTTCTCCATGAACTCCGACATGTCGATACGTACCATGGCCTCTTCGGTGTCGAACATGAACTCTGCCAACGCCTTGCAGAGCTCGGTCTTGCCGACGCCCGTGGGACCCAAGAACATGAACGAACCGGTGGGTCGATGCGGGTCGGACAGACCGGCGCGCGAGCGGCGAATGGCATCGGCCACCGCCTTGACCGCCTCCGTCTGGCCGACCACTCGCTTGTCGAGGACTTCCTCCATCCGCAGCAGCTTATCCCGCTCGCCCTCGAGCATGCGCGACACCGGAATGCCGGTCCACTTCGAGACGATTTCCGCGATCTCGACGTCGGTCACCGAATTGCGCATCAACTGATTCGGCTTGTGCTCGACCTCCAGCGCCTTCGCCAGACGCTGTTCAAGCGCGGGAATGCGGCCGTATTGCAGCTCCGACATGCGCGCCAGATCCTGCGCGCGCCGCGCCGTATCCAAGTCCTGGCGCGCCCGCTCCAATTCTTCCTTGATCTGCGCCGCGCCCTGCACGGAGGCTTTCTCGGCCTTCCAAATCTCCTCGAGATCGGAGTATTCCTTCTCCAACGCCCTCAACGCATCCTCGAGCGTGCTCAAGCGTTTGCGCGACGCCTCGTCGGCCTCCTTCTTGAGCGCCTCGCGCTCGATCTTGAGCTGGATGATGCGGCGGTCGAGCTTGTCGAGCGCCTCGGGCTTCGAGTCGATTTCCATTCGGATCAGCGACCCGGCCTCGTCGATGAGATCGATGGCCTTGTCGGGCAGCTGCCGGTCGCTGATATAGCGATGCGAGAGGGTCGCCGCCGCCACGATGGCGGGATCCGTGATCTCCACGCCGTGATGAACTTCGTAGCGTTCTTTCAAGCCCCGCAGGATGGCGATGGTGTCCTCCACCGACGGCTCATCCACCAGCACCTTCTGGAAGCGCCGCTCCAGCGCCGCGTCCTTTTCGATGTACTTTCGGTATTCATCGAGCGTGGTCGCTCCCACGCAGTGCAATTCGCCGCGCGCCAAGGCGGGCTTCAGCATATTGCCCGCGTCCATGGCGCCCTCGGCCTTACCGGCGCCCACCATGGTGTGCAGTTCATCGATGAAGAGAATGATCTGGCCTTCCTGCTTCGACAAATCGGTGAGCACCGCCTTCAGGCGCTCCTCGAATTCACCGCGGAACTTGGCTCCGGCGATGAGCGCGCCCATGTCGAGCGCGAGGATTCTTTTGTTGCGCAACCCCTCAGGCACTTCGCCGTTGATGATCCGCTGCGCCAGCCCCTCGACGATGGCGGTCTTGCCGACCCCGGGTTCGCCGATGAGCACCGGATTGTTCTTGGTGCGCCGCTGCAGCACTTGGATGGTGCGGCGGATTTCATCATCGCGGCCGATGACCGGGTCGAGCTTGCCCTGGCTCGCCCGCTCGGTCAGATCGATGCTGTATTTCTCGAGCGCTTGACGATTCTCCTCCGCGCCGGCGTCGTCCACCTTCGATCCGCCGCGCACTTCCTCGATGGCTTTCTCGAGCGCCTGGCGCTCCGCGCCGCAGGACTTGAGTATGCGGCCCAGGTCACCACGGTCCTCGCAGGCCGCGAGCACGAACAATTCGCTCGAGATGAATTGATCGCCGCGCTTCTGCGCCAGCTTGTCCGTGACGTTGAGGAGCTTGTTGAGATCGTTGTTTAAGCCCACGTCGCCGGCCGAGCCCTCGACCTTCGGCAGACGCTCCAAAGCGCCCGCCAACTCCGAGCGCAGCTTGGCGACATTGGCGCCCGCTTTCTCCAATAACGGGCGGGCGGTGCCCCCCTGCTGATCCAAGAGTGCCGACATCAAGTGCACGGGCTCGATGAATTGATTGTCGCGGCCAACCGCCAGAGACTGGGCATCGGCCAGCGCCGCCTGGAATTTGGTCGTCAGCTTGTCCATCCGCATAGTTCTACCCTTGGAAAGCCCGTTTCAAGATGTTCACTACGTGGGGATGGGCGACCGGCAATTCAACGGTGCGAAGGCGCCTCCAGCCAAATGAGCGTGGCCTGCCGCCCGGTCCTGCCGTCGCGCCGATACGAGTAGTACCTAGCATCGTCCGTGTAAGTGCACTCCCCTCCGCCGTAAATGCGTTCCACCCCGAGACGCTGCAGCCGACGACGGGCCAGTGCGTACAGGTCGGCCGTATAGCGCCCGCGGGCATTCGGCACGAAAGCCGCATCATCGAGCTCGGTGTCGCCGGCCCCAGCGCGGCGCAGAAACTCCTCGCGGACCTCGGCGCCGACCTCGAAGTGCTGCGGCCCGATGGCGGGGCCCAGCCATGCCGACAGCTCTCCCGGCGGCCCTCCCAAGGCACTCACCGTCGCCTCGATCACGCCCGCCGCCAGTCCCCGCCAGCCGGCGTGTGCCGCCCCCACCCGATCGCCGGCATCGTTGGCCAACAACACCGGCAGACAGTCGGCCGTGAGAATGGCGCAGACCCGTCCGGGCTGCCGAGTAACCGCCGCATCCGCGGGACCCGGGGCCGGGGAATCAAGATCCAGGACGCAAGTTCCGTGAACCTGCTCGAGCCATTCTGGCTCTGCCGGGAGCCCCGCCGCATCCCGCAGGGCGCGGCGATTCTCGGCCACGACCGTCGCATCGTCGCCCACATGGCCGCCCAGGTTGAGCGATGCATAGGGAGGACCGCTCACGCCGCCGGTGCGCAGCGTCGACAGGGCTCGCACCGTGGCGGGTGCCGGCCAGTCGGGGGTGAGCCATTGGGGTTGCAGACGATCCATCGTCCAGCGCCCCAGGCTCATCGGCCGCGCGTGGCGGCGCGTTCCGGCTCGCCGGCATCGTCACGCAGCGCCGCGAGCAATTCCGCGAAATCGGCGGGAACCGGGCTTTGCAGACTCAGGCGCTCTCCCGTCCGCGGGTGATCGAACGCCAAATTCGCGGCATGCAGCGCCTGGCGCTTGAAGGTTCGCAGCGTGGCGAGCAGCCGTGGCGTGGCGCCCTTGGGCTGGGCGAAGCGGCCGCCATAGACCTGATCGCCGGCGATGGGATAGCGCAGATGCGATAGGTGCAGCCGAATTTGATGTGTCCGGCCCGTCTCCAGCTTCACGCTGAGATAGGTGTGCGCGCGGAAGCGCTCCAGTATCCGATAATGGGTCACGGCCGGCCGGCCATCCTGGCGAATCGTCATGCGCAACCGGTCGGTGCGATGCCGGCCGATGGGTTCATCCACGGTGCCGCCGCCGGTCATGACGCCCACGCACACCGCGAAATAATCGCGAGCGACCGTGCGCGCCATGAGCTGCCGTGTCAGGGAGGTGTGCGCCTCCGGCGTGCGCGCCACCACCAACAGGCCGCTGGTGTCCTTGTCGAGGCGATGGATGATGCCGGCCCTCGGAATCGACTCGAGCGACGGGTCCATCCCGAGCAACGCGTTCTGCAGCGTGTGAGATCGATTTCCGGCTCCGGGATGCACCACCAGCCCCACGGGCTTGTCCACCACCCACACGTCGCCATCCTCGTACACCAAGGTGAGCGGAATGTTTTCGGGGAGAATTCCGGGTTTCGGCACTTCCACGGTCATGCGGACATTGACCTGCGATCCGGCTTCCACGACATCCTTTGGCTTGCAGGGCAGCCGACCCACCAGCACCTGCCCGGCATCGATCCAGCCTCGAATGCGCGTCCGTGAGTGGTCGGGCAGCAGCCGTGCCAGCGCGACGTCCAAGCGCTGGCCCGCGAGATCCTCGGGGATTTTGAGGTCGATTACATGGAACTCTGCATTCATCGGGGTACTCGAAGCTAGCTTCGGGACATCGGCTATACTGCGCCGCTCGTTTGGGACCCCATTGTAAGGAATCGCCTTTGAGACTGCGTGATCTTGTCAAACCCAGCCGCGTCCTGCTGCTGACCCTCGGAATCGCGATGCTTGCGACCGGCTGCCGCAGCCATCGGGGCGACGACGCCAAGTCCGGCCCGGAAGTGATCTATGCACGGGCCCAAAAAGCCATGAAGAACTCGAGCTATGGCGAAGCCATCAAACAGCTCGAAGCCTTGCAATCGCGCTTCCCGTTCAGCGAACCGGCGCGCCAGGCGCAGCTCGACCTCATCTATGTGTATTACAAGAGCCGCCAAACCGACCCGGCCGTCGATGCGGCCGATACCTTCATGCGCGAAAATCCGACCAATCCCCGGGTCGACTACGCCTATTACATGAAGGGCCTGGTGTATTTCGAGCGTCAGGCGAACTTCTTGGAGCGTTATTTCAACGTCGACCTGTCGCAGCGGCCGCCCGTCAACGCCCGCAAGTCCTTCGAATCGTTCGACGAGCTCATCAAGAAATATCCGCATAGCCCCTACGTGGGCGATGCGCGCCAGCGCATGATTTTCCTGCGCAACCGCCTGGCCGATTTCGAGCTGCACGTCGCGCTGTACTACATGCGCCGCGGCGCCTTCGTGGGCGCCATTAATCGCGCCAAGTTCTGCGTCGAGAATTACGACGGCGCACCCGCGGTGCGCGGCTCGCTGAAGGTGTTGGTGGACGCCTATCGGCAGCTCAAGATGATGGATCTGGCGGCCAACGCGGAGCGGGTGTATGCCGCCAACTACCCGGGCAGCACCAAGGATATCGAAACCAAAAAGGCGTGGTGGCGGCGGTACTTGTAGCCGGCGCGCCTAGTGCGATTTATAACCGCTGGTGATCGGATAGCGCCAGTCGCGGCCGAAGGCTCGGCCGCTCACACGCACGCCGGGCGGCGCCTGGCGCCGCTTGTATTCATTGCGCTTGACGAGATCGAGAATGCGGCCGACGGTCTTGCGGTCGAAGCCTCGCGCGGTAATCTGATCCACCGATAGATCCTCTTCGATGAAGGCCTCGAGAATGGGATCCAAGATCTCGTAGGGCGGCAGACTGTCGGTGTCTTTCTGGTCATGCCGCAGCTCCGCCGACGGTGCGCGTTCGATGACGCGCGGCGGGATGACCGGCGACCTTGAATTCCGCCAGGCGGCGAGCCGGTACACCAGCATTTTGCTGCAGTCCTTGATGGGCGCGAAGCCGCCGGCCATGTCGCCGTACAGGGTGGCGTACCCCACCGCCATTTCGCTCTTGTTGCCGGTGGTAAGCAGCATGCGCCCGGTCTTGTTCGAGATGCCCATCAGCAGCACGCCGCGGCAGCGCGATTGGATATTTTCCTCCGCCGTGTCCGGGGGCCGGCCGGCGAATTCTTCCTTGAGGGCCGCCAAAGTCGCCTCGAACATGCCTTCGATGGAGATTTCGCTGTGCTTGACCTTGAGCCAGGAAGCCTGCAGGGCCGCGTCGTCCCGACTCATCTGCGAGGTGTAGCGTGACGGCATCGCCACCGAATGCACGCGCTCTGCGCCCAAGGCGTCGACCGCGATGCACAGCGTCAGGGCAGAATCGATGCCGCCCGACAGACCGAGCACCACCCCCGGAAATCGGTGTTTGTCCACGTAGTCGCGCGTACCCTGGACCAGAGCGCCATAGACGCTCTCTTCCTGACCCTGCAAGGGCGCGACGTCGCCGGGCACGGGAGTCACGACGCCGGCGGCGTCGACCGCAAGGTCCACCACGTACATGCCCTCGGCGAACGCGGGAGCCCGCAACGTGACGTTCCCTCGAGCATCCATGACGAAGGAATTGCCGTCGAACACCAGTTCGTCCTGACCGCCGAGGAGGTTCACGAACACCATCGGAACGCCCGTCTCGGTCACCCGCGAACGCCCCACGTCCTGCTCGCGCTGAGTTTGCTTGTCGACCTCGTACGGCGAGGCGTTGATGACCAAGAGCACCTGCGCGCCGGCGGCGCGCGCCTGCGCTGCGGGCATCGGATCCCATACGTCTTCGCACACGAGTACCGCGGCCTTGACGCCCTTCAGGTCGAGGACCGTGGGCTCGGTGCCGGGCGTGAAGTACCGCTTCTCGTCGAACACCCGATAGTTGGGCAGGCAGGCCTTGCGATGGTTCGCGAGCACCTCGCCGTCCCGGATCACGATCGCCGAGTTGAAAATTCGCGCCCCGTCATATTCCGGATAACCCGCGATCAGGGTGATGCCGCGCACCTCTTTCTTGAGCCGCTCGAGGGACTTCGCAACCTGCGTGCGCATGCCCGAATGGAACAGCAGGTCTTCGGGCGGGTACCCCGACACCGCGAGCTCGGGCAGCAGGACCACTTCGGCCTGGTATTGATCGCGCGCTGCGACGGTCGCTGCCACGATGCGCGAGGTATTGCCGTCGACGTCGCCGACGACCAGATTGAGCTGCGCCATGACGCAACGCAGCTGCCGTGTAGCGGTCATACGGGCCCGCCCAAAGGCATGCCGTACCGGGCAAACAGCTGCTTGGACTGATACTCGTGCAGGTTCATGAATTATCCTGAGTGCCGATCTGTTCGCGTTGAGGCGCGCTATTCTGAATTAAGCTTACGGGCAGCGCAAAGCGGCCTTCGGACTGGAAAATCGCCTTAGGACAGAAAAACCATTGAATCCTCAGTTCGATCGCCATAACAGCTCCAAGCTCGCCCTCGATTGGCGGGTGCTCGGCATATTGAACCTATACCGCGTTCTGGTCCCACTGGTACTGGTCAGCCTGTATTCGCTGGGCGGCGGCCGCGGTCTGGCCGTCGATTCGCCGCGGCTTTTCTTCTCCGCAGCTGTGTTCTACCTGATCTTCGGACTTTTCAGCGTCATTTTGGTGCGCAATCGCTTAGGGTCCGCCTATTTGCAAACCATCCTGCAGGCGACGCTCGACATCATCGTTTTGATGCTGCTGCTGCATGCCTGCGGCGGTGTGGCCAGCGGCTTGGGATTGTTGCTGCTGGTCCCCGTGGGCAGTCTCGCCTTCCTGTTGCCGCCGCAAAGCGCCCTATTTCTCGCGGCGGTCACCATCATCTCCGTGCTCACGCACACCGTTTGGCTGCAACTCACCGGTCGCGTGGACATCAATGCCTACGCCACGGCGGGCCTACTCGGCGTAGTGCTGTTCACCATCGCGGCGGCAGCGAGCTTCGTTGCCACCAGCATGCAGCAGAGCGACGCCCTGGTGCGTCAAAAGGACCTCGATCTCGCCAACCTCGCGGAATTGTCGCAGTACATCGTGCAGCATCTGCGGGAAAGCCTGCTCGTGGTGGACGCGGCCGATAAGATTCGGCTCATCAATGAATCCGCGGCGGAGATTCTGGGTGACGAGCATGCCGTGCCGGGCGCTCTGGTCGGAGAGGTCTCGCCGCGCCTGCTCTATTCGTTGAGCACCTGGCGTCACAGCGAACGCGAACAGGCGCCGCCCTCGAGTTTCGTGGCGGCCGACGGCGCGCGCGTGATACAGCCCCATTTTGCTCCCCTGGGCGGTCTTGAGCCCGGTCCTACGCTGATTTTCCTCGAGGACACCAGCCTCATGGCCGAGCGCGTGCAGCAGAGCAAACTGGCGGCGCTCGGCCGCCTGTCCGCCAGCATCGCGCATGAAATCCGCAACCCCGTGGGCGCCATGAGCCATGCCGGTCAATTGCTCGCGGAAAGCCCGATCATGGGCGCCGACGAACGCCGCCTCACCGACATCATCCGCAACAACTCCGAGCGGGTCAGCACCATCATCAACAACGTGCTGCAGCTGTCGCGCCGTGAAGCCACCAAACCGACGCGGCTCATGCTGGGAGATTGGCTGGAGGATTTTTTGGACGAGTTCTGCGAGACCATGCAGGTTCCCATGGCGCGCATCGCCGTGCATGAAGAGGCGCGCGATCTCGAGGTCCGCATCGACCCCAGCCACCTGCACCAAGTGGTGTGGAACCTCTGCGACAACGCGATGAAGTATGGCGAAGCCCGCGACGGAATCAGCCTCGAGATCCGCTTGAGCCGGCTCAATCCCAGCAACCGGCCCTATCTCGAAATCGCGGACCGTGGGCCAGGCATCGAGGCGACGGCGGTCGATCGCATTTTCGAGCCGTTTTTCACCGGGCGTAAGGGCGGCACCGGACTTGGGCTCTTCATCGCCCGGGAATTGTGCCAGCTCAACCGGGCCGTGCTGCTCTACGAACCGCGCGCCGGCGACGGCAGCATCTTCAGGATCGTCTTCAGCGACCCGCAGCGCTGGGAAGAGTAGTCCTGTCGGCCGTATCAGCTCTTCGCCGCCATTTTCCGCAAATCCGCAGCCACCCGGGCGAACACGCCATTCCAATCCCCGCTCGCCGGTTGTCGATATAGTTTTGCCGTCGGGTACCACGGGCTATCGTCTCTGCCGAGCAGCCAGCGCCAGTCCGGATTGAAGGGTAACAATACCCATGTGGGTCTCCCCATGGCCCCATTCAGATGCGCGATGCTCGTACAGACGCTGATCACGAGATCCAGGCATTCGCACAACGCGGCTGTATCGCTGAAGTCATGCGACTCGTCTTCCACTCTCGATATCCACGGATTCGCGGCGAGGATTTCCTCATCCGCCGGACGAATTTCCCTTTGCAGGCAAAAATATTCGAATTCGCGCGGCAGATGGTCGATCCAGTCGGCGAGCCGTGTGCTGCGATTACGATCATTGCCTTGCTTCGGGTTGCCGCTCCAAGCGAGCCCGATGCGCGGACGGCTTCGATCCCCCAACCGCGTGTGCCACCAGGCAACCTTGGCGGGATCGCTGTGTAAATATGGCGTTGCGGCGGGAATCGTGTCAATTGTGGTCTTGAGCGCCAGCGGGAGACTCAGGAGCGGGCATCGATAATCAAAATCGGAGAGGGGACTCCCCTCGACGATGACCCGAGACACTCCCGCCACGCTCGCCAGCAGACTCGCCAGTGGCGCTTGAACCTCGAGAATCACGGTCGCGCCCATATCCGCGACGGCCGTTGCGAAGCGGCAAAACTGCAGCGCATCGCCCAGCCCCTGTTCGCTGTACAGCAACAGCCTTTTCCCCGCCACGGATTCCTTGCCCAGCCAAAGGGGCTGACTGGAGAAACGCTCTTCGCCCAGCGACAGCCTATCGGCATTTTTCCAGCGCCACTCGTGATTCAACCAGCCGTTTTCATAGTCCCCGCTCAACAACAAAGCGAGCGACCGGTTGTATTGCGCCTCCGCGAAGTCGGGTCGGATTGAGATGGCCTGGTTGTAACTGGAGAGCGCCGCGTCCAGTCGTCCGACTTCCATGAGTACGCCGGCACGTTCGCAATGGGCCGCCGCATAGCCGGGTCTCAGCGCGATTGCCTGATCGTAGCTCGCCAGTGCGGCGTCCCACTGCTTCAGCGCCTTGAACAGGGTGCCGCGATTGAAATATGCCTCCGGATAATCGGGCCGGATCGAGATGGCCCGGTCGTAACTGGCTAGCGCCGCTTCCCGGCGCCCTAGGTCGTGCAGTACGACGCCGCGATTCGCGTATGCCTCCGCGTAATCGCCCTTCGCCGAAATGGCACTGTCGTACCCGGCCAGTGCCGCTTCCCGCTCTTTAAGCCCCTTGAGCACGCCGGCGCGGTTGTAGTGCGCCTCGTGAAACCCGGGATAAATCGCAATCGCCTGGTCATAGCTCGCCAGCGCGGCACGGGGCTGCTGGGTCCGCTCCAGCAGGACTCCGCGATTATAGTGAGCCTCGGCGTAGTCGGGTTTTTGCTGGACGGCCTCCTGGTAACTGGCCAATGCCGCTTCAAGTTGCTGCAGTTCCCTGAGCACGTTGCCGCGGTGGAACCAGGTCTGGAACAAGTGCGGATTGAGTGCGAGCGCCCGATCGTAGCTGGCGAGCGCCGAATCCCAGCGAGAGATCCCCTGCAGCAGAGACCCGCGGTTGGCGTGAACGAGGGCATCGGCGGGGTCGAGCGCGATCGCCCGGTCATAGCTGGCCAGCGCCGCCTCGTGTAGCCCGAGACTGTTCTGGACGACACCGCGATTGCACCAAGCGTAAGCAAAATCGGGCTTGCGTCCGATGGCTCCATCGTAGCTGGCCAGCGCGGCCGCGAGCTGCCCGAGATCCTTCAACGCGTTGCCGCGCTTGTAGTACGCCTCGGCATGATCGGGATTCAGGGCGATGACGCGCTCATATAGCGCAACGGCGCGGCTGAAATCCTTCGACTGATACGCGCCGGTCGCCTCGGCATACAACTCATCCACCTGCGGCAACTCATCCGCCTGCGGCAACTCATCCGCCTGCGGCAACGCCGCCGGCACGGGCATTTTTGCCTGGAAGAAATTGCGGAATATCGCGCGCACCACTAAGGATATTCTCGGGGTACCGGAATACCTCTAAAATTCCACGTAGATATGCTCCGGCGGCAAGTTCGCCTGACATCGTTCATGAATCCTTGCATAGGCGGCCTCCAAGTGTCTGGTGAATGCCCTCACGTCGAACAAGGGTGTTTTGAGCCGGTTCGACGCCAGTCTTTGTCTAATCTGCGCCAGGCGCTGCGGATTGGCGGCCAGTTGAACGGCCAACTCCTCGTACTGCTCGGCGGTCGATGTGATGAGCTCCGGCAAGTCGATGGACTTGAGCAGGCTGGCCGCCACCCGCGCGGCAAACCCCTCGCCGACGCAGGTCAGAACCGGCAAACCTGCCCATAGGGCATCAATCGCCGTCGCATGCGCATTGTACGGCCGCGTATCGAGAAATAAGTCCGCCGCGCGATGCCGGGCCAGGTGGTCCGGCAGCGATGACATGCGGTCGGCGAAGATCAGCCGCTCCGCATCGACTCCGCGTCGCGCAGCCTCTTGCCGCAAATTGCTCGCCGCCGTCGGATTGTTCTGCGACAGCCACAGCACGCTGTTCTCGACCCGACTCAGTATCCGCATCCAGCCATCTAAGGTGCTCGGCGTGATCTTGTAGCTGTTGTTGAAGCAGCAGAATACGAAACCCGTGCGCGGCAACCCGAGCTCCTCGCGCGTGAATACCGTCTGCGAGATCGTGCGGCTCGAGTCATGAGGCAGATAGCTGTTGGGCAAATAGACAATCTTCTCGGTGTAGTGACGCTGCTGCGCCTCCGGTACGACCGTCCGGTCGCCGATCAGATAGTCCACGTATTCGGCACCCATCGTACCGGGGTAGCCCAGATAGTTGACCTGTATCGGCGCGGCCCGCAGAGCAAAGATCCGCGTGCGGCCATGCTCGGTAAAGCCGCCAAGATCCACGGCGATATCGACCCCGATTTTGCGGGCGAGCGTTGCCACTTCCATATCGGATTGACCGCGCACGTCGATGAAGCGATCGAAGGTTCGCTCCAAGCGCATGCGCATCGGGTCGCCCGATTCGGGGCCAAAGGCAAACGCTGTGATTTCAAATCTCGATCGATCGTGAGCTTCGAATAATTCTGCGGTCAATGCCGAAACTGGGTGGGTGCGAAAATCGGCGGAGAAATACCCGATCCGAATCTTGTCGCTGCGAAGACGCACAGGGATCGGGCCAAGGGCAGCGTTGGACGGGCACTGTTCGCGCACCCAGATCTCCGCGGCCAGACGCTGCAGCGTCGCCGAATCAACGAGCGCCAGCACCGGAAAGGGCGAGCACACTGCATCGTAGGTCGTCAGTCCTTGGGTAAGCCGCTCCAAATCCGGCGCTAAATCATCCCAGTCGCAAAGCTGCATTTTCGCATATCGCCGCATGCCGAGAATGAACTTGTAGTCCGGCTTGAGGGCGATGGCCCGGTCATAGCTCGCAACTGCGGCTTCGAAGCGTCTGAGATTGAACAGTGAGGAGCCACAGGCCTGAAATGCCTCGGCAAAGAGGGGTTTGAGTTGGATGGCCCTATCGTAGCTCGCGACCGCCTCCTCGTGCCGCTGCAGTTCCTGTAGCACATGTCCACGGTTGACGTAGGCTTCGACATAGTCACCCTTGAGAGCAATGGCTCGCTCATAACTGGCGAGCGCCTCATCGAACCGCTCAAGTCGCTGGAGCACAGACCCACGGTTGTAGTAGGCCAGGAAGTCGCCGGGGTTGAGCTCGACCGTTCGATCGTAGCTGGCCAACGCCTCCTCACATCGATTCAGACGTTCGAGCACGGTGCCGCGATTGCAGTATGCGTTGGCGTACTTCGGGTCGATCGCAATGGCTTGATCGTAGTCGGCGAGCGAGGCCTCCCATCGTCCAAGTCCATTGAGCGCATTGGCGCGCTTGTAATAAGCCTCTGCATGATCGAACTCCCGCGCGATCGTTGGTGTAGATCCCGGATTTTCGTTTGCTTTTGGCTTGAAGAGATCGCGGAATTTTAGCGCCATCGAATTGTCAGGCCCGTGCTTTGATGACCGCGTCCGCCAGGTGACGCTCCAGCGCTCGTACCGGTTCCATATCGCGAAACAGGATGTTACGCCGTTCGATTATCTTGGCTCGCAGGCTGCGTCGCCTTCGCGCATCTCCCGCCAGTTCTATGGCCTTTTGCACGAATTCCTCTTTCGTCGTCGCGACGAGCTCCGGCAGGTCGAGCCGGCGCATGATCGCGCTCGCAAGTCTGCCGCGCATGAATTCGCCTTCGTATGCCAATACCGGCAAATCACATTCAATACCTTGGATTGCGGTGTTGAATCCTGAAAAACCCAGAGTATCCAGCATGAGAGCGGACTCCCGCATCAGCCCGAAGAATCGCGACCGATCGAGAGTCGGAATAATGCTCACGTGCGCATCGAACTCAACACCACCTTTGTCGAATGCCGCGCGCAGACGGATCTCCAGGATCCGATCCATCGCCTCGCTGCGGCTTCGAAAAAAAACCAATCGCCCGCCGCTATTTCGTTTGAAAATTCTCTTTTTAAGGTGCCTGGCAATCTGCACCCAGATATCATCGTCAATCGGCGAATATTTGAATGGGGCCCCGGCGCACAGCAGCAGAGGCTCGTTGCCGGGAAGATTCAGTGACACCAGGCCAGGCTTTGAGATTGCGGGCGTCAGAGGTTCCACATGAACGCCCAGGTTGGGCAGACGCACGACCTTTTCGCTGTAGTTGTCCGACGCATTGACGGGTTCCAACGCCTCAGCAGAGATATATAGATCCATCGTGGGCAGGCCGGTGCACTCCGGATGCCCCCAACTCGCAGCCTGCACCGGGGCCAAGCGCAAAGACGCGAGTTGCACCGTCAGAGGATCCATCCCAATTTCGGGATAGATCAGGACATCCAAATTCCTTCCCCGGATCGCTTCGACCCATGCGGACAAACTGGTGGGCTTATCCTCGAAATAGGGAACCGCGCGTCTTGCTCTTTCGGTTTCCTGATCCGACGTGGCCTTTAGCTGGAACAGATACAACTCGAATCGCGTCTGGTCAATATTGTAGACCCAGCCTTTGGTGATCGCGTTCCACACCGAATGCTCTTGTATGTGAGCCGCGGCAATTCCAATGCGCAGCTTGCGGGGTTCCGCCGGTGAGGTGCCCCTGGTGTCGATGGGCTCGGCAACATCGGGCGTGCCGCTCGGTAGGGTCGCCATCCAAGTAGCGCACAATGCACCATATCGGCTCAATAATTCCCGATTATTGTAGGGTTGATATGCGAGATAGAAGGGCTGACTGACCCCGACGGCGCTGAACGGTTCATGGATTCCGTCGGTTGTCCGATACCACGCCGCCACCTCATCGAGGGCCTTGGCGAACCGGTTTCGCGATGCCGTCATCTCAGCCTCGCTCTTGCAAATTGGTCTTAAATGGGCGAGCGCAATGGCCCAACGGAGAGTTAAATTCTTCTCGTCGAGATGTACAGCTCGCTGTAGTTGCTCGATTGCCTCTTCATTGAGTCCGCTTGCCAATAGCGTATTTGCAAATTCAAGGAGCATTTGGGCAGTCGGGCCGGGAAGTGCAACTCCCTGCCGGTAGCTTTCAATGGCTTCAGCCAGCCTGCCCTGGTCGAATTGAGCCGCGCCGAGCGCGCCGAGAGCGGTCGACGATTGCGGTTTCAGGGTTACAGCCTTGTCCGCGCACTCCCGAGCCTCTGATTGTTTGCCAATGGCATTTAGGGCGATCGAAAGGTTCGCCCAACCTTCTGCGTTGCCGGGATCCGCGCGAGTCGCGGCTTCGAACAGTTCGACCGCTTCGCGTGCCTCTCCACACTTGATGAGACAGGCGCCAAGCAGGTTGCAGACTGCGAACGACTTCGAATCGGACTCGTAAGCCTTTCGCAGAATCGGAATGGCCTCCTGATTTCGACCCATGTTGTGCAATGCCGTTCCGGCATTGGTAAGCGCAATCAAGGAATCGGGCTGCAACTTGAGGGCGATGTCAAACCACTGGGACGCCGATTCCAGCTGCCCGTCGCGCATGTAACTGGTGCCCAAGTTCCCCATTGCTGCGACATCTTGCGGATTCGCATCAAGTGCGGCTTTGATTAGACGCTGCGCCGCGTCGAATCGTCCTTGTTGAAGTGCGACGACGCCTAACAAATGAGTGGCATCGAAATCCTTTGGCGCCTCGGACAATATTTCTAGGTAGACTTTGGCAGCTTCGTCGAGGCGCCCCTCCCTATGCAACGAGACGCCTCGCGCCAGCAGCGGGTGATTGGCGTCAACCGGGGTAGCTGATTGCTGCGCCTCGTCGCTCATCAAGTATCGTCCGATGGAACCCCGGACGATTCTTCTCCCGCAGTACTATTTTCATCTGGAATCTTATGTTGTTCAGTCAGCCAAGCCCCAAGATCGATGAGGCGACAACGGTCGCTACAGAACGGCCTGTAGGCGGAGTTCTCTGACCAATCGACCGGACGTCGGCAAGTGGGGCATTTGACTGTCGTTGCCATTGATGGTGGAGGCAAACTACGGGCAGCAAGTAAGAAGAAACGGCACGTCGGTGTCTACATGAACGGGCCGGGCAGTGGAGCTTGGCCATTGCTGAAAGCGAATGGTGCAGCGGTGCCCGCTGCCGCTGATCTCGGGAAACAAGTCTTGGTTTGGGGGCATGGTCACTCGCACCAATTGGCACGGATTCTCACGATCGAACTGCAGCTGGAAAATACCGCCGATTGCCGTCTCTGCCTTGCATTTCGCGTTCTGCCGGGTCAGCCAGAGTAGTTCGGCGATGCTGTCGCACAGCGGCCTGATGAGTGCCAGCCAGGTATTGAATTCGGCGCTGCGCACCTCCGCGGGCCGCGTGAGCCAAAAGCAGTAGTCCGGCAAATCGAAATCGCACGTGCCGCCT
>Ga0179592_10000109_pt1 | contig 33920 bp, 30 predicted proteins | sample CZODoug2_1_08_16_FD_148623 | JGI IMG/M metagenome (GOLD analysis project Ga0179592, IMG submission 148623) | Vadose zone soil fungal communities from Angelo Coast Range Reserve, California, USA - CZODoug2_1_08_16fungal (Illumina Assembly) | ecosystem: Environmental > Terrestrial > Soil > Vadose...
GACCGTCGGAGTCAACAACACCGAGACCGCGCCGACCCCCGGCATCATTTGGGCGGGAAACAGCAGCGGCTCATCGACGCCGGAAGCCAACGTGGTGCCATAACTTGCAGCGACATCGAGTGACACCCGCTGATGAATCATCAATGTATGTGCGAGTGCATCTTTGTCGAGGCGGTCGGACGCGACGGCGGTAACCCGGAGGCTGCCGTCGGCCATGGTCGTGAGCGGCAGCCACACCGTGTCGCGCTTGAAGGGCGCCAGCGTGACCGTCTGGTGCGACTTCACCAGGCGCGAGTCGGCCGCGGCGATCGGCCCGCGCGCTTCGAGATCAACCTCGATCGTGCGAGTCTTGTCCGAGCGATTGAGCACGCTGAAGCCGGCGGTGAAGCGATCGCCCACGGTAAGTTGATTGGGCATTACCGGGCGAAGCTCGGTCAACTTGCTGCTTTTGAACTTATAGTCGCCCAGGCCGACTCGATCGCCGGGAGTTACCGCGATGGCGAATACGCGCCATCCGGTCAGGTTGTCCGGCAGTACGAATGAAACCGTTGCTTGCCCATGTTTGTCGGCGGCGACGGCAGGATTCCAGTACGCCACATACTGGCTGATGCTGCGCATATCGAATCCCGCACCGCCGTCGCCCCCGGCGTTGGCGCCTTTCTTTTCGAATTTCTGCAGTCCCACGAGCCGCGACAACAGTGTGTAGTTCGCAAGATCCAGATTCTCGAGCTGGTAGAAGCCGCGATAGGGATCGAAGTAGCTCTTGCCGTCTTGAATGAGATCGAATACCGCCTCGTCGAGAACCACTACTGCAAACTCGACGGGTTCACGCTGCGCAGTCTTATGTGGACTCGCGGCCAGCCGGATGCTGACAACATCGCGTGGCTTATAAGTCTCCTTGTTGCTCTTGATGCGCACGTCGAGAGTCTTGTAAGGATCCACGACCGGGACTTTGAGATAGCCGATGCGGTACGTGGGTCTGCCAAGGTCGACGCCGTCCTGGTCGAGCGCCGCGGCGCCCGGGACCGGTGCCACTCGTGGCGACATCACCACGACTGACAAGTAGAAGCCCGGCATGAAATCGGGTTCAACGTTGAATTCGATCACCGGCGTGTTGCCGGCGAGGGTTTGAACCCAGTGCTTGATGACGCCGAAGCGCTCAACGGTGATCAACGCGCGTGCGCCGGGAAATGGATTTTTGATCAGGTAGCGGGCGCGGTCGCCGACTTTGTATGTCTCCTTTTCGGGCACCACGCTCAAGCTCATGTCAGCGGGCTCCTGCCACAGTACTCGCCCCTTGCCGGTTACCCACATGCACATTTGGGTGGTATGCGAGCGTCCGTGGGTATCCTCGACGCGCGCGGAAAGGCTGTATAAGCCGGGGCGGCTGGGCGTGAAGGTGCAGTTTTGAACGGCAGTGCCCGACTGTCCCTGGCAGGAGGAGTCCCGTTCCCAGCGCTGCTCGTAACTGGTCAGATACGCATCTCCGGCACCTTTGACGCGGGCTGCAGCCACGATCTGCGCGGCGGCCGTCACGGTCACGGGCACCCCGGAGACGGCTTTTCCCGTTTGATCGACGACGAGATATTGGATCGTGGAAGGCTTGCCTTCCTCGAACGTCCAGTGATCCGAGCGCAGGCCGACGAAGCGATCGCGGCCCCGGTATTGAGCAACGCTTCGGTTCGCAACATACTTGCCGCGCTCATCACGCACCGCGCTCTCGACTTCGAGCCGCGCACTCAGCATATCCGCGTCGGGCAATTGAAACTGCGTCGCCAAGTGGCCCTTGTCATCGACTTGGGTTTCCGATTGATGCACGGTCTCGACGTCGGGCCAGGGCCGCGCCCGACACTCGCCCGCCGGGTCAAGACTTGCGAAACTGAATCCGGCTGCGATGGGATTCGAGATTTCCAGCTGCTGCGGAAACAATCGAGCGGTCACCCGCGAACCGGCATTGGCGTAAGGACCACCCGCATGCAGGGAAGCTTGAGTGGTCACGTCAACCGAATCGCCGGGTTGGAATAGCCGGCCGTTCAGGGTGTTCTGCACTTGAAAGGGCGCGGGCGTGAAATCGGCGATCAGCACGCGCATGGGCGTCCAATCCGCGGAGGGACTTGCTGTAGGGGCGCGCAGCCGGAAGTCGTACCAACCGACCGTCCCGCTCAACGGCACGCGAAAAGAACCCGCGTAGGCGCCGAAGGGTGAAAGGGTGACGGCTTCCGTCTTGATGGATTTGCCGGTGGGATCAACGATGTCAAGTTGGTAGCCGGTGCGCTGTGCCACCGGCTCGAGCGTCGAATTGTTCTGACCTCTCAAATACAGTTTGTACTGGACGACGTCGCCGAGTTTGTACACGCCCTGAGCAGTCGTGCCCCAAGCGCGAGTGTGATTGGGCGGGGTGTATCCCGACCAAAATTGACCGCGCGAAGCACGATAGGTATCGAGCGTGAAGGCATCGTCGAGCGGCAACAGTGCAAGGTCGCCGCCGGCATCCACGCGGACCATGAGGGTCTCATTCGGAAGCCCTTTGCCGCCGAGGCGTGTGAGCTCATCTCTGCCGGCCAGCAGCGCGATCCCATCCTTATCGGTGACACCTTGTGCAAGCGCGGCCGCCGCCGCCGTCAGGCCTTGATAGCTGTCCCGAAAGATGCGTATTCGCGCCTTGGGGATTGGCGCGCCGGTTGCGAGCGAAGTCACCCACACCAAGGTGTTGTAGGCGCCCAACTTGGCGTGCACTTCGAATGGCGTCACTTCCGCAAAGAAATCGCGATGGCGCACATTCTGCGTCCAGGGAATGTCATCCGAATCGGAATCGGAATACAGAGCGTCACCCGCGGAAGAAGGGGTGGGGTGCGCGTGAAGGGTGCCGCTGAGCGCTCCGGAATGTCCGTCGAGAAGCTCGCGTATCTTGAGGGGCGTCGCATAGGAGATGTCCCAGGAGCGATCGATCGGTTGATTGCTTTTGAGGCCGCTCTCGGCGCCGCTGGGAGTGAGCCTGTGGTAGTGGATGTCGACGTCGGTCAGGTTGGTGACGTACAGAGGCATTGCCGTGGGTGCGTCCTTTTCCAACACGGCGATGGGATGCGTAATTTTGAGTCGCGGCGGACGGTGATCGGTGCGAAATTTCATCGCGTCCTGACCGGTCAGCAGGCGACCGAACTCATCGCGCGCCCCCTTGAGATCGGCGATGGAGTAGTTCTGAAAAGCGCGCAGGTGTTCGGGCAGTTCGACCGTGTATTCAGCGCCGCGTGTGTGCGGTGACCACAGCCGGCTGTAGGCGCGGACGTTCGCCCACGGATCGAAGTCCGTGCGTCCGGCAATCAAATCGGGCGTCAGATTCAGATGGGCTTTGATTTCGGGCGCAATCACCGGCGCCGAGAACACCAGCGATACGGTGCCGAAGGGATTGCAGGCGGGTTGTTTTCCGGCAGGGAGGGCAGTGTCGATGAGCACCGATTTGGCGTCGATGAGGCAACGCACACCGAGAAAACGGAACATGGGAAAAGTGTCGAATTCTACGACCGTACGCTGCTCCGTTCCGCGCAGAGGTCCGGCGTAGCCGCGCAAGCCCGGAGAGACGCTGAGCCGGGTCGTCGTATCGAGCGGCAATTCTTGAGCGGGCTCCACCAGCCAAACGCGGCGCGCCGCGCTTTTCAAGGGGGGCGTTCCGCCGGGAAAGACCAGTGCGCCGGGTTCGCCGGGCAACGGCAGCACGTAAAACACTTCACTGGGATAGGTATCCGGTGAAGCGATGGCCAAGGTTTGGTTTGAAAAATGCAGCGCCGTTTGCACGGTCTCTTGTGTTACCGGCTGATTGAAAACCAGTCGGACCACCGGGGTGCCGGGGGATCGCCAAGTCCGGAAGGAGTATCCCGTGATCGCGGGCCGTTCGGTGGCGAACGCCCATTGATAGGGATGTTTCAATGCCGCCCCATCTTGCGCCCGAACGCCCGCCTGGACAGTGACCGTGTATTGCGTCGCCGCCGCGAGTGCTTGATTTTCGTTGAGCTCACAGGCCAGCGAACGAGGATCGAGCCAGTGCCATTGACAATTCACCCTGGGAGAGACGGCGACCGGCGCGGCATCGACCGACATCACGCCGAGCGGCATCACGGGCCGGTCAAAAGTGACGACGATTTGCCGCCCCGGAGGCGGCACCTGTTGGCCCTCGGGAACAACCCGCAGGACTTGCAAATCGCTGTCCATCGGCGGGGCGGCACTGTCGAACTGCGCCCGCGCTCCCGGTTCCAGGAACGCCCCCAGTGCCAGCAGCGCCCCCAGCGTTTGCAGCGCTCCTGGTGCCCCAACCACCGACCCCCATCGCCTCCGGATTCCGCAGCTCACGTCGTCTCCTCAAGATCCCGCTCCCACTGGTACTGTGATGCGCGAATCAGGCCGTTCAGTGATGCAACTGTGGCAAAGCCGTGGCAACCCTGAAAAATGCGCGCCAAGACCGGCGCCGGTGGGGCACACTTGAATTGCGCAATTACCGCACTATAAAGATGGGGTACCTTCCCGAACTCTGGGTGCCCGAAATGGCCGTGAAAATGAAAATCGATTTTGTCTCCGACGTGTCCTGCCCCTGGTGTGTCATCGGATTGAAATCGCTCGAATCGGCGCTCGCGAACCTGACGGGCGAGGTACAGGCCGACATTCACTTTCAGCCGTTTGAGCTCAATCCGACCATGGGCCCGTCCGGCCAGGATATCGCGGAGCATATTGCGCAAAAGTACGGGTCAGGACCTTCGGACATCGAGCGTAGCCGCAACGCGATACGGGCCAGGGGAGCGGAGCTGGGCTTTGCTTTCGACATGGATAAGCGCGGACGGATTTACAACACCTTCGATGCGCACCGCCTGCTGCATTGGGCGGAAGGCGAGGGCAAGCAAAAGTTGCTGAAGAACGCGCTGTTCACGGCCTACTTCACCGAGGGCCGCAATCCGAGCGACCATGCGGTTCTGGTGGATGTCGCCGGGTCGGTCGGTCTGGACGCTGCGCGCGCCGCGCAAATTCTTGCCTCCGATGAGTACGCGGCCGAGGTGCGGACGCGCGAGCAGTTCTATACGGGTCGCGGCATCAATGCGGTCCCGTCAGTGATCATCAACGATCGGCATTTGATTCGCGGCGGCCAGCCGGTCGAAATCTTTGAGCAAACGCTCAAAGAACTGGCGGGCGAGGCACGGGAGTCGGCTTAAGCCCGTGCGCGCCGGCGCCCGCGGATCAATCTGACGGCGGCGAATTGATATCCCGCGACATGCGGACTAGCATCTCAGGCCATGCTCGATCTGTCTCTCGCCATAGCGCATCACCTTCCAATCTTCGGTATTTTCGGGATTATCTGTGCCGGATTTTGGGCCGTGCGTCCCGGTGTGACCAGCGCAACGATCGCACGCATTGCCTCTATCGATCTGTGGTACGGCATCCTGGCGGCGGCGGTCATCGTGGCCGGCTTTTCTCGGGCAATATTTGCCGCCAAGGGATGGACGATGGCGCGAGGTCACGGAGAATTCTAGTTTTGCTTCAGGCGCTGCCGGTATCGGGGAACCCGCAAGCCTTCCCCAAGTTCAAAGCCTCAGCCGCGAGTCCGGAGTCGTTGGGCGATTTCGCGGTTTGGTTTGCCCGTCGTTTCGGAATTTCGTCAAAAAGGATCCACGCATGAATCAGAAAGCTGCCCCGCCGCTCAACGAGCAGATTGCGAGGTATCAGCTGCCGGTGGCGGCGGACCTGCAGATGCGAGCTGCGCGCGAGACGGTCGTGGCGAGTTCAGCCTGGATTCGTCCGCTGCAGGCGGAATTCGCGCGCGTGATCGTGGGGCAAAAAAACCTGCTCGATCGGCTGTTGGTTGCCCTGCTGACCAACGGGCACGTTTTGCTGGAAGGCGTGCCTGGCTTGGCGAAGACGCTCGCGCTGAAGACCTTGGCCAGTTGCATCGACCTGGATTTCAAGCGGCTGCAATTCACGCCCGACATGCTTCCGGCCGACATCGTGGGAACGATGATTTACAACCCGCAGGATGGAGCGTTCAGGACCAAGCACGGGCCGATTTTCAGCAATCTCATCCTCGCCGACGAGATCAATCGAGCGCCGGCGAAAGTGCAAAGTGCGCTGCTGGAAGCAATGCAGGAGCGCCAGGTAACGATTGGCGATGAAACTTATAAGCTGCCCACGCCATTCCTGGTGCTTGCCACCCAGAATCCCTTGGAACAGGAGGGAACTTACCCGCTGCCCGAGGCGCAAATCGATCGATTCATGATGAAGGTGATCGTCACCTACCCAAACCGCACCGACGAACGTGCCATTCTGGATTCCATGGCCACCACTGAAGCCATGCTCGATCCCCGAGCGGTGGTGAGCGCCGCGCAAATCCTCGAGGCGCGCCACGTCGTCAACACCCTGTACGTCGATGACAAGATACGCGACTACATCGTTGATCTGGTGCTCGCAACGCGTCCCCCGCTCGCGCCTTCTTTGAATCTGAACGGCTACATTCAGAATGGCGCCTCGCCGCGCGCGACCATCGCCCTGACCCTGGGCGCCCGCGCCATGGCATTCTTGAGCGGCCGTCACTTCGTGATCCCGCAGGACGTCAAATCGATTGCGCTCGACGTGCTGCGCCATCGCGTTTCAGTTACCTACGAGGCGGAAGCGGAAAATATCTCCTCCGAAAATGTCGTCGAGAAAATTCTCGATGCCTTGCCGGTGCCCTGATGACGCGAGCGGCCGGCGTTTCGAACAAGGCCATCATGAGCAGCATGCGGCAGCTGGAGATCCGCACGCGCCGGATGGTCACCGACAGTCTCGCCGGCGCCTATCATTCGGTTTTCAAAGGGCGCGGAATGGACTTCGACGAGGTGCGCGAGTACACCCCGGGCGATGAGGTGCGCACCATCGATTGGAATGTCACCGCCCGGGCGGGCAGGCCCTTTGTAAAGAAGTTTACCGAGGAGCGTGAGCTCACGATCTTCCTGCTCGTGGACATCAGCGCTTCCGGGAATTTCGGATCCGGCGTGGCCAGTAAACGCGATCTTGCCGCGGAACTCGCCAGTGTTTTGGCATTCTCCGCGATTCGCAACAGCGACAAAGTCGGTTTGCTGCTCTACACCGACCGGGTCGAGCGCTACCTGCCGCCGAAGAAGGGCCGGCGTCATGTACTGCGAGTGGTCAGGGACATCCTCTATCACATTCCGGAGGCCACCGGCACCGACACGGTCAAGGCGCTCGATGTCGCTAACCGGCTGCTACACCGGCGGGCGATCGTGTTCCTGATTTCAGACTTCGAAACGACCGCTAACCCCACCGTTGCGCGCGCCGACTTGCGCCGCGCCATGCGCCGCACCAATCGCCGCCACGATCTGGTCGCCGTGCACGTGGAGGATCCCCGCGAGAAGGAACTTCCGGATGTTGGCATCGTTGCACTGGAAGATGCCGAAAGCGGCGAGGTGATCGAACTCGATACCGCAAGTCGCGCCGTTCGCAGACGATTCAAGGAAATGTCCTTGGAGCGGGGCCGTCGACTGGTGAGCGATTTTCGCTCGGAGGGCATCGACACCTTGCAGTTACAGACCGACGCCGCCTATATGCCGGCCTTGCAACGGTTCTTCAAAACTCGAGAGCGCAGACGCCGATGAGCCGGCATCTCTCAGCCATCCGCGCCGCCGCGCTGGCCGGTGTCATTGGCGCAATCCTGGGCGCCGGCCTGTGGGCCGCGCCCGCGCCCGCGCTCGCTGCGGAGCCGAACGTATCCGCGGCGTCGGCTGCCGGCGCTGTGACGACGAATTCGGCGGAAGATATCCGCGACATCCGTGGGCCCAAGGTGTTGTTGGCGGACTGGGTGCTGCCGGCCCTCATCGCGGGCGTGGCGATCATCGCGCTGGCGATCTACGGCGTTTGGCGCCGGCGGCGCAACCGGCGTGCGCGCGTCCTGTTGCCCCACGAGATCGCCTTGCAGCGGCTGGAGGAGATCCGCACTCTCATGCAGCCCGCGCAGGCACGCGAATTCTCGACGGCAGCGTCCGACATCGTGCGCGTCTACATCGGGCAGCGATTCGAGGTCACCGCCACGCGCCGCACCACCGAGGAATTCCTGCGGGATTTGCTTGAATCGCCGCATGCATCACTTGCCAGGCACCAGTCGCTGCTGGGGGATTTTCTGCATCACTGTGATTTCGTTAAATTCGCGGCGATGTCCCTCGGCGTGACGGACATGGAATCACTGCGTCAAAGCGCCAGGGTTTTCGTATTGGCGACCAAGGAGGCTCATGACGCGCTTCCTACAGCCTGAATGGTTTTGGCTGCTGGCGTTGTTGCCGATTGTCATGCTGTGGCGCGGGCGTCGCGGTCCGATCGCCGCCATAGAATATTCCGATGTCAGTCTCGCACGCGAAGTGGCTCGAGGCAGCCGCAGTAGAATAGGGTGGTTGGTGTGGCTGTTGCCGATTCTGGCGGGCGCTTTGATGATTGTCGGACTTGCTCGTCCGCAGCGCGCTCACAGCCGGACCGAGGTCAGCGCCAACGGCATCGATATCGTGCTGGGGCTGGACGTCTCCGGCTCGATGCAGGCGCTGGATTTTCAGATCAACCGGCAACGGGTCAATCGTATCGAAGTCGTCAAGTCCGTGGTTTCGAAATTCATCGACGAGCGCTCAGACGATCGCATCGGCCTCATTGCCTTCGCCGGCGCCCCCTACTTGGTCAGCCCGATCACGCTCGATCACGATTGGCTGCAACAAAACCTGGAGCGCGTCACCGTCGGAGCCGCGGACGATGGCACGGCGATTGGTTCGGCGATCGCCGCCGGCGTCAATCGCTTGCGTCTGACACCGGCGAAATCCAAGGTATTCATCCTGCTCACCGACGGCGTCAACAACACCGGAAAGATCTCGCCGCTCGCCGCCGCCGAAGCGGCCAAGGCCATGGGCGTAAAAATATATACCATTGGAGTGGGCGTGCGCGGCGATGCGCCGATCCCCGTGCGGGACGCGGCGGGAAACACCCGGCTGATCATGGCCAAGGTGGATGTGGATGAAAGAACACTGCAGGCCGTGGCTCAAGAGACCGGCGGAAAATTCTACCGCGCGACGGACACCGATTCGTTGCAGAAGATCTACGAGGAAATCAATCGCTTCGAGAAAACCGCGCAAACGGTGCAGAAATTCGAGCGTACCGAAGAGTTGTATCCTTGGGCGCTCGTTCCCTCGCTGGCCATTCTCGGACTGAGCCTGACGCTGCAGCAAACTCGACTGCGGAGATTGCCATGAGGTTCGGCAGTCCCTGGTGGTTGGCGGCGGGACTTCTCGCCGTGATGGCACTCGTTTGGCTGTGGAGACTGTATGACGCCCGCCAACACCGGGCGCTAGCGAGGTTCGTGTCGGCCCACCTGCGGCGGCAATTGACGCGCTCGATATCGCCCGGCAAGCGCCGCGCGCAGCGCGGGCTGTTCCTGGGGTCGGTGATTTGCCTGTTCGTCGCCCTTGCGGGACCGCTCGTGGGATTTCGATGGGAAGAGGTCAAGCGCCGGGGAAACGAAATCATTTTCGCGATCGACACCTCGCGCAGCATGTCGACGCCGGACGTCAAGCCAAATCGGCTAACGCGCGCAAAGCTCGCGATCGATGATTTTGCAAAGCACTTGGATGGCGATGCGGTCGGCATTGTGGCCTTTGCCGGATCCTCCTACTTGGCGTGCCCCATTACGCTGGACTACGGGGCATTTCAAGAATCCTTGAGCGCGATCGACACCAATACCATCCCGCGCGGAGGCACGAATATTTCAAGCGCCATCAAGGCCGCGCAGCTTGCCCTGCGACGACGCCCGGGCAGCGATAAAATATTGATTCTCATCACCGATGGCGAAGACCTCGAGGGCAACGCGGTGGAGGCGGCTAAAGACGCATCGCAGTCGGATGGACTCAAGGTGTACGCGGTGGGCGTGGGAACCGCAGCGGGCGATTTGATTCCAATTCCGCAAGCCCAAGGCGGGGGATTCGTGAAGGATGAGAGCGGCGCATTCGTCAGGTCGCGGCTCGACGAAACTGCGTTGCAGGCCATTGCGGCCGCTACGGGCGGATTCTACGTGCCCTTGGGGACCCAGGGGGAGGGCTTGGAAACCATTTTCAGTGCCGTTCTCGGATCGATGGCGAAACACGACCTGGCGTCGCGGCAGCAGAAGATATACATCGAGCGATATCAATGGCCCCTGGCGGGGTCTCTCGCCATGCTGCTCGCAAGCCTTCTCATCGGGACACGCCGGCGTCATGGCGCACAGGCATCGGCAGCATCTCACGCGGTTGCCGCGGCGGGGGTCATTTTGATGATGGCTTGGCGTGTCCTGCCCGCGCAAGCCACGGACACGAATGCACCAGGAGCGCCCAGTTCAAATGCCACACCGGTGCTCGATCCGAAACGGCCGGTGCTGGAATACAATGCAGGTACCGCAGCGTACCGCGCCGGTCAGTACCCGCAAGCCGCGCAATCCTTCCAGCAATCGATCAGCCACGCACCGTCAAGCGATTTGAAGCGGTTGGCCGTCCAAGAAGATGCTTACTACAACCTCGGCAACACGCTGTATCGCGCGGGGCAGAAGACCGAACAGTCCGCTCCGCAGGAAACTCTGCAAAAATGGAACGATGCCGTGAAGGCCTATGATACGGCGCTGCAGTTGCGCGCCGATGATGCGGATAGCAAGTTCAATCGAGATCTCGTAAAGCGCAAGATCGAAGCGCTCAAGCAGCAGCAGGATCAGAACAAGCAGCAAAATAAAGACCAGGGCCAGAACCAGCAGCAGAATAAGAACCAGCGGCAAAGCCAGAACCAAAGTCAGCAAAACCCGAACCAAGATCAACAGCAAGGGAAGGGCTCCGGGCAGCCGCCAGGGCAACCTCCGGGCCAACCTCCGGGCCAATCTCCGGGCCAACCGCCGGGCCAACCGCCGGGCCAACCGCCGCCGCCGAACGCAGATGGGTCGAACGCTGCTGATCAGCCTTCGAAAAATGCCGGCCAGCCACCGGCGGCTCCAAAAGATGGCCAGGGGCAGGGGCAGGGTGCGGGTGGTGAAGAACAGTCGGCTGACAATCAGCGGGTTCCCGGTCAGATGACTCGGGAGGAGGCGCGCGAACTCCTCGATTCGGTGAAGGGAGACGAGCATCATTCGCTCGGCGTTCCGGTGGCGCAACGCGGTGCGGTTGAACCGCCCGACAAGCCCTTTAAGAATTGGTGATGAGTACGCGTCGCACCCAGGGCAGATGGTTGATGGCGATTGCCGGTGCGGCTCTCGTATTGGCCGCGCCGGCCGTCGCCGATGACCCACTGGTGTACGCCACCATCCAGCCCGCGCAAATTACGCTGGGCGAATCGGCGAAGTTTACGATCACGAATTTGGGGGACGGCACGGCCCCCATCACCATGCCTGTGGTGTCAGGTCTGCAATTCGAGATTGTCGCCCGAACCCGCCAAATCGAAATCATCAACGGGACAACGCTTCCCTCCTCATCGATCGTGGTGCGCGTGACGCCGCAAATGGCCGGAATTTTCACGATTCCAGGGGTCACGCCGAAGTCACAGCCTCTCGTGCTGCAAGTCAATTCGCTGCCGGGAAGCGCGGGAGCGCCCCGGCCGAGCGGCCCCCGCGCACCAAACCCTCCGCCCATTCTTGCGGGCGGAGCCATCCCCAAGGGGGTTCATCTGACGGACGACGGTTCGGCGTACGTCAGGTTGAGCGTGCCGAAGCGTGAGGTGTATGTCGGTGAAAGCATTCCGGTCGACATCGAAATAGGCATGCGCTCCGGATTTGTCTCTTCGCTCAACGGCCTGCCGAAGCTGACGGGAGATAACTTCACGCTCAACAATCTCTCGCACCAACCTGAGCGCAATGAACGGATGATCGAGGGTCAGCCGTTTGTTCTGCTGACCTGGCGCAGCGTTTTATCGGTGGTGAAGCCGGGCACTTTTCCGCTCTCCGCCGCGGTGCCGCTCACCGTGAAAATCAGGACTCGGTCGCGGCGAGAGTCCGCGCTCGACGATCAGTTCGGCGATCCATTCTGGCAAAATCTCTTCGGTGCCAGCGTATCCAAGGACATCAATGTGGAAAGCCCGCCGCTGGAATTGAAGGTCTTGGAACTGCCCGCCGAAGGACGCCCGGCCGATTTTCACGGAGCGATCGGCACATTCGCGATCGAGAGCGATATTTCACCGGTCAAGGCCGAAGTTGGTGATCCGGTGACCTTGCGCATGCGCGTGGTCGGTTCCGGGAATTTCGATCGCGTCGACAGCACCATGCTCGATCACGTGGAGCAGTGGAAGACCTACCCACCGAAATCGGCCTTCAATAGTAATGACCCGATTGGGCACAAAGGAGAAAAGGTTTTCGAGCAGCCCCTGGTCGCATCGAAGCCTGGCGTTCAAACCCTTCCCGCACTCACCTTCAGTTATTTTGATCCCCATGCGAAGCGCTACGAAACCGCTCGCAGCCCGCCGCTCAGCGTAACGATTTCCCCCTCATTGGCCGACAGTACGCAGATGGCCCCCGCGCTGGCTGCGAGGGCGGCTTCCGGGGCCGTAGACAAATTGGCAGAGGGACTGAAGCCCGATCACGCCGCCTCACAATCAGGAATGAGCTCGCTGATCCCGCCATACTTGCAACCGCGATTTCTGGCGCTTCCCTCATTGCTCGCGTTGGCATTTGCCGGAGGTTGGGTGGGTACTCGGCGGCGCCGAAATCCAGCAGAGCGAGTCGCCGCGCGCAATCGCGTCGCGTGGCGGGCGACCAAGCGGGCCCTTGCCCAAATGGAGGCCGCAGCTCGCACCGGTAATCCTGCACTGTTCTTCAATTCAGCACGCGCCGCCATGCAACAGAGTCTTGCCGCTCGTTGGCAGCTTGCACCGGATGAAGTCACGACGGCCGAAGTGCAAGCCCGCTTGAGCGAGGATGAGGACATCCAGCAGGTGTTTGCCCTGGCGGACGAATCCAAATATTCGGGTCGTGATCTCAATTCCACGGATTTTGCGCGATGGATGCGCGCCGTGCGGCAGCGGTTAATGGCCGAGCACACCCGATGAAAAATGCTGCGCGATTCGCCGCTCTGGCCCTGAACCTACCTTTGCTTTGGGCAGCCGCGCATGCGGAGCCCGCGCAACCGGAGTCCCCGCAAATTGAGCCCGCGCAAGTGGGTTATTCCGCTGCAGGCCTCTACAACCTGGCCAATGCCTACGCGCGCCAAGGCAAGGCGGGCATGGCCGTGCTGAACTACGAACGCGCGAGCCTGCTCTCACCGAATGACCCCGACATCGACGCCAATCTCAGCTACGTTCGCGCTTCGTCGCATTTGCCCGTGTCGTCGCGAACCACGTTCAATCGCCTGGTGCGAGTCGCCAGTCCCTTTGCGTTATCGTGGATCGGTGTCATGGGAGTGGTGATCGTGGGCGTCTGTGCGCTGGCGGCACAGTTATCATCCCGGCATCGGCGCATGCGTCGCTTAAGTGTGCTGGTCGGAATCTGCATGATCGGCATCACGGTTGCCAATGGCATCGCGCTCTGGCCGGTACTGCACGAAGGAGTTGTGATTTCCCCGGCGACGCCCGTGCGTGTATCGCCCGTTCCCATGGGCGATTCGCAGTTTGTGCTGCCCGAGGCGGACACCGTGAAGATTACCGCCGAGCACGAAGGCTTTTGGCTCATACAGACCCGCGCGGGCCGCGCCGGCTGGGTATCGCGCTCAAATGTCGCCGCTGTCGTGCCACGCAAGTAATCGCGCGTAACCCATTGAATTGATTTCGACGGCATTGCCCTTGTGGCGCGGTGCCAGCCCAACGGCTGGTTAGCGACGACTTCCTTGCGCTCCCTCGCTTCAGTGCGGTCGCGTAGTTTTCTGCGGGCCCGTGTGAAGCGGAAGCTTCGTGGAAGAATCGTCCGATTTTCGCAAAGGTCCGCGGCCATCCTTGGGGTTGGTAATGCCGTCCTCCTTGAGGTTCTTGGGCGGCATCGGGCTCGATGAGCCAGTAGCTTTATCCGGCATGGTGTTTCTCCAAAGCCTTATAGGATGAGACCGTTGCGCAGGGCGTAAGCGGTCATATCCGCATTGCTGATGAAATTCATCTTCTCCAAAACGCGCGATCGGTAAGTGCTTACCGTCTTGACACTCAGGCTCAATTCTTCGGCAATATCCCCGACGCTGGCTCCGCCTGCCAATTTGCAGAATATTTGAAATTCTCTGACGGAAAGCCGGTCGTGCGGCGGTTGGCGTTGAATGCGTGAAGATTCAAGGTCCGCCGCCATGGATTCGGCGAGCGAGGCGCTGATGTAGCGGCGCCCCACGAGCACCGTGCGCACGGCTTTCAAAAGCTCCTCGGGCGAGCCGTCCTTGGAAAGATAGCCGCTGGCGCCGGCGCGAAGGACATTGCGGGCGTATTGCGCCTCCGGCAGTCCGCTCATGATCAACACGCGAACATTCGGAAATCCGCTGGTCACATGCTTCAAAATATCCAGTCCACTGCGGTCGGGCATATGAATGTCCATCAGCAGCAAGTCCCAATCGTGGCGGCGTAGCTGGTCCAGGGTTTCGTTGCCGCTCGCGGTTTCACCAATGGCTGTGATGCCGGCCTCGGCCTCCAGGAACTGCCTGTAGCCCGCCCTGACTACGGCGTGATCATCGGCAATGAGTACCCGCGACATGACGAATCCCCTGTTGTTGGGGAAATCCCCGTATTTGGGGTGTTATGGTCCGTGTGTTCGCACGGTGCAAGGCCGAACTTCCTAAACAGCCGTCGGGAACGTCCTACACGGGTAAGATCATGTGACTATGGTGACCTTTGCTGAAGGAACGCTTGGAGGGAAAATAATTGGGCCACTCGTCCTCGCCGCGTAAACGGGCAAATCGATCCCTTGTTCGAGATCGAGATTGACTTGGGAACCAAGTGTTCGCGCGAGCAAGCCTTGGCATGATCAATCGCACCTTGTAGGAATTACATGCGTGCGGCCATGCTGCTCAACGGTGTAAAGTTTGAGAGCGTGGAAAAGCGCCCAGCACCGTGACAGACCCAACAACCAAAATAACCAGCACTGCCTCTGATGCCAAAGCTGCCCAATTGGGCTTCCTGCGGCAGCTGGGGCTGGTGATTCGTGCGATTTTCAGCTCACCGGTCGGCAAGACGCTGACGGTTTTGATGGTCGTCATCCTGCTGATCATCATTGCCACGGCCTATGGGCAGATCCGCCTCAACCGATGGAATAAGCCATTCTACGATGCTCTGTCGCGACGCGACCTGCGGGATTTTCTGTTTCAGCTTGGCGTGTTCTTCGTCATCGCGGGAATTCTCCTCGTCCTCAACGTGACGCAGCGCTGGCTTGCCGAGACTCTGCAAGTCAAGTTGCGCGAAGGCTTGGTTCGCAGTCTTCTTAAGGATTGGCTGTTTCCGCGCCGCGCCTTCTGGCTTGCCAATGCAGGAGCCATAGGCGTCAATCCGGATCAGCGCATTCACGAGGATGCGCGGAAGCTGTGCGAACTGTCGGCCGATCTTGGCATTGGGCTGGTCCAGGCCTCAATTTTGTTCGGCGTGTTTGCCGGCGTGCTGTGGGGCTTGTCGAGCGACTTCGCTTTGCGTTTCGGCGACCGGGACTTTCCGATTCCGGGCTTCATGCTGTGGGCCGCCATTGTTTACGCAGCGGGCGGCTCGCTACTGAGCTACTGGGTAGGGCGCGGACTCATCAATCGAAATGCCGAGCGGTACGCAACCGAGGCCAACCTGCGATTTTCGCTGGTGCGCGTCAACGAGCACGTCGATGACATTTCCCTGGCGCAAGGCGAACCGGACGAGAGGCGCCGGATTGAACGACATCTTATCGATGTGCTGCGCGCGACACGCCGCATCGTCTGGGGTCACACCAATCTCACCTGGGTCACGTCGGGTTTCGGCTGGGTCACCCAAGTTGCGCCTATCCTGGTTGCGGTGCCGCTGTACTTCACGGGAAAGGTTTCATTCGGCGGACTGATGATGGCGGCCGGTGCTTTTACCCAAGCGCAATCGTCGTTGCGCTGGTTCATCGACAACTTCAGCGTCATTGCCGACTGGCGAGCGACGTTGCTTCGCGTGGCGAGCTTTCGTCATGCGGTCATCAGCACCCACGAACCCCGGGGATTCGAGAGCCGCATCGCCTACGCGGAAGGAGATCCCGGGACGATACAGATCGATCACCTTGAAAGCGTGTCTTCTGCCCATGCCGACATGCTCAGGGAATCGAGTGTGGTCATCACGGCCGGAGCACGGGTCCTTATTTTAGGAGCACCGGGAACCGGCAAGACTCAGCTTTTCCGCGCGTTGGCAGGCCTGTGGCCGTGGGGCTCAGGGCTCATCACTCGTCCGCGAGGCGAACAAATATTTTACCTGCCGCGCGGCACGCCGTATCTGCCTCGCGGGAGTTTGCGCGAGGTCCTCGCCTATCCGCTCAAGGCCGACAGTTTCAGCGCGAGCGCTTTTACCCGCGCGCTGTTCCGGCTCGGTCTTGAACGTCTCGCGCCGCTGCTCGACGAGACCCGGCGCTGGGATTGGGAGCTCAGCCAAGACGAGCAACTGTGCCTGGTGTTTGCGCGGATGCTGATCCAGACACCGCCGTGGGTGCTCATTGACGGCACCTTTGGCGCGCTTGACGACGACGTTCTCGAACTGGTCATCGACGTATTCACCGACGAGCTCAAGCACAGCGGCGTCATTCACATCGGCGGCGCCGGCGAGGCACACGCGCTGTTTTCGAGGACCCTGCATCTGGTCAAAGCATCCAGGACGGCCGCAGCGTCAAAATCCGGAAATCCACCATGAAAAAGGCGCGGATTCACGGTCTCGCGCATCATCGCGCGTTCGCGGCGAGAGCCCTCTTATTGCTCTTGTCGCTCGCCGTATCGCCGGCATGGGCCGCGCCCGAGTTTGATTTTCGGGCGCCCGCGGCAGCCACGGATCCCAAGGCAGGCGCGATCATGAGCGATTTGGCAGCAAGACTCATTCCCGTCTATCAGGATCCGGATCCTGAAAGGTATCTTGCGAACTTATCCGCGCTGCAAATGGCCGTCGGCGACTATGCAGCGGCTGACATCTCGCGACAATCGCTGCGCGACCGACGGCGAAAATCGGATTTTGGCCATCCGGTCGGGCGGGGGCAGATATACGACATGTACGCCCACGCCAGGGCACTGGAGACGCAAAATCGATTCACGTTTGCGGAGGCATTGACGATCTCGTTTCGGGAAGCCATTCACCGCCTCAACGATCACGATGCCCACGCCGTTACGCAGTGGCTGGCGGAGTCTCCTGCCCTTTATCAGGAGGCATTGCAAAGAGCACTTGATCAGCAGCGTTCGAGCGACAGCATTGATCAAGCCGATGCCGTGGAACTGATCTGGAAGTACGTCGCGTATGACGCCTATCGTACATTTGGTCCGTTGGTCGTTCTGCTCAATGCCGAGGACGATCATCAACGCTACACCGTCGACAATGAAATCGTCATCCAAACCCCGGACGGCACCAGTATTCCCGTCGTCGTGATTCGTCCAAACAGCCTCTCCGATCCGCTGCCGACGCTGCTGGAGTTCAGGATCGATGACTCGCAAAGCTTTGCCAAGGACTGCGCCGCCCATGGCTATGTGGGCGTCGTGGCCTACGCGCGCGGCAGGCAAAAAAGCGCCGCTGGTTTCACTCCCTTCCAGCATGAAGGCGAGGATGCGCGCGCCGTCATCAATTGGATCGCGAAGCAAGCGTGGAGCGACGGCCGCGTGGGGATGTATGGCGAGGGCTATAGCGGCTTTGTACCGTGGGCCGCCGCCGCCGCCAAAAAGCTGCCCGCTGCCCTCAAAGCCATCGCCACGACGGCACCCAACGCACCCGGAATCAATGTGCCCATGGAAGGCAACATCCCCAACAACTCGGCATACGCGTGGTCGCTCGAAGTGAGCGATGCCGCCGGCGCGGAGAGCAACAATGACGATGTCGCGCAGTGGCGCGCTCTTGACCAGAAGTGGTACCGCAGCGGAAGACGCTATCGCGACATGGGCCGGCTCTACGGAAAGCACAATCCGATTTTCATTCGCTGGCTGAACCATCCAAGCTACGATGGATTCTGGCGGCAGATGGTGCCGTTTCGCGAACAGTTCGCCAAGATCAGCATTCCGGTTCTCACGATGACCGGGTATTTCGCCGCCAGCGAACCGGGTGCCTTGTACTACTTTGCTCAACATCATCGGTATGACCCGCATGCCGACCATACATTGATCATCGGTCCCTACGATGACGCCATGATGCAGCGTGGCACGTCGGCCGAGTTGCATGGCTATCAAGTCGACGCAGTGGCGCTCGTGGATTTTCGGGAACTTCGTTATAAGTGGTTCGATCATGTCTTCAAGGGCACTGCGACGCCGGCGTTGTTGACGGAAAGCGTCAATTACCAGCTCATGGGGGCGAACGAATGGCAGCATGCACCCTCGCTCGATGCCATGGCGGGGAAATCGCTGAGGTTTTATCTGGATGGCGTCTTATCCGGCGCGAATCACCGGCTGACTCAGCATAAAAAAACCAATGACGCGTTCGTCCAGCAGACCGTGAATTTCATCGATCGCACCGACGCCGCCTGGACGCCGTCTCCCGATTTCATCAGCAGAAGCCTCGGACCACGTCACGGCACCATATTTATCAGTGAGCCGCTGGCCAAGGCCACCGAGTTCAACGGCTTGTTCTCGGGTAGACTCGATTTCACCGTCAATAAAATGGACGTGGATCTGTACATCACGCTGTATGAACTTCTCGCCAACGGCGACTACATCCGATTGTTCAGCCCCACTGACGAGTTCCGCGCGAGTTATGCAGGGGACCGCACTCACCGGCGCATTCTCAAGGCGGGCGAACGTCAGGAACTCGCGTTCAAGAGCGAGCGGATGACGAGCCGACAGCTCAAGCCCGGCAGCCGGCTGGTCATGGTGCTCGGCGTCAACAAGCGGCCGGACCGCGAGATCAATTACGGTACCGGTGGCGATGTGAGCGAGGAATCCATCGCCGACGGCAAGATCCCTCTGAAAATCCGCTGGTACAGCGACAGCTACGTCGATATTCCGGTGCGGCGTTAGCCGACCCTTTCCTTACTAGCCGAGTACTGGCCGAGACGCCGCAACAGGGACATCGCCGCCGCCGGGTTGTGTACCTTGTGGCCGCTGATTACATACAAGTAGACGTCACGCGCCACGCCGTCCGCGCGATGCGGCGCAACGCATTGCAGCCCCTCCGGCGCGGCGCCGGAGGCGAACGCGCGCGCCCGGGATATCCAAAGGTTGAGCGCGGCATCGGAATAACCGGATTCCTCCTTGGGCTTTGTCCCCATAATGCGGACATAGACAAACGGGGCGGTTGCGTCGGCGATTTGTGGGTAACGCGAATCGCCGGCGATCACGACGCCGACGCCATATGTACGCACCAGTGCAACGAAGTCCGGTGTCAGGAAGCTATCGTGCCGAACTTCAACGACGTGACGCAGCGCGCGGCCGGCCGCTTCCGGCGGCAGTAGCTTTAGAAACGCTTCAAAGTCCGCGGCATCGAACTTGTGGGTGGGCAAGAACTGCCAATTGATGGGACCGAGCTTGTCCTTCAATTCCATGACACCGCCGGCCAAGAACCGCTCGATCGTGTTGCCCGCCTCGGCGAGCACGTTGCGATTCATGGCGTAGCGCGGCGCCTTGACGGAAAAAACAAAATCGTCCGGCGTTTCGTCGCGCCATTTGGCAAATGTGGCCGGCTTCTGCGATCCGTAATATGTGCCGTTGATCTCGATCGAAGTGAGTTGCCGGCTCGCATATTCGAGCTCACGTTTTTGCGGGAGATCGCCCGGATAGAATGTGCCGCGCCAAGGCTCGTAGGTCCACCCGCCGACGCCGATTCGAATCCTGCCGGGCATTGTTGTTGACGATCTCCTCACCAATCCTGCTGTTGCAGGCACGAAGGTAGCATTTTATGACGCTCTCATCGACGTGCGCCGGCACGGCATACGTAATTTTGCGCCTCATCGGGGGAGCCCTTGCCCACCCAACGGGCGACCTTCGGGTACGCGCACACCGGTGCTCACGCCGCCGTTTTCAGTGCGCTGATCCTTGCCTCGCATCGACGGGATGTCTGGCTCGGCGGCGCAGCTGAAAACAATGACTCGTTCCCGCGAACGGACGGGGGCGACCTCCCCGCGGACAGCATGTTGCGGGCCGCATTGACGTCCCGATCGTGCGTCACACCACACGCACTGCACACCCATGTCCTTACAGCGAGCATGTCAATTCCTGAAGGGCCGGTGAGGGCCTTGCAGTCGTTGCATTCTCGCGTTGTGTTGCTCTCGTTGACGATCGATACGCACCTGCCGGCCTGCTGGCCCTTGTACAGCAGCTGCGTCTTGAGTATTCCCCAACCGGCATCGAGCACCGACTTGGCCATCCGGGTCTTAACCAGTTTTCCGCTACTCACATCGCCAATGACGATATTCTGGTAGGCAGGTTCAATTGGTCAGTGCAACACCTTCTACAATGATCTTGTTAGAGAGGTGGAGCAAATGCAGAAAACAGGAAGATTTTCAGTGCCTGAACGCGTTGAGATATGGCGCAGGTATAAGGCTGGAGAGTCTCTCGCGAGCATAGGGCGCGCTATTGGTCGACCGAATGCAATCATGCACCAGCGCATGTGGTTATCTGGTGGGGTTGTCCCGCCGCCGAAGCGCGCACCTCGAGTGCTGAGCTTCGCGGAGCGAGAAGAGATCTCTCGTGGCATCGCGGCCAAGTGTTCCTTTCGCCAGATTGCTCAGCGACTGGGCCGAGCACCCTCGACGATCTGCCGAGAAGTGCGGCGCCATGGCGGGAGTTATTTTCGTTGTTTTTATCGAGCCAGAAGAGCGGACTGGCGGGCCTGGAACCGGGCAAAACGTCCTAAGCCGTGCATATTGAGCTTGAACCGGAGATTGCAGGGGCTGGTAGCAGCTAAACTAAAGCTAGACTGGTCCCCGCAACAGATCTCGGGGTGGCTCAAAGAGCAATTTCCCGCCGATGAGAGCATGCGAGTGTCGCACGAGACAATTTACCGCACCCTGTTCGTGCAAGCGCGAGGGGCACTGAAAAAGGAACTATTGGGGCACTTGCGCTGCAAGCGTCGAATACGTCGACCTCGACTAGCAAAACAGAGGGATGGGCACGGCCAGATCCTCGGCGCGATCTCGATACGGGAGAGGCCGGCGGAGGCTGATGACCGAGCTGTTCCAGGGCATTGGGAAGGCGACATGCTGCTCGGCGGGGATCACAGTCAAATTGCCACCCTCGTCGAGCGTCACTCGCGCTTTACCACGCTCATTAAACTGCCGAGTCGCAACACCGATGATGTAGTTGCTGCTCTTGCTCGACATATACGCAAACTCCCCACACAACTGCGACGTTCGCTAACTTGGGATCGAGGCTGGGAAATGCGTCATCACAAGGACTTTACTGTCGCCACCGACGTGAAGGTCTACTTCTGCGATCCCAGCAGTCCTTGGCAGCGCGGTACCAATGAGAACACCAACGGCCTACTGCGACAGTACTTCCCCAAAGGCGCAGACATGTCCGAATACAGCCAAGCCTATCTCGATAAAATCGCGCTGCGCTTAAATCAGAGGCCAAGAAAAACGTTGGGATTTAAAACCCCTGCGGATAGACTTCAAGCAAGTGTTGCGTCGACCGATTGAACCTGCCTATTGCTTAACAAGCTTCGTTGAGAACCGATGCAAAGCTTCCTTTCGTCGCCGGGCGGCGGTTCGGTGCAGGCGCTTGGCCTGACGTTTATGGGCGCGGCGCTGCGCATGGGCGATTTTCTGCTCGATATTTCGATAGAAACGCCCCGAGCGCAGCTTATCCCCATCGCTGGTGGTGGCGGTGTGCTCAACTCCCAAATCAATCCCGACTTCCTGCTTCGGCGCAACCTGCTGAGAGGCTTCGACTGCGACGGGCAAACACAACCACCAGTCCCCGACCGAATCTTGAGCAAAGCAGCCGCATTTCCACGTGGCTCCCTCCAGAAGCTCGCGCTCAAAGACCCGGAAGGCTTTGCCCGAGAAGCGCAGCGACTTTCCTTTTCGTTTTAGTTGCACTGCTTTGAAAGGCACCCAGCCCAAGGAACGCTTCGCGTCTTTGCTCACGCGCCAGTTAAGCCTTGATAGCTTGAATTGCCCTCGACGGGTCGCATACGCGGCATTGACCCGCTGAATGGTATCCGAGCCGATACGTTCAAAGCACTTGCTTGCCCCGGCAGTGAGCTTATCCAGATCAAACGCGCTGAGCCATTTAGGCGGTCCTGCAAAGGGGCGCGCCGCTTTGTAGCTGCTGGCATTGGCGAAATTCCAAACCTGGTTTACCTCGATCGCCGCAGCATTGAGCCACGCATAGCCTTCCGCCTTCACCTTTAGGCGCAGCGTCCGTATGTGCTGAATCTTGGTTGCCATGATTCAATGGCCGAAATTACCCCCATATATAAAACTCGGGCAAGCTGCATTTCTCGGCAAAACATGCAGAAATGCGGAGCGAGCCGTACGGCCGCGCTGAAAACGATGCCGCAACGCACTGGAACCATCACTCGTACGGATGGTCCCTCTTCTCTAGGGCCTGTAGGAGCCGAACTGTCGATGAAGGAGTCAATCCGCCGGCGAACTGAGCGATATGCCGCGGCGGCTACCGTATTGGCGCTTCACCTGGTCTTGATCGCGGCCCTCATCATGATGCCGCGGACCGGAAAGCTCGCCGCGGCAACAGCGAACACCGTCGAGGTATTGTTTGTCGCGCCTGCAAAACCTCCGCAGTTGCGCGTCACGGCGAACCTTCCGCGACGAGGGCATCGTTTGGCCCTCACGGTTGAACCGCCGGTCCTGGAGTCGCTGTCCTTTCCCGCTTCCCCAACGCCGGGGTCATCGGCAAACGGCGAGGACACCGGTGTGGACTGGGGGGCGGAAGCCCGGCGTGCCCTGCAGGCATTCGAAATCCGCAACCGCCAGCATTCTGCGAGTCAATCGGTCTCAGGGCGACCGGAGGATGATCACTGGCCGCCGCATGCGCAGCACCACGCGGGGGAGAGATTCAAGACCGAGAACGGCGATTGGATGGTGTGGGTCGATGCGAATTGCTACGAAATTGCGCATGCGGGATTGGGTGCCTACGCGCATGTCGCGCCGCTCACGGAACCGATTTGCCAAGATCACCCCGGCGCCGCGGCTGCGTCTCACCCGTGAGTACGGTTCTGGGCCGCCACGCTCGATGTGGGTGTTTTTGCGGATGCCATGAAGGCTAAGTGGGCGGCAGCCAGCCCGGGTAGCACGGCGATGAGCACGATATCTCGCCAGTCGGAAGACATGGCGCTCGGATTGCGCAGAATCAGCGCTAAGTAGTGCAACTTTTATCGGCCAGCCGGGTTTTGTAGGCACACGCGAGTCATAGTATGTGGCATTACCCGGCGCAACCAGGTGGGGCCGCAAATTTTCCATCAGTAATCGGGGGACCTTTGGCAATGACTCCTTCATACAAAAGAACCAGCACTCATCGATCGGCAATCATCGGCATGGCGCTTCTCGCCACCGGGCTGTTTGCCGCCACTGCGCATGCGGATGACTACGCCAAATCCTTCACGGTGTCGAATCGCGCCAGCGTGCGCGTCGACACGAACGATGGCAGCGTCAGTGTTACCACCGGCGACACCCAGCAGGTTGAATTTCGCGTTGAATATCATGGCTATGTGCTGAACAAGTCTCTGCAGATCGAATCCAACCAGCAGGGTGATCAGGTCGAGCTGACCGCCCGCATTCCGAACAAATGGCACTTTTCCATCGGGAACATCAGAACACTGCGTATCGAAGTTCGCATGCCGAAGAACGCGGACCTGCAAGTCAGAACGGGTGACGGCTCCATCAAGGCCAATGACCTGTCGGGCACCATTGATCTGCACAGCGGCGACGGCAGTCTCACCGTCAGTTCCCTCAAGGGCGCGGTCCGCCTGCACACCGGCGATGGCACCATTGAAGGCAGCGATCTCGATGGCAAATGCGATGCCACCTCCGGCGACGGCCGCATCCGTCTCACGGGGCGGTTTGACGTGCTGAGCGCCAGGAGCGGCGACGGCAGCGTCGGCGTGGAAGCGCGTCACGGCTCCAAATTGGATTCAACCTGGAGTATCACGTCGGGCGACGGCAGCATTGATGTGGCACTACCGGGAGATCTGCCCGTGAACATCGACGCCAGCACGGGCGACGGACACATCAGCTCGGACATCCCGATCACGATGGAAGGAAGCATCAGCAAATCGCGGGTCCGCGGCAAAATGAACGGTGGCGGCTCGACTCTCACCATCCACACGGGGGACGGCTCCATTCATCTGAAACAGGCTTGAGCGGTCGCACTGATTGATCAGGCGTTCGCGGCGGCGGGGGCTTTTGCCGGCAGGCGCAATAGAACAGGGACAGTGATGAGATAAAGCGCCGCGCCGGCAATCCAGACGAGGCCTGGAAAGCTCGCACGATAGGCGAAATAAAGTGAGCTGATTGCCAGCGGCCCCACAATGGAGGCAAGGCTCGTGATGCTGGCCAGTACGCCTTGCAGTCGTCCCTGTTTTTGAGCGTCGACTTTGCCGCTCAACAACGATTGCAAGGCAGGCAGGCCCACGGCGCCCAAGCCAAAAAGCGGCATCAACGCGAACGCCATCCAGCCTTTTGTGGCGAACGCGATCAGCACCGACGCCGCACTATCGGTAATGACGCCCATTGCCAGCGCGAAGCGCTCGCCACGCCGTTCGCTCAACGGGCCGGCGATATACGCCTGCGCGATCGCGTGCAGCAGACCAAAGAAGGCGATGGACACGCCGATCCAGAACGGTGTCCAACCGTATCGATCCGATCCGTAAATGATCCAGATCGTGCCGCCCACCTGACCAACGAGCGTGAATACCAAGAACATGATCAGCAGGGGCAACAAGGCGGGAACCGACCATGCCCACTGGAATGTTCTCAAGGGATTTACGAAGGACACCTCACCCTCGGTTGCGGCATGCCGCGCCGGCTCGCGAAGAACCAACAGGGTCACCAAAAAAGTGATGCCATTCAAGCCTGCCGCGGCCATGAATGGCGCGCGAATCCACAGAGTGCCCAGCAATCCACCCACGAGAGGCCCGGCAATGAAGCCCAAGCCTTGGACCGCGTTGAGCTGGCCGAATCGTCGCGCGCGCTCGCCTTCCGAGGTCACGTCGGCAATGTACGCGGATGCGACTGCCTGGCTGGCGCCGGTGATTCCAGCGATCGCTCGGCCCACGAATAGCAGCCCCAGCGAGGGGGCGATTGCCATGAAAAGGTAGTCGACGGCGGCGCCGGCAAGTGAGCACAAGAGAACCGGCCGCCTGCCGACTCGATCGCTCCAGATTCCCAAGATCGGCGAGAAGACGAATTGCATGAGCGCGTACAAGCTCAAGAAAGCGCCGAATCGCCAGCCGAGATCGGTCGTGTGTGCGACGTCGCTCAGCAAGCGCGGAATGATGGGCAAGGTCAATCCGATTCCGGCGAAATCGAGAGCGACAATCGCCAGAACTACGCCAATGCCTCCCCGCTGCTTCGGCTCGACGACATTCATGATCGATGGATTTTAGCGGTCAGAATGAGGCACCAGCGATGTAAATTCGCGTTGTGGGCATCCAAGATTTGCCCGGACGGGACAAATCTGAGATTGTCGGACTTCCGTTGTACACATGGAATCCAAATCAATGAAGAAACTCCTCAGTTTGGGATTGATCATTTGGGGCAGCGCGGCCGGCGCTCAAAATGCTCCCGCAACGGCAACCCAAGACCAAGGACCGGCTCGACAATTCGGCATTTTAGTTGGCGGGACGGCGACCCAGTACGATCTATGCGTCAAGAAGGGGTTTCTCGCCAAGAGCGATCAAAGTGCTGAGGAGACCGCCAAGTCGATTTTCGAAAAGATGCGCGCCTCCAACGGCGGGCCCGACCAATCCGCTTACATGCAGGAGGGCTGGGACATGATGAAGAAAGAAATCTCGGAACACGAATCGTTCTACACGCAGGAGAAGTGCGCCGGGGTGGGCAAGGAGTGGACAAAAATCATGGCCACGATGCGCAAGAAGTAGCGGCCGCTTACGAGCGCGCACTAGGGGATGCGGCAACAGATTTTGGAGGGGTATCAAGGCGCAAGAATGATAGCTAGGATGTGTAATTATGTCCGAATTAGCGGATCAGGTTATTGACCTCTATGAACGGCACGCTCGGCATTGGGATGCTGCCCGGCAGCGTGAGCCTACGGCTGAAAAAACCTGGCTTGACCGTTTCTGCTCCGATATGCCTGCAGCAGCTTCGATTCTCGACCTAGGCTGCGGAGGCGGCGTACCAGTAGCAAAATATTTGATCGGCCAAGGGTTCAACGTGACGGGCCTCGACACATCCGAAACCATGATATCGCTCTGTCGTGAGCGGTTTCCGGGACGCGAGTGGCTTGTCGGAGACATGCGCAAGATCTCCCTGGGGCGGACGTTTCGCGGCCTCGTCGCCTGGGATAGTTTCTTTCATCTCGGGCACGATGATCAACGCCGGATGTTTTCCGTTTTTAGGCAGCACTCTGCCTCCGGAGCATTTCTTCTTTTTACCAGCGGTCCTGAGCTCGGCGAAGCGATTGGAAGTTACGAAGGCGATCCGCTTTATCACGCCAGCTTGGCGGAATCGGAATATCGAACGTTACTCTCAGAAAATGGATTTTCTGTTTTGACACATACCGCGAGAGACCCTGCGTGCCATCGCACCCTGTGGCTTGCGCAACTGTCAGCATAACTAAGCGCGCCCCCTGTGGCTGGCCAGCATCGATGCAGCTCTCCATGGGTAACTTACTTGTCGCTCGAAATGGACTGGGCTGACCAAAGTCGATCAGCATGCCGCCCAAGGGCAACTCGCGTGTGCGAGTCTGCCAGACATCATCCGCCGACTTAACACGGTAGTGATCGATGAGATAGGGCACGCCCTCACCGGCCAACGGATCAGACGAAGTCTGGACTTGAAAGTAGAGATGCCCCTTTTGATCTACAGCTCCAATCCATTTCCTACCGAGTCATATCGCCATACCACCGTCGATGGTGAGACTGGAACCGGTCATGTAGCCTGACTCCTTGCGGGCGAGATAGGCGACCAGACCGGCAATCTCGTCCGGATCTGCGGCGCGCTTAAGCGGAATGAGCGGCTTGATCGCCTCGATAAGACCGACCGTCATGTCCGTTACAGTTGGCCCGGGTTGAATGTTGTTGACTGTAATGCCACGGCCGGCCAGGTCAATGGCAATACCTTTCACCATGACGGCAACTGCAGCCTTCGTCATTGAGTAAACGCTCGCGCCCGGATATCCGCTTCGCACTGCTGTGTTGCTGCCAATGGTAATGATCCGGCCACCGTCAGTCAGGTGCGCAGCCGCGGCCTGGATGGCGAGAAAGACACCACGCACGTTGACGTTGAGCATCCGGTCGAGATCTTCCACGCTCACCGTCGCGATGTCACCGTGCAGCAAGATGCCGGCGTTGACAACCGCAATATCCAGTTTTCCGAAATGCTCCACGGTCCGCGCAACGGCTGCTTTGATTGCAGCCGGATCCGCGCTGTCAGCCTTGATTGCAAGGCCTCTCCGCCCGGTAGCCTCAATCGCCGCAACCGTGTCGGCGGCTCGCTGCGGCGTCGACACGTAGGTCAGCGTTACATCGGCGCCCTCTTTTGCCAGACGTCTCGCTGCGGCTGCGCCAATGCCTCGCGAGCCGCCAAAGACAATGGCAATCTTCCCCGTAAGTCCGCGATTCTCGTTCACTGGCATCTCCGTTGTTGACAGATCGGTCCATAAATGGGTGCGCATTAGCCGCGCTAGGCTCTCCTTGCCTAGCGGGGTCGAAAGCGGTCGATAGCAAATCTGGCGAGTGCGCCCAGACGCTTGGCGTCGCCCCCCGCGCGGGCGCCGAGCTGAATGCCTTGCATCGTCATCTGTAAAAACGCGGCGGCTTCGCGGGCGTCGATGGCGAGGTCGACTTCTCCGCATGCCTGCCCCTCGCGGATGCGTTCCACCAAGCGCTTGAAAAGCCTTGGGCCCGCTTTGCTCCGCAGCATCACAAGCTCCGGATCAGCAGCCCCAAATTCACAGACAGAGCTGACGCCCATGCACCCGAGTGCACGTACCCTGTCATCTTCGGCAATGAGGCCAAACAAAAGCGCCTCGATACCGCCTAGCGGCGATGCACTGCTATTCAGACGCTCCAAATGGCTCGCATTGTTTTCCCGTTGATATCGCTCCAGCGCTTCAAGGTAGAGCTTTCGTTTGTCACCGAACGCGTTGTAGAGGCTCTGTCGTCCGATGTTCATGGCAGCGAGCAGGTCCTCGGTAGAAGTCGAGGCGTAGCCTTTCGCCCAGAAAGCGCGCATAGCGCGGTCCAGCGCTTCGTCTCGATCGAACTCTCTAGGCCTAACCATTGCTTGAGAATATTAGTTATGGATCGGTCTGTCAATATTGTTTCGACGCTGCCGCCTCTGCAGACGGGCACCGCGCTCCGGACCTGGGGAGGGGTGGGAAGGGCGGAATGAAAACCGCACTTTGCGTCAATCGTCTCGGATTATTTTCGCTGCGCCAAACGTATGTTCTTCATATCGACATATGACGCGAGGAGACAGCGATGAATCACCCTACTGTCAGATTTCCGGCTGCGTGTCCGCAATGCGGGACGGAGAGACTAACTGAGTTTCCCGTGGACGAAGTGGCAGATGCCTTACGAAGGGGCTCGGACATTTGTCTGGTAGCTACCTGCCACGACGTAATTTGGACTGCCAGCGAATTGGAGTTGGAGCAGATACGCGAATATCTTGGAGCAGTGCATTGGGGAGGCTATGACTAACTGAGAGAGTATGGTTCTCCGGCACCCAATTGCACAGGTTGTTTACTGAGCGGTCATTTCGGGCATATGCTGAGGCCGCAAGACACGCGACGGTTGGCCAGCCGCGACCGTACTGCCAACGGACTGTCAACAACAACAGGGAGATCCAATATGAGTCGTCGTAACGTACTAACGCAACTAGCGGCACTTCCTCTGATGGTGGCGGCAGGTTCGTCGTCCATAGCAGCTGAGACGAAGGTGCCGCTCAAGATCATGATGAAGAGTGCTTGGGGCTCTGATGATCCCACCAAGGCAGCTTTTCCCTTTTTGCACGGTCATGCGCTCGCCGAGGCTGGTCACACCGTGCAGATGTTCCTTCTCGGAGAAGCGGTTTCGTTGATGCGCTTGTCGTTGGCCAAGGCCGTGGTCCCGGTCGGCTGGCCCCCGCTCGAGGAAACGCTGCAAAAAGTTGTGGCGAAGAAGATTCAGATTTTTGCGTGTGGCGCGTGCTCCCGCGCCCGTGGGGTGACTGACGCCGACCTCGCCCAGTGGGGCGCTAAATTCGGCAATCCAACAATCTTTGTCTCGCTCGTGGAATGGGCGGATCGCATCATCACGGAATGAAGGCGCGGCGCCGGCATCGAGCGAATTGTGCAAAGGCCTCACCATTGTTGGTTTTGACAATATGCCCAACTACACGCGCGAGAAGCGACCGACGCCCCCACCGCTGCAGTTACCTTAATACGTCCCCGGGCGGCACGTCGTGCATCGCTACCATGGCGACGATTCCGCACCGCGGCTGTTCAACTGGATCGAAGACGGGATCGATGAAGTTTTGGGGTTCTGCGACTTGGGTCGGTGGCGTCAATCGTTATCGAGACTACTGTGTTGAAAAGGACGGAACCCAGCGGCCCATCATTTCGGAGGATCGCCCTAATATCTAAATCCTCGTCTGTCTCCGCAATCGCTTTATTCTTGTCGTTTGTCGGCTGCGCCTACTTGGGTCACGTGTTACTGCGTTTTGAAACAGCCGAGCGCATCGACCCGGCTCAATTGAATGACCCCGTGTTCAGCGAAGCCATCGCAACGCATACCAACGTCGTTCGGCTGACCTTCGCCCCCGATCGCAACATACGTGCGGCGGTCAACCATGATCATTTAAATGTGTCCGCCAACGCAGCGTTTTGCGATGGCGCCCGTGAATCGCTGGGCCCCATCCCGACGGTCTTTGACGCCGACGGCCCGATCTCGCCGCACAAAGTCAGCGGCGCACCCACCTCAAAAGATCAACGCGTCTGGATCTACATCTACGCCCATCGCGATCGAGCCGCACAGTCCGCAACTGAAGCCGATCAACACGCGAAGTTCGATTTGGCGGAATCCGCGCGAGACGTCTGCGTCACGATCAACGCCCTGACTATGATATTGACGGGCTTTACGTCTCAGGAAGTGCATATCAAGGCAGCGGCGCTGCAGGGTGCAGTCCTAACAGAGATCCCATCGACCGCGAATAATTTGTTGCCAGATTAAATCGGCAAATTGGTTCATGCCGTGGCTCGCGATTCAGTTAGGCCCAGCGCTCGAAAGCCACCAATCCCTGCCGACGCGACAGGCCGTACCCGAGCAGCCGATCGCGCCGATGATCTTTCCTCCTTCGATGAGCGGAACAGAACTATTACACGCTCAGTCTCGACGGCATCATTGCCTCGCAGGTGTTGGGCACGCGGCGCTCAAGAATACCCTTATTGCCCTCAGTGCATATCACTCAAAGCAAATCCCACGAGCATCACAAACACCGTTCGCACAAGCATAAGCACGCTCAACCAAAACACGACGACTGGAGTGAACGGCGACGAATGCCATCGCTGACGCCTCAACCGCAAAACGACGACCGAAATCACCAGCGATACCAGAGGCCCAAACCAAATCATCCAATCCAGCAAAGAAACGACGCTGCAATATCCCGGTTGCGGCTTGTTCCAAATCTGTATATCGCAATCCGCGAATTGCTGATGCGTCCACCAAAAAACGCGCAGTGCGAACGAAGTGAGCGCCACGACGAACGCTAAAGCAGTAAGCACGCTAACCGACCGCAACCGCGTTTTGGCACCGCTAATCATGGGAACAGACACCAGCGAGAGAGAAAACGATTATCAATGGGCGCATGCAGATTACCGATAGCCTCATGGTGGTGTAGCGCGTATGACTTGATCTAGACCCGGATCAGTCCACAAATTGGGCATTCATTCGCCATAAGAAACCGCGGTGCTCCCCATAGGAACAGATGCCGCTTCCCGCCCGCAGTGTAATAGATACTCGATTTACATTTTTCGCATCTTACAAAATAAAACAGTACTGCCGAAGCCCCCGCGGCAGCCAGAAGCACGTTTTCGTAGCGAGGGCCGTCGAAATACTTGAGGTACAACCAACACGCATAAAACAGGAGAAAAAGGCTTACCGCCTTGACTCGGACAAGTGAAGTAGCTCGTTCGCCCATCCATGCAGCTTATATCAGGCGCCGGCCAACCCAATGTTCTTCGTCTGGCCGGGCAGTTCGCACGTCGTTGTGCTCGCCCGGCGACGGCGGCCCTCTGCTTTTGACCGGTCGGAGACGGATGTTCGTCTGTTGGCGACGGGCCGTTGCTTGTGTTCCATGATCGTGCTATTTAATTTATGCAGAAGTCGAACCGCCAATTCAATTTGGAGCCGAACCATGAGGCTAATCTCGTCCTTGATTATCTGCTTAGGGCTCTCCGCCTGCGCTACGGATTACGTGTCGCAGCTTTATGAACCCAACTACGGAGTCCGAGGCCTGCATTATACGGAAAGCGATATCGATCCAACCCTGTTGATGAATGGCACCTATGCGTCAAAGCAGATGTACGGTCTCTATGGATCAAAATCTTTTGGGGTCTTCTGCCTGACAGACTATCGTTGCTCACCGCAAGCGCAACAATCCTCGTCCGGATGGAATCCGTAGCGTATTCTTCGTCTGACCGGTGTTCGCTAGACCAAGCCGCCGATTACTCACGGCTACCTAAGTCCGTGCGAGTTGCACGACAGCGGACCAAGGTGTCCGACCAGGATTCCGGGGGTTAGGCTCAGGCAGGAATGCGAAGCATGGCCGAGGCCTGCCTCACTTCAGCGTGATGTCGCCGCTGAACTCGACGTTCACCTTGAGCCCGGCAATTTCCAGCCGCATTTTCGCCGGAAATGATTCCGTGCCGCTGATGGTACCCTGCGCGGCGGCTTTGGCCACGGCGTGCTCAATCTCCCGCTGCGAACTGATTCCGACCATTTTTAAGAACTTGCGGATGCTTAAGTTGAGCGCTTCTTCGTTCATTGGGATCTCGCATTTTTTCCGGGACGGGGACGATCGCTGCTATCGTACTGCTTCCCGCGTTCCGCCGACAGCCGTCGAGCATCGACGGCTCAGCAGACTCGCAGAACGGCGTAGGACAAGGCCCCGATCTTAGCGCCCGTGCAGCGCCTTGGTTACCGCTGAGAAATACGCCTTGCTGACGGCATAGTACGGGGGCGCATCGGCCTGCTGCCAGTCGCTCGAAGTCACGATGACTAGGTCTTCGGTCGGATCGATGAGAATCGCCTGACCAGAAATTCCCACCGCTTCGAAGGAACCGTCATTGTGCACCCACCATTGGAAACCGTAGCCGGGTTGCTGCTGCCGTGTTGCCTCGGTGATCCAGTCGTCCGGTAGGATGCTGGTATCTCCAATCTTACCGCCGCGCATGAAGAACAAGCCAAACCGGCCATAGTCGCGCAGCGTCATGGAAATGCAGCATCCCCCGAGTTCCTCTCCGGCGCGATCGAGCATCCATACCGCATCCCTTTCCATGCCGAACTTCGACCAGATCTTTTCCGACAAGTAGTCGCCGGGATGCTTGTGGGTGGCGCGCGCAAGCAGTACACCGATCAAATCGGATTCGCCGGTCTTGTAGACCCACTTGCCACCGGGCGGGGCTTCGCGGGGCAACTTCGCCATGTAGGCGACGATGGGATTCTCGCCATCGGTTCCGGGCTCGCCCAGCGCAAATTGGTTTACGTCGGATTTCGGGTCGGAATAGTCTTCGTTCCACTTGGCGCCGCTGGTCATCGTCAGCAGCTGTCGGATCGTGACGCCGTCGTAGGCGCTGCCTTTGAGGGCCGGGAGGTAGTCGATCACCTTGGAGTCCAACCCCTTGATGTATCCGTCCTTGATCGCCGCGCCGATGAGCGTTGAGGTGACGGACTTGCCCACGGAAAATGAAGTCCACCGATCTTGCGGAGTCTCGCCCAGCCCGTAGCGCTCCACCACGATCTTGCCGTGTTTGATGACCAGCAGCCCGGCCACATTGTTGGCCTGCATGAATTTCGCGGTGTGCCATTCCGATCCTTCGAAGCGGTAGGTCACATCGAATTTCCGCGGGCTGCTGATCAACGGAAATACAGTCGGCCCATTCTTCACCGTCCGGGTCGGAAAGATTTTCTCGATGTTGCGGTAACCGACGCGCTGCTGCGCCGGCGTCCAGAACAGAAATCCGGTTTGTGGCGGCAACGCCTCATCGGCGATCGCCGCCGAGGAAATCGCCATGCAAACGATCAAACTTCGAACCAACTTGTCCATGTGTTCTCTCTGTTTTTTTGCCAGTTTGCGCCGCAAGGCGGTGGCCGGTCAAAAACGCAAGCCTTACCAGGGCGCGGGCTTGTAGTCCTTCAGAAACTGTCCCCACACGTGCTCGCCGGTCAGCCTGCCTGCGAACAGCGGATCGACGATGCGCGCGGCGCCGTCAATGATGTCGAGCGGCGGCGAGAAACCCAAGTTCGCTTTACGGGCCGCATGCGCCGCGGGGTCCTCGTCGGTCACCCAGCCGGTATCGACGGCATTCATGTGGATGCCGTCCTTGACGAAATCCGGTGCGCTGGTACGCGTCATCATATTGAGCGCCGCCTTGGCCATGTTGGTGTGCGGGTGCTTGTCGGTCTTGGTGGTGCGATAGAACTGGCCCTCCACCGCGCTGACA
>Ga0179592_10000110_pt1 | contig 33892 bp, 27 predicted proteins | sample CZODoug2_1_08_16_FD_148623 | JGI IMG/M metagenome (GOLD analysis project Ga0179592, IMG submission 148623) | Vadose zone soil fungal communities from Angelo Coast Range Reserve, California, USA - CZODoug2_1_08_16fungal (Illumina Assembly) | ecosystem: Environmental > Terrestrial > Soil > Vadose...
CCCCGCCCAAGATCGTCGAGGTGCAGGTTGCGCCGCCGCCGCCTCCTCCGCCGCCTCCCGGTCCGGTCGACAGCGACGGGGATGGCGTGCCCGACAGCATCGATCAATGTCCGAACACGCCGAAGGGCGATCAGGTGGACTCCGTCGGTTGCACCATCAAGGATGAGATCAAGCTCCAGGGCGTCAACTTCGCCACCGGTTCCGCGGAACTCATCCCGACCTCCGATTTCGTGTTGAGCTACGCGGTGTCGAGTCTGAAGAAGAATCCGTCGCTCGTCATCGAAGTCGATGGGCACACCGACAGCGTCGGCAGCGCGCAGAAAAATCTGGCGCTGTCACAGGCCCGGGCCGAGTCCGTGATGCAGTACCTGAAGCAGCATGGCGTGACGAACACCATGACCGCGAAGGGCTACGGCAAGGACCGCCCCATTGCCGACAACAGGACATCCGACGGGCGCCTGCAGAATCGGCGCGTCAGCCTGAAGATCGTCGGGGTTCAGTGACGTACTTAGTCGTGACACGTAGCTGACCCTCGCCGAGATCGCCGCTGCCTTTCACCAGGGGCACATACCGGCGATTTGAAAAGCGGCCCCCAAGGGGCCGCTTTTTGCGTGACTGAACGCCGCTCGAGCAATCAAAACTTCGCCGTGAACGCGAGATACAACTGGCGACCGAGCACATCGTAGGTCGCGAACGTGTTCGCCTGGCCGCCGCCCTGAAGCGACGGATTTGTCACTATCGGCGGATCCTTGTCGAAAACGTTGTTCATGCCTGCGCGCAGTTCGAAGGCCTTCGAGACGTGCCACACTCCACTGAGATCGATGTAGCTTACGTTTGGTATCGCCGGTTGGGCGACGTCCCAAGCGCCGTACACGGCGAACCGAAGGAGGGGGTTCGGGTCGTTGTTGTCATTTCCCACCTTGCCGATGAAGCGCCAGACGAGCGAGAGGTCTACGTCCCACGGCGTCTGCCAGGTAGTGCGCAGATTGTGCCGCCAACGCGAGTTGACGGTCTGGCACGTGCTTCCATAGAGGCCGGCGCAGTCGTAAGAGCCGCCTCCAGGAATTGGCGTCGTGCTGGCATGGATCAAGTAACTGCCGTTCATGAACCATTGCAGCGATCCGAAGTTATCGAGGTTCAGCTTGTAGCTGGTCTGTAGATCGACACCGCTCTGCAGCACACTGGCGATGTTCTGATTGGTCTGCAGGATATAGCCGCCGCCCGCCACGGTTGCCCCTTGCAGGGAGAAATTGCTCGGGTCGCGAACGACCTGCGAGCAGTAGGTCGGGTTGGCCGACTGCAGACAATTGGTCACCAGCACGTTCGCAGGGTACACCCCGACCTCACCTTCGATCCTGATCTGCCAGAAATCGAGGCTGCCCGACAAATTGGGTACCGCGGTCGGAGAGAACAGGAAGCCGAACGAATACGACTTGGACTTTTCCGGCTGCAGCGCGGGGTTGCCGCCTTGCACCTGCGCGAGCTGACTCGACACGGCCTGAGGAATGGTATCGGTCGTGGTCCCATTGCCGTAACGCGCCGCAAAGGCCGCACGCTGGGCCGCTGCGACCGTATTCAAGCACGCCTGCAAGGAGGCCGTCGCCGGGGCCGCGCAGGGGTCATTGCCGAACGCAATCAGACCGATATTTTGGGCGTCGAACAGTTCGCTGACGCTGGCCGCGCGGATCGCCCTGTTGAACGATCCGCGGAAACGGATGTCCTCGATCGGGGACCACTGCACGTCAAACTTGTAGGTGTTGACGCCGCCGCTCACCGAATAGTTTGAATGGCGGAACCCGGTACCGAAAACCAAGTCTTTGGCGAAAGGCAGCTCCTGCGCCAGGGGCACTCGCAGTTCGACGAACTCCTCACCCACGCCGATGCTGTTGTCGAGGGGCTCCTGCGTGCCGCCTGCACCCGACAGCTGGCCGCTGTTCGTCGCATCGTCAGGCTGAAACTGTACGGTCTCCTTGCGATGCTCAAAGCCGAAGTTGATGCCGACGCCATCGCGAGCTGTCGGCAGCTTGATGCCGTATTTGCCGAGCTCGCCGGTTATATCCGCATGCAGGGTGCGCAGGCTGTTATCGCCCGACGAGGTTCCGAGCAGGTACAGATAGTCCAGCGAGGCCTGAGTGACGCCCCCGTCGGAGAAGATGTTCCAGGGCACGCAAGGTTTGCCGGCCAGGCACGTCGGATTGGCCCTGGTGCCGGTGACGAGCAGGGCGTTGTCGATCTTCGCGTAGCTGAGATACTTGTTGTTCGCTTCGCGGAAATTGACGTAATAGTACTGCCCGTAGGCATCATAGCTCCAGGCGTCCAGAAAATTTCCCTTCATGCCGACCACCGCACGATAATTGGTGTGTTCGTAATCGGACGAACGCCCACCGCCCTCGACGTTGCGCCGGCCCATCTGGATGGCGACTTGGTTGGCAGCAAGCGTCTGATCCCCCGTGATCTGACCCGGTGTGCAGCCGAGGATGCCCTGTTGTTGGGCGCTTAAGAACGGGTTGCCGCAATTGACGAAGTAGGGACCTCCGGTGTTCGGATTACCCGTCGTGAAGGCCGCCGCGGGCGCGATTGCCTGGTGCGTTTTGTCGTTCATGAAGCTGAACTCCATATACGGCTTCGCGTAGTCCGCCAGGTCATCGTGCGCCAGGAATCCGGCCAGATAACGGTCATCCTCGCGCTGCATGTAGATGAACGGCTGGCTGTTGAAGTGCGCGGGTGGGTTCGTCGGCACTCCTCCCCATGGAACGAAGCTGTTTCCCAGTACGGCGTACCGGGTAAACGCGTTCGGCCCGGTCAACGGGGTGAAGCGGTTCGAATTGCTCGAGCCGGTGCACGCGCTCCCAGTCACATTTCCAGCGGCATCGGTCACCTCCGTGAGCTGACATTGGCCGAAATCGCGCTCGGAGCTCGCCACCGGATCATAATGTTGGTAGGTAAGATAGCCGGTGACGTTGCCGTTGCCCTCGGCGAAGTTAGTGCCCGCGACGATGTCAAAGCTCCGGCTCTTGCCGTCCAGTTTGTTGCCGCTCAAGGGTGTATAGCCGGCATCAGTCAACAGCGGTTCCATGAAACCATTCTTGTTCTTGTGCCAGTTCTCGCCGAACTGACCATCCACCTGCACTCCCTGGAAATTTTTCTTCATGATGAAGTTCACGACGCCCGCGATGGCGTCCGAGCCGTATGTCGAAGACGCGCCGCCGGTCAGAACGTCGACCCGTTCGACGAGAGAAGCGGGAATCTGATCGAGATCGGGCGCCGGAGAGGCGATCGTAGTCTGCGGCGAGCCCTGCCCCAGTCGGCGCCCATCGACCAACACCAGCGTTCGGTTGGGGCCCAGTCCGCGAAGATCGGCGGTCGTGAGGCCTCCCGGTGTCGTGAGTCCCGAGGTACGGTTGCTGAAGTCCTGGCCTAAGTCATTATTGAGTAGCTGTGGCAGTTGATAGAGGATGTCGCTGATGTCGGTCTTGCCGCTCGCCAGGATATCGGCCGTGGTGATCGCCTGAATCGGGCTCGAGCTCACGGCGTTCGGAGCCGCGATGCGCGATCCGGTGACGACGACTTCCTGGAGCGTTAGGTCCTCCGTGGCCGCCGCCGGTTTCTGTTGCGCCAAAGCTGGCAACGCCATACCGGCCGCCACCATCAAGACAAACAGGCGTTTCAAATCATGTGAAAAGCAATCCCGGTTCATTAATCTCTCCCTTTGTAGCTGGTCTTCCGTGTGGCCTCGATCGACGTCGAGGTCCTTGCAAACCAAAGAATCATCGACTTGTGCGCAATACAAACGTTGCACACATGCCACAGTTAGACCGCGTAATCTCAAACTATAACGACTTGGAAAAAATTTTACGAGATCCAATACAAAAAAATTCGTTGCGTCTTCGCAACACGTTTGCAGCGTGGAGAGTCCACCGATAGTCATCCAGAGTTAACGCCCGATGCGGGTTACCCGGACGGTGCGATTTGTTCCGGCAGTAGAAAGCCAAAAACTTCCCAAGGCGCCAGCATATATGGTGACGAAATCGCCGACATTGACGGGAAAATACTCTTGCCCTGTGGCTTTCCACACCTGACCATTCTCGAGTGAAATCATGAGTGCCGCATTCGGCCGCTGTGTGACCGCCACGACCCTGTCAGTCTCTTTCTGAGGCTTTTCAGCGCCACCTTTCAACTTCTCGCTCAAGCCAAATTCCGCTCGCGAGTCCTGCACCGCCTGCTGCTCAGGTTCCGGTGGCCGCAAGGCTGCGATTTCTCGGTCGAAGCAGCCAAGGCGCTTGCCGGCGTCGTGTTCTTGCGCGCAGGCTCGCAGCTTCGAGTAGAAATCTTCGGCGCTGCCGTCGGTAAAATACGTAACGGCAAGAAGCAGCGCAAACAGCCGGCACGTCCACCGGCCGTACTCAAATTTGATTCCTGGCTTGCTCACGCAATACTTACGATGTTTGGCGATTGGCGACGCGATTGTACCTTCGACACGAGTCTATTTCGAAAGGCCCCAGGCTGCTCTATTTTTAGCCCTACTTCCTTACGGCCGAGTCCCCGGTCATCCCACGCATCACCGACAACATGTCGGGTCTTCCCTGGGCGCCGACGATATAGACGTCCTGGTTCTTGAAATCGATGGAGAGCGAGGCGACCGTCCCCAGCACATCCATGCCGATGATCATGGCGGGCTGGTCCTGAATTTTCCAAACGTTGAAAATGTGGAATTCGCCGAACACGATCGCGACGTCGTTGATGCGAAGCGCATCGATGATGATCGGCGGCGCGACCAGGATCTCGCCCACCTCGACTTCCTTGGTGGCCCCATAGACCGATGTCATTTTGGCCATGACACCATGCAGGTGCCGCGCACGGAGCGCATCACGCAGGGCAAGATTACCCAAGGTCCGCTCGGCGCCGGTGTCGATGACCGCAAGCACCGGCACCCCACCGACCCGCGTCGCCAGGGTGATCAAACCGGGGACTGAACGCAGCCCATGGATCCTGGTCGAGTTGGTGCGCACCTCCGCCTTGATTCCACGGGAGATGGCCACTTGATTGCGATGGAAATCGATGACCAAGCTTTTTTCCGTGAGACCCGCGGCGCCCAAGATCCCGTCGGCGCCCGCCATCACCGGCGCCCACACGACCGGCAAGTCGGTGGTGCCGATGGTCAAATCGCCGGCCTGCAACCGGTCGATCGTCACAAACGACACCTGCGCGGTACCCGTGATGCCGTCGAGGATGATCGAGGCCTCTTCGGAGGGTTTGAGACCGAGTTCCCGCGCAAGCCGCGGCGAAATGGTCGAATGGTTCGCCCCGGTATCGACGATGAATCGGAATGGTCCTTGACCGTTGACCATCACCGGCACGACAACCCGCCCGATGTGGTCACGCGTCGTCGGCGAGGCGAACAGCAGCGCGTCGCTCCCAAGCGGAGCAGCCGATCCCGGTTCCACCGCTTCGGGCAGCACCGTGTCGACGGGTGCTGCAACCGGCGCGGCCCCGGCTGGAGAGCCCCCTAACAGCGCGCCCAGCAGGCACGCGCCGCACCACTGGTGGCGGGGTGAAGCTGCCATTATATGCGATATCATACACCGCGCAGCCGTACCGCGGACTGCCGTATCGAGAAGCCCACACACCGTGAAGCAAGCATGCCGGAGGTAGTCCCCTATTTCGCCGTCCCGTTCGGATTTGCGAAGCTGGAAAACTGCGATGCACTGAATGGACAGTTGCACGAGCTGTTTCTGCGACGGGCGGCTGAAGGCTCGGCGTACGCGAATCCCAACCCGCTCACGCAGCGCAATCGCCGGGTATTCGAAAGCGAATTTCAAGTTTTCCGCTGGCAGGAGCGCTGCGTGCAGCAGCTGAAGGAGTTCTGCTGGAACCAGATGATGCAGATGATCGGCCAGCTGAACGGCTACGACACGGCGGCCCTGGGGCGCATGCTCATCACCTCCGACTCATGGTTCCATGTTACTCGGCGCGGCGGGTTCTTCGCGCTCCATAACCATCCGAATGCGTCCTGGTCGGGCGTCTACTGTGTGAACCCGGGGAAGCACGACCCAGACAAGCCGGAGAGCGGGCTCCTGAGCTTCGTCAATCCCTCCGTGGCATCCGCGATGCATATGGACGCGGCCAACTTGAATTTACGGGGTGCGTTCGCCTACCACATTCGGCACGTGCAGCTCGAGCCGGGACAACTCGTCCTGTTCCCGTCGTGGGTGCTGCACGATGTGAAGCCCTTCGAGGGTGACGGCGAGCGCATCACCGTTTCGTTCAATTGCTGGTTCGCGTTTCAGGACGCTGCGGCCCCGGCCGGTTAGCTGAGCGCGTAGCCCCAGCGCTCGAGCCAGGGCATCAGAATCGGCAACACCTTGCTGAAGTGGCGTTCGTAGTGCATCCATCGGCCCACGGACTTGCTGTGGACAGGCTCGACCACCTGAGTGTAGCTCGGCGTGCTGATGAAACCCTTGGCACGGGCGTGCTCGGCGGGTGCGAGCATCGCCTCGTTCCAGGGCAATTGCAGGAATGCCGCCAGCTTGCGCACCTCCGCCTCGAAGTCCGCGGTGAGTTTCTCGTATCGCAGCTCGTAGCTGAACGGCTGCAGCAGGGGCCATTGCGCATACCAGTATCCAAAGATGCGGGAGTAGGCCGAGGCCAACGTGCTCAGATCACGGCACAAGAGCGCCAGTTCCGGTGCGCGGAAGTTTTGCAGGAAGCAGCTCAAGAGCGTGTCGCAGGGATGACGAATGGCGAGAACGATGCGCGCATTGGGAAAAACCCGTCGAATCAACGGCAGCAGGGTCATGTTCATCGGGAACTTGTCCACGAGCCGCTGGCCCGGAAGCAGGGCCGCCTTGTTCCGGGCAAGGTCCCAATACCGGGCGCGGATGTCGCCTAACGCGTGCTCAGTCAACTTGCCGAGCTCGGATGGATAGCGGATGCCGCTACCCGTCACTGTTTCCAGGGCCTTCGACATGAATGGCTGCTCGTCCATGGACACAAGCCGCGGATGCGCGTCGAGCACCTGCTCGAGCAGAGTCGTCCCCGAGCGCGGGAATCCCACGATAAAGAGTGGAGAGTCCTCCATTGCGGGTCCGGCCTCCTCCCAGGCCGCAACATCATCCGGGTCGCAGCCATTCGCCGTGCGCGCCAATAGCGGAGACTCCTCCGCGGACGATGAGCCTGTCGCGAGTTCGAGGAATGCCCGCCTGGAGCTGTGGGCCTCCTCGGCGGCGCTGTACGCCTCGTCGTATCGCCCCAGCGAATCGCAAGTCTTTGCGAACGGGAAGAGCACATGATGCCGGCGCGCGAATTCCTTGTGGTGTTGCAGCGCCAGCGACAGGTATCGGTAAGCCTCCTCATGCTGACCGGCTCTGTCGGCCAGGATGCCCGATAGCATCAGCCTCTCGGGATCAGCGTCGTGGCTGCGGTCGTTGAGCTCGATCCACTGCGTAATTGCGCGCGCCTCATCGAGGCGTTGCAGGCGCTCCAGGGTGGACACCAACACCAGCGCCGTGCGCCCGCTGCGAGGAGGATCCGCCAGAAGCCGCTCGATCAGCGGCGTGGCCTCGCGCGCAGCTCCCAGCATCACCAGGAGAAGGGCGATGCGCGCGCTGATCTCGACGCTGAGTCCGTCGAGCCTTTGCCAGTCCCTGAGCGCAGCACGGGCTTCGTCGAGCTGCACGATGTCATAGCAGCACTGCGCGAAGGCCCAACGGGTGGTGGCATCCGCCGGCGCAAGACCCACGGCGTCACGCAGCGCGAGGTAGGCTGCTCTGTAGTCACAACGATCCATCTGCAGCACGCCCAGGTTGTACAGCAGGGCCGCCGACGGCGGAGCGAGTTGCAACGCCTTTTCGAATGCCGCAAGGGCCTCCGCGTACCGCTTGGCCGGGCGGAGGACGCACGCGAGATTTTGCCAATGTCCCGCCACCGTCGGCTCCATCACGGTGAGCGCGTTGAAGACTCGGACCGCCTCGTCGTGGCGTGCTTGAGAATGCAGGACTTGCCCGAGCACTTGCAGCGCGCTTGGGTGATGGTAGTGTGCTCCGAGCACCTGCAGGCACTTCGCCTCCGCGGCGTCGAGCCGTCCGCTCGCCAGGTCCTGCCGCGCCGGTTCCAACAGCAATTCGGGATCAGAAGGCGACGGCATCTATAACGAACTCGATCACCCGGACCGGGCGTTTGGCTCTAGCGTGCGATAATATACACCGCATAACCGTACCATGATCCGCGGTACCGAGAACCTTACACACACCGTGAATGCAACATCGATAACCGAGCCCGAGGCGCGTGCCTTGGCGGACGCTATTCTCCAGGTCTCCGCGAGCCAGCCCCCGGCCGAATCCATGAAGCTGGTGGATGCCGCCCTGGCGCGTGCACCCAACCAACCGATCGTGCTCAATGCCGCCGGCAGTCACATGATGCGCAGCGGCGACGCGCGCCGGGCGCGGGAATTGTACGAACGCGCAACCGCTCTCGACGGCGGCTCGAAAGTCCTCTGGTTGAACCTCGCCACCGCATGCCGCAGCTTGGACGACAAGAAGGCCGAAGGCGCGGCGCTCGAGGAGGCCTTGGGCGTGGAGCCCCGGTACGTGCCCGCGCTGCTGCAGAAGGCGGAGCTCATGGAACGGCTCGACAATCGGAAAGCGGCGGCGGCGATCTACCAAGCAGCGCTCGATTGCATAGCGTCTGGCACGCCGATCACGCAGAATTTGGCCGCCGCCCTGACCCACGCCCAGGAACTGGTAAACGCCAACACGCGTGAATTGGAGGCCTTCCTCGAGCAGCAGCTCGCCTCAGTGCGGCAGCAGCACGCCGGCGCAGATCAACAGCGCTACGATGCCTGTCGCGACGTGTTCCTGCGCAAGCGGCGGGTATACACGCATGAGCCGAAGGGAATTCTATTTCCCTACCTGCCGGCCATCGAGTTCTTCCGGCGCGAAGATTTCCCGTGGCTCGACACGCTCGAGGCAGCGACCGAGGACATTGCCGCCGAGGCTCTGGCGGCACTTTCGGGCGATCGAGCTGGTTTCAAACCCTACGTCGACTTTCCGGCATCCGCCCCCATGGACCAGTGGGCGCCGCTCAATCATTCGCTCGACTGGAGCGTCTACAACCTCCTGGAGGACGGGGCACGGCTCGACGCGAACATTGAAAAATGCCCGAAGACCGCTGCGGTATTGGCGCAGCTGCCCCTCTGCGACATCCCGAACTATGCGCCCGGCGCATATTTTTCCGTGTTGAAGCCCCGCACCCGGCTGCCCGCGCACACAGGCACGACCAACACGCGTTCCATCGTGCATCTGCCGCTCGTCATTCCGGAGGGCTGCGGCTTTCGCGTCGGCTCGCAGGTACGGACCTGGCAGAAGGGCAAGGCCTGGGTGTTCGACGACACCATCGACCACGAAGCCTGGAACGACAGCGATCAGATCCGTATCGTCCTGATTTTCGACATCTGGAATCCGCTGTTGACGGCGGCCGAACGCGATCTCGTGCGCGATTTCACCGTGGGTCTCGGCCGATATTACGGCGCGGATGCGCCGCAATTGAGCTCGCGATGAGCGGGCGGCACCTCTGGTCGATCACGTTGATGCTTTCCCTGGCGAGCCCTGGCGTATTCGCTGCCAGCGAGCCGCTCGCAGATGGCCTGCGGCGCTGTTCACTCGAGACCGACCAAGGAAAGCGCCTCGCCTGTTTCGACGCGCTGGCGAGCGCCTTGCCGAAGATCCAGTCCGATCAATTCGGAATGACCGTGGATATTGCGCGCAAACGCGATCCTGTGGCCGAATCCAAGCACGAGAACGAATCACTGTCCGGAAAAATCGCGGCTCTGCAGGAGGCGCCGCGCGGCGGGTATATATTTACGCTGGATAACGGGCAGATCTGGATTCAGGCGGAGCTGCGCTCCAACATTCGTTTCGAGGTGGGAGACGCGGTGCAGATCGAGCACGGCGCGATGAGTTCTCTCTGGCTGGCGGCCGATCACCATCGCAAAACCCGGGTCAAACGGATTCACTAACCGCGCTCGGCCGCGAGCGACGCGAGCTGCGCCGCTACGGCGCCAGCGACCTCGTCCCAACCGCCGCCCGACTGGCGAAACAAACGCATCGAGGGATACCACGGACTGTCGGCGCGCCCCAGGAGCCATCGCCAGTCGGGAGTCCCATGCAGCAGCGTCCACACGGGGCGGCCGAGCGAGCCGGCGAGGTGCGCGATCGAAGTGTCGGAGCAGATCACGAGATCCAGTGACGACATCACTGCGGCGGCGTCCACGAAGGCGTCCGGGCCGCTGTCGAATTCCGGGCCGAGGTCCAGAACCCGATGTCGAAACGGCACCTGCAGCAGCTGTTCGGCGCCGGCGCCCTTTTGCAGGGACACGAGGCTCACGCCCGGCAGCGCCGCGAGTGGTGCGAGGGCCGCGAGCGGGATCGAGCGGCCCCGTGCCCATATGAGCCGCTCCACGCCGGGATTACCCTGCCAGGCGATTCCCACCTTAAGGCCGGCCAAGCCGGCAACGCGCGGTGCCCAACGCGCAATCCGTTGCGGGTCCGCCGAGAGGTAAGGTACCTCGGCGGGAATCGTCGCAAGCACGGTATCGAATGCCAGCGGCAGACTCAGCAAGGGGCAGTGGTAGTCGACGGGCGGCACGGGCTCGCCGCGAGCCATCACCCGAATCCCGCCGGTGAGGGTGCCCGTCAGCGTCTTGAGGGTGGGCATCACTTCGAATGCCACCGTGGCGCCCCGCGCCGCCAGGCGGGGCAGGTAGCGGCAAAACTGCAGGGTGTCGCCGAGGCCTTGTTCGGCGTGGATCAGCAGGGTCTTGCCCGCGAGCGGTTGGGTGCCGTCCCAGCGGGCGGCGCTGAATTGGCGCGCCGGTATCGCGAGCGCCGGCACCCGGAATCGCGCCTCGTACTGCGGCCAACCCCGTTTGAAATCACCCAGCGACAGGTTGAGCATCGCCAGCTCGAACTCAGCCGCGGCATGATCCGCCTGCAGCGCGAGGGCGAGTTCAAAATGCAGACCCGCCTGGTCATTGCGGCCCTGCGCCTTTTGCACCACACCGATATTGACGTGCGTATCGGGCGTCCCACCGTTCACGGATAGCGCGCGCCGGAAACGCTCGAGCGCTTCCTCGCTGCGGCCGAGTGCCGCGAGCGCGACGCCATGGTTGGTCAGCACTTCGGGGACGTCCGGACGGATCGAGAGCGCACGTTCGAAATGCTCCGCCGCCTCCGCATTTCTGTCGAGGCCGAGCAGCGCCACTCCCAACTGAATGTGCGCCTCCGCCTCCCCGGGAAGCACCGCGATCGCGTTTTGCAGTGGTTCGACTGCCTCGGCAAAGCGCCCGAGCGCCACCAGCACCGTCCCGCGGCCGACCAAATCCGGCGCCGTCGCCCCGTGACGCGCCAGCAGTTCGTCGTAGTCGCGCAGCCCTTCGACGGACCGCCCCGACAAGGCCAGCACCACCGCGCGGTTGTGCAATGTCTCGGGATTCGAAGGCTCGATCGCGAGCGCCGTGTCGTAACTCTGGACCGCTTCGGCCAAGCGCTTCAGTTCCATCAGCGCGTTGCCCCGGTTGCTGTGCGCGGCCGCCGAGTGCGGCTGCAGGATGAGCGCGCGATCGAAGCTGCGCAGCGCCTGTTCCTGCCGTCCCAATCGCGCCGACAAGATGCCGTGGCTGTGGTGCGCGGCGCCCAGGTTGGGGTCGAGCGCAATGGCGCGGGCGAAGCACGCGAGGGCATCGTCCGACCGACCCACCGCGTCCAGGGCAAACCCCAGCTCCAGATGCGCCGTGGCATCCTGCATCGCCAAACGCACGGCTTGGCCGCAGCTTGCGAGCGCCTCCTCGCGCCTCCCCAGGGCCGTCAGCGCGGCCGCGCGTACCCGATATGCGGCGGCCACCGTGCCATCGAGGCTCACGGCGCGATCGCCGCAACGCAGCGCAGCCTCGTTTCGTCCGAGGGTATGCAACGCCCGCGCGAGATTGATCAAGACCGTGGGGCGGTCCGGCTCGAGTTCCAGCGAACGCGCCATCAACTGCGCGCCCTCCTCGCTGCGCCCCAGCTCGGCGAGCGCCGCGCCAAACCGCTGCATGACGTCCGCGTTGTCGGGATGGCTGCGCAGGATTTCATCGTACGCCGCAGCCGCCTCCCGCACGCGGCCGGCGCGGTGCGCGCGGACGGCCGCCTCCAAGCGACGGCGTGTTGCCAGGTCGGTCGCGGTCATGAGTTGCTATTTATCACAGCCCGTCTGCTGGCATGTTACCGGCCCCATACAAAAAGACGGCGGGCCCATGCCCGCCGTCTTCAAGTCGCATCAAGGCTATTGCTGATCTTAGAAGTCGATCGTCACGTTCGCATAGATATATCGGCCCAGCGAATCATACAGCGACGGGAAGGTATTGCTCTCGCCGTAAATCGAATTACCCGTATCGTTCAGGGTATCGATGATTGGCGGATCCTTGTCGAGCACGTTGTTCGCCCCCACCCGCACCGTGATCTTGTTGATGTTGTACGAGACGCGCAGGTCGAGGTAACTGATCGTCGGTATCGTGTTGTCCGCGGGAATGCCGAATGACGGCTTATAGTCGGGAGACGACGGATTCGTTATGGAATTGTGCACGATGCCGAAGAAGCGCCAAGTCGCCCCGGCCGAGAAGCCGGTGAGCGGCGTGTCCCAGTCGAGCGCCAGTCGATGGCGGTACTTCGGAGCGGGCGGTGTAGCCGCCGAACACGTAATGCCAAACTGACCCGCACAGTCATAGGGCTTGCCGGGAATACCGCCCACCGAAGCCGGCGAATACAGCAACTTCAGCAAATAGCCCGCGTCCAAGCGGCTGCGGAACTTGCCCCAGTTGCCCATATCGAGCCGATAGGCCATCCCTAAGTCGATTCCCTTGTTCTCGAGTTTACCCTCGTTCAATAGCGGATCGACGACGTACGCCTGTGAGCTCGTCCACAGATCCCCCAGGGGGCTGCGGTGGATCTTCTGGCACCAGACGCTGGCGGCATCGGCGGTCAGGAGGCAATTGGCCTGAATCGTGCTCGCCCCGAAAGATTGAATGAGGTCCGTGATCTTGATGTCGGTGTAGTCGAGGGTCGCACTGAAGCCCGGCAGGAACGTCGGCGTGAATACAATGCCGACATTCGTCGTTTTGGCGGTTTCCGGCGTGAGGTTCGTAGCGCCTCCGATGAGACCGTTGTACTGAGAGGCGGGCGACGCGGGTACGCCCCCGGCGTATTGCGCGGCGGTGACATGCAAGTACGAACACTGCAGCGCAGTCAGCGTGGTGCCGGCGGCGCAAATATCGCTGCCGCCGTCGAGGCCGACGTGCTGCGGCTGGAAGAGTTCCTGCAGGTTCGGGACTCTCTTCGCCACGTTGTAGCTGCCGCGCAGGCGCACATCGCTGGTCGGCGCCCACTCTACCCCGAACTTGTAAGTATTGGTGTTGAACCCTTCCGAGTAGCTCGAGTAGCGGTAGCCGCCTTCCACATCCAGCGACTTCGCCAACGGCGCGTCGCGCACGATCGGCATACGGGCTTCCCAAAACCCTTCCCACACGTGCGCCAAGGCATTCACCGGCACGATCGGCGAACCGAAGCCGGCGAGGTCGGCCGTGAGCAGCTCTTGATCCGGCTGCGTAGTCAAGGTGTCTCGGCGGTATTCCGTACCGAACACGACTTTGAGACCGTCGGCTGCCCAGGGCGTCTTGGCGCCGCGACTGGTCAGGTCGCCACTGACGTAGCCACTGACCACATCTTCCGCCGAGTTGGCCGAGTATTCCCCGGGGGCGGAGAAATATGCCACTTCCGCTTTGGTGGGCGGAGTCGCGGGATTCCAGATGTTCCAGGGTATGCATCCCTGCGGGTTGCCCCGGCAGGTGATCGCGCCCGTAACCGGATTCTTGACGGCGAACAACGCATTCTGAATGAGATTCGTCGAGGTATCGTTGTTGTGGAAATCCAAGGACCGCGTCTGGGAAAACAGCCCGTACGCATCGTAGGTCCAGCCCTCGGTGATGTCGCCGCGCAGCCCCAGCACGCCGCGATAGGCCGTGTGCGTGTAGTTGTCCTGGCGCGGTCCGCCTTCGATGTTGCGGCGCGCGAAGAGCAACTGCGCATCGCCGCCCTGGATCTGGTACGCGGTGGCGCCGGCCGGCCTCGTCGAGTTGGTATAATTTGCCACCGGGCCGCCCGAGATCGGACCGCCCTTGGGTCCTCCCGCGCAAATCACGTCGAATTCCGAAGCGGTAAGGTAGGGATTCATACCGGTGTTGCCGTACGCACCGGAACCGCAGTTGACGCTCATATTGCCGTCCGGCAAGCCGGTCTCCGCATCGGTGTTCTTGCCGCTGCCGAGGAAGGCGCCCGCGGGCGCGTAGGCGCCCGTCGTGATGTCATCCATGAAGCTGAACTCGGTGTACACCTCGGCGTGATCGTTGAGCTTCAGCTTGCCCATGAAGCCGGCCGTATAGCGCTCGTCGTTACGCTCCAGGTAGTGGGTGGCGGCGTAGTTGTATCGCGCGTATTTCGACACGACAGTGCCGGTCGGATCGAGCTGATACGATTTGCCGGTGGACGCGTTATAGAACACCGCCGGCGCCGAGTTGCTCGAGCCGCTGCAGACATAGGGGCCGGCGCTGGTCGAGCTGCCTGCCGACGTCAGCACGCAGGCCGCATGGTCGCGGTGATCGGCCGTGATCGGAGCCGTTCGACGATAGCCGAGGTACCCTTCCATGTGCCCCGCCCCATCGGCAAAGGCTTGGCCCAGGACGACCGTGAAGTCTTTGTTGTTACCGTCCCAATTGGTGCCATTGACCGCGCCAAAGTTCTTGGCCGTCAGGAGCGGATTGATAAAGCCTTCGTGGTTGCTGTGGTTGTAGACGCCGAAATTGGAGTCCAACCTTATGCCCTCGAAATGATCGTTCATGATGAAGTTGACGACGCCCGCGACGGCATCGGCGCCGTAAGTCGACGACGCGCCGCCGGTGAGGACATCGACCCGTTCAATCAAGGCGACCGGAATCTGGTTGATGTCCGCCGCCGAGGCAAAAGCCGGGGTCGCGCCCAGGGCCGCGCCCGGGTCACCACCTTGGAGCCGGCGACCGTTGACCAGTACCAGTGTGCGTTGTGCGCCAAGACCGCGCAGGTTCAAGGTCGCCGTACCGTTCGAGCCCATCGACAGGCCCGAGCCCTGGTCGGCAACCACCTGCGGCAGACTGTTGAGCAGGTCTTCGATGCGCACCACGCCCGTCGTCTTGATCTCCTCGCTGGTGACCGCAGTGACCGGGCTGATCGACTCTAGATTCGGCGCGGAGATGCGCGAACCCGTCACGACGACTTCTTGAAGCTCCGGTGAGGTTTCGGCCGCCGCCTTGGGCGCCGCCTGTGCATGTGCAACTGGGGTCTGCATCATACTCGCGGCAAAAGCTCCCGCACCGAGCAGTGCCATGCGCACCGCGTGCCGCAGAACGGGGTTCATTTCCGTGGTCGTGTTCATATTGCTCCCTAAATTTTGTAGTGGCTGCTATCGCGCTGCACTTCCGCAATAGGCGCGAGAGACGCCAAGCGTCCTCGGCACCTTAGCGAAGGCACCCACGACCCCCCTGTTCATCCCCAGAGGGTTTCTCGCAATGTGGGCCAGTATACGTATTTCACAAAAGGCCACAATACTTAACAATGCTTCATGGAACTTTCTAACCCTTGTAGTTTACCCGCCACAAAGCTTCTGCGCGCGAACCCACAGCAAGCTAGGGCTGCAGGCCGTAGGCAGCGGCCACCAGCCGGCCGACCTGCTCGCCCATCCGGACGCCCACTTCGCCCGAATTTCGGTAGTGCACGCCATCCCAGATGCGCGCATTCAAGACCTCCAGCACCACGTCCTCGGTGCGCGTCCAGCGGCGGGTGACGCCGGGCAGGGTATTGCTGATGGTGCTCAAGGTCGGCAGCGGCTCCGTACCGACATCGAGGCGAATGATGGCGGCGATGGTTGCTGCAATCATGCAGTGCGCACACGGATATTCCGGTTGGATCGGCGTGACGATCAGCGGCAGCCATCCGGCATCGCGCTCGGTCGCGGCGTTGTCATCGCGGTCTCCGTTGCGGATGGCGGTGATGGGCCGCCAGAAATTGAAGTAGTACTTGGCCTCGAACACTGCAATTTCGGTGTCGTTCAAAGCCGCAGTCACCGCCGCATAAAGCCGCGCATTGCGCGTCACTTCGCGGCCCGGAGCCCGAGCCAGGGAACTCACGACTCCGATATGGACATCCGGCAGCGCGGTGGCCCAAAAGCGCGCGATGTCGGTTTGTTCCTGCGTGCGAACCGTGCTGTTGGCGGCGCCGAAAGTCTTGGTCTCATTGTAGTCGCGCGCCCATATGGCGCTCTTGAGAGCGGGTGGGGGTCCCGGCCGAAACTGCGACGCGCTCTTCAGGAACCAGGGTTTATGCTGCGAAACTGCGACGCCCAAGGGAAATGTCGTGACCACGTAGACACCCGGGGTGGTCACGGGGCGATAGGGTTCCGGATTTCCAAGATCGTCGGTGTGTTTTGCGAGCACCTCATCCGCCGCGCGCACACCGATGTTGACCCCGCGCGTCCGCGCATCGTCGTCCGGCATGGCATGGAGCGACTTGTCGTAAGCCGCATCGGTCTGCGCCTTCAGCGCGGGCGCCTCGTGCAGCAGCACCGTCCGGCTCGCCGCAGCAATGGCCGCGTCGATCGATGCGCCGGCCGCGGCGCCTAGATCGAGGCGGTCGCGCGGGTAGCGCGAGGTGATCGCGTTCACCGCCTCGTACACGGCATTCTGCGCGAGGGCCATGGTCCGAATCGTATTCGGGCCGTCGGTGGCGATCTCGGTGGTCCTATCCGCCCAATCGGCAAGTGTGTCGGCATGTGCCGCAACCGCGACCAGCAAAAGAGCGATCGGCGCGAAGCGGAATTTGGACTTGTTCATGGCGCCTACCCCCCCGGGGTTTGCAAAGCCGCCAATATTGAACCTTTGGCCAGAGTTTGGCGAGACAGCCGCGTCGGCATCACCTGATGCTCCTCCAGTGCAAAACCCGAATAAGGTCATGGCGGAAGTAATAAATTAGCGGCGGGGGCGGTCTTGGTACATGAGCAGCAATACCGCTGTGGCTTAAGCTAACGAGGGAATCACTATGCAAATGACCAAATTATCGAACGCGGCAATGGCCGCCACCGCCGCGATGTTCTTTACGGCCGGACTGGCCGGCGTTTCGGTGGCCGCCGATACCGCGACAACGCATTGTTCCGGCGTCAATTCCTGCAAGGGCACCTCCGAGTGCAAGTCGGCGAAGAACAGCTGCAAGGGCATGAACAGCTGCAAAGGCCAAGGGTGGGTCTCCATGTCGAAGGCCGATTGCGACGCAGCGAAGGCCAAGGCGAAGTAACGGCAGCATCGGGCGCAGCAGGCAATCCGCCCCATCGCTTGCCGCGCCCGATATCCCCTACCGCATGACAGGGCAGAACCGCATGACACTGCAATCGCCGCCCCCGTTGAGCGGCTTTGGTCTTGGATTGCGGCCGCCCCACTACGAGGCTCTGCTGAACGAGGGGTCGGAAAGAGCGCGCGGCGTCGATTGGCTGGAAGTGGTCACCGAGAATTATGTGGTGCCGGGCGGCAAACCGCTGGACATGCTGGAGCAAATCCGTGCGCGCTACCCGCTGGTGATGCACGGCGTTTCGTTGTCCATCGGCAGCACCGATCCGCTCGATCGCGAGTACCTGAGTGCGGTCCGGGCCCTCAGCCGCCGCATCGAACCCGCGTGGATTTCCGATCACCTCTGTTGGACCGGCGTCGGCGGACGGAACCTGCACGACCTCCTACCGCTCCCTTATAACGAGGAGGCGCTGGCGCATGTGGTCTCCCGCGTCGGTCAGGTACAGGATGCGCTAGGCCGGCAACTTCTGCTCGAAAACGTATCGAGCTATCTGACCTATCAAGAGTCCGACATGAGCGAATGGGAATTCTTGAGCGAGGTCGCCGAGCGCGCGGACTGTGCCATTTTGCTCGACATCAACAACATCTACGTCAGTAGCGTCAATCACGGCTTCGACCCGAAGATCTATCTGCACGCCATGCCGAAGAAGCGCGTCCGGCAGTTTCACCTTGCCGGGCATAGTGATGAAGGCGGTCACCTGATCGATACCCATGACCACCCCATCGCGCCGCCCGTATGGGATCTCTACGCACGCGCCATCGAGTTCTTCGGGGAGGTCCCCACGATGATCGAACGCGACGACAACATTCCACCCTTGAGCGAATTGGTGATGGAACTCGACATGGCGCGCGAACTCGCGCGCCGCCATGCGCAGGCGGCCTGATGCGCTTGGTTGAATTACAGCGGAATTTTCAAGCCCACTTGCTGATGGGAGACGACGCGATCCTCAAGTCCGTGGTCGACGCGCCGCCATTGGCGCCCGCCGCAAGAGTAAGGGTCTACCGGAATGCGTACCGGGTGCGATTGTTGGACGCTCTGAAAGATACCTATCCCGTTTTGTTCAAGATTCTGGGCGACGAGGTGTTCGAGAACCTGGGCGATGCCTTCGTCGACGCCCATCCGTCGGTGCATCGCTCCATTCGGTGGTATGGCGGCGAACTCGCGGACTTCTTGGCGCAGCGCCCCCCTTACGCCGAGCAGCCCATCTTGGCGGAAATCGCGCGATTCGAATGGACCCTGTCGGAAGTCTTCGACGCGGCCGACGCGGTGCCGGTGGGCAGGGACGCGCTACAGGCGGTTGATCCGGAGTCCTGGGACCAACTCGGATTTCTGTTTCATCCGTCGCTGCGACTCCTTGACCTGTCCTGGAACACCGTTGCGGTCTGGCAAGCAATGAGCCGCGATGAGGATCCTCCGCAGCCTGAAGCGGCCGAAGCTCCGATTCCCTGGCTGTTGTGGCGCCGGGATTTGACGAATCGCTTCCGGTCGCTGGGCGCGGCCGAGAAGGCGAGCCTCGAGGCCGCACTCTCGGGCATGCGCTTCGGCGAACTGTGCGCCGTTCTCCGGCAGTGGTTGCCGGAAGAAGAGATCCCGCTGCGCGCCGCGACGCTGATCGGGACGTGGACGGACAGCGGGATCATTACAGAGTGCAACGCCCGCGACCAGCGATCGGACTCCTAAATCCCCCAGCGCATAAATCCCCCGGCGCAGGACCGAACCTTGCGCCCCCGCGGCCGCGGTGCAACCATTGCCGCGCACATGGAAACCGTGCAAGACCGCGCCGATGCGGCCTCGCGCGGGCCTCATCAATCAAAAAAGGGGACTGTCATGCGGTTGAAAATCCTAATGTTGTCGTTGATGGCGTTCGGATCGACGGCGGCTTTTGCCGACCTCGAGCCGTGGAAGGACTATTCGATGAGTGAATCGGTCTGGACCATAACCACGATCAAGGTGCACTCGAACATGGGCGATGCCTATCTGGAGGGCCTGAAGAAGACGTGGATAGCCTCAAACGAAGTCGCCAAAAAGCTTGGTCAGATCGAGGAATATCACCTGTATCGAAGCGACTTTCCCGATAGCGGCACGTTCAACTTGCTGCTCGTGGTCAAGTTCAAAAACAACGAAGCACTCGCGCCGACCAAGGCCCGCTACGAAGCGTTCATGAAGGAATTTGGCGCGGAACGCAACAAAAAGACCACCGATATTGCGCAGCATGAGTATCCTGCGATGCGCGACATTACCGGCAATTACGCCATGCGGGAAATTACGATCAAATAGTTACCGTCGGCTGAACCGCAGGCTGTGCTCGTTTCCCTTCCATGGGAGCGGGCGCAGCCTGCGGTAGCCAGTCACCGTGCGGGCGCGCTACAACAGACCACCCGGCTCCCCCATCAACTCCTTGCGCAGCAGCGGCAGCGGCGGCCCGCCGTACGACAGGAACTTGTCATGGAAATCATGCCAACGTGCCTGATCGTCCGTGCCGGCTCCGGCGGCGGCGTTGGGCTGCGTCTTGGCGATCCAGTCGGTGCGCAACTTTCGGATGATGAGCTTGCCGAGAGTGTAATTGAGGTACGCGGGATCAAACGTGCCGCGAGCGGCCTGCTGCCGGGCATTGCCCGGGTCTTGGAACGCTTGGGTACTGAACATCTTCTCGGACTGCGCAACGGTCATGCCCCCCGTATGCATCCCGATGGCCGACAGCAGACGAACGTCGCGCAGCAACGCATCGTTCAGCTGGCCGATATGCTTTTCGGCATCGCCCTTGCCCAAGCCACGCTCGTACATCATTTCTTCGGTGTAGTGCGCCCACCCTTCCGCGAACGCATATCCCACCCACAAGCCCTCGAGCTTGGAAGGATTGGCATTCGAATGCAGGAACTGCAGGAAGTGTCCCGGCCATACCTCGTGCACGGAGGTGTAGAGCAATGCCGCCTCGCTCGGGATATAGGCTGCCTGCTCAGCCTTCGACCACGCGGGATTGGGCGGCGCGATATTGTAGGTCGATGGCACCCCCTTATCGTACGGCCCCGCCGTCTGGATAAAAGCCGCGTTTGAGCGATTGTAGACGGGAGCCTCGGCCACCAACGCCTCATCGTTGCCGGGAATGCTCACCACGTTGTTGTCCTGGACGAATTTCTTGAGTTCGACCAGCTGCGCGCGCGCCGCATCGACGAATCCAGCCTTGGGCTTGTTGGCCGACATCTTCGCGACGCAGGCGGCGAGCGTGCCCTTGGGAAGATAGGTCGCGCACTCGGCCTTGAGCGCTTGGGTATTGCGCTCGAGGTCAGCCCGGCCGGCGGCCTCGATGTCCGCGATCGGAATTTCAACACGCTCGGTGTCCTTCAGCATCTCGGCGAACAGATCCTTGCCCAGCGGAAATTTCTCGGTCGCGGTTTTACGCAAACCGATCAAATAATTCTTCAGATTGGCCATGGCGTTCGCCGCGTTCGTGTCCGCGTCGGTGAGCTGCTTCTGCAGGTCCGGGTTGGTCACGGATGCAAACGCCGCCGCTGCGTTCTTCGTGTAGAAATCGGCGAACCCCCCGAAATCGGCGATTCCCAATTCCACGTAGGTCTTGGGCAACGGACCCTGCAGATTTGCCTGGATGTCGGTCACCATTTTCGGGATGCCGCGCGCGTACTTGATGTACGCCTTCATGCGAACCTCGGCCGGCGCGTAGTTGCGGCTCACGTAGAGGTCGGGATCGAGGTTCCCGAGATACCAATAGGGATTGGTGAACGGAAAGCGCGCCTTCTCGAGCCAAAAAAGGTTCTTATTGATCACGCTCAGCAAGTACTCACGATCGAATTGCTCCCGCGGTTCCAACTTCGTCGGATCGACGGCGCTGATTTGGGTGCGGGCATCGTGCAAACGCGCGATTTCGCGCTTGATACCATGGGAGCTCAGGTCCGGCAACTGACCATCGAATTCGTGCCGGCCGGCCAGCGCGGCGAAGAACGGTTGCGCTTGCAAATAATCTTCGATGAAACCGTTCGACAAGTTCGTCCATTGTTGACTGGCCTGCGAGGGCGGCTTTTTGGCCGGCGCGGAGGGTTGCGGTGCCTGGCCGCAGCCCACCAATCCGACCAACACCAACCCCGCCATGACCGCACCGCATCTGACTGATAAAGACATGACTCCCCCTTTTCTTTTGCCAACACTTCTTTTGCCGGTACTTCTTTTGCCGGCACTTTTTTTCCTAGAACTCGTAGGGACCCCGCGCTCGAGCGCGCGCCGGCAGGCGTCGCGCGCGTGGATCCGGCTCAGGAAATCGACAAGCTTCGGCCGGCACCCCCAATTCCTCGAGCAGCCACAACACCCGCTGCGAACGCGAGTTGTTGAGGTGATGCACGGTTACCATGTGGCATTGTAGCGCATCAAAGACAGCTGCCGATCGGGCGCCGGTTCATGGCATTCTTCACCTAGGGACGAGACCGCCAAATGAATCTCAAGAACACCCGCGACGAAGTGCGCATCATGACGCTGCAGGCTCACATTCTCGGTGAGCAGGCGAAACATCCGCACGCATCCGGAACCTTCTCGTGGATTCTCTCCGCGCTGTCGATTTCCGCCAAGATCATCGCCGACAAAGTGCGGCGGGCGCGGCTGGAAAACGTGTTGGGAAGCGTCGGCGTCGAGAATGTGCAGGGCGAAGTGCAGCAAAAGCTCGACGTACTCGCCAACGACGTCCTATTGGGCACGCTCGGCGGCCGCGAAGGAGTCGCCATCGTGGCATCGGAAGAGAACGAGGAGCCGGTGATTCTACGAGAGGACGATACAGGCACACCCCGATACTGCGTCCTGTTCGATCCGCTCGACGGTTCGTCCAACCTCGACATCTGCGGCGGCGTCGGGACCATTTTCAGCATTCTGCAATACGATGCACGCGCCGCGCGGGCGCAGGACTCGCTGCTCCAGCCCGGCGCACGGCAGGTGGCCGCGGGGTATGTGCTGTATGGATCGTCGACGGTATTCGTGCTGACCATCGGTCAGGGCGTCGACATGTTCGTACTCGACCCCAGCATCGGCGCTTTCATGCGCGTGGAAAGAAATCTGATGATTCCCGAAGGCAACAAGACCTACTCGGTCAACGAAGGCAACCGCAAGACTTTCCCCGAAGGGTATCAGCGCTATCTGGATTGGGCGCAGAGCAACGGCTATTCGGGCCGCTACAGCGGCGCCATGGTGGCCGATGTGCACCGGATACTGCTGAAAGGGGGTGTGTTTCTCTATCCGCCCACCACGAAGGCGCCTGACGGCAAGCTGCGGCTCATGTACGAAGCCAACCCCATGGCCATGATCATCGAACAGGCCGGCGGCAAGGTCTTTTCCGAGCCCGGCCGCAGGGTGATGGACATCCAACCCAACGCCATTCATCAGCGCACACCTGTGATCCTGGGCGGCACCGACCAGGTCGCGCTGGTACTCGCCCACCTCGAGAAGCATTGACTCGAGGGCGACGCCCTCGGACTCGCGGCGACTCCCGGGACTCGCGCGGGAATCTCGGACTGGCGGGCAACTCCCGGGTTCGCGGGCGAGCTATTTAACATATGAAATTTCCGCGGAAACGTCGCTGTAGCAGCTAAGTTCAGATGTCCGCTTCTGGCTAAGTTCAGATGTCCGCTTCTGGCTAAGTTCAAATGTCGCGGTTCTGGCTCTCAGTCGCTGCGCGATAGCAATCCGGCGGCAACAATCACGAGCGCGCCCAAACCCAAGGTCCAGGTGAGGGACTCGAGTCCGAACACGGTCAGTAGCAGCGCGCTGCAGAGGGGTGTCGCATACGCCATGACCGCCAGCATTTCGAGGGCGCGCAGCGCCAGCGCCGGCCACGTGGCCCAGAGCGGGATCGCCAGCACGCCGACACAGGTTCCACGCACGCGGCGAGAACGGACGCCACTGCCGGGCCGGCGGCCCGAGCGATTCGCATAAGATGGCGGAACTTGAGGTCATGGACGACGCCTCCGGCAACGCAGGCCTAATTCGGCTGACACGGCGCCGCGAATGCCAGCTTCGCCGCACGAAACTCCGGGAGGCGCTCGCAGCGATCGGTCAAGCCGGCCAGACCCGGATAGGCCGCGGCGGTCTCCGCTCCCAGGGCATCGCATAAGAATGTAAACACGCAACTCGTAGTGACATCCGCCTGCGTCATGCGCTCGCCGACCAGCCATCGATCGCCACGCCCCGCGGCCGTGCGCTCCAGCTCGGACAGCGCTCCGTGCATCTGTACGCGGCATCGATCGACCCAGGGCTCATGGCGCTTCTCCTCGGGACGAAACACCGACTCGTAGACTTGCAGCACGCCTTTTTCCGCAGCACCCACCGCGATGGACATGGCGCGAAGCGCCTCCCGGCGATCCCGGCCCGCAGGCGGCAACAGCGCCCGCGCGGGGCCCACGAAGTCGTCGAAGTAGTCCAGAATTGCCGCAGACTCGATCAACGCCTCGCCGTCGTCCAGCACCAGGGTGGGAACGCGGCCCAAGGGATTGAACTCGCGAATGAGATCAAAGTCCTTACCCACCGACCAATTGCGGTGCTCGAAAGGAATCGCGAGCAGTTTCATCGTGACCGCGACACGGCGCACGAAGGGCGAATCGAACATGCCAATGAGGATCATTGTGCCTCGAAGCCGATTATTCCGCGCCAACTGCTATCTCGGCCGTAATGACCCAACGGTCGGCGCGACATATTGGGCTGGTACGCCGCTCTAAAAACGGCACCAGCCTATCATTTGTCCGGAAGTCGGCGACACGCGTTTTTTTCCTTAGTCCCTGCGTCGCCGCCCGGTTCGGCGCGCCGGTACAGTCGCGCCGCCACAGTTCTGTTTAGCGCGGGACGATGTTCTTGTTTAGGTTGACTAGGCCTTTCGATGAATCCGATACTGGCGTGCTGAATGCAAGGCAATGAGGGGTCTGTGCGGGTACGGAATGGCAGGTCGCTCACCCCACTAGGGGCATTCGCGCATGGGTAGGACCGGCGGGCGGGGCTTTCACGTGACAAATTCGGCTGCGCTCGATAAATATCGCGCCCAATTGCACGGCCTCGCCGCACAAAGCCGATTGCGCACGTTGGAGCCAAGGTCGGGTATTGATTTCGCATCCAACGACTATTTGGGACTCGCCACTTCGAAGCGCCTCGCCGACGCAGTGACTGCAGCGCTTGAAAGAGGCACACCAATTGGTGCCGGAGGGTCGAGATTACTTCGAGGTAATGTTCCCGAGCACGAGGAACTCGAGGCCGCGGCGGCGACGTTCTTTCGTTCGGAACGCTCGCTCTACTTCGGCGGCGGCTACGTCGCGAACTACGCTGTGCTCTCGACTCTCCCCCAGAAGGGCGATCTCATCGTGCTCGATGCGCTCGCCCACGCAAGCGCGCACGAGGGCACGCGCGCCGGCCGGGCGGAAGTCACCCGCGCGCCGCACAACGACGTCGGGGCGTTTGAGGCGGAGATCCTTAAATGGCGCGCGCGCGGTGACCGCGGTCGGGTGTGGATCGCAATCGAGAGCCTCTACAGCATGGACGGCGATCGCGCCCCACTAGATGACTTGATGGCACTCGCCGACCGGCATGACGGGATGCTCTTTGTCGATGAGGCTCACGCCACCGGCGTCTACGGTCCTAACGGGCGAGGGTTGGCAGCCTCTCTTGAGGGTCGGGAGAATGTCCTCGTGCTGCACACCTGCGGCAAGGCGCTTGGCGGTTCCGGCGCGCTCGTGAGTGGCCCTCGTGTGCTCTGCGATTTCCTAATCAATCGCTGCCGACCATTCATCTATGCGACTGCACCCTCACCCCTCATGGCCGCCGCCGCGCTCGAAGCACTTAGGATTCTAGACGAGGAGCCGGAGCGACGGGAGCGACTTGCCCACCTCGTGGCTCTTACGGGTGAAGCAGCGAGATCGCAAGGCATTCCGGCCTCCGGATCGCAGATTTTGCCAGTGATCGTCGGCGCAGACTCGAGCGCCATCTCGTTGGCATCGGCGTTGCAAACTCGCGGCTTCGACGTGCGCGCGGTGCGACCTCCGTCAGTACCCGAGGGAACCGCGCGTCTTCGGATCTCGGTGACACTCAATGTCGATCAGGAAGCTATCGTGGGATTGTTTGAGGCCCTTGCGTCAGAGCGGCGGCATGACGGCACCCTGCTAGTGCCCGCCTTTTACCAATAGCCCGGCAACTGCCAGAGCCTCCGCCAGTCCCCCTTCGATTCTCTCGGCCTCGCCCCGCTTGATGTACTGCAGATGCAGCGTCGGCCCGGTGAGAACCTCGATGCCCCGCTTCAGTACGCTCCCCGCCGCCCGGATCCCCGCCTTGTGCTGATCGAAACGCTGCGCCGGAGTGTACTTGCTCATGCCCACATACACGCCGTAAGACTCGTCGCGGCTGTCCTCGTAGTCCAGCAACACCAGGTAGATATTCGACCGGCCCGTGACCGCAGCCTGAAAACGCAGCGCCACGTCGTACGCGGTCGGCAGCCACTCGATATAGCGCATAGGCAGCCAGTCCGGAATGGTAGCCGCGGCATCGGCCCACAGCCGCTCGAGCGCACGCTCGATATTAATGGCCATTTCACCGCGCATCCAGAGCTCGTGAACACAGTGCGCACCAGCCGCCCCGTCGGCCGCGGCGAGGGCACGCTCGAAGCGTTTGGCGATCTCGACTCGAGTCAGACCTTGGAGGGGTCGAGTCGTGGGCAGGGTCTCAGCGTAGACGATTCCATTCAAACGAGGGTGACCAGATCGCTGTATTGACAAAGCATCGTGTCTACCGTCAATAGTCGGAGGGGTTCGACCATCGCCTGCGAGACGAGCAGCCTGTCGAACGGGTCCGTATGATGCAGCGGCAGATCGGCGACACGAACCGCGTGCCGTGCACGCACCGGAAGTTCAAGGAAGCCGCTTGCCTCAATCGCATCCACCAAATCGGCCGCGCTCGCCTCGATCTTACCCAACCGCGCCTTGACGGCGATCTCCCAAATCGAAGCCGCGGACACGTAGATCTGCTCAGCTGCCTCCATCATGCGGCGAACGCGCGGCTTCAGCGAGGCGTTTCCCTGGACGGCCCACAGAAAGATGTGTGTATCGAGCAAAAGGCGCATCAGCGCCCCTCGAAATCAACGAGAACCTCCCCGGGTAGCGGTGCGTCGAAGTCAGCGGCAATCTTCAGTTTGCCTTTGAGAATGCCAAATTTAATCCGCTGCTTCTGTCCGCTCGCCAACCGTGTGATCCGTACCAGCGGTTTCCCATTGCGGCTGACGATAACGTCCTCGCCGGCCGCCGCCTTGTCCACCAACTGCGAAAATCGCGTCTTCGCCTCATAAATATTCACAGGCTTCATCTGTATACTCTCCGATCAGACCAGGTCTAGTCAATATATCATATTCAGGGAGTTCGATGCGCATCGCCCTCGCTCCACCGGATTTCGCCGACGCAAGGCTCCAGCAAGTGATCGACTCTCCGGACAAAGCCCATGGTGCGCAGCATGGCAAACGCCCGAATCTCAGCCGCCGGATACGCGTCCTGAAGCCGCGCTGCAGCCGCAAGCAGCGTCCTGCCTTTGGTGATCACGTCGTCGACGAGCAGCACCCGCGGCGGCAACGCAGTGGCCGCCTCGATGGCGAACGAATCGTAGTGGTTCGCCACCGTCGGTCGCGATCCGGGCGGGGCGGTTGCGGACTTGCGTACCGGCCGGACACGGCGCAACCCGTTCCAGATACCGCCGCCCAATCCCGCCTCCGCCATCGCCGTCGCCAGATGCTCGGCCACAGTCATGGTGCCGGCGGTTGACCTTGCGCTCGCGGGCACGGGCACCAGTACCTGATCGGGGCAGACGAACCCGGCCAGGGGTGATTCATCGACCACCTGCTGGCGAACGCGGAAGGCGTATTTGACGATGAAGTGCGAATCGCCGGATTTGAGCATAGCCCGGAGCAGTCGCGACCGCTCGCATGCGGCGCCCGACCCGCACGGCGAATAGACGTAGCATGATGCAAAGGTAATTCGGCGGATCGTGCAGCACATGGCCGATCTCGCACACGTCGCCGATCTCGTTACGTTTCTTGGGCGATTGTGAGAGGTGGCAAGGCTATCGTGAGAGGTGATCGTCATCGACCCATTCCCGAGTCTGACCTGCCGCCGCCGCAGGCGAGTTCGCCGCCGAAGCCTTCACCGATTCCTGTCTCATCCGCAGCCAGTCCTCTCGCGCTTGGCGCCTGATTTCCTCGAGAGCCTGCGGCCTCTTCAAGCCAGCAACGGCATCGGGCGCGGCTGTGGTCTTAGCGGCAACTGCGGCATTGGCGGCGGCCGCGGTGTTGGAACCAGCTCCGGCGGCAGCTACGGCGTCCCGCTGTAGCCGGGCCTCGATGCGGGCACGGTAGTCCTCGCGCAAACGCTCGGCCTCGGCGCTTCTATACCCGTGCCGTTCCATCTCGAATGCCGCACGCGGGATGTATGGGTACGGCTCGCGATCGATTCCCTGCGCCGCGAGAGTGCGATGATCGATTCGTGCATCGATGTGCGCATCGCGCAACGCTTCGTTTGTTACCGTTGCCCAGCGTTCGCGTACGTACAAGAGCTCGTTGATGGCGGGCCCCAGGCCGAGGGTATGACGCTTGGCATCGTTGAGCTCCAAGCTGGTCTTAACGGTCAGCCCTTGAGCAGTGATCTCCCGGGTCGTCGCCAGCAGATGGGCGTGAAAGTTCCGGGGGTCGCTCCCCGGGAAATCGCGCGGCGCGTGGACGGCCAAGTCGAGGGCAAATCGATATCTCTCGGTGAGTTCTCGGGAAAAGCCTCGAACCAACGCGAGACGCTGAGCCGCATCGAGTTCGACCGGAAGGGCCACGAGATATTCCCGAGCCACGCGGGCGTTGATGCGGGTCTCGGCCCTTTCGGCAGCATTCCAAAGCTGCGACCGGCTCCTCGCCCAATCCATGTCGGCGCCTTCGATGCTTCCGGGCAATATGATTTCCTTGTGCAGCACATCGCGGCGATCCGTGTGATCGTAGGTTCTGCCGGTGCGCTCATCCTGAATTCGCTCGCCGGCCCGATACGCGGCGGCACTGACGGCGCTGCTGCCGCCGGATCGGCCGAATGTCTTGAGATTTAGAAAATAAACGGCCATGACCGCTTCACCCGCGGAGCATGGCGTCGAAGAGCGGCGGCTCATACGAATAGCCCGCTGCGGATGTCTCGAATGGCTCGTCAACCGTCACGAGATGAATCGCTGCGGCAGTCGATTCGCTCGTCGGAAGGAAGGCCCCCTCGGGTTCGCAGAACAATTCGTGATCGTCCAATGGGCAGCCGCACCGCTCGCAGTGGTTCGCCCAGTACGGGCCGGAGCTCCCGCCTGCGGCAGGTACAGGGGCCGCGGCGGTAGCGTCCGCGTCAATCGGCCGATACGCCGGTTGGAAATGATTGATTCGTTTCTGAACGGCGCCAGGCAGAGAATCGACATAGAACAAGAAGGCGTTGTGATCCGCCACGCTCCAGGTAGCGGCCGGATGTTCGTGGTGCTGTGTCTCGTCGTCCGGAAGTTCGTCCGACGCATCGTCGTCGACGTCGAGAGTTTCATGTCCCGGCGGTACGGCGATTGCGACCAACGCGGTCGGCGAACCGCAGTGCCAGCACGTGGAAACAGTGCGAGCAATGTAGTAGCGCGTGGAACGGATGTTCATTTCTTGCGACACGGGTGGACTTGGCATGGAGCCTCCAGGGACTTCAAGACAATTGATGGCCGCGGCGGCGCGGCGCGCAGATGGCAACCGTCCGCCATTCTCTGGCGGACGCCAATTTAAAGTAGCCGCAGAGATCGGGAAGCTGCTCGATCTGCGATGCCATGACGGCGACTTCGGTTACGTGCTGTTCGCTGGTATTTTTCGAGCGCCGGGTGTTCCGAACGGCGAATAGTCCCTCGCGATCGCTGCCGCGCGAAGTCTGTCGCCGAATGATCTCCCGCTCACCGATCAGCTTCGAGGCGAACTGGGAAGTCCCTCCATTTTCCCCCGAAGAGCAGCGCAGGATGAGGGTATTGCCGCAGTTTTCGACAATAGTCTGCGCCGCAGCGGTACCATATGTCCCTGAGACTTGGGCGATCGACTGAAAACCCAGCACGCATCGGCCACCGAACTTGCGAAGCCGGGCGAGTGCATCCTTGAGCCCCTCCACTGCCCCAAGGGCGTCGAGTTCATCGACCACGAACCACAACCGCTGATCGCGATTCGGATCGCCGTTCATGGCCTCAAAGATTGCGATGCGCATCCAAGTGGCGATCATCGCGCCCAGCGCGGCCACCTGACCGGCTCTATACGGAATGAACAACACGCCGGTTTCGGAGGCTCTCCGCACCCATCGTCGAACCGAAAATGGAGCCGATCGTTGCTCCTGAACGCGTTCCAGAGCAGCGAGCGCCGAAACCGTCACAGCCCGGATGGAGCCGAACATGCGGGCGTTGTCGGGATCGAGAAAGGGCTGCGCGGCGGTGTCTGCCACGACAGATCTCAGCTCTTCCGCGGGCGCGACCGCCAGCAACCTCCACAACTCGGCGACATTTCGGCCGGGCAATTCCGCACAGCGGCGCAGAACGGCGGACAGGAACGTTCGTGCGTAGGCGCGCCACTCGTTCGATGACGCGTCGCCTGTTGACGGAATCAGGCCCAAGGACAAGGCGTCGACATCGTATCTGTCATTGATTTCGTCGAACGGCTCCCACCGGACCGATTCCCGTTCGGCCGGATTGAGAATCACGTCGCCGCGATAGCGATCAAAGAATCGCCGGCGGTAACCTCCGTCCGGATCGGCGACAACGGCCCGGTCACCGCGCGCCAGCGCGCCGCCGAGCAGTTCCTCGATCGCCGTCGATTTTCCCGTCCCCGTGGTCCCTACCATTTTGAAGTGTCGGGTTTCGTCGGCGAAAGGCACAGCGATTCCGCCCAGAGTGACCGCCGGCAATTTGCGGAAACCCGGCGGGAGGCGGGGTCGTCCACCGAACAGCAAGCGCGGCCGTCTCCGTGCCGCATTCTTGACGAGCACACCGCGCTTATAGTCCTCCGATGAGCCGCGCCTGAAGCCTCTTGACGAGGCAGCGATCACGAGGCTCAAGGCTGCGACCGCCCACAGCGTTCGCGCGTCGTGGAAAGTCGCGAGCAGGCCAGTACCCATCACCATGATCAGTACCCGTTCACGACCAGATACTCCTCGCCCTTCTTACCGTAGACCGGTGCCTTGCGGTCGATGCGCACGCAAAGTCGTGCCGCCGAACCGCATTGACGCCAATCGACTTTTCCGCCACGCTGCTCAAGTTCAGCCAGGTTGTACGCGAGCGCGTCGCGCTGCGCGCGCAGCGCGGTGATCTCCGATTTCGACGGCCAGGCAAAATGTGCGATCGCTCCCGGGATGACTGTGCACAGCAATGCAATCCCGAGGTTCCACGCGATTGCCCGCACATTGGCCGCCCGCTTCATGGCGATCAACGCCCGAGCGGCGCGATCACTTTCGACGCTCAGAGCCTGAAATTCTTCGATGAGCGTCCGCCGAATTTCGTCGCGCACGACGTCATCGAGGCCCTGCGTATGCGCGAGCAGCTTGGTGAGATGGGTCTCCGCCAGCTTCTGGTGTGCCTGCGCACTTTCCATCAATAGACCGAATTTCAACGTGTCGTCGCCGACCGGATGGTCCCGCTCACTCACGAACGTTTCCCTCCCTCGTCCGCGCGGCCGCGGTCCCGACCGCGGCCGCTCCAGCGCCGGGTCCACTACCACCGCCCGATCCGCCTCCACGTTCGTTCCATCGGCGGAGGGCATCGAGACGCACCTGATGCCACCTTGGGTCCGACGCTATTTTCAAATAGCCGGCGAGATCCGGGAGCTGCTCGATCTGCGAGGGCATGACGGCCGGCTCCACATTGAAATGCTCGCTTTGCGAAATGGAATCGGCGGCCTCGCCGTATCGACGGCTTCTCGAAATGGTGGTCCGCATCACTTCCCGGTCGCCGATGAGCTGGGACGCGAACCGTGCCGTGCCGCCGCCTTCGCTTGCCGAACAGCGCAGAATGAGAGTGTTCCCGCAATTCTCGACAATCGTGTGAGCATCTCCTTGCCCATAGGTACTCGACACCTGCGCAATTGATTGGAACCCGAGCACGCAGCGCCCGCCGAATTTTCGGAGGCGCGCCAGTGCGTCCTTCAACCCGTCGATCTGGCCCAGCGCATCCAATTCGTCGACGACGAACCACAACCGTCTGGAATCCCATTCTTCGCGCTCGTCGCGGTGCTCCTCCTGGTTCATTGCTTCAAAAATGGCGATGCGCATCCACGCCGAGATGGGGGTGCGCAATGCGGCAATCTGACCCGCCTTGTAGGGAATGAAGAGATTCCCCGGCGAATCGCTATTCACCCAGTCGCGGATGGCAAACTTCGTTGCATTCTGCCGCGCAACGAATTCGATTGCGCCAACCGCCGAGCTGGTCACGGAGCGGATGGAGTCGAACATCTTGCTGTTGTCTTCGTCGAGAAACGGCTGCGCGGGAGTTCCCTTGACGAGGGTGCGCAATTCGCCGGGATCCGCGACCACCAGTAGGCGGTACAATTCGCCGACATCGTCGAGGCCGCCTTCGTGCATCTGGCGGGCGACGGCGCTGAAGAAGGTTCGTCCATAGCCGCGCCAGCTCCGGTCCTGACCGCCGTGATCCGGTATCAGCGCGCGTGCGAGTTGGTCCACGTCGTACAGACTCTTGATCTCGCCGAATAGGTCCCACTTCACCGAATGCGGCTCGAAAGGATTGAGCACGACGTCGCCGCGCGCCGGATCGTAGAATCGCTTGAGATACCCTCCGTCGGGATCGGCAATGACGGCGCGGTCGCCGCGGCTCAGCGCGCCGCTCAGAATTCCTTGTATGGCGGTGCTTTTCCCCGTGCCCGTGGTCCCGATCAGCTTGAAGTGCTTCGGCTCATCGGACAGCGGAATCGAGGTGTCACCCAAGGCAATCTGTCCGTCCTTGTCGCGCGACTTCGTCGACCACAGGCCTCTGCGATGCAGGGTCGTGACGACGGCGCCCCGCTCGTGAACTTTTGACCCCGTAACCTCCTCCACAGCCGCGCGGCCGCCCGAGTAGCCGACCCACGCGCTCAGCGCGGTTCCAAAGGCGAAATTCAACACGCCGTGCGGCGAGATGCCCAGCTTCGACAGCAGCGGCGAGGCACAGGCCATGCCGACCGCCGCAGCGGCGGTCAACGGAGCCGCAACGAGCGGGGAGATCAGATATTTGCCTATGCCGGCGCGGCCTCGCGCGAGGCCGATCCACATCGTGGTTTGAACCGACGCAAACGTAAACCACGTCCCGGACCAGCCCTGGAGCGAGGAGAAGTCCATCTCAGAGCGCTCCCGCGAAAGCTGCGGCACGCTTCCGCTCCGGTTCGTACCAGATTTCCTTGATGAATCTCTCGTGGCCTTCGACGCCGAATTGGATCACCACGTCGATTAGTGAATAGAGCAGACTTTTGATGTCGGCGCGGGCAAGATCACGACCGCCTCGATTCTGTTTGACCAACAGCACGACCTGTTCGAACGCCAATTCCGCGCTGGCCGCGTGCACGCTGGTAATGGAACCAGGGTGGCCCGAATTGACGCTGCGAAGATAGTCGAACGCCTCCTCGGCACGCAGCTCGGCCAGCAAAATCCGGTCCGGCTTCATGCGCAAGCACGATTCCAGCAATTGTTTCGGAGTCACCCGTGCCACGCCTTGATCGTCCTTGGAATAAAAGAGCCGCACGTGATTCGGATGACCGTCGAGGACGAGTTCTCTGGCGTCCTCAATGGTGATGAGGCGTTCCCGCTGCGAAATCTCCCGGATCAGAGCTTTCGTCCAGGTCGTCTTTCCCGAGCCCGTTGGTCCCGAGACGAGGATGTTCTTGCGGCTTCCGACGGCGAGACGCATGAAATTTTCAAACTCACCCGCTGCCAGCAGCCGCTGGAGCGCACGCTCCGTGTCATCGAGCGATTGATCGGCGCGGCGCGTCCGGCGGAAGATCCCGCGCGACGCGAGCTCCGCGATGCTCCACACCTCATCCGCGGGCCGGCGTATGGCAATGGCGACGCACCCCGCAGAGGTGGCCGGCGGCATGACGAATTGAACCCGCTCGCCCGTCGGCAGCGACGCCGACAGCAACGGTGACGTGGAGTCGACGCGCTGCTGAGTAGAATTGGCGACCAGCTTGGCCAACCGTCTGCACCAATCGAAATCGGCGTACGGCAAGGACTCGCGCCGCCACCCCTCGCGAGTCTCGAGAAACGCCTCGTGCGGGCGATTTATGCACAGTTCCATGACTGTCGGATCCGACAGCAACGGGCGCAGTGCGCGCAACGTCAGGGCGAGCGCCGTGACATTGGTGCGCCCCTCAGCGTCCGGGAGCCGATCGCAGCTCATACACGGATCGGAAGTCCAAATCCCGCGCCACC
>Ga0179592_10000115_pt1 | contig 33261 bp, 25 predicted proteins | sample CZODoug2_1_08_16_FD_148623 | JGI IMG/M metagenome (GOLD analysis project Ga0179592, IMG submission 148623) | Vadose zone soil fungal communities from Angelo Coast Range Reserve, California, USA - CZODoug2_1_08_16fungal (Illumina Assembly) | ecosystem: Environmental > Terrestrial > Soil > Vadose...
ATCGTGATCGGTGCGGGTTTCGCATCGAGCTTGATTGCACGGGGTGCGGTCGCATTCGGTTTATGCTCACTGGCAAATGCGCTCGTCTTGACCAGCGGAACACTCGCCATTGCAGCCAGCATCAAACTGCGTCGTCGTTTGTTTGTATCCTCTTCCATGAACCCCGCCCGTTTGAATCGGTTTTGATCCGCGAGCGATGGCCAGGCGCCGGTCGCTTCGGCTATGTTCGTCTATGCACTTCACCTTGGCAACAAACGGGCAGTTTGGCGGCGCTCAGCGTCAGCTTAAGGTCGGTGAGTCCCGCCCACTGATTTATCGCGTTTGGCCGAACGGTGACCGAATCAATCAGGGTCTATTCCGGGCATTTGACCCTGCGCCGGAGGCGGGTTTCAGAAGACCGACGAGCAGCAATGACCACGCGATGATCAGTGCGAGTCCAGCACCGATGTGCGTCACTTGGACGACCAGTTCTTGCCATGATTCTGCGCCGGTGGCGCCTGCCTGGCTTGCGGCAATGGGTAACGTCTGCGTCGTTCCCCACCAAGAATTGGCTACCTCGGATAGAGCCATGGCCCATGTCAACCAGGCAGCCACTACCATCACCCAGACGGACTTGAGCCCAACGCTGTGCGAGAGCGCCAGCAGCGCAGTTGCAAGGACGATGAACAGCATCCCGTTTGTTACGAACTGGATGTGAGCTGCAAGCGCCAGTCTTGGGTGCGGCGTACCAGGGACGACAAGGCCCCACACCAACCCGACCAGCACGAGAATTGCACCGTGAATCAGAATCTGCCGACTGCCGCCGTGAACGTTCATCAGTGGTGCCCTCTTTGTTCGGTGAAGTCTCAATCTTGCTGTAAATAGGAAACGGGATGCACTCCGATGTGAGCGTTTGGCGGCGTTCAGATCATTCAACGAAAGGGGAGCATCCCGTGAAGCGAAGAGTACACGAGACGGAGTACGGCGACCATTCGGCGGCACGGATCACTCAAACGTGGTTCTGCCGCAAATTGTCGAACACGCCTCAGCCGCCAGCGATGACGGCATATCTTACGCGGCGATCGGTCTGTCCTATTTGCAATGACTGCTTCGCCGCAGGTAACTCTACCGAGTGACTGGCAGCTCATGGCCGATACCGGAAATCCCCTCCCCTCCTAACCCCGGTCGCCACTTGGCCGCGGCTGCCTGCCAACCGGACGACGCCGAAATTATTGGGCATTTCGTAAAGAATTCTGCGTGCGATGAGCGTGCGAATTTTCGCGTTACACCTTTATTGGGTGAATCTCTACTATGAGTTCTTCGACAACAACGGCTCGGATTTTTTCTTCAAATCAGCTTACGGAGGCCATTCCGCGCTGACCGGAGCGATTCGTGACGACTTTGCCGTGCGTACCTACGATCAGGGAATTGCGCGCTACACGCCACAGGAAATTGTCGACAAGGCTGGGAAGGACCTCGTCGCCGTTTCCCAGGTCCTGGGGGATCACAGGTTCATATTGGGAACCGACAAGCCCACCTCATTCGATGCCGCCGTTTTTGGAATAATCCTATCTGTGTTCCAGGCTCGCGGGATGCACCTGGAGCTGACGGATTTCGCCCGCGGGATTTCAAATCTCGGGCAGTACATTAAGCGGCTGCTCGCTACTTATTTCCCCGAGTTGGGGGCTGCCTTCTAACATTACAGTTGTGATTTTCGTTTGAGATCTGATTTTTGAGCGACGGCCTGTGCTCGGTGCACAGCGCCGGCACTCTGCCGCTCTTGTTCGCCTCTCAATCGGATTCATCGCTCTTCCTTGCAATCAACTGGGCCTTCGTCGAGACGCGCGCAATCAACTCATCCAGCCGAGCTAGGAATAGCTTCAGGACGGGAGAGTTGTTCGTTTTCTTATAACCGACGGCGAGGTCAATTGTCGGAACATCACCGGCCAGCGGGCGGCTGACGACCGACCAGGGCAACAGATTTTCAACATACGCTGGGATCAGCGCCATGCCTCGCATTGACGCCACAAGCGACATCACCATCGCAGGGTTATCCGCGCCTTGTGTTGGTGTGATCTGGACACCTGAGCGCTTGAGATAATCATCAATCACCCCGCGCAAGACCTTAGCCTTGTTTACCATCGCGATGAAGGGCTGACCGACAAGTTGCGGTGGGTGGATTGCGTCAAATGTCGTCAGGGGATGGTCGCTCGGCATTAGGACGACGAGTGGTTCCTGGCCCACGACTTGGTAGGTGAGATCGAAATCCGGATCGACACGCAGGAATGCCAGATCCAAGCTGCCTCGTTCGAGTCCTTCGGCAAGGTCCGGCGAGTAGTCGCTGGAGACAGTAACATCCACTGTCGGTAGCTCACCACGAAGAATGTGCATGGCTTCGGGTAGCCACGTCATTTCCATCCCAGTGAGGAAGCCCAGAGCAAACTTCCGTTTGGCCGGTTGTGCCGCACGGCGGGCTGCCTCAACTGCAGCGTCCACCTGGATCAACGCCAACCGCGCGTGGTCGATGAAGGCGCGGCCGGCGGCTGTCAACTCCACGCCCCGCGCGCCGCGACTCAATAGCTCGACCCCCACCTGATCCTCGAGGTCGCGGATCTGCCGGCTGAGAGACGGCTGCGAAGTGTGCAGGCGCCGCTCGGCCGCCAACGTCAGGCTACCGGCCTCGGCGACCGCCAAGAAATATCGAAGATGCCGTAGTTCCATGACTCACCGCCCATGCTTCTGAAGTATGCCCACCCGCTTATTAAGTCGTTTTCAATCCTTCCGCGAACCACTAAATTACATCGTACGCGAGAGTTATGGGAAGCCCGTCAGATATTTGAAGGTGCCGCGCGTTAGCCACCCATACGTTTCAGTAATACCTCATAGGAGTTAAAACATGAGCAACCCCGTCGTCCTCATTACTGGTGCCCTGACCGGCATCGGTCGCGCAACAGCCTTGGCATTTGCCAAGATCGGCGCTCGTCTAGTTGTTAATGGTCGCCGTCCGGCCGAGGGTAAGGCCCTCGAAGTCGAACTGCAGCGGCTCGGTGCGGAGGCCGTCTTCATCGGGGCCGATGTCCGTCACGATGATGAAGTCGCAGCCCTAGTCGATCAGGCCGTAGCCCGCTTCGGCCACCTCGACGTGGCGGTCAACATCGCCGGTACCGAGGGAAAGCCCGGTCTGATCGTCAACCAGACTGCACAGAGCTATGCCGCCACGTTTGATACCAACGTTTTGGGCACATTGCTCAGCCTCAAGCATGAGTTGCGCGTGATGACGGCACAGAAAAAGGGCAGCATCATCAACATCTCCTCGACCTACGGTCATGAGGGGGCTGCTTATGCCTCTGTTTATGCCGCGAGCAAACATGCGGTCGAGGGCCTCACCAAGTCGGCAGCGCTCGAAGTAGCCTCGAGCGGCGTTCGCGTCAACGCGGTGGCCCCGGGACCGACTGATACCGGCATGCTCGACCGCTTCACCGGGACGCCCGAGAACAAGGCTGCCCTCATCGGCAGTGTGCCGCTCGGCCGAATTGGCAAGCCCGACGACATCGCCAACGCCGTACTCTTTCTGGCCGCCGATGCCTCGTCCTTCGTAACCGGTCAAATTGTCACCGTGGATGGTGGCAAGACAGCCGGCTGATCATTTATCCGGACCTCCAGCCATGGCTCGCAATATCAGTACCCGAAGCGTTTCGTCGGCCACGCATCGCTATTTCTGTCGGAGCGATGAGCATGTCTGAGGTGCATCAACCACGCGGAGTTCGCATATGACTAATCTTTCTGGCAAGACGGCGCTGGTAACCGGCGCATCACGAGGCATCGGCCGGGCAAGTGCCCTCGCGTTGGCAGATTCCGGCGCCCAAGTACTCGTTCATTACAGCAGCGGAGAAAAGGAGGCGGCGGCAGTCGTCGCGCACATTAGAAACGCTGGGGGCAAGGCAGAGAAAATCACCGCGGACCTGCGCACGCCGGAAGGACCTCACGCGCTGGCCGAACGTGCGCGCGCCGTTGTTGGCGGCCGCCTGGACATCCTCGTCGCCAACGCGGGCATTGCGAAGGCCAGCACAATCGAAGAAACCACCGTTCAGGATTTCGATGCTCTGTTCGCAGTGAACGTGCGTGCCCCATATTTTCTGGTGCAGCAACTGTTGCCGATCATGGGCAACGGTAGCAGTGTCGTCCTGCTGTCGTCGCTCGCCGCACACGCCTCGGTTGGCACGCTGTCCGCCTACGCGGCTACCAAGGGAGCCATCGATACCTTGGTAAAGCATTTCGCCTCCGCCCTAGGCGAACGTGGCATTCGCGTCAATGCCGTTGCGCCTGGTGTGGTACCTACCGACATGTCGAACTTCGCCAAGACAGAATCGGGACGAGATTTCACGCTGGGCATCCAGGCGCTCAAGCGGATGGCTGCACCCGACGACGTCGCTGCAGCGATTACTTTCCTAGCGTCCGATGAGGCGCGCTGGATAACCGGCGATACTTTGCGTGTCGATGGCGGCTCGAAGCTCTGATATTCGTCGGCACAACATACCGTGTGACCAGTTGGCTCACCCACACTTACACATGAAGATTTGGAGATTTTTCCATGACTGACAAAACGATGAAGCTATATCAAAATGCAGGCTCGCCTAATTCGCGCCGGGTGCGAATTTTTCTCGCCGAGAAGGGCCTCTCGATACCGCTCATACCGATCGATTTCAGCAAGGGTGAGCAGCATTCCGACGCGTATCGCGCCATCAATTCGCGTCGAGTGGTTCCTACCTTGGTACTGGAGGACGGCACGGCCATCGGTGAAGTACCGGCGATTCTGCGCTATCTCGAGGAAATCTATCCGCAAACACCGTTGCATGGTGAATCCGCGAAGGAGCGAGCGTTGGTGACGATGTGGGAACGACGCGTCGAATTGGAAGGATTCGCTGCAGTCATGGAGGGCGTTCGCAACGCGGTGCCCGGTGTCAAAGGCCGCGCTATTGCCGGCCCCCATGACTACGAACAGATCCCGGAATTGGTCGAGCGCAGCAAACTGCGGGTGAAAAACTTCCTCGCCGATCTCGATGAACGGCTGACTGAGGTACCCTTTGTAGCGGGTGAGCACTATTCGATCGCCGATATCACTGCGTTGGTCACTATTGATTTCGCCGCGAAGGCGATTAATGTTCCGCTGCCTGATGGGCACGCAGCACTGCGGCGATGGTACGAATTGGTATCGAAGCGTGCGAGCGCATCGGCCTAGGCTGCTGAAGCCATGACCGGGCGCTTTCAGTGGGAGGGGAGGCGACTCCGATGTCGAACGTACGTTCTCAGAGCGCTGCGTGCGACGTAACGTGCGAATGCTGGGACACCTACGACCATCTAAGACAACGAAACTGGGCGGAAATCGAGGCTGATTCCCAAGATCTTCCCAAGCATTGATTGATTTGGGCTTGTGCGAGTTGTCCTACGTTGTCTGACGTAGTCCTAGAGTGGAGCGGGCGATGGGAATCGAACCCACACGGGCGGTGCTTCGGAGCCTTGAAAACAGGCGGTTTGGCGCGATAGCGGATTCCAAGTGTGATTAGCGTGTGAATTTTCGCGGTATGTGGGGCAACGTAGGGATACATCGCTGCGCGAGATCCCGGGCTCCAGCCTTTCAGTCGTGCGTCTCCGATCGGCCATCTTGAGACATTCGGAGATGCGAATTGGCCACCCCAAAGCGGTCATCGCAGCGCCAGCGCTTTGACAGTGGCACACTTCCATTGTGGTGAAGATTCTTGAATGGCACGACCGACCTGGGGGTAACCGATGCATCACACGCCTAGATTCGCGCTTGCTCTAGGCCTCGTTTTGGCGACAACGCCTGCGCTGGCCCGCGGCACTCCGAGCGACAGCTTGTCGGCTGATGTCGATGCGGTGATTCGACGGCAAATGAAGGAACAACACATCCCCGGGATCAGTCTAGCGGTGGTGCGTAACGGGAGAATCGTAAAAGCCACGGCCTATGGCTTGGCCAACCTCGAAGTGCGCGCTCCGGTCACGCCGGAGACGGTTTTCGAAGCCGGTTCAATAACAAAGCAGTTCGCTGCCACTGCCATTGTGCTCCTGGCGGATCAGGGGAAGATCAGCCTCGACGACAACATCACAAAGTATTTTCCGGAAGCACCGCCGTCCATCAAGGCTGTCACGGTACGGCACTTGTTGACGCACACGTCTGGTATACCTGATGTTGACGGCAGCTTGGACCCAACTCGAGTCGCCAACGCTATTGTCGACTTGCACCGTGAATACACCGAAGACGAGCTCGCCCGCGCGTATCTGGCGCAGCCTCTGGATTTTGAGCCCGGTAGCAAATGGAGTTACTGCAACGTCGGCTACGAACTGCTCGGCTATTTGATTCACCGCGTTACGGGTAGGTATTACGTTGATTTTCTGCGCGAGCGTATATTCGCGCCGCTCGGTATGAACACAACCAGGGTTCGAAGCTATGCGGAAATCATTTCGAATCGGGCAAGCGGCTATGACCTGATCAACGGCGCATGGAAGAACACGCCACGGTGGCAGTCTGAGTCGATCTTGTCCGGAGCATCGGGCGGCCTGCTGACGAATGTCCTGGACTTGGCGAAGTGGGACGCCGCCATGAACACGGAGCGGATTCTGAAGCGGAGCAGCCTTGAGGCGATGTGGACGCCGCTCCCGCTTGATGACGGGTCGGCATACCCCGACGGCATTGGCTGGTTCATCGCGAATGCCAAAGGCCACCGCATCGTCTTCCATACTGGCGGTGGCCCAGGCTTTTCCGCAGCAATTTCCCGATACCTGGATGATCGGCTCACATTCATCGTCATGAGCAACATCGGTGAGGGCGAGGCCCATGCCGACGTGATTAAGATCATTGGCGAGATTGCCGGCCTCTACCTCCCGGATACCAGGGGGGCGAATCCGATCAAGGATTGGTAAGACTGGTCCGATGATTGGCCGATTTCGCGGCAATGCGACTGCGGCAACATGTTTGACCCCTCGATAGCGGTCATTCGCATTCGTCCGAAATGGGCACATGACGGACGGATGAGACCATCGAGAACGAACTCGACCGAGGTGCCCGATCGGCGCATTCGATCAAACGAACGGTTGTAGCCGCGTCAAGACTGCGGGCACTGTGCGTTAAACTGCGCCGCGTCCTAGGACAACGCAGGGACACGCCAGGCAACGGAAAGTGGAGCCGGCGATGGGAATCGAACCCACACGGGCATTTCTTCCGAGCCTTCAAAACAAGCGATTTGAGGCGATGGCGGATGCCAAGTGTGATTAGCGTGTGAATTTTCGCGGTACATAGGGCAACGTAGGGCTGAGTACGGATACATGTGTGGGCGAAATCTCGGTCAACCTGGCCGCCTTATTTCAGGTCATTTGACAGATACGGCAGCAGCAAGCCCTGCTCGCTGCTGGCGATGAAGGGGCGGCCGGCGGGAAACAAACTTGGAATATTGACCACCTGCAATAGGACCCACAGACGCATGAAACGCTCGCGGTAGCGCACCCGACTGCCGCGCTTTTCCAAAATCGCATTGTTGCCTTTCAAGAAGGGACGCAGTGCCGCGCCCACCGAGCTGTTGTTTTTGAAGCCCGCGAAGCGAATGAAAGAATCGGTGGAGGTCTCTTCATCTTCCCGGATAGCGGTGGCAAAGAGTACGCGCCGTTGTGCAGGAGTAGCCGATTCAAGGATTAGTTCACCGCGCCGGCTCACCTCTGCGAGCAGTGCCGAAAACGCGCGTTTGAGCTCCTCTTGCCCCAAGCGTCCCGGCGTCGATTGTGTCCACAAGTGATAGGCAAGCTGTTGCTGGTCATTCGGCGACTCCCCGGCCAAGGCAAAAATCGCCTGCAGGGTGTCCGCGGACAGTTCGCGCTTACCGCGCGCGAATTGCTCCTTGAAGAATTTCGCCATGTCCGCTTGCGGGATCGGCCCCACATCGAGAATCGTCGCGGATTTGTAAAAATGACTGCGCTCTGCGGTAAAGAGTTCGAGCATCGAGCCTCGGGCACTGCCCGCAAAGAGGTAAGCTACACGGGTATAACGCTGGATTTCGGCACGCAGCACCCCGAGCAAGTGACGCGCCTCGCGCTCCTCAAGATTCTCGACGATCTCCTGGAACTCGTCGAAGAACACGACCAGCGGCCGCCAGCGACTCGCCCGCTCGATTGCGTCCATGGCGCGAATCACGGTAGAAGCCTTTGGCTTAGTCCGAGCGCTCACCGACAAAATTCCATGCAAGCTCAGATTCACTTCGCCGATGAACGCGAGCGCCTCTTTCAGGGGTTCCGGCAGGTGCTTGGTGAGCGCCCGATGCGCTTCGAGCGTCGTCGAGAGCCGCAGTAGCAGCCGGTCGATGAAATCCTCAACGGAGTCGAGGCCTCGCAGATCAACCACCACTAGCACCCGATCCGGCCGGGTCAGCGTATGCTCGACCAAGCTCGATTTACCCATACGCCGCTCACCGAGAAGAACGATTCGTCGCTGATGCGCGGCCGCCTCGAGTACGCTCGACTCGAGCTGGGGGCGCGAACAGAAGGGTTTACCCGGGATCAGCACCTGGCCATATACAAAGGGATTGGGGATCGCCGCGGCGGTACTCATGGCATTACTCGCTGTGGGTTTTAACACTGATCAATGTTAAATTTAACACTAATATGTGTTAAGAAGCGACCAGTGGTGACGCGGGACCGACGTAGATGGTTTCATCAGCGTAGCCGCATCCAGTCTGAAATTCGACATCGCACCGAATCTTGCGCCGCTGCGCCAAAACAGCATCAAAGTAATTGACTAGGCGCGGACAGCAACGGGCTGCTTCCCGGAGAAGAATCAGGCAGTACTCGGCCAACTCCGGCTACTGACCCCACCAAAATAGTCACCGCGAAGCGGACGCTCAGGGCAATTGGAACCTCTGCCACAATTGATCCCGGTTCCTCCATTGCGATGCCATTTTAGGATGCGATGAAGGTATCCGGTGTCACAATTCCTTGTGCGAAATGATCGCGTTGAGCGCTGATAATCTGCAGAGGGTGCCAATTGAGAATTTCATGGAAGTTTATTGGGGCCACGCTCGGGAGTGTCGCAATCGTCGGCGCGATTGGGTTCGGATTTGTGGCCTACCTCTTCTGGCCCCACTGCGATCGCGAGGAAAAGACTCTCGCAACCGATTCACTTGGCAGGTCAATCGTTTCCTGCTTTGAGGCCTGCACCAGCTTGGGTACGTCATTGGAAGAATCCGTCGCACTCGAATCTGCGTCTGGAAAAAAGGTGACTATTCTGGAATACGTGCCAAACGGCGGAATGGTCGGATGCCGTGGAAAGACTTTTCCGGCGAGCCAAGAACCGTCGGTTGATTGGAGCAATACGAGCGTTATTCGCATTTCCATCAGCGTTGCTTATGCAATTTCTAAAATAAACGACACGGTGGATGGCGTCCCGGTCATCTATGACATCGGCACTGTGATTTCCCGAGATTGCGGGTTTGCGAAAACGCAGCTTGATCAAGCCGCAAGAGACTCGCTTTTTCGGGCTTCCAGAAGCGGACGCCCGTGGCGCTCTGATTCGGATCGTAAGCCGAATTTCAATCGAATTAATATGCAGTCTTTGAAACTGAGTACGCGGCGGACGTGATCGTGCAACAGACGGCAGACTTGCATATGTTCGCGCGACGAATGGCGATTTGTGTCGCCGCAAGCTTAGTCCTTATCGTTCTCTCGTTAACGTTCGCGAGCTCCGATCTTGGCGCTCTGCTGTGCTTTGGGATCGCTCTTGTTTCAGCGTTATTGCTATTTGCATTTGGCGTTGCCAAGAAGGGCCGGCAACGTCTCGCGGCCCTGGTGGTCGTGATGACCTACATTTTCGCGGCGATGCTGCTGAAGTCGAACTATTCCTTAGTCCGCGACCATGTCAGATGGCTTTTTCTGTCGTCCGGCTACAAGGCCCAGGTACTTGCGCAACCCCCTAGCGAAGAACTGAAGCATGCCGAATGGGACGGCTGGGGGTTTGCTGGAGCAGACACGACAGTGTTCCTGGTCTTCGATCCGACGGACTCACTTGCGGGTGCACCTGAGGCACCCCCACCGATTAAATCACGGGCTTTACCGTGTGAAGTCGTCCGAATCCGGCGCTTAGACCGCCAGTGGTATGCCGTGCTGTTTTACACTGACACTTATTGGGGACAAGGTGCTTGCAAGTGATTACTGGCGGCCTTTGGTCCGATAGGCAGGTACATGATGGCGGCCCACGCCACCCGATAACGGACCCTCGCGACACGCAGGTTCGGGTCGAGTCCAGCCACACGCGATTGCTCTCGTTGGGAGGTGAGCGTGGCAATCACACAAATTATTTTTGTGAACTGCTGGGTGTGACTGTACGTGTGATCCCCGGGGCAATGCAGGGATACGTGATGCCATGAGACCGTCACTCCGCAGCGTCGATTTCCCATGACTTTCCCATCCGATCAACGTGTTGACCCGAATCCTGTCGCCCTGCGTGGCCTGGTATTGCCTGAGAGTGGAGCGGGAGATGGGAATCGAACCCACGCGCACAGCTCTCCAAAGCCAATGAAATGCGGCATTTTGCCAATGACGCGCGGCTGTGTGCGATTGGCGTGCGAATTTTCTCGTTATGGGGGACAACGTAGGGCTACGTGCGACAACTACTTCGTTTTCTATCGGATGCCCGCAGTCGAGCGTTGCCGTCACTCCTGACTGTCTGGTCCTTCTTGCACTGGGGCACGGTTTGAAACAGTTGGTTTCGCGTATGCTTTGGCGCGTCTCTAGTCGAGTTGGACCTCCTTACTTCAGGGCAGGCGATGCGAGCTTAAACATGCCGCCTCAGAGTTGCACATTACGGCCTAAAGTGATGCACGGTCACGGTGTCGCCAATCTCGAAAGAGGTGAGGTCCTCGCCAATCTCCAGCGGGCCATCATAGGTTTGACGCGTCTCGGCGATGAGATCGTCTAGCGAGGGTTCCGCAATCTTGTCATTGCCGAGAAGAACTATGTGGGTATAGACCGCGAGCTTCGGCTTCGCCTTGGCGAACACCATCCCCGCCTCCTTCGGCGTCGTATGGTGGGCGATGATCCGCTGCATCGCCGGAATTTGCGTTAGCGCGGGCGCTGCCATAGCGACTTCGTGAATCAGCAGATCGGCCCCGGTACCATACTTTATGACGTTCTGGTTGTAGCGGGTGTCGCCGGAAATAACGGCTGAATGACCCTTGTAGTCGATGCGGTACCCGAACGCCGGCTTAATGGCGTCACCGTGGTTGACCTCGAAGGCGGTTACCTTCACGCCGCGCTTCTCGTAGACGACGCCTTCCTTGTCGAATTCCTCGACTTTCACGGCGATGCCCTCGGTCGGCAGTTTTTCGTCCTCGATGCGAATCTTGACATCGAGGGCATAGGCCTTTTCGAGATTTTCCATCAGAACTTTTGCCCCGGAAGGGCCAATGACGTGGAAAGCCGTTTTGCGCTGTCCGAAGGGCGGTGGCAGCCAGCCCGTCAACCACAAGTCTGGGATGCCGGACGTGTGATCCGAATGATAGTGCGTGAGGAAGAGGACATCGATCTTTCCCGCCGGAACTTTCGCCTTCCAAAGATGGACGGGAGCGCCACGGCCGGCGTCGATCAGAAACTTTTGATCGCCGGCTTCGATGAGAGTACTTGGCCCGAAACGATCGGGTCGTGGGATCGGCGAACCCGTGCCAATCAGTGTTACTCTGAAATGGCTGTCGGCGCGGACTTCGGTTGTAGCAAGCATGCCAGACAGCAGGCACGTGAATCCGATGGCAAGCAATGACCCCCGCATATGCCGCTCTCTGTCTTGATTTATTTATCTCGGAACACTAGCACACATGCAGTAGTGGAGCGTTTCCCAGGTTTCGGAGCGATTGGCTAATATTGACCTACATCGAAAGTCCGGTGCGTACGCGCCCTCGCGCACTGTGTGCCTGTCAGAGGACCAACGCCGAAATCCATCGCGCGCTTTTTAGAACAGCACCGCGTGCGACGCTGCGTGCGAATGCTCGGGCAACCCAAGACAATCTGAGACAACGAAACTGGCTGGAAACCGACGCTGTCCTTTGATTGTTTAAAGAATGCTCTTGCCGAGTTCGGCGACCCCAACATTCGGTCGCCGCGACTGTGTCTCAATACTTCTGAAACTCATATCGCCGAGCGGTATCGGGTCGCGGCGTGGGATTGCATGAAATTCGGGAACATCGCCAGCCGAGCGCTATCGAAGGTGCTCCACTGATTCACATCCGGCAGTGGCGGGATAGTTACGGTCTCGCGCCGATCAAAACCGACGAGCGCGGAGTCCACTAGCTCTCCCACCTCCATCACGGCGGGCAGTGCGTTTACGTCCCGCCCCGAGCGCTCCCAGATTTCAGTGCGAGTCGCGGAAGGTAGTACCGCTTGGACATAGACGCCCTTGGGGCCGAGTTCTAGATGGAGCCCCTGCGTCAGGAAGAGAACGAAGGCCTTAGTTGCTCCATAGACCGTCAGCCCGAATTCCGGAGCGAGCCCGACGACCGAACCGACGTTGATAATGGCGCCCTGCCCGGCTGCCACGAAGCGTGGTGCGACCGCGCTCGCGAGGCGCGTCAACGCCGTGGAGTTAAGGCTGATGATTTCGGCCACCTGATCCGGGCTCTGATCGATAAATGTGCCGGCGGCAGAGGCACCCGCGTTATTGACCAATACGCCTATGCGCGCATCGTCGCGCAGCCGTGCTTCCACCTGGGCCAGCGCAGCCGCATCCGTCAGGTCTGCCTGGAGAATGTCGATCTTCACCTCGGTCTCGCGGCGCAGCCTTTCGGCCAGGGCCTCCATGCGGGCTCGGTCGCGGGCCACTAGGACCAGATCGTGGCCGCGCTTCGCGAATCGGTCGGCGTAGACAGCGCCAATCCCTGTGGAGGCGCCGGTGATAAGAACGGAAGGGTGAGTTGTCATGGGAGATTCCTAAGTAGTCGAACATTAATCATGATGTTCATCATCTTTACTAATCATGACAATTATCATGTATGATGTCAAGCACAGAACGGGGATCGATATGAAAGTCAGTCGGGAGCAAGTCGCGGCGAACAGGCAAACGATCCTTGACGCGGCGGGTCACCTGTTTAGGGCCCAGGGTTTCGAGAGGGTTACCGTCGCCGACGTAATGAAGGCGGCCGGCCTCACGCACGGCGGCTTCTACGGGTACTTCAAGTCCAAGGACGACCTGATCGCCCAGACCTTGGCGCACGTGTTCGCTGAGGGCCCGGCTGAAATTGATTTGGCCCGTTACGCGGAAAGCTATCTCTCACAGCGCCAGTGCCAAAATGTCGCCGGCGGATGCCCCACGGCTGCACTAGGCTCCGAAGCCACTCGCCAAACGCCTGAAGCGCGCGCCGCCATGACGAAAGGACTACGCCAGCATATTGAGCGACTGTCCCGGAGTGCGAAGGGCAAGACCGCCACCGAGAAGCGTCGGGCTGCGATCGGTAGCTGGGCGGCCATGGTGGGCGCCATGATCATGGCCCGATTCAGTGATGATCCGAAGCTTTCCGAAGAACTGTTAGCGCAAACCCGAGCGTGGATAGCTGGCGCTGCAACGTCGCGAGGACGCACTGTTACTCGATGAAGTTTTGCCCTAGAGCTGCCGGTCGTGACTGCCTGCTGAGGCACACACCGGACAGTTATGTATTCCTCTCCTCTCATCAAAGCCTGTCAGATTGTGAGAACGACTCTGCCAAACGGGCGGCCCTCAACCTGGTAACCTCTCGGCGAAGGTGCGCATCTTCGTCGATTGGGTCAGTGAGCTGATACAGCAAGATCCAATCTTCCAGACGCCCTAGAGTCCTCCGCATTCACTGGCGCGAGTCATGACGTGCGATACGAACTCCAGTGGCCGATTCGGAGAGTGGTCCATTCCAGGGAGGGTCGGTCCAAGTAAACGGCTCGCCTAGGTACCCAATTCTGTTGCCGGAAAGCTGACTCTGACCACCGGCTGCCGTGGGTCGATGACGGACGGATGAGACCCTCGAGAACGAACTCGACCGAGGAGCCGATCGACGCATTCGATCAAAGGAACGGATGTAGCCGCGTCGAGACTGTGGGAACTGGGCGTTAAGCTAAGCCGCGTCCTAGGACAACACAGGGGCACGCCAGACAACGAAAAGTGGAGCGGGCGATGGGAATCGAACCCACGGCTCAAGCTTGGGAAGCTTGGGTATTACCATTATACGACGCCCGCGCGATGCCTCGATTCTAGTCGCGTTCCGAGGAATCAAGCAAATCGAAGCGTCGAATAAAGGAAAGGCGCCCCGCGGCGCCCTTCCCACATCACATCTACCCATCTCGGTCTAGAAGAACTTATAGTCTGCCTCGAGCTGCAGAGTCCGTCCGAGAATTCCCGAAAAATAGACCGAGGTCGCGTTCGCGAAGTTGCCGCCCGTGCCGGCAATGGCCGGGAACGGCGGCTGCTTGTTGAACACGTTGTCGACGATGAAGCGAACCTGGAACTGGGGATTGAATTTCATACCCACCGTCGAATTGATGAGCCACCATGAACCCACACCCAGGATGTCCTGCGACGTCGTCGTATTCTGGTTGTTGAAATTCGCCGGGCCGATGAAGAGGCCCTGCCAATCCCACGAGAACCCCTTGTTCGCGTACAGCAAATCGATCGAACCCTTGCTCTTGCTGTAACCGAGCTGACCCGCAATGTCGTTCGGGGCTGCGGACGCAACCTGCGATTTTAGCCGCGAGGTATCGAGGTAGTGCGCACTGGTCTGCAGGCTTCCCAGAGACCACGGCAGGTCGAAGGTGTAGTCCAGCGCCGCCTGGATACCCGTGAACTCCAGCAAACCCGCGTTGACGAAGCCGGTATGGAAATTCGAGATCTGACCGGCGGGGTTGCGCGTGAACGTATTGCAGGAAGGGTTGTTCGGATAATCCGCCGAGTCATAGCAGGCGTCGAGATTAGCCACCAGCGTCAAAGCCGAAATGGCGTCCTTGAGGGCGATATCGATGTAGTCCACCGACGCATTGAATTTCGGCAGGAAGCGCGGGCGCAGCACCACACCAAATGTCTTGGAAAAGGCGATTTCGCTTTTCAGGCCAACGTTACCCGACGTCGTGCCGGTGGCAGTCGCATTCACGACCTGTGATTGAAAGGTGGTTGGGTCGTAACCAGGGGGGGGAATGCCCGCGAGCGCGGCTCTACAGTTCTTTAGGCGTGTCGCAGGCACCGGGCCCTGGTTCACGTAGTTTTGGTCGCAGGGATCATTGGCGAACGATCCGACCGTTGCCGGCGGGAGGAACAGCTCCGTGATCGATGGCGCCCGAATAGACTTGGTCTTGTTGGCGCGGAACCCCACATCCTCAATCGGTGACCAGCGCACGGCGTAGGTGTACGTGGTGGCGTTGCCGGCAATGGAGTTATCGACACGCCGCGCGGCGCCTTCCAACTCGAGACGATTCAATCCCGGGATATCCTGCGCCGGGGAGAAGATCGGCAGCAAGGTCTCGAAATAAGCTTCGTTGGTGACGTAGGAACCCTCAATCCCCAAGAATTGATTTTGGCCCAAATCTTGGGTATAGAAATTGTCGGGTGAGAAGGCCGCCGACTCGCGGCGATTCTCGAATCCGGCCGAAAACTTCCATTCGCCGGCCGGGACCTTCAAGATATCCCCGCCGATGAAGGCGTTGGTGTCCCTTTGCGTATTGAATGAATCGACCGTCGCCATATGCGTGATGTACTGCAACGCGGGCACACTCGGCGACCCTTGGCCGAAAATGTTCAGCGGTGCGCACGTGCTCGATACTGTCGATGTCGGGCCGTTCACCGGCGTGCCCGCGCACACGATCTGGCCCGCGGCATTGCGCGTGGCATTGAGCGCGTTGGCCAAGTTCTGGAACACGTAAGAAGGCGTGACTTGCGTGTTATCCGCCGTGCCGTAGCTTACGGACACTTCCCAGTTGAAATTTCTTCCAGCCCAGGAGAAGTCGCCGTTCAATCCCGCCACACCGCGAACCACTATTTGAGTGTCCGTTGCCGCACCGTTGTCCAGATCCACATTTGCGCGATTCACATAGAACTGGCTGGTGTTCCACGCGGGGTAAGCCACCGGCTGCCCCGGCCCTGTGTATCCCGGAAACAGGGGCTGGCCGACGCTGACTCCCGGATACAGGGGGGCGCCGAATGGCAATGACGCGGCATAATTGTTCAGCGCGGTCTGAATCGTCTGGCGATCGCCCGGGGTCAGGAACGGGTTATTGATGCTGATGACGAAAGAACCGCCGGGCGTACCGGCTATGCCAAACGGAGATGTGTTGCTGAATAAAGTCGTGTTGTAGGACTGGGACACCAAGTTCCTGGCGTGCGACTCGGAGAAATAGCCCTCACCGAACGCGTTGAGACGATCGTTGATCTGAAAGTGCATCAAGGTGTCGATATTGACGCGCTCGGTCGGTGACAGCAGGTTGCTGACCTGCGAGAGCCGTTCACCATCGCCGCCGCTGGTAAAGACGGGATTGCCGTTGACCTTGCCGAGGTTGTAATTCTGCAGCGCACCGGTGGGACCGAAGGCCTGGGTTTGGCCGGCGGCATTGGTCACACCGATCAAGGCACCGGTGAGACCGGCGCCGGGCGCCAGAAAGAGATCGTCCACCACCGGAACGCCGCCAAAACTCACGGAGGGCACTGAGAGGCCGGACGTCAACACGCTGCTGCAGCATTGTCCTTTCGGCGGCTTGTTGAGGGGCGCCAAGAAGCCCAAGTCCGCCGCATAAACCGGCCGAGCGGTACCCAGCAGGCCGTCGGTCTTCGTGAACTCCGCGACCGCGGTGATATTTGCCCTGCCGTCGAATAGGTTCTGGCCCCCTAAGACGCGCGTGCGATAGTTCCACGCATCTCCCTGGCCTGACGCGCCCACTTGAGCATCGACATCGAGACCCTGGTAGTCCTTCTTCAAGATGATGTTGATCACGCCGGCGATGGCGTCGGCACCGTAGATGGGCGCGCCACCCACTGAGACTACTTCGACGTGGTCGATCAGTTTCGTGGGAATGACATTGAGGTCAACCTGCGTGCCATTACCGCCATTACCGCCGACACCGGAACTATTGTTGGAATTGTTCAAGCTTGCCGTGCTCTCGGAGACGAAACGGCGGCCGTTGACCAAGGTCAGGGTGCGCTGCGAACCCAAACCGTACAGGTCGACGAAGCTTTGCGCGACACCGAACCCTTGCTGCTGATTCGCCGCGCTCGAGGGCGCCACACCGAAGGCCGGCAGCTCGTTGAGAGCCTGGCCGACATCGAGATAACCGCGCTGATCGAACGTCTTCGAGTCAATTGCGGTCGTCGGCTCGAGGTTGTCGAATTCCGGACGCGCGATACGCGAACCGGTGACGACTACTTCTTGGAGGCTGGCATCTTCCGCCGGGGCCGCTTTCGGGGTCACCTGGGCATGTGCGCTCATTGCCAGAGCTAAAAGACAAGGCGGCGCGATCCCTCGGCGCCACGCACGATATCCACGTGATCGTGTAGTCATTGGTATTGATCCCCTGCAGCGTTATATTTAGTAATGCCGCCCTGCGAAATATATCAGCCAGGGCGCGTTTCAATTAAGTAACAAATTCATCAAGAACTGTAAAGAATTCGCAAGAAAATAATTGTCATTGTTGTCCGCGCCTAGAACGGTGCGGATGCGAAGGTCACCCGATTTCACAGGCACGAAGGGAGAATTCATGGATCGCAGAAGCTTTATTACAACAGCAGGCACCTTGTCGGTCGCGGCCGCGGTGGGCGACCTGCGCGCGGCGCCCCTCGCTTTTGATGCGACGGAGCAGTCCATCGCCGCCCTTCAGCGAGCCCTGGCCGCGGGCACGGTGACCTCGGAAGGCCTGGCGGCTGCGTACCTGCACCGCATTGCGCGCTTCGATCAACACGGCCCCGAATACCGCTCGGTTCTGGCCCTCAACCCAAACGCGCTCAAAGACGCCCGAGCCCTTGATTCGGAACGTAAATCAGGGAAGCTGCGCGGACCCCTGCATGGCATTCCGATCCTTGTCAAAGACAACATCGAAACCCGCGATCCGGTCGCGACAACCGCCGGATCCTACGCACTCGCACGATCCTTCCGCCCCGCCGATGCGCCGCTGGTTGCCCGGCTGCGCGCCGCCGGCGCGATTGTCCTGGGCAAGGCGAACTTGAGCGAATGGGCAAATTTTCGATCGACACGTTCATGCAGCGGATGGAGCGGTGTCGGCGGCCAGGTCCGCAACGCCTACGACCCCGCCCGCAATCCTTCCGGTTCGAGCGCCGGTTCCGGCGTCGCCGCTGCGGCGAGTTTCTGTGCGGCAGCCATCGGCACGGAAACCAATGGCTCCATCCTGTCGCCGTCGTCCATCAACGGCCTCGTCGGCTTCAAGCCCACGGTGGGCGTCGTCAGCGGCCAGGGTGTGGTGCCGATTTCGCCGCGGCAGGACACAGCCGGCCCGATGTGCCGGACGGTGGGGGACGCGGCGATTCTGGCCGCGGTGATCGCCGAGCGGCCGCTGGGCTTCGGTGCACATGGCAAGGAGATCGAAGCGTTTCGCCTGCGCGGTGTGCGCGTCGGCGTCATGCCCGTGCCGCAGGGCGCGCATCCGGACACCACGCGGCTGTTCGCCGACGCGCGTGCGGCGCTCGAGCAGGAAGGCGCGGTGACCGTGGACTTGATGTCCCCGAAGGCGTTTGACGAGATGGGTGACTCGCAACTTGAAGGTTTGCTGTACGAGTTCAAGGATGCCATCAATGCCTACCTCCGCACGCTCGACCCATCGCAGGTCGATTGCAAGACCCTCACCGACCTGATCGCCTTCAATCGGGCGCATGCGGATCAAGAACTCATCGTATTTGGCCAGGAAATCTTTGAAATGGCGGACGCGAAAGGACCCTTGAGCGATGATGCCTATCAAAAGGTGCTGGCGACTTTGAAGCGCACCGCGGATGTCGAGGGCCTCGCCACGCTGCTGGGTCAACAAGGAGTCGAGGTGCTGGTGGGGCCCAGCAACGGACCGGCTGATCTGATCGATGCGGTGTGGGGAGATCGGCGCGGCGGCGGATCGTCGCAAATCGCGAGTGCGGCCGCGGTCGCCGGCTACCCCAGCCTAACGGTGCCGGCAGGATTGGTGGGCGGCCTGCCGGTGGGAATTACCCTGGTGACCAGCCGCAATCAAGATGGATTGCTGCTGCAAGTCGCCAGGGCTTACGAACGCGCGGCCAATGCGCGTGTGCCGCCGCATCTTATGATCTAGGGGTCTCATGCCATTCAGTGAACGAAGCTGGGCGCGTGCGGGTGTAATCCCCTAGCGTCCAATCGCCTAGCGTGTAATCGCCCGGCGCGTCTTCGGGATTCTTCAGCGGCGCAGGTAAGCGTCGGTGCCGTTCAGCCAGTCCTGCCGCGGCGGGTTGAACACATCGACATCGAGCGTGTCTTCCAGCGCGACCGCGCGATGCTCGAGATTCGAAGGGATGACCAACACTTCGCCGGCACGCACGGTCTGTTCGCGGTCGCCTTTGGGGCCCAGCCAAAAGTGCAGTGCGCCCTCGAGGATGTAAGTGATCTGCTCGTTCTCATGCGAGTGCCGCGGCACCTCATCACCTTTCTTGAGGCGCACGTGAGCAATCATCATGCGGTCGCCGGTAATCAACTGGCGCGTTATGCCGCCCTTCATCGACTCGGCCGGCAGCTCTGCCCATCGGTAATGCCTGGCACTCGATTTTTCTTCGTCCATTTTCTAAGCTCCTATCGCGCCGAACTACACTTGTGCAATTATTACCAGGAAATAGCCGGAGATCGAAAAAAATGCTGCTCAATAAAGCGTCGCCCGGCGCCGCCGTTCTCATCACCGCCTGCCTCATGGCTTCCGTCGCCGTGGCGGCAGGCGATGCATCGCCTCAAGGCGGATACTACCGCTATCCATCGGTCCATGGCGACACCGTGGTGTTCACGTCGGAAGGTGATCTTTGGTCGGTGGGAATTCGCGGCGGCACCGCGCGACGCCTGACCTCCAACTCTGGTGTCGAATCAATGGCGCGCATCTCGCCGGATGGGCAAACGGTTGCCTTCATCGGGCAATACGAAGGACCGAGCGAGGTTTATACGGTGCCGCTCGCGGGCGGCGTTCCAGAAAGGCGCACTTGGAGCGGCGACGCGATTCCTGCCGCCTGGGCTCCGGATGGCCGCCTGATGGTGAGTACCAGCCGCTACTCGACGCTGCCGGATCCGAAGCTGGTACTCCTCGACAATCACGGCGGCCATGAAATCGTTGCATTGGCCCAAGCTTCGCAAGCTGCCTTTTCCTCCGACGGCCATACACTGTTCTTTACCCGCTGGAAAAAACAGCCGAGCTCCACCAAGCGCTATCAGGGCGGATACAACGAAACCATCTGGCGCTTCGACGGCTCGGGAGAGGCGGTGCCGTTGACGGCGGACTGGGCCGGCACCTCGCGCAATCCGATGTTTTGGAACGCGCGCATTTATTTTCTGTCGGACCGCGACGGCGTCATGAATGTGTACTCGATGGATACCCAAGGCCGGGATGTCAAGCAGGAGAGCCGCCAGCACGGATTCGATGTTGCCAGTGCGTCGCTGTCCGAGGAACACGTGGTATATGCCTGCGGCGCGGACCTGTGGCTTCTTGATTTGAAAACCGGTCACGAGGAAGTGATCCCGATTTCCACGGTGTCCGATTTCGATCAGCTGCGCGAACACTGGGTAAAGGCCCCTCTCGATTATCTGACCAGCGTGCATATCTCCCCGGACGGGACCCGCGGCATATTCACTGCGCGCGGCGAAGTGTTTACGTTGCCCGTGAAGAACGGACGCGTCATCAAGGTGGCCGGCAATCCGGGCGTTCGCTATCGGGAAGCGCGATTTCTACCCGACGGCAAAAATGTCATTTCAGTTTCAACGCAGAGCGGCGAAACCGAATTCTGGAAATACCCGGCAAACGGCGTGGGCGCAGCGGAGCAATGGACGCGCAATTCGAAAGTGCTGCGCCTTGACGGTGTTCCATCGCCCGACGGCAGATGGCTGGCGCATCGGGACAAGGACCAGCAACTTTGGATCTATGACATTGGCACCCGGCAGGACAAGCGAATCGCTCAATCGAAATTCGGCGACTTCGACAATCTGACTTGGTCTCCCGACAGCCGTTGGCTGAGCTTCGTTCAAACCGCGGCAAACCAATTCTTGCAAATCAGCGTTTACAACGTGGATTCGGGCGCAATTCAACCGCTTACCTCCGACCGCTACAACAGCGTGAGCCCCGCGTGGAGCTCCGACGGCAAGTGGCTGTACTTCTTGTCCGACCGATCGCTCAAGACCACGGTTGAGTCTCCGTGGGGCTCGCGGCAGCCGGAACCGCATTTCGATCGCCCGGTCAAAATTTACGAACTCGCCTTGAATCAGGGTCTGCGTTCGCCGTTTTTGCCCCCCGATGAACTGCACCCGGATGCTTCTCACGCGAAGGACGATGACAAGTCAGCCGACGCCAAATCCGGTGATTCCAAATCCGGCGATGCCAGGTCTGCCGACGCCAAAGCGCCGCCGGGCAAAAACGCGGCCACGGTCGTTTCGGGTTCAAGACCGCCCAAGGATGTGAAGATCGACTTCACGGATCTGCAGTCGCGATTGAGCGAAGTTCCGGTGCCTGCGGGCAACTACGACAACCTTCAAATCACCGACAAACGCCTGTGCTGGTTGGATGGCTCCGACGAGGCGCCTCGCAAGCTGGCATTGAAATGTTTTGATATCGCCAACAAGGGCGAGGAGTTGGAATCAATCGTCGGCGATGTCAAAAACTTTGAAATTTCGCTTGATCGGAAAAAGATGCTCATATCGAAGGATCGGGCCTTTTACATCGTTGATTCCGATGTGAAGGCCGCGGCATTCGCGGATCAGAAGGTGCTCGCCAAATCGACGATCAACGTTTCCGGTTGGTCCTTCTTCACCAATCCGCGCGCGGATTTTCGCGGAATTTTCTCCGATGCGTGGCGGCTGGAAAGAGATTATTTCTATGACCGCAATATGCACGGAGTCGATTGGAATGCCATGCGCGCGCGTTACCTGCCGTTGGTGGATCGCGTATCGGACCGCGAAGAACTCAATGAAGTGATCGCGCAAATGGTGGGGGAGTTGTCGGCGCTGCACATCTTCGTGCGAGGCGGCGATGTCCGCAAGCCGGCCGATCATATCGATTTAGCCGCGCTTGGCGCCCGTTCGAGGCGGGATGAAAAGGCGGGCGGCTTCGTGGTGGAACATGTGTACTTGCACGACCCGGACTTGCCGAACAGCGCGCCGCCGCTGGACCGCCCGGAGTCGCGCGTCAAGGAAGGGGAGGTCATCGTCAGTATCAATGGAGAGCGTGCGCTTGCCGCACCCGATGAGCGCGCGCTGCTGCGCGGCAAGGCCGGCTCCCAAGTGCTGCTGCAGGTCAGATCCTCCGCCGGCGAGACTCGCGACGTGCTGGTGACGCCCATCAAGGCCGCCGATGAAGCGAATCTGCGTTACTCGGAATGGGAATACACCCGGCGCCTGAAAGTGGATGCGGAGTCCGGCGGGCAAATCGGCTACGTCCATTTGCGCGCCATGGGTTCTGAGGACATCGATCAGTGGGCCCGGGACTACTATCCCATCTACAAACGCCAGGGCCTGATCATCGACGTCCGCCATAACCACGGCGGAAATATCGACTCCTGGCTGTTGGAAAAGCTGCTGCGCCAAGCCTGGTTCTACTGGCAACCGCGGGTGGGCAATTCCGAGTGGAACATGCAGTATGCCTTTCGCGGCCACATGGTGGTGCTATGCGATCAGGAAACCGCATCCGATGGCGAGGCGTTCACCGAGGGATTTCATCGCTTCAAGCTGGGCAAGACCATCGGTGTGCGCACTTGGGGAGGCGAGATCTGGCTGAGCGGCAATAATTTCGAATCCGACGGCGGCATTGCCACGGCGGCGGAAATCGGCGTCTACGGTCCGGAAGGCAAGTGGCTGATCGAAGGCCACGGCGTCGACCCGGACATCGTCGTCGACAATCTTCCGCACGACACCTTCGCAGGCTCGGATGCGCAGCTCAAAGCCGCATTGAATCTGTTGAAAGAGGAGATTCGAGCCGATCCGCGCCCGGTTCCCGGTCCGCCGCCGTACCCCAACAAGGCATTTTCGTACAAGCCATAGCGCCGGATTCGTGGCGGTTTAGCCGACGGCCTCGATTTCCACGAGCAAATCCTCGCGGCACACGTCGGCTTGCAGATACACGACATCGGCAGCGGACTTGAGCAGCTGCGACAAGGTGGCCTCGATGGCCGCAAGATCCGACGGTCTGCGCACGTACACTTTGAGCCGCAAGCTTTCCAGAGAATATCGCGCCGCGCCGACCACGCGATTCGCCTCGTCCAATAGCGCGCCGATATTGGTCATGGTTTCGCGAGTCTGCGCCACGACATCGCCGCGATGAATGGTCTCGTGGCCGACGATGCTCGCGGTGCCGGAGATGAATAAATTGCCGCGGCCTGACTCGCCCCAAACACAGGCACGCGAAAAAATCGGACTATGCTTGCCGAATTTCGTCGGGTAGTGATAGGCGCTGGTTTGGCGCGGATTTTCGATCATTTTAGGCGGCCTGCGCGCCGCCAAGAAATATATGGAGATCGGGCTGCCGGCGGGCGAGCCCAATGCGCTGGCGGCGGGCACCGTACCCATGGTCGCCCTTCCTGACTTGCGAAACGCCATCTGGCGTGCCGAATTGAAATGCCGATAGCGCTCATCGTCGCCGGCTTGCGCGTTGATGTCGGGAAGGTAATTCCAAATTCGAATCAGGTGCCGATGCGCGGTTTCGTTCAGGACGTCGAAGATTTCTTGATAGGCGATCTCGGTGGCGCGCAGCAACGCCCCCGCTTCGCTGCGCGCATCGATTGCCTGCTCCGCGATGGTGAGGGAACCGAACAACAGATCTTCGGAATATCGATACTGCACCCGGCCCTGCGCCGTTTCGCCGCTGGACAACTGAATGCGGGGTCCCGAGATCCGCCACACCTCGCACAGGTCATGCGCATGCAAGGAGCGCGTCATGCTGGCGGTCACCGGCACGCGGGTTCGAGCGATGGGGGGCGGCTTCTCGAACCCCACCACGCCCAAGACACTCTGCCACCATGACGCCGGCCGCGAGGCGACGCTATGAGAAGAGACATACTCGAGCTGCAGATAGCCGGTGTCTGCCGCCGTGGAAGACACCGCGGTATTCGCCGTGGTATTCATTGAGAGGCAGTCTATCCTGCCTCACAACCCGAAGGGTAGCCGCGCCCCGGCGCCCTTAGAACGCGATGTAAGGGCCCGTCCCGACCGACGTCTTGTTGCCTTCCACCGCGACAGCCACTCGCTTGCCGTAGAAGAAGGCCAAGCCATAGTCAAAGGTGCCCGCGTTGCCGGCCGGCAGCGTGCCGGCGAGCTCCGGAAAGGCATTAAACGTGGGATGGGCGTTCAACATCGTCTGGGCATTCCCCACGCCGAAGGTCAAATTGTTCACCATGACTCCGTTTTGGCCCTGGATGCTGAGACCCAGAGTCAGGGTATTCCCGGGACAGTAGAAGCTCGTCAGAGTGGTGGTACAGGTTGCGATGCTGCTGTCGGCAAAATAAATGCCGTTCGAGCCGCTGTCGATGAAGCTATTGGCCAAGGTCTGGCCGTTGTATGTAATCGCCAATTCTCCCGCGCCATCGACGGTCAACACGGTTTGAGTCCCGGATTTATTATTCGATTGCGTGTCGATGCCGAAGATGAGCGAGCCGCTGAGCGTCACCGCACCGCCGGCCGCCACAGCCGGCAAATCGATCATGCTGCCATTGTTATCCGCGGCAAAGTGCGTGACCGGGTTCGGCACTTGCATGGCATTCGGCACCGTCGTGTCGGTGCAGGTCGTGGCGGTTGCGCACGCGAAATACAGGCCGTGGGTGACGGTATCGCAATTGCCGCAATCCAATTCGAACGGCCCAATGCCCAGAATGCCGTTGGCGCCGAAACTGGCGACCGTATCTTCGGCGGTGCCTGTGCCCGAACAAGCGGCCGGAACGGTCGTGAATCGGGAATCCCCGATCACCTGGACCGGCACGGACTTCGCGGTCTCGCCGGCGATTTGCACATCCGCCAGGGCGACGGGTCCCCAGCTGAAGCCATCGACGAACTGCGCGCATTGGACCAGAGAATTGCCGCTCGCCAGAGTTTCCACCGGCAGCGTCACTGTCAGCACCGGCCCCAAAAGACGCAGTCCGTATGAACCCGTGTCCACTTGAATGTGATCGATGGTTTGGCAGCTGGCCGTACTGCCGGGCACGCATACCGTGACCGATGTAAAGAGAGTATTGACGCTCTGACTGGTGGGTCCCTCATCGACGATCACGCTGACCACATTGTTGGTAGGCGGTGGGGGTGGGGGGGTGCCGCTGCCGCCGCTTCCGCCGCCGCCTCCGCAAGCAACAGCCGCCAAGCAGCAAGCTGCAACGAGTACGGCGCGAACAGGACCGATGCACGACGCCATCAGTGCAAATCTCCGAGATTGACGCCGCTGGGGATGGCGCTGGCCAGGTAAGCGCGGCCTGAAAAGGCGCGCATGTGACCGCCGCCCTGCACGACAAGATCGCCTTGTTTAATTTGTAGGTGCCTGCGATCCGCGAACTTGGGTCTGGGCGCGGATACAAAGGCATCGAAATACTTGCCCAAGGCTTGCCGCAGATCCGGCTTGGTCGGCCCGTTCCACGCCACCGCAAACACGTTGCCGTCCGGCGCCACGAACTCGCGCAGCAAGGTGCCACCGGGCAGCTGGATTTCGTGAATCCGATAGCTCGCGCGATCTTCCGAGGTCTTGATCGAGGCGCGAAGCTGCGCGACATCGCTCTGCACCGTGATCTCCGGCTCGCCCAAGGTCGCGGCGGCAATGCGCGGGCCCAGTGCGGCGACGAGCACGGCGCAGAGCAGTGCGGCGATCTTGATTTCACCCGAGTTGAATATTGGCATGGTTATCCTTTGCACTCATTTGAGCGGCGCGGCGCCATTTGGTTCATTGAGACTGGCAGACTGTCGGCCATCGGCGACATCACTCCTTGACCGGTGCTTTGGCGCGAGCCTGCCCTTGGTATGCCAGCATCCATCCGGGGTATTCCGCGGGCAAGGCACTGACCTCATCGAGTTGCTTCACTTCTGAATCGTCAAGTTGAACACGCGTCGACTCGATATTGTCCCGCAATTGATCCATCGATTTTGCGCCAATGATCACAGTTGTAACGAATGGCTTGGCCAACAGCCATGCCAGAGCGATCTGCGCCACCGAAACGTTTCGCGACGTGGCCATGGGGCGCATGGTGTCGACGCACCTGAACGCCCGTGCCTTGTCCACCAGAGGAAAATCGAAGGCGCCGCGGCGCGCGCCGGCTGGGCCCTTGTCCTCCGCGCTGCGGAACTTGCCGCTCAGCAATCCGCCCGCCAACGGACTCCATACCATCAATCCCAGCTTTTGATCCTGCAGCAGGGGCACGAGTTCGCGTTCCAGATCGCGCCCGGCGATGGTGTAGTAAGCCTGTACACTCACGAATTTGGCGAGGTTCAGGCGCTCTGACACGGCCAATGACTTCATGACTTGCCATGCCGCCATATTGCACAGGCCGATGTATCGCACCCTCCCCGATCGGACCAGGTCATTCAATGCCGACAGCGATTCCTCGAAGGGCGTCAGCGGATCGAAGCCGTGCAATTGATACAGATCGATGTAGTCGAGCTGCAGGCGTTTCAGGCTTGCGTCCACTTGATTGAACAAATGGTGGCGCGATTGCCCGCGGCCATTGGGCGAGTCGTCCATCGTGCCGGTGGCTTTCGTCGCCACGATGAGTTGATCGCGCGGCAATCCCAGCGATTTCAGTGACTGGCCCAACAACGATTCCGATTTGCCCGTGGAATACACATTGGCCGTATCGATGAAATTGATACCCGCATCAACGGCGAACTTCACTTGTTCGTTGACCGCGTCCTGCTGCAGATTGCCGATGGATTCCCAAATCCCCTTGTTGCCGCCGTAAGTCATGGTGCCCAGACACAACTCCGAAACATACAGTCCGGTTTGCCCAAGTAAGCGATAGCGCATGTCCCGCTCCGGTCATTTCAAATTGCAGACAAAACAATTCAACGCAAAGCTTACAATAAGTCCGCCGACCGGGCGGGTGCAGGTGGGAGGATTTGCGCCAAACCTCGGTGCATGAATTCGCTACGCGGTTGTCCTACGTTGGCGGTTGTAAAAGTTTCCGGAGAGTGTTCGTGAAGATACAGGCCCTAGTGATGGTCAGTGCCATGGGTTTCGCCCTGTCCGGGTGTCCCATCAACGGTGGAGCCAAGTACACGGTCGGCGGTACCGTGACCGGATTGAGCGGAACCGGGCTCGTGCTGCAGATTAACGGCAGCCACGACCTGACCTTTGGCGCTAACGGCAGTTTCGTCTTCGGCGATCGGCTCGCGAACAACGCCGCCTACTCGGTCACCGTCAAGACCCAGCCCTCCAATCCGTCGCAAACCTGCACCGTGCGCAACGGCTCGGGCGCCATCGACAAGGCCGGCATTACCAATGTGAACGTCTCCTGCACGCAAACCGGACGCTTTGCCTATGTTGCAAATCGGCAGTCGAACACGGTATCGGCCTATGCCATCGAGGGCGGCGCGTTGCTGCCCATCGGCGGCTCGCCATTTGCGGCGAACGGCACGACACCGACCGCGCTCACCGTCGATCCGAACGGCAAATTCCTCTATGTGGTGAACAGCGGATCGAATTCGATCTCGGTATTTTCCATCAATGCCGCCAGCGGCGCGCTGGCGGCGGTTGGTTTTTCCACGGCCACGGCAGCCGCTCCCGACGCCGTCACGGTCGACCCAACGGATCACTACCTCTACGTGGCCAATCTAAATTCCAACAATGTGTCGGCTTACGCCATTGATAATGGCGTCTTGACGCAGGTCGTGGGTTCGCCGTTCAACGTGGGCGCAGGACCCGCCTCCCTGGCAATCGATCCCAACGGCAATTTCCTGTACGTCACGAATTTCAGCGGCAACACGGTCACGGTGTTTCTCATCGACTTGGGCAACGGAATGTTGAGCAACATATCCGGATCGCCGTTCGCAGCCGGCGCGGGCCCGGTGTCGATTGCCATAGACCCTACGGAAGCATTCGCCTTCGTCGCCGACGAAGCGGCAAACAGCCTGTCGGCGTATTCCCTCACCGCGTCCACGGGGGCGTTGACCGCGGTCTCAGGCTCCCCCTTCACATCCGGGACCAACGCGGAATCGCTGATCGTCGACCCCGCGGGACGCTACGTTTTCGCGGCAAATGCCGATGCCGCCAACCAAGTTGCCACTTATGCCATCACGCCCAGCAACGGCGCGTTGACATTCGTATCCGCCGCTGCGGCCGGCTCCTTGCCGATCAGTGTCGCGATCGATCCTTCGGGTCAATTTGTGTACGCCGTGAATTTCAACTCCAACGATGTTTCGGCTTATACGGTCGGCGCCTCGGGCGCGCTCACTGCGATTGCCGGTTCACCGTTTGCCACCGGCGCCCAGCCGCACGGTATCGCGATCGACTAGTGCGGACGCGCGGTAGCGCGTATCTTGCGGCGATTCGTCGCCGTTTAAGGGACCGAGATGAGCGTTCATGATGTAGGGCCCGGCAAGCAAGTTCCGCGGGAATTCAATGTCATCATCGAGATTCCGATGCAGTCGGATCCGGTGAAATATGAGGTTGACAAACGGTCGGGCGCTTTGTTCGTCGACCGCTTCATGATGACCTCGATGCACTACCCGGCCAACTATGGCTACGTGCCGCGGACCATTGCCGATGATGACGATCCGGTCGACGTGCTGGTGCACACGCCCTTCCCGTTGCTGCCGGGGGTGGTGGTGCGCTGCCGGGCGTTGGGCGTGCTGCGCATGGACGATGAAGCAGGAGGCGATGCCAAACTGCTGGCCGTGCCGACTGACGACATCTGTCCATTGTTCACGCATTGGAAAACCATCGCCGATGTGCCGGATATCCGCCTCAAACAAATCCAGCATTTCTTCGAGCACTACAAGGATCTCGAAGCGGGCAAATGGGTGAAGGTGTTGGGCTGGTCCGGCATCGAACTCGCGCATGCGGAAATTCTCGACGGGATCAAGCGTTACGAGGCCGATCAACTGACCAAGGATTAGTCATGGCGATTGCAACTGATCGTGGACTGATCATCGCCGGTGCGGGGGTTGCGTTGCTGTTCGCGGCGACACTGCTGGCGTACCGTACCCCGGCCCCGCAGGGGCCGTCGGTCTCACCGACCGTTTTTTCCGCCGCCAGAGCGCAGGCCATCCTCAAAGAGCTGGTGGGCAATGATGTGCCGCATCCGATCGGCAGCGCTGCGAATTCAAGCGTGCGCGAACTCATCGTGAAACGCCTGGCCGCACTGGGATACACCACCGAGTTGCAGACCGGACTGGTATGCAATGACTTCGGCGCGTGCGGCACTCCCGTCAACATCATCGCGACTTATGGCGGTGATGTGACGGGCAAGGATGCCGTGCTGCTCGCTGCGCACTATGACTCGGTGCCCGCCGGCCCCGGCGCTTCCGACGACGGCGCCGGCGTTGCGAATCTGCTCGAGATCGCGCGCATTTTGAGCGTGATGCCCGCACGCCGGCATCCGATCGTGCTTCTCGTGACCGACGGCGAGGAGGCGGGATTGCTGGGCGCACAGCTGTTTACCCGCGAACATCGTCTCGCGGGGCGCGTCTGGGCCGCGGTCAACATGGAAGCGCGCGGCGTCTCCGGTCCCAGCGTCATGTTTGAAACCGGGAGCGCGAATGCCTGGCTGATGCATTTGTACGCAACGGCAATCATGAGGCCCGTCAGCAACTCGCTTTGCTACGTCGTCTACAAGATGTTGCCGAACAACACGGATTTCACGGTTTTCAAGGCGGCCGGGTATCAAGGATTCAATTTTGCGTTCATCGGCGATGTCGCGTACTACCACACCCCCCTCGATAACTGGGCCAACGCATCAGCCGGCACGATTCAGCATCAGGGCGACAATGCCTTGAGCGCGGTGCTGGCCCTGGCCAACTCGACGGACTTGCATCCGGCCGCGCAAGATTCTGTTTTCTTCGATCTATTCGGCCGCGCCGTCGTGGTCTGGCCGATCGCGTTCGTGCTGCCGGCAGCACTCGTGGCATTGATGCTGTTGCTGGCTGAGGCGGTGCTGCTGTCTCGCAGCGGTCAGCTGAACGGGCGGCAGGCAGCGTATGGCGCGATCGGCGCGCTGGTCAATTTGCTGGTGGGCGGCGTGCTCAGCCTGGGCGTGCTCGCACTGCTACGGATCTTGGGCAGATCGCCGCCGATGAGCGCGCCGCCGTGGATAGCGCATCCGCTGGCCATGCACATTGGTTTCTCCGCACTCGCGCTCGCAAGCGCGGGCGCGGTCGCCGCGTGGTTCGCGCGCCGCGCCGGCTTTTGGGGTTTTTGGTTCGGCGCAAATCTGCTGGTCGCTCTGTTATCGGTCGTCAGCGCCGTAGCCGTGCCGGGAGCCAGTTATTTGCTGCTGCTCGCCGCCTGGGCGGCGGGGCTCGCGGCCTTGCTACCCTGCTTGTATTTGGCCCGGGGCCGGATACCCACGCCGGGCGCGGCTAATTTTGCCGCGCTCGCTCCCGGCCTGATTCTGTTTGCCGTCCTGCTGCCCCTGTTGTTGCTGTTGTACCCGGCGCTCGGCGCGCTCGCATGGCCCATTTGTACCGTGACGCTGTGTTTGACGGCCGGCTTCTTGCTGCCGATGTTGGCCGACGCAACCAGGATGACCCGGCAGGTCGTCGCGCTGCTGGGAGCGGGCGTGACCTTGGCCGGGATCTGCATAACGCTGCTGCTGCCGATGTATTCCCCGAACTGGCCCCAGCGTGTCAATATCGAATACTGGGTCGATGCCGATAGCGGCCAGGCACATTGGTGGACGCAGGCTGCCTCGCGGCGCTTGCCTCACGCGATGGCGGGGGTGGTGAAGTTCGATCCGCTTTCGCGTGCGCGCTTTACCGGCTCTCCCTCGCAAGGCTTCTTCGCAGACGCCCCCGCGTTAAAATTGGCGGCGCCGGAGATTGAGATCTCCGCGACATCGGGCGCATCGCCGGTCACCGCACATTTCGAACTGCGGGTGCGATCGGCGCGAGGTGCATCCACCGCCTTCCTGGTTTTTCCGGCAAGCGCACGCGTTCAGGATGTGGTCGTCGCCACGCCATCAGGTCCTTTGCGTGCCAAGCTGCACACGCTGGGCAGCGGGGACACGGCTTTGCTGCTCGCCGATATTCCGAGCGCAGGACTCAAATTTGGGATCGACGCCGCCGCAGCGCCGATGACGGTGCGGGTATTCGATCAGAGCACCGGGCTACCGGAGGAATTGCCCCAAGGCAAGGCGCTGCAGCAGGCTCGGCCGCAGAATGCGACCAGCTCGCAGGACGGCGATGTGACGGTGGTGCAGCGCACCGTACGGCTCGATCCCGCGGCTGGCCGCTAAATCATCATCTCTTAACCCGCTTTCGAGGCGGCGGCCGCATGTATGGCGGCGAGCCGCTGATTGTGGATTTTGCCGACCGCAGCGCTGATCGCCTGCGCGCGGCATTTCAGGACTGTTTCGCTTACCAAAAGCGAGTAGCTTACATTCGGACAGACTTGTTCGGCCGCCTTCGCGATTCGATGATAGACAGCGCGTGCGCCGCTGTCGGTGTCCAGCATGGCGGGGCTGAAAGTTACGACCTTCGAGGGTTCGCTGTTCGCCGCAGAGGCGCCGGCGGCGCCGGCGGCCAAGCCGGCCAGAGCCCCCAACAGCAGCATCTTGGTAGCTAATCTAGTCATGACATCTCTCTCCTGGGGTGAGTAAATGAGACACCCCCATAAGACGCCGCGAGAGGCGTTTTAGTGTGTAGGCGGTTGTCGAGTTCGTCCCGGATCACGACGATTTCGTCCCGCAGGGCAAGCCCTAAGCCGCAAATGGGGGTGACTTGCGGTAGGCTTGACCCATGATCGGAATCGGTTCGGCTCAATCTTCGCAGCGCTTCGCCGGCGGGCTGACCCAGACTCAGTTTCTAGGCATCGTTTGCCTGTTCTGGGTGTACGTGACCATATCGAATCTCTCTTATGGTTACAGCATGAGCAATGCGATTGCTCACATGACCAACGTGACGGTATTTGCGAGCTGGGACACGCGCCTCTTGCAGCATGTGTTGTTGCTGCCCATGCTGCTGGTGTCTTTCTGGGCCTCACTCAAGGTGCAATGGCGTCCGATCCTGATCGCCCTGCCCTTGCAGTTGATTCTCGGCGCGGTCTTTTCGGCCATGGCGTATCCGGTGATGCTTCTCGCCCAGGTCATCATGGCCACGGATAAAGCGCATGGCACCGCTATGTCGCACGTGGTCAGCGCATGGAGCGATCCTTTCTGGGTCACGCTGTGGCTGGCGAGCTTCGTGAGTTTCCTGCCGTCCTACGGATTTGGGCTGGCCCTGGTGACGGGACTGGCTTTGTATACCCGCTTTCGCGATTCCGAAGTGCGGCTCGCCGCGCTGGAGCGCGAGTGGAGCGCCGCGCGCCTGGCGGCGCTGCGCATGCAGCTATCGCCGCATACCCTGTTCAACCTGCTGCATTCGATCCGCGGACATATCGAATGGGATCCAAAGGCCGCCCAGTCGATGGTGGTGCAGCTGGCAGATCTGCTGCGGCGTTTACTCAACGCCGGCGAACGCGATTTTTCGCGGCTGGCCGATGAACTGCAATTTGCAAGACTCTATTTGGAGCTTCAGCAGCGGCGTTTCACCGACCGCCTCGTCGTGGTGCTGCCGAATCCGCCCGAGGTTCCCGCGGTATGGGTACCCAGCCTGATACTGCAGCCGCTGATCGAGAACGCGGTGGTTCACGGCATGTCGGGTCATCAAGGCATCGTGACCGTGAGCGTGGGCGTGACGCTGAGAGGATACGGTTTTGCTGCGCGTCACGAACTCGATGTGCGCGGACAGAGCCATGGGAGCGGACGGAATCGGTCTCAAGAATGTGCGCGAGCGCATGGCCGTCCAATTCGAAGGACGTGCCAGCCTCATCGCCGGCGCTTATGGCAGCGAATGGGTCAGCGAAATCAGCATGCCGGCCATACGCGAGTCGCCTCCCATCATGCGCGAGGTCACGGTCGGCGGCAAATTGCATACCACG
>Ga0179592_10000119_pt1 | contig 32406 bp, 27 predicted proteins | sample CZODoug2_1_08_16_FD_148623 | JGI IMG/M metagenome (GOLD analysis project Ga0179592, IMG submission 148623) | Vadose zone soil fungal communities from Angelo Coast Range Reserve, California, USA - CZODoug2_1_08_16fungal (Illumina Assembly) | ecosystem: Environmental > Terrestrial > Soil > Vadose...
CGTCAAATCCGCTTCGAACAGCGTGGTGACGTGCGGCGCCTGCGTGAGGCTGCGCAGCATGTGCAGGGCGATGCGCCGCCGAATCGGCGTATGCGGTACGCGCGAATGACCTTCGCCTGCCGGGGCTACTCGGTCTACTGGGACCACCGGGGCTTCGGCGACATCGGCCTTCTGGTCGGCGGCGCGCGATGCTGCGCCATGGCTCGACGCGGCACGCAGCACGTCCTCTGCAGTAACTCGCCCGTTGCGCCCGGTTCCCGCGACCTCATTCACGGAAATCTCGTGTTCCGCGAGCAACCGCCGCACCGAGGGACTCAACAGCGGCCGGCCCGAGCGAGGCTCCGCGCCGGTTGCCGGCTCGGTTGCGCCACTTGCCGCTGCGGTTCCGCCGCCTGCAGCTTCTCTCCCCGCCCCCGGAGACGACGCGTCCATGCCGATGCGCACCCGAGCGAGCAACTGGCCGGGCAACACCTCTTCATCGGGACCCTTGAGAATTTCCGCGAGCTCACCGCTCGCCGGCGAGGGAATCTCCACCGTCACCTTGTCCGTTTCCAGCTCCAACAGCGGTTCGTCGCGACGCACCGAATCACCGACGCGCTTCCCCCACTTTAAGATGGTTGCCTTTGTGCCCTCTTCATTCATTGGGGCAACGACGTCGGCCATCGTGGCAACGTCGGCAAGGGTCGACTCGGTCAAATTGCCACCAATGCCGCAAGCGCCGAGGCGATCGCGGCGACGCTGGGCAGCACGGCATCGAGCAGCACGGGATTGTGGGGACTTGGAACGTCGGGCATCGCGAGGCGCTCGATCGGTGCGTCAAGATCGAAGAATGCGTCCTTCGCCAGAACGGCGGCGATTTCCGCACCGAAGCCGGCGGTGACGGTGTCCTCGTGGACGATGAGGCAACGGCGCGTTTTGCGCACCGACTTAAGCGTGGCTTCGCGATCCCACGGCGATAGTGTTCGCAGGTCGAGCAGGTCGGCGGAAATCTCGGTGCGCCGCAGCGCCAGTTCGCAGCGCTCCACCATCGCCCCCCACGTGACGACGGTCACGGCGTTGCCGGCCTGCAGCAGGCTGGCCTTGCCGAACGGGACGATGAACTCATCGCCGGGATAGGGGCGCCGCGCCCAGCTCGCATCGAGCAGCGATCGATGCTCGAAGAATATGGTCGGATCATTGCCGCGCAGCGCCGAACGCAACAATCCCACCGCGTCCTGCGCGTTCGACGGCATGGCGAGCCGCCAACCCACGCCGTGCAGCCACTGCACTTCATTCGATTGGCTGTGCCACGGATCCCCGCATTTGAAAAATCCTCCCGGAATACGCACGACCATCGGTGCGGCGAATCGATTGGCGGTACGCCAGCGCATCGTGCCGCAGTCATTCAGTTGCTCGGCGGCCGGATCCGCATACTTGCGAAACTGGATCTCGGGTACCGGCATGAGGCCGGCGGCGGCCATACCCACGGCCCGTCCGATGATCCCTTCTTCCGACAAGCTTGTATCGAACACTCGTGCCGTGCCGAATTTCTCCTGCAAGCCCAGCGTTGCGGCGTGTACTCCGCCTTTTTGGCCGACATCCTCACCGAAAATCACCATGCGAGGATTCACCGCGAGCTCGCGCTCCAGCGTGCGGCGCACGGCGGTGACCAGATTGATGCGCGGGCCCTGCGAGTCCGCTTGGGTAGTACCGGCGGGCAGACTGACTCGGTCCGCCCAGATCCCGCCCTGCGCTTGAATGTCGGGCAGTCCGTCGTCGCGGGACTCGCTGAATACGAACCTGCGCACGCCTGCCGGGTCCGGCGGGGGCAGCCCATCGACCCGCTCGAGCGCGCCGGCGACGATAGCCTGGGCGCTCTCGATCTCCGCATCCCAATCGCCCTCGCTGAGAATCTCGGGAACGAGTTGAATTCGCAGCCGTTTGAACGGATCGCGGTCTCGTTCGGATTGAATCGCGGCCGCACTCTTGTACGCCTGCGTATCCTGGCCGGAGTGACCCGAGAGGCGCGGCACCGTCAACCGCAGCAGCGCGGGGCCTCCGCCGGAGCGAACGCCGCGGACCGCGTCTTCGATGAGAGTTGCCGCGCCGACGGGATCGGAGCCGTCGCCGTCCAGGACTCTCAAGCCGCGAAAGGCGGCGAGATTCTTTGCGATGTTGCCGCCCGGAGTCTGCAACTTCGAAGGCACGGAGATTCCATATGCGTTGTCCTCGATGAAGAACAACAGCGGCAACCGCTCGGTCGTGACGATATTGAGCGCCGCCCAAAAGCCATTGGTCGCGGTCGATGCGTCGCCGCCATGGACCACTGCGATGCTATCGGCGCACTCGGTATCGCCGAGGGTCGAATGACGGTAACGCAACGCCTGCGCCCACCCCACCGCCGGCGTGTACTGGGTCCCCACTCCGCCGCACACCGGCAACACGCAGGCACCCTTTTTTCGCGGCAGATTGAACACCACGCCGATGTCGCGGCCCTCGCTCATTCCTCCGACCTTCATCATCGTCGAGGCGAGCGCCTCGTCGACGGACAATCCCAGCGTCAACAACAGGGGCCGGGACCGATAATAGGCACCCACTCCGTCGCGGGCGCCGGTCAATTGCCTTCCCAGCAGCACCTGCGTCACGTCATGTCCACGCGCCGAGAATTGGTAGAGCACCTTGCGCTCGGGCAGCAGTCGGGTCTCCTCGAGATCGTCGAGCGCCCTGGAAATCGCGATTTGACGAACCACCGTGCGCCAGTCGGCGGCCGGACTCTTGGCGTCTTGCGCAGCGACTTGCGCAGCGTCTTTCGCGTGCTTCTGCGGAATTGCGGCCATCGCATCCTCGGAAAGGTGATTGCAACCCAGACTAACTCTGCGTTATCGAAAATAATCGCTAAAAATAGCACCATTGAGGACAATGATTGGTGATAATCACTAATATCGGTATTTTTAGGAGCGAATGATGGAACTCGACCGCTACGACGCACGCATCCTTTCAGAGCTACAGCGCGACGGGCGGCTGCCGGTCGTGGAGCTTGCCGAATCGATCGGGTTGTCGCCCACGCCCTGCGCCCGCCGCATCAAGGCATTGGAAACGGCGGGCGTGATCGAGGGGTACGCCGCCGTTCTCAATCCAACCGGGGTTGGGCTCGGGGTGCTGGCGATCGTGCAGGCAAAACTCACCGAACATACGGATGAGACCGTGGCGCGATTCGAGCGCGAGATCGAATTGCTGGACGAGGTGACGAATTGCTACGCCATCACGGGCGCCTATGACTTCATTCTTCAAGTGTATGCGATGAACCTCGAGTCCTTGAGCAGCGTGGTCCTCAAAAAGCTTTTACGGATACCCAACCTGCGCGATCTGCAGTCGAGCGTGGTGCTGGCCACGGTGAAGCGTTCCACGCGGCTTCCGCTCTCGCACTTGCAAGCTTGACGCCGCACTTGCAAGCCTGCCGTGGGACAAGTTGACAATAAAACGCGCAGCGCCGGATACTCGATTCATGTCCGCGGCACCGCACTTCCTGAAGAACACGTGGTACGTTGCCGCCTGGTCGAAAGAGATTACCGCGCACGCGCTGCTGCCCCGCACGATTGCGAAAGTTCCACTGGTGTTCTGGCGCGACAACGAAGGCAAGGTCGTGGCGCTCGAGGATCGGTGCTGTCATCGAGCCGCGCCATTGTCCAAGGGCCGTCTGGAGAATGATCGGCTGCGGTGCATGTATCACGGCCTCCTGTTCGACACCTCCGGCCGATGCGTCGAGATTCCGTCGCAGGAGTTCATCCCGCCCGCCGCCAAGGTGCGTGCCTACCCGGTGGTCGAGCGCTTCAAATGGGTTTGGGCGTGGATGGGAGACCCCGGAAAAGCCGATGCGGCCCTCATCCCCGATACGCACTATCTCGACGATGCGGGATGGCGGGGCACCCCGGGGTACTTGCACTACGCGGCGAACTACCTCTTGATCACCGATAACCTGCTCGATTTCTCGCACTTATCCTATGTTCACGAAACTACGCTGGGCGGCTCGGCAAAGTACGCGGGTATCCGCCCCAAGGTCACCCGCAACGGCCGCGGCGTGCGGGTGGAGCGTTGGCTGGTCGACGACGAACCCGCGCCCTTCCTGCGACAATTGAAGACATGGCCGGGAAATGTCGATCGCTGGAACATCTATGATGTGGTGCTTCCCGGGGTGTTGCTCATGGATTCAGGGAGCGCACCCACCGGGACGGGCGCTCCGGAAGGGAAACGCGTCGACGCAGCTCAGTTCTTCGGATGTCAGGCCGTGACGCCGGAAACGGAAAACACGTCCCACTACTTCTTCCAGCAATCGCATGGATTCGCGCTCGACGATCCCGGCGTCACCGAGAAATTGACTCAAAGCGTCCTCGCGGGCTTCGAGGAAGACCGGGACATCATTCTCGCCCAGCAGAGGATTCTCGATCTGGCTCCCGATTCGCCCATGCTTGCGATGCGCATGGATGTTGCGCTGGCGAGCTTTCGCAGCATGCTGGAGAAGGCGATTGCCGAGGAGCGTGCCGGCGCATGAGTCTGCTCGAACTGGCCGGCCGCCCGCGCTATTTGTGAAGATCGTCTATCCAGCGCACGAGTTCCGGAACCTCCACCGGGATGATGTCGAGATTGACGACGAGGCCCTGCTGCCCGCTCCGCGCAAGCACGCAGTGCAGCTGCAAATCGTCGCTCGCGTTGATCTCCTGATGCGGAACGTAGGGAGGCACGTAAATGAAATCGCCGGCCCCGGCTTCGGCCACGAATTCGAGCCGGTCGCCCCACCGTAAGCGCGCGACTCCACTGACCACGTAGATGACGCTCTCGAGCCCGCCATGATGGTGGGCGCCCGTTTTTGCATTTGCGTCGATCGTGACCGTACCGGCCCAAAGCTGCTTCGCTCCGGTACTCGCCGTCGTCACGGCGGCGCGGCGCTGCATGCCGGGAGTCTGTGGAGTATTGGAGTCGAGATCGCCGGCCCGGACGATGCGCACGCCGTCGTTGCGCCAACGGGAATTCATCTTGCTCATGCTCTCAAGTTTACTCCTGCGCCGCGTCGATTGAATCCCGCATGCGGCGGCCGCCTCGACCTCGGGTGCATCGGGTCCGTGATATGCTGAAAACATGGCCAATCAGTCACCGGCATGTCATCGTAACGAGGTGCGCATTCCAGCACTTGCGGGCGCCCTCAATTTTCGCGATATGGGCGGGTACCCTACGAACGACGGTAGAACGATCCGATGGAATCGGTTGTATCGTTCGGGAACCACCCACCGGATGACGAGCGACGACTTGCAGCACATCGCTTCGCGCGGGATTCGTTACGCCTGTGACCTAAGGTCCAATTCCGAGCGGCGCCACTATCGAAGCCGTCTGCATGACGTTCCCGAGATCGAATACTGGTGCCATGACCATGACCGTCTTCCGGGCGACCTCGATCGCCTCATCCGCCAACCGCACGCCCGCCCCGAACACAGCCGTGCGATCATGCTGACCGTCTATCGGGATCTCCCGTATGATTTTCGGGAGGCATACCGGGAACTCCTGACGCGGCTCTCAAACGGGCAACTTCCCATGGTATTCAACTGCACCGCGGGGAAGGACCGCACGGGAGTGGCCGCCGCCCTGGTGCTCACCGCATTGGGAGTGCCTCGCCGCGTCATTCACGAGGACTATCTGTTGACCGAACTTTTTTACGACCAGTGTTGCGATGTGATGGTAAAGGACGGCGGCAAGCAATACTTCGACGGAGTCGATCGGCAACTGTGGGAACCGATGATGCGGGCCGAGTCCGCTTATCTCGACGCGATGTTCGACCGGTTGGACGCGGCGCACGGTTCCGCGGAGAGGTACCTCCGCGACGAGCTGGGAATGGACGCCGGGATGATCGACGGACTCCGCTCACACTTGCTCGAGTAAACCGCGAGGCTCGCGGATCCAACGATTGAGGAGCAGAACGATGCCGGGACTTTATTTCGACGAACTTTCCGTGGGCCAGGTCTTCAAGCATCCGATCCGCCGCACGATCACCGAAGCCGATAATGTCTGGTTCTCCTGTCTCACGCACAATCCCGCATATTTGCACCTGGATGAGCAATATTGTCAGGAACATACCGAATTCGGGCACCGCATCGTCAATAGCGCCTTCACTCTGGGTCTCATGGTGGGAATTTCGGTCAACGAAACGACGCACGGCACGGCGATTGCCAATCTCGGCTGGGACGAGGTAAGGTTCCCGACTCCTTTGTTTCATGGCGACACGATCCACGTGGAGACGGAGGTCCTGGAATTGCGCGAAAGCAAATCCCGGCCGAATGCCGGCATCGTCACCTTTCTGCACAGGGCGTGGAATCAGAAAAGCGAATTGGTGGCGCAATGCAAGCGCAGTGGCCTGCAATTGAAACGTCCCAAGTGATTCGGGGGGAAACGACATGATGCGCTCGCTGCTGTTTGTCCCGGCGGACAGTGAGAGGAAGCTGGCCAAGGCCTTGGCCGCCGGCGCCGATGCCCTGGTGCTCGATCTGGAGGATGCGGTATTGCCGGAACGCAAATCCCTCGCGCGCGCCATCATGCAATCATGGCTCGAGGCGCAGTCGGATCGGACCAAGCTCTGGGTGCGCGTCAACGACCTTGCGTCGGGCGAAATGCTCAAGGACCTCGCGCACGTGCTGCCGGCCCGGCCCGCGGGCATCATGCTGCCGAAGATCAGCGGGCCGGAGGACGTCGCCACCGTAGGCCACTATCTCGATGCGCTGGAGGCCGCGCACGGGCTGCCGGCGGGTCACGTACGAATCATTGCTCTGGTGACCGAAACGCCCTTGGGATTGCTTCGGCTCGCAGAACTTGCCAAGCAGCGGCACCCGCGAATCAGCCACGTCAGCTGGGGCGCCGAGGACTTGAGTTCAGCGTTGGGGGCCGGAGATCCGCGCACCAGCGAGGGGGCGTGGCGGCCCACCTATGTCCATGCTCGTCTGCAATGCCTGCTGACTGCTCACGCGATGGGCGTCGAGGCCCTCGACACGGTCCATGTGAACTTCAAGGATCCCGAAGGCCTGAGGGCAACCACGCGCGCCGCACGCCATGACGGCTTCACCGGCCGCCTCGCCATCCATCCCGATCAAGTGCCGGTCATCAACGAGGCTTTCACGCCAACCGACGCGGAACGAGCGCATGCGCAACGCGTGGTCGATGCGTTCAGTACGAGCGCCGGTGCCGGCGCGATTTCCGTGGATGGAAAGATGTTCGATATTCCGCATCTGCGGGCCGCGCGCAGGGTGCTGGGAATCTAAGGAGCCTGTCTGAGTATTCCCAGTCAACGGGCGCTCAACTCCTTCATCAAGCGGTAGCTAAACTCCAGTTCCTCATCGAACTCCCTGACTCCGATTCGCTCATCCCTGCCGTGCCAGCGCTCGTCATCGAGATCGAGGAATATGCCGTCGATTCCGTATGCCGGAATGCCGAGACTTCGAGGGTAAATGCTGTCGTCGGCGCCGGCGGACATTTGCGCCAGCACCATCACGCCGGGCCATATCGACTGCGTCGCACGCCTCACGGCGCCGAGAATGGCGGGCGCGGGCACGGAATCCGGACTCGGAATGGCCGCGGTCATCACGAAAATCTTGATCTCCGGATCCTTCAAAACGCCTTCGAGCGTGCGCTGCACTTCGTCCGGGGATTCACCCGGAATCACCCGACATTGCACCGTCGCCCGCGCACGCTGCGGCAGCGCGTTTTCCGCGTGTCCGCCCTCGATCATGGTCGCGACACACGTCGTCCGCAGTATGATGTTGGTCTCGACGTCCCCCGAGAGCCGCTGGACCGCACCGTCATTCAGGGGGGTCCGGCTCATGGCCTGCATATCCGCTTTCGTCTGACCGCTCGACAGATCCGCGCGTCCGGCGAAGTACAGTTTCGTGGTTTCCGTGAGATGCACCGGAAATGCAAACCCGGACAATCGGTCAAGGCCCCTCGACAACCGGTAGATCGGATTGCTCGCGGTAGGCCGCGAACTGTGTCCGCCCTTGTCCGTCACTTCCAAGCCAAAGGTGAGAAACATCTTCTCGCTGGTTTGGACCGCGACATACAATTTCCGTGCGGATTTGATCGCGGCTTCACCGCCGTCGGGATTGACGACGAGGCCGGCATCGACCAGGTCGCGGTGCTCGTCGAACAGCCATTTCACCCCATTCGCGTCGCCCCCCGCCTCTTCATCAGCGGTGAACGCCACGATGATGTCGCGGTCCGGCACATAGCCCTCTTTTTTCAGGCGAATGAGCGTGGCCAGAACGGCGGCATCCTGACCCTTCATATCGCTGGTTCCCCGCCCGTACAGCCAGCCGTCCCGCTCCGTCAGAACGAATGGATCGAAGCTCCAGTCCTCGCGCCTCGCCTCGACCACGTCGAGATGACAGAGATATAACAACGGTTTGGCGCCGCCCCTGCCGTGCAGGCGAGCGATCACGTTGCCCTTGGTGAGATGCTCCGAAGGCGTCAGCAAGAGGACGTCGCTGTCGGGGAAGCCGGCGGCTCTCAGTTGATCCGCGACATATTGGGCAGCCGCGCTCGAACCGTGCGCGTGAGTGGAGTTGATCGCGATCAAGTGCTGCAGCACGTCGCGCGCCAGGGCGCGCGTTGCAGCGGGAGGGACCGGAGGCGATGCCCCGGCATTCGCCCGATCGAACGACAGCGCGGCGATGCCGGCGGCCCCGAGTGCGACGAATACCGCGGCCGCGAGCTTGATCCGGCTCATGCCGGCGACCGCCTCAAGCCGTCACCTTCAAGGCATCTTCACTTACCATAAAAATCACGCGGCCTCGCCTCGCTCATTGATTGAAGTTCGATACCTGGAACTGAAAACTTGCCCGGCCCGACTCCGCACCGGATGCATCCCAAGTCCACTCATCGAAGTATACCTTCCCACCCTGGTCGATCCGTATGACGGTCGAGCATCGCGTGCCATAGTCGCTGCCGCGAATGAACGCGCTTGACAGGAGGCGTTCCCATTCGAGGCTCATCCCCGTTCCCGGCAGATCCTCATCCCGCGCCGGACGGTCATCGCGCAGGAGTTCGAGCACCGAAAGAGGATCGATGGCCTGGTCGAGCAAGGCATGCAGGCGCGCCTTTGCCCGTTCAACCTTCGGCCACGGGGTATCCAGAACATGATTGGAAAGACCATAAATCCCCGGCGTGAGGACACGGCCGGCGCGCGGGACGCTCTCATGAACGGCCAGGCGTTGTCCGTCGGAAAAAATCAAGTTGAATCCATTGTAACCGGGGCCAACCCGTTGAAGGCCGCCCAAGTCGTCCGGGGCAGTGCCCAGCGACTCGAGAGCGTCGGTGACCAGGCTCCCGCGGCTGGGTACATCCGTCCGCCTGTGTTGCGCAGACCGGTAGTTCGTCAATGCGGCGAAGCGCCCGGTGCGGGTGATTCCAAGCCACGTGCCGCCTGCCACGAGATCGCGCCCCGCGAGAATCTGCGGCCGGTCATGCCACCAATGCGCCGGCTCGGCGGCGCGGCTGTGAAACTCATCGCGGTTCGCAGCGATGAGGCACGGGTACTGCGGATGTCTACGCCAGACGACGAGAATCAGGCACATCCGTCATTCTATGCTCGGACGGGGTTTTCAATCGACTCAAGGTACCGAGCTGCCCGCGGCGTACTAAGATTCGGTGAAATGCCGCCCGCACCCCGCTCTCCGCTGCTGACTTCGAAAGAAATTGAACAGATGCTCATTTCGAGAGATGCGCATACTGTCGCGCTCGAGTGTTCGCTGGACCTGCAGGTGTCCACGAGCACCATCGAAATTGGCCCGATCGACTGGGCGTGGAATGGCCGGCGGTTCCCGTATCCGGAGCGTTTCAAGGATCGGACCGTCTATTACTGGGCGGATGCGGATGGGGCCTTTCAGCCGGCCGCGCGATTCTCCTCCTCCCTGATCAAGCTGGTGCCGACCGAGTGGGGTGCGCCGACTTTCGAGATCGACGGGATCAAGATGCTGCCCAGCGCGAAGATCTCTCCCTTCGAGGATGCCCAAACCAAAGTGGCTTTGATTCAACCCAGGGACAAGATCATTCTGGATACCTGCGGCGGCCTCGGCTATTTCGGCGCGTGGTGCGTTCGCGGCGGCGCCAAGCACGTCCAGTCGTACGAAGTGAATTCCGGCGTGCTCTGGCTGAGAAGCATCAACCCGTGGTCGCCGGCTCCCGCCCCGCCCCTGACGCTGATTCAAGAGGACGTCACCCGCGCGGTCATCACCCTCGCCGGGGGTTCAGTCGATGCGGTCCTGCACGATCCGCCCCGATTCGGAATTGCCGGGGAGCTCTACTCGCTGAGCTTTTACGGGCAACTCGCGCGCGTCCTCAAGCGCCGCGGACGCCTCTTTCACTACACGGGCACCCCCAATAAATTGACCAGCGGGCGCGACGTGCCGAACGAAGTGGCGAAGAGATTGCGCACCGCAGGATTCGAGACGGAAAAAATCGGCGATGGAATACTCGCGGTGAAGAAATAATGCGCGCCGAAGGCCGGCCAAACGGCCGGCCTTCCTTTCAAAACCCGCGCAACCCGCGCGCTATCGTCGCGCACCCGATCACGCGTTGGACAACGGTCAGCCGTGCTCGTGCCGCTCGTCCTTGTGGCTATCCTTGACTTGTTCCTTGACGTCTTCCTTCACGTCGCCGTACGCCGCTTGCGCTGCACCGCCGACTTTCTTGGCCATTCCCTTGGCCTGCTGGGTGCCGCTGCCCACCGCCTTGCCGGCGCTCTCCTGGACTTTTCCAGCGGCTTCCTTTACGCGGCCCTCCACCTGATCTTTGTTGATACCCATGAAAGAAATCCTCCGATAAAACCGTCGACAAAGCGGCCGACCCGCCGAGCCAATATGGCATCTGCCCCGATTCCAGCCTGTAGGCGATACCGTCGATTGGCCGTCGGAGACTCGCGAATGGTCTGGACGGCGTTGACAGGATGGGCTGCGTTGACAGGATGGGCTGCGTTGACAGGGTAGGCTGCATTGACAAGGTGGGCTGCATTGACAGGGTGGGCTGCATTGACAAGGTGGGCTGCATTGACAAGGTGGGCTGCATTGACAAGGTGGGCTGCATTGACAGGATGGGCTGCGTTGACAGGGTAGGCTGCATTGACAAGATGGGTAGAATTGACAATATAGGTCGATATTGTCTATTATGCGGATATGGAGATTGAAGAAAGCGCCGACGTTGCCAGCGGCGACTCCCGGCGCGAAGCGCTGCTCGAGGCGGCCGTAGGCGTATTTGCCCGCTACGGATTCCGTAAAACATCGATGGACGAAGTCGCCCGCGCCGCGGGGGTCTCCCGTCAGGGCCTTTACCTGCTGTTTGCCGACAAGGAAGAGCTGTTTCGCAAAGCACTTACCTACAAGCTAGCGCGGCAATTGAGCGCGGCGGTCGCCGCGCTGTCGAGCGCCGGGGATCCTTTGGAGACGCGGCTCATCGCCGCCTGTGATGAATGGGCGGGGCAATTCATCGGAACCATGGGCGCCGATGCGGCCGATCTCATGTGCGCGAGCACGTCGCTCGCGGGCGATACATTGACCCGTTACGAAGCACTATTCGAAAAGGCCTTGGCGCATGCCATCGAGGCGTCGCCGTTGCTGAATTTTTGCACCGCGGCCGGCGTATTGCCGACGGACGCCGCAAAGGCGCTGCACGCCACCGCCCGCGGTTTGAAACAAGGGTGTCAGTCTCGACAGGAATTCGTGCGGGGCATTAGCGCCGCGGCACGCATGTTTTGTGCGCCGTTGAATCCTCCTGCCTCGCATAAGGAATAGCACATGGTTCATTCAAATCCGTTCAACGCCCGCTCGACCGCCGACCACGTTCTAGCGGGGGTGGATCTCACGGGCAGGCGATTTGTGGTGACGGGTTGCAGCTCGGGCATCGGCTTCGAGACCATGAGTTCGCTGGCGGCCAACGGCGCACACGTCGTCGGCCTCGCCAAGTCGTGGTCGGCCGCGAGCGAAGCATGCGCGCAGGTCGGCCCGACCTGCACGGCGGTGGCCTGCGATCTGTCGGACCTCGATTCCGTGGCGAACGCCGCCGGCGCCATTCGCGCTCTGAATGCGCCCTTGGATGCGGTCATCGCCAATGCGGGCACCGCATATTTGCCCACCCTGCAGACCCGGTACGGTGTGGAGAGGCAGTTTCTGGTCAACCACATCGGCCACTTCGCCCTGGTAAAACAACTGTGCGAGACGGTACGCAACGGCACGGGACGCATCGTGCTGGTGAGCGGCGCCACAAGCGTCAAGCCGTCGCCCCCCGAGGGCATCATGTTCGACAATCTCGACGGCAGCCGCTTCTACCAGCCCGCGACCTTCTATCGGCAGTCGAAGCTGGCGGTTGCGCTGTTCGCGAAGGAATTGGCGCGGCGCCTGCAAGGACGGGGAATCGCCGTGAACGCGGTTGATCCCGGAGCGGCCAAGGGTACGCAACTGGAGCGGCATTTGCGGCGGCCGCTTCTGATCCGGTCCGTCGCGTGGTTGTTCAGAAAGAGCGCGCAGCGCGCAGCGGCGACGCAAGCGCTGCTCGCGGCCAGCCCGCGGGTGACAGGCATCAGCGGAGAACTTTGGGCGGACTGCCGGATCACCGAGGGGCCCGCCCTGCTGGGCGACGCCGATCTCGCCGGACGCCTCTGGGAGGTCTCCGAACGAATCGTCGATTCGCACACCCTGCCCGAGAAATTACCGGCGGCCGCCTGATTTGCGCTAGGCTGCTAGAATAGAGGGCATATGCCCATGATGGAGCCTGCAAAGCCCAAAAAATCCGCCGCGCATGCAGCCTGCACGTGCGGAAGCCTGCGCAAGGCTTCGCGGCGCATATCGCAGTTCTACGACACGGCATTGGCGCCCGCCGGCATCAAATCCACCCAGTTCTCGATCCTCTCCGAGGTCGAGCGCGGCAGCATTGCCGGACCCGTCACCATGTGCGAGCTCGCGTCCGCAATGGTGATGGACAGGTCCACCTTGGGCCATAACCTGCGTCCTTTGGAGCGCGACGATCTGGTCGTCCTTCGGCAGGCGCGGCACGACCGCCGCAAGCGCTACGTCGAACTGACTGCCAAGGGCAAGTCTTTGCTGCCGCGGGCGCGGCAGCTCTGGCGCCGCGCGGAGGACCGGTTCGAGAGGATTTTCGGCAAAGATCCCGCGGCGGAATTGCGGGCGGTCCTCTTGGATATAGCCAACAACCGCGACCTGGATTCACAGCCGCTGCGTTGAGATATTCGATTGACACGTTGCGGTGCGGCGTCTATATTTTTAATTTGGGGTATATGCCCCTAATTGCCAAGGTCATGTGTTCAGCCCTCCCGCATTCGATTTTTCCGGCGCTTCGCAAGGAGCGTCGCGACCTTGCATACATCGCCTTGCAGCTCGAAACCAACGGCCCGGTTTTGCTCGGATCCTAATGCATCCGCCCCACGGGCGGACCCGTCCTGTGAGGCGTCGCCCGGCAATCTCGCGGCAATCGATCGGAGCACTTCATGTGGATTGTTAGAGTAGCGCTGCAGCGACCGTACACGTTCATCATGTTGGCCGTTCTGATCGTTCTGATGGGGGGCTACGCCATACTCAAGACGGCCACCGACATCTTTCCGAACATCAAGATTCCGATTGCCGCTGTGATCTGGCGCTATAACGGCATATTGCCCGAGGAAATCGCGAACCGCATCGTGCTGTTCTCCGAGCGCATCGCACAAACCACCGTCAACGACGTCGAGCACACCGAGTCGCAATCGGTCAACGGAACGGCGGTGGTCAAGTATTTCTTCCAGCCCGACGTCGATCAAGACCTATCCTTCGCGCAGATCACCGCCGTATCCCAAACACAGCTGGCGTTCTCGCCGCCTGGCACCACTCCGCCGTTCGTGCTGTCCTACAGCGCTTCCAGCGTGCCCATCCTGCAATTGGCCTTGTCGAGCGACTCGTTGCCGGAAGCGCAGATCTACGACTTGGGCAACACGATCTTGCGCACGCAGCTGGCCACGGTGGCCGGCGCCTCGATACCTTATCCGTTCGGCGGCAAACAACGTCAGGTGCAGATCGACCTCGACCCCGGTGCGCTTCGGGCAAACGGCCTATCGGCGAACGACGTGGTGAGCGCGATCAGCTCGCAGAATCTCATTCTGCCCGCGGGCACCGAGAAGATCGGCCCGCTCGAGTACTACATCAAGCTCAACGCGAGTCCCACGCAGATCGAGGACCTTAACAACATTCCGATCCGCACCCGCAACGGCGCCGTGACCTATATCCGCGACGTGGCGCATGTTCGCGACGGCTACTCGCCCCAGACCAACGTCGTGCGATTGGACGGCCGTCGCGCCGTATTGATGAGCGTGCTCAAAACGGGCAAGGCTTCGACGATAGACATCATCGACAGCATCAATCAGAAGCTTCCGCAGATACGCGCCTCGCTGCCGAGCGCGCTCAAGATTGAACCGATCAGCGATCAGTCCGTGTTCGTACGATCCGCCATCTCGGGTGTGGCCCGCGAAGCCGTGATCGCCGGCGCCTTGACCGGACTGCTGATTCTCCTGTTTCTGGGCAGCTGGCGCAGCACGCTCATCATCACGATTTCCATTCCCCTGTCCATATTGGCCTCGATCTCTTGCCTTTCGGCGTTGGGCGAGACGATCAACATCATGACCCTGGGAGGACTGGCGCTGGCCGTGGGCATCTTGGTCGACGATGCCACGGTCACGATCGAGAACATCAACTACCATCTTGAACAGGGCAAGGATGTCGAGACCGCCATTCTCGATGGCGCGCATCAGATAGCGTTGCCGGCGCTGGTGTCGACGCTGTCGATCTGCATCGTATTCATCCCCATGTTCCTGCTCGCGGGAATCGCGAAGTTCCTGTTCATTCCCCTGGCCGAGGCGGTGGTGTTCGCCATGCTGGCCTCGTACATCCTGTCGCGCACGCTGGTTCCCACCCTCGCGAAGTTCTGGCTGAAAAGTCATGACCATTCGCGCAACACCCGCGGCAATGCGCTTTCCCGATTTCAGCAACGGTTCGAGGCCGGGTTTGCGAAATTTCGGGATGGATACCGCGATTTCCTGGCGGCCGCCCTCCACAGCGGTCCGCGCTTCGCGGCGATCTTTTTGGGAGCGATGGCTGCCACCGCAGTGCTCGCGTTTCCGCTGGGGCCACTGCCGGGACTCGGCCAGGACTTCTTTCCCAGCGTCGACGGCGGGCAGATCAAACTGCACATGCGCGCACGCACCGGCACCCGCATCGAAGAGACGGCGGCGCTGTGCGATGCGGTCGAGGCGACGATTCGCGGCGTCATCCCGCAGGATCAGGTTGCCAACATCGTCGACAATTTGGGATTGCCCTATAGCGGCATCAATCTGGCCTACAGCACATCGGCGCCGGTCGGACCGGGCGATGCGGACATTTATGTGAATCTTTCCGCGAAGCACGAGCCGACCGCACAATACGTGCGCGCCTTGCGTTCGAAACTCGCCACCGACTATCCGTCAGCCACGTTCTCGTTCCTGCCGGCGGACATGATCGGGCAAATCCTGAATTTCGGGCTGCCCTCCCCCATCGATGTTCAGGTCACCGGCTTCAATGTGGAAGGCAACCGCAATCTCGCGAACAATCTGCTGCAGAAGCTGCGCTCGATTCCCGGCGCCGTCGATTTGCACATCCATCAGGCCGCCGATTACCCGCAATTCAACGTCGACGTCGACCGCAGCAAAGCGGAGTTGCTCGGTTTGACCGAACAAGCCGTCGCCACCAACATGCTGGTGTCATTGTCGGGAAGCTTCCAGACCTCGCCCTCCTTCTGGGTCGATCCGAAGAGCGGCACCCAGTACCAGGTTGCGACACAAACGCCGCAATATCGCCTGGGAAATCTCAATGACCTGGGCAACACGCCGCTCAACGGTCCGGCGGGAGCGTCGCAGATCCTCTCGAGCATTGCGAGCATTCACCGCGGCGCGGCGCCGGCCGTGGTGAGCCACTACAACGCGACTCCCGCCATCGACATCTACGGAACGGTGCAGGGAACCGACCTGGGGTACGTGTCCGCCGAGATCAGCAAGATCGTTGCTCAAGCGAAAAAGGACCTGCCGAAGGGCTCCAACATCGTCGTGCGCGGTCAGGTGCAGACCATGAAGGCCTCGTTCAGCGGTCTTTTGATCGGCCTCATCGGGGCCATCGTGCTCGTCTACATGCTGATCGTGGTTAACTTCCAGTCGCTGCTCGACCCCTTCATCATCATCACTGCGCTTCCCGCGGCTTTGGCGGGCATCGTTTGGATGCTCTTTCTCACACACACGACCGTCAGCGTGCCGGCTCTCACCGGCGCGATCATGTGCATGGGCGTGGCAACGGCGAACAGCGTTCTGGTCGTCAGTTTCGCCCGCGAGCGAATGAATGCCGGGGACAATGCGTTCGAGGCCGCCCTGCAGGCGGGCTTCACGCGTTTGCGGCCGGTGTTGATGACTGCCCTGGCCATGATCATCGGCATGGTCCCGATGGCTTTGGGTCTGGGCGACGGCGGCGAGCAGAATGCGCCTTTGGGCCGCGCGGTGATCGGCGGCCTGATCTTCGCCACCGTCGCCACGTTGTTTTTCGTGCCCACGGTATTTTCGATCATTCACGGACGCGGCGCGGCGCGGGCCCTATATTCTCCGGAGACTTCGCATGCCTGAGCATACTTCCGCCCCCACGGACCAGCATTTGTCGCGGAAAATTCGCCGCTATTCGCTGGTCTTGCTAGTGGTCGCCCTGGGCTTAGGTGCGTGGGGCGAAATAAGCCGCGTCCTCGCCCGCAATGCTCTCGGCCGAGAAACCGCCCGGGATGCGTTGCCCTCCGTCATGACGACGACAGCGCACCGTTCCGATGTGGGCGAAGAGCTGGTGTTGCCGGGAACGGTGCAGGCTTTCGTGGAGGCCCCCATCTACGCGCGCACCAATGGGTATCTGAAAGCTTGGCGCACGGACATCGGGACGGAGGTCAAGAAGGGCCAACTGCTGGCCGAGATCGACGCCCCTGAGGTGGACCAGCAACTGTCGCAGGCGGAAGCCGATCTGCAGACGGCCCGTGCCAACGAAAATCTCTCTAGCAGCACCAACAAGCGGTGGCAGGGATTGTTGTCGACGGAATCCGTGTCCAGGCAGGATGCCGATGAGAAGGCTGGGGATGCCGCCGCCAAGCGGGCCGCGGTCGACTCCGCCGCCGCAAATGTCGCACGGCTCCGCGATTTGGAGTCCTTCAAACGGGTGGTGGCGCCATTCGACGGCATAGTCACCGCGCGCAACACCGATATCGGAGCCCTCATCAACGCGGGCCAGAGCTCGGGGAGCGAACTGTTCAGGGTTGCGGACATCCAAAGACTGCGCATCTACGTGCAGGTGCCGGAAGCGTATGCCGCCGTCGCAAAGCCGGGCCTTGAGGCGCAATTGAAGTTCGCCGAGCAAGCCAACAAGACATTTGTCGCGCGCACGGTTCGCACCTCCAACGCCCTTGATCCCACTCTGCGCACGTTGCAGGTGGAGCTGCAGCTCGACAATGCGAACCGCGATGTTTTGCCGGGCGCCTACGCCGAGGTACATTTCAAACTGACGGGCAACGCGGAAGCGCTGCGCTTGCCGGCCAACACGGTCCTGTTTCGTTCGGCGGGATTGCAGGTCGCGACCATCGACGGCGCAAGCCACGTGAAATTGAAGAGCATCGTCCAAGGCCGGGATTTCGGCAATACGATCGAGGTGCTCTCCGGAATCGAGGCCGATGACCGCGTAGTTGTCAATCCGCCGGACTCCATCACGGACGGGGCGTCGGTGCGTATCGTCGAGCCGCCGGCGGAGAAGCCGAAGGATGCGGGAAAAGCATCATGAACGGGCCGAGGTCGAGAGCTGCAGTGCTGCTGGCCGGCGGCTTGGCGGCATGTTCCTTGACGCCGGCGTATCGAGCGGCGCCTAGCGTTGCACCACCACCCGCCGCCTACAAGGAGGCTGGAGAATGGAAAGTGGCCGAACCGATGGACGCTACGCCCAAGGGCAATTGGTGGACCGTATTCAACGATCCGCGGCTCGATCAGCTCGAGAGCCGGCTGGGCGCCGCCAATCAGAACATCAAGGCCGCGGTCGCGCGACTGCAACAGGCGCGCGCCGAAACGCGCATCCAACGGGCAAGCCTGTTTCCCGCGTTGAACGTCGGAGCGTCCGCGACGCGCAGCCGCACTTCCGTGAACTCGCCGCGCTTTCCGAAGGGCCTTGAGCCGGTAGGCGGAAACTTCGATCTGGAGGCGGATCTTTCGTACGAATTCGACGTGTGGGGTCGGGTGCGCAACTCGGTGAATTCGGCGAAGGCGAGCCAACAGGCGAGCGCCGCGGACTTGGCGGCCCTGGATCTGTCGATGCACGCGGAGCTCGTGACTGACTACTTCACTCTATGCGGCCAGGACGCTCAGCAGGTTCTGCTCGACAGGACCGTCGATGACTATACGAAATCCCTGCGGCTGACTCAGAATCTCTACGACGGCGGCGCCGCCGCGTTGGCGGATGTCGAGCAAGCCCGAGCGCAATTGGAGACGGCGCGCACGCAGGCGGCCGACACGCGATTGCAACGCGCGCAATCCGAGCATGCCATTGCGGTGTTGGTCGGTGAAAATCCGTCGAGCTTCCACTTGGAATCCAAACCGCTGCCGCTGGATCAGCCGCCGCCGCCGCTGGACCCCGGCCTTCCGTCCGCGCTACTGGAACGCCGTCCCGACGTCGCGGCCGCCGAACGGCGCGTCGCCTCCGCCAACTTCACCGTGGGGGTCGCCCGCGCGGCGTATTTCCCCCAGTTCAGTTTGGCCGCCTCGTTCGGATATGACAGCGTTCATTCTTCGAGCTGGCTCACCGCGCCGAGCCGGATGTGGTCAGCCGGGCCATCCGGCGTGCTCTCCGTGATTGATGCCGGGAGGCACCGGGCGCAGTCGGACCAGGCGCATGCTCTTTTCGACGAACAGGTGGCGGATTACCGCAACGTCGTGCTGACGGCCTACCAAGAAGTCGAGGACGCCCTGGCCGCACTCCGCCAACTGCAGCAGGAAAGCACGAGCGAGGCCGCCGCCGTAACCGCAACACGCAAGGCTTTGGAGCAGTCGCAGTACCGTTACAAGGCGGGGTTGGTGACCTACCTTGAAGTCGCAACCAATGAGACTGCCCACCTCCAAGCGCAACTCTCGAGTGTGAGCATTCAGGTTCGACGCATGAACGCCAGCGTATTATTGGTGAAGGCGCTGGGCGGCGGGTGGAAAGCCGAGAACCTCGAGGCGGCCTCACGCTGATTTCATCGCCGGTATGCAAGCCCGTCGCGCAAGCCCTCCGGACCCTGTATGGTGCGCAGAAACCACGACGAGGTTCTAGAATCTTGCGCACTACGGCAGTTGGGATCGCGAGTTTGCAGGCTCCCACATCCATCGAGCGTTGGTACGTGCTCGCCATGACCTGCTTGATCTACGCCATCAACATCGCCGATCGGTACGTCGTGTCCACGGTGCTCGAACCGATCCGGCTCGAATTGCATCTGACCGACGCCGGCGTGGCGTTTTTGACGGGTATCCCGCTCGCGCTGTTTTACGTGACGTTCGGACTGCCGATTTCCTGGCTGGCCGATCGCTCCAACCGGCGCAACATCCTGGCCTCCGCATTGGTCATCTGGTCCGCGTTCACCGTGCTGTGCGGAATGTCGCGAACCTATTGGCAATTTCTATTGGGGCGCATCGGCGTCGGCGTGGGCGAAGCGGGAGGACTGCCGCCTTCTTCGGCGATCCTTTCGGATTGTTTCCCGGCGGAGCGGCGCCCCATGGCGTTCACCGTGCTGGCTCTTGGAGCCCCAATCGGTGCCTGGTTGGGCGCCGACATGGCGGGTGCCGTCGCCCACGCCTACGGCTGGCGGGCCGCGTTCCTCGCGTTGGGGACGCCCGGTCTGATCGTCGGCGTCGCCGTCTATCTGACCATTCGCGAACCGGTGCGCGGACGCCTGGACGCGGCCCACGAAGCGCCGAAGCCGTCGATGCTGGACTCGCTGCGATTCCTGTTGAGCCAGCGCGCCGCAGTTCACGTGCTCATGACCACCGGCGTCTGCTCGTTGTGGGGCTGGGGCCTGATCTGGTGGACGCCGACGTTTTTGATGCGCACCTATGACCTCAATGTGGGCGAAGCCGGAGCGGTCACCGGGCCGATCCACCTGATCGGCGGAATACTCGCCTCGCTTGGCACCGCGTGGCTGCTGTCGCGGCCTTCCATGGTCGACCCACGCCGTGTCTTGTGGGTGCTGGTGGTCGGGGTGGGCTTCACCACCATCCCATCATTCCTGGCCTTCTGGACGCACTCGCTGTGGCTGGCGAAGTGCATGTTCTGGATTTTCATTCCGGCGATCTATTTCTACATCGGTCCGTGCATGGGACTGCTGCAGAACCTGGCGCCGCATAACATGCGATCGATGTTCATCGCGTGGTCGTTGCTGGTGGGAAATGTGTTCAATCTGATCGTTGCGCCTCAACTGATCGGAATGCTCAGCGATCGCTTCGCCGGCGGCCACGGAGCCGACGCGGCGTCGTTGCGCCTCGCCCTGCTGATTTTTGCGCCCGCCGGATTCTGGGCCACATGGCACGCCTACCGGGCCACCAAGACGGTGGTCGAGGAGCAGAAGCGAGCCGCGAGATACGGAGTCCTCATCTCGCAGTGACTACGCGACCGTCGCGTTCCATCGAACGCGGCAGAGCGAGACGGGCACTTGGTGGGATAACAAGAAACTCGAAGCAACGCCGCTGACTTTCCTGCAGCCGGTCCCCCGGAGCTTCGACCTCGATCAGCTCGAGCATCGAGCGAAAATTATCGAGGTAGTAGAACGGTTCGATCACCCGCATCGGATCCGCCGCCGTCGTATTTGCATACTGGATATTTATGGCTCTGTTGGCGTTGCGTATTGCTACTGCTTCCTACGTCAAGAAACCCAGCACCTCAGCGGCAATGAGGTCCAGCATTTGCGAAACTCGGGGCACCACGCATTGCCCGTCGTCGTCAAATACGCGCTCGCTCGAATTGATCGCAGCGCCCAGGGGCGTGGGCCAGCCGCGCAATGCATGCACGATGTCGCGCAGCGCCCCCAAGGTGTTGACCGCACCGGGCCAGCCGCCGCCGGTGGCGATGCAACCCACCGCGCGACCGCTGAAATACGGCCGACGGTCGCCGCGCAAATCCTCCGCATAGTCCAGGGCATTTTTGACAAGTCCGGAAATACTGCCGTGATAACCGGGCGAGCCCAGAATGATTCCGTCGGCCAGCGCGAGCTGCGCAACGAGATCGCGGGCGGCATCGGTGCGCTCGGGATTGTCCGGCTCGTACATGGGGAGCTGCAGCGCCGGACCGCTGATGAGCCGAGTGCGCGCCCCGGCGCGATCCGCAGCATTGAGCACATGCTGCATCGCCTTTTCCGTGGTCGAACCCGGCCGCAGCGTGCCGCCGACCGCAACGATATAGGGTGAATTCACCGCCGCATGCTACACGGTCTGCGATAGCCCGGTCTCGTGCTTCAATGCGCTGCGCCGCCGCGCCCGCCCGCAAAAGGGGGTTTGGACAGCCACACGAAGGGAACGAGCAGAATGAACATGCATCCCAAGGCAAAAAACACGTCGTTGACGGCAAGCGTAGCCGCCTGTCCGCCGATGAGGCGGTCCACATACTGGTAGGCTCCGTTGCCGGCGATCCCGAGCGTATTCAAGTCGGATTGATACTGCGTCCAGCCCTGCGCCGAACCGCGTACGTGCTCGACCAGCACCGAATGATGGTAATCGGTGCGCCGATTCCACATCCAGACCGTTACCGCCGTCGCAATGCTTCCGGACATGGTGCGTACGAAGTTGCTGAGGCCTGACGCCGACGCCAGATCGCTCGGCGGGACGCCCGACAACAGGATTTGATTGAGCGGAAGGAAGAAGAATGCCAGCCCCAATCCCTGAAAGAATCGCGGTGTGGCGAACTGTGCGAAGCTCGCCGTCTCGTTGAGGGTCGATGCCCAAAAGACCGCCGAACCGAATACGCAAAAAGCGAAGCTGGCCGCCAACCGCAGATTCATGCGGTTCATGTTGCGGCCCACGACCGGAGAGGCGATGAGCGCCAACAGCCCGACGGGCGCCACGGCGAGTCCGGCCCAGGTCGCCGTGTAGCCCAATGTGGTCTGCAGCCACAACGGAAATATGATGTTGACGGCCGACAAACCGAAATAGGCTACGCCGACCACCACCGTACCCACCCGGAAGTTGCGGCGTTTGAACAGGTACAAATCGATGACGGGATGCTTGTCGGTCAGCTCCCACGGGATCAGAAACGTGATGCTGACCACCGACACCAGGGCCGCGAGCAAGATCTCGTTGGAATTGAACCAATCCTTGTCGTTGCCGTTGTCGAGCATGAATTGCAGGCAGCCGACGCCGACGACGAGCAACCCCAGACCTACCACATCGATGGGCAACTTCACCTTCTTCGATTCGCGGTGCCGCAGCAGCATCCAGCTCGCCACCGCCGAGAAAGCACCCACCGGCAGATTGATATAGAACAGCCACGGCCAGGACAGATTGTCGGTGATCCAACCGCCTAAGATGGGGCCGAAAATCGGCGCGATGATGATGACCATGGCCCACAGCGCGATGGCCATGCCGCGCCGCTCGATCGGGTAGTTCCGCAGCAATATCGCCTGCGCCACCGACATCATGGGGCCGGAAACCAGACCTTGGATGAGCCGCGCCGCGACCAGCATGGGCATGCTGGTGGCCAGTCCACAGATGGCGGAGAACACCATGAATAGGCAAATCGAAGTGACGAAGGTGCGAACCTCGCCGAAACGCCGGCCGATCCATCCGGTCAACGGCTGCATGACGGCGGCGGCCAGCATGTACGAACTCACCGCCCAAGTTCCCTCTGAATTGCTCACGCCGAGGCTCCCCGAAATGGAGGGAACCGAGACGTTGACGATGGTCATGTCCAGGATTTCCATGAAGGAAGCCGTGGCGATCGCCGCCGTGAGGAACAACAGCTTGCCACCGCGAAGCGGCGGATATTCAAACGCTGCGGCGGTTTGGGGAGCGTCGGCCACCGGAGCTCCTGAGCTAGTCTTTGATGCCGAGATTGCGCCGTACGACCGCATCCGCCTCGGCATTCGCCTTTTCGAGGTCCTGCGTATACACCTGCGTGTCGCCCACCGGTTGATCCGCCGCTTCCTGCGCCAGCACCGGACCGTCTTCGTTCGTGGTATCAACCGTCACAGTCGCCGACAATCCGACGCGCAACGGCGCTTTGGCCAGATCTGAATCGTCTATTTGAATTCTCACGGGTACGCGCTGCACCACTTTGATCCAGTTTCCCGAGGCGTTCTGCGCCGGCAGCAACGCGAAGGCTGCGCCGGTCCCAGCCGCCATGCCTTTCACGTGTCCGTGATAGACGAAGGAGCCGCCGTACAGATCGCTGCGCACTACGGCCGCTTGACCGATGCGCAGATGCCGCAGCTGGACTTCCTTGAAGTTCGCGTCCACCCACAAGGCATTCAATGGAATCACCGTCATCATCGCCTGGCCCGCCGTTACGTGCTGGCCCAACTGAACGCTGCGCTCGGCCACGTAACCGGATACGGGAGCGACCACCGCATTGCGCTGCGCCGCTATCCACGCGTCGTGGTACGTAGCCTTGGCTTGCAACACCGCGGGGTTGTCCTCCACGCTGGTCCCGTCGACCAGCGCATGCGAGGCGGTGGCCTGCCGTTCTGCCTGCGTCAGCGCCGCGCGAGCCAGCAGCACGCTCTCGCGTGCATGACGCACTTCCTCCGGTGCGATGGCGCTGTCTGCGAGGAGCGGCTCGCGCTTGGCGAGATCAGCCTCGGCCCGCGCCAACTCCAGTCGCCGTGTTGCGATCATGGAATCATATTGGTCGGCGGTCAGCTTCTGCTGGCGGACCTGACGCACCGACTGGCCCAGGGCGCTTGCACTGCGTGCCAATCCCGTTTGCGCGTCGACCGGATCCAGGCGCACCAGCACCTGCCCGGACTTTACGAGCTGCGTGTCGTCGGTAAGCACGGCGATGACCGTCCCTGAAACCTGCGCCGAAATCACGACTTTGTTGCCGTTCACGTAGGCATCGTCGGTGCGCTCGCGCTTCGACAGCACCAGCAGCCAGAAAAGCCCCCACAGCAGTCCGATGATGATGAAGACCACGGCAATGATCACGAGGACTTTGCGACGCTTTCCGGTGGGCGCCTCGGGTAGTGTTTCAACGGTCGAATTCATTCTGGTTTCTCATTCCTCTGATACCCGCCGCCGAGGGCGCGTTGCAGTCCGATGTCCGACGACAGTGCCGCGGAATCCAGCTGGAGTAGCTCGTCTCGTTGTTCGATCCAGGATTCGGTCGCCGCCAGTTCCGCTCGTGAATCCGTGACGCCCTGTCGAACGCGGGCCGCGGCGCTGGATTTCAAGAGTTCCGCCGCCTCCACCTCGACCAGGCGCTGCGTTCGTTGCGCGGCGATCCGTGCGCGGGATGTCGCCTGCGTCGCCACGTCGCGGGCGGCGCTGACCAGAGTGTCCTGATAACCGGCAACCGCCTCATCGATGGCCGCTTGAGACGCCCCGTAGCGCGCTTTCAGACGCCCTCCATCGAAGATGGGCAGATGGATGGCCGCGGTGGCGGCCGGTACGCGGCTGTTGTACTGGAGCAGTTTGCCTAAATCGACGCTCTGCACACCGATCAGTGCATTGATGCTCACGTCGGGGAAGAATTCAGCGCGCGCGGCTTCGCGATTCTTCTGCGCCGCTTCCACGCGCCAGCGGCTGGCGGTCAAATCCGCGCGGCGGGCGATCAAGTCGATCCTCACGTCATCCGGCAATCCATTGCCGACTGCCGGCAGCGGTCTGGCGGCCATCGCGGGCAACTGGTCGGGCGGGCAGCCTACCAATGCGGCCAGAGCGACGATTCGCAGTCTCGCGGAGCCTTCGAGATCGGCGATCTTTTCGCGCACGGCGGCGAGATTCGAATCCGCGCGATGCGCCTCGTCCGCGGATTCCAGATCGGCGCGAATGCGGGCCGCCATGATGCCGCCTTCGCGTGCCACCGTCGCCTCACGCTCTTGCGCGAGGGCCAACCGGCTTTGATCGGATTGCCATCCGAAGTAGGTATCCGCGACCGAACTCGCCAGCATGAGCGCGGCCGCGGTCCGGTCCGCCTGGGCTGCATGCGCTTCGTCGATCGCCGCTTCGACCGCATCTCTTTGTTTGCCCCACCAGTCGAAGGTGTAGCTCGCCTGCAGGCCAAGGTCATTCATGTTGTACCAGTGAAAGCCCAGCAGCTGCGGCGGAAACAAGCCATTGTCGCTGAGGCGCTGCCGCGACGTGTCGCCCGACGCCTCCACACGAGCCCCGGCGGCTGCGCCGGCGATGCGCACCGACTGCTCGGCGGAATCGAAGCGCGCGTGCGCCGTTGCCAGGGTCGGCGACGCCGCCAGCGCCATGTCGATCAACTGGTCGAGGACCGGATCCCCGTAGTGCTTCCACCATTTCTCCGCCGGCCAATCGCCGCGGTCGCCGGTCAGGCCGCTCGATGTCAGCGGGGCGTCCGTCGGCAATTTCACGGGCTGCGGTTTGGGGGGAAACCCGGCGCAGCCGGCCGCGCAGCCAAGCGCCAGCATCGCGAGAACCCTGCCGCCACGCGGCCTCATTCCGCTCGTTCCGGCCCGTGTTGCGACAATGCCTGGTCCAATTTCGTGCCGAGGAGTTTCAACTGCCCAATCAGCTGCAGCTGTTCCTCTTCCGAGAAATCCTTGAACATCTCCCGCAACGGCCCGAACATCGTCGGAAGCAACCTTCGCACCAACTCCTCGCCCTGCTCGCTGATGCGCAATACCATTTTGCGACGATCGTGCAGGCTCGAAAGCCGCGTGATGAGATCGCGGCCGACCAACGCATCGCTGATGCGCGACATGTTCGCGGGGCTCTGCGAGGTTTTCGCGCACAAATCGCTGGGGTGTGCGCACCCTTCCGGCTGCGAAAATAGGGTCGTCAGTACGCGGAATTCCACCTCGGTCAGCCCGGAGGGTCGAATTTGAATCTCCAGCATGCTCCCCATGCCCCGGCCGATGTGCAGCAGCAATCGGGTCAACAGGACGGTGGACGTGGGCAGGTCCGGCATACGGGCCCGCAAGCGCTCAAGATTTGCCTCGAGTTTCTGGTATTGAAGTGAGGTATTATTCATTTGATATCTAACGATTATATGCGTAATATTTTTATAAATGAATATCCACTGCGTAAATAATTGTTGATTTGGAAAACGACACGTGTCATTTTAACATGATGAATCACGACCCAAACTCCACAGTTGCCAGGCCGCGCGTGGGGCGGCCACGGCGCGGGACGGAATCGGAGCGGACCGACGTCCTCATCGCCGCGGCCACCCGCGTCTTTCTGCGCGACGGGTACGGCAGCACCAGCATCGACAAGGTGGCCGGCGAAGCCGGCGTCTCGACCCGCACCATCTACGAGCGCTTCAAGAATAAGGGCGATTTGCTGGGCGCCGTCATCAGCCGACTGGTCGAGCGCGACATGGAGACGGTGCTCGCAACCGAGGAACTCGATCGCTTCGATCCGCGGCAGGCATTGACGACGATCGGCGAGGTGATCACGGGCCGTGCCTGCAATCCCGACTCGGCCGCCCTCTTCCGGATTTGTGCGGCGGAATCGCATCGATTTCCCGAGCTCGCGGCAAAGATGCGCGGCAGCGCGAAAGCGCGCGTCGACGATGCGATCGCGAACTATCTACGCAGACAGACGCTTCGCGGCACTCTCAGCCTGTCGGATCCGGACCGCGCCGCGGCCCTGTTCTTGCAGATGGTCTGCGCCGAACTTCATGAATGCCTGTTGTTCGGCTCGGTCGAGGATATGGCCAAAATCGACTCCGATGCCCATTTGAAACATGTCGTTGATATCTTTCTGAACGGCGCCCTTCCGCGCCGGGAGAGCAGCGGCTCCGCCACCTCAACAAACACCGCCCCTGCAACCACCGTCCCAGCAACCACGGTCGGATCGATTCCATGATGATCCTCAAATCAAAGAATTTCCTTTCCGCCGCGGCCCTGCTGCTGTCCGCGTGCGCGGTCGGGCCGAACTACAAGCAGCCGCACGCCCCGCAGACCTCGGGCTTCGTTCCGGCGGGCGCCCTGCCGCCCGCGACGGCGTCGGCGCCGCTTCCGGGCGGCGACGCGCAGCACTTCGTTGACGGCCTCGACATTCCCGGCCAATGGTGGTCATTGTTCAAATCCGCGGAGCTCAATGCGCTCATCGAACGGGGACTTGCGAATAGTCCGACGCTCGAAGCTGCGCAGGCCGCGCTGCGGCAGGCGAACGAGAACGTGGCGGCGCAGCGTGGCAGCTTTTTCCCGAGCGTAACGGGGTCATATCAAGCAGAACGCCAGAAAGCGTCCGGCGCGCAGTTCGGACAACCGGGATCGGGCTCGTTTCTCTACACGCTGAACAGCGCCAGCGTGAACGTGTCGTATACGCTCGATGCCTTCGGCGGGGTGCGGCGGCAGGTCGAAGCCCTGCAGGCGCAGGCCGACTACCAACAGTTCGCCTTGGAGGCGAGCTATCTCAGCCTCACGGCCAATATCGTCACTGCTGCCGTCACCGAAGCGTCGCTGCGCGCACAGGTCGCGGCCACCGAGGAAATCGCCCGGTCGCAGCAGGCGCAGCTCGAGATTACACAGCGCCGCGTCAGCGCCGGGGGCGCCTCGCGGTCCGACGTCTTGCAGCAACAGTCCACCTTGCAGAGCACCCTGGCAAGCCTCCCCGTGCTGCGCAGTCAGCTCGCGCAAGAACGCAATCTGCTTGGGACCTACGTGGGCGCGCTGCCTGCCGACTACGGCGGCGCGGAATTCACGCTGGACTCCCTGACGCTGCCCCAAGACCTGCCCGTGAGCCTGCCGTCGAAGCTCGTCGAACAGCGCCCGGACATCCGCGAATATTCTGCGTTGCTGCATCAGGCCACCGCACAGATCGGCGTTGCGACGGCCAACATGTTGCCGCAGCTCACCTTGAGCGGCAGCTACGGCGGCATTGCGTCGCGATTTTCGGATATGTTTTCACCGTCGTCGGCCGTCTGGAGCGCGATTGCCGGCGTGAGCCAACCGATATTCAAGGGCGGCCAGCTCGTGCATCAGCGACGCGCTGCCATTGCCGCTGCGCAGGAAGCGGCAGCCAATTACAAGAGCACGGTGATCACGGCCTTTCAGAATGTGTCGAATTCACTGTACGCGCTGCAAGCCGACGCGGACGCGCTGGCGGCCGAAACCGCCGCCGCGAACTCGGCCGCAGAGAGCCTCAAGCTGGTGCAGGCACAGTTCAAAAGCGGCGGCGCGAGCTATCTGCAGGTCTTGACCGCGGAACAGAGCTACCAAACCTCGGCCATTGCGCTGGTGAAGGCGCGAGCGCAACGCTACGCCGATACTGCCGCATTGTTTCAAGCCCTCGGCGGGGGTTGGTGGAATCGCACCGACGTCGCCGCGAATTCACCCGATTGTTGCAAGGGATCCTAAGTGAGTACTATTGAAAACCAAGTTGCCGAGGACGGCATGATGAGGGCGCCCCCTCGCGCGATGGTCAAACCGCTGTTGATTTTGTTCGTCGCGGTCGCGGTTCTGATGGGCGGAATTTACGGTTGGCACTTGTTCGTCAACAAAAAGTTCATCGAGCCCATGATGAAGGGCATGGCCAGTGCGCCGCAGACGGTGTCCACCACCATCGCGGCCGCCTCGACCTGGCAGTCGCGAACTCAGGCTCTCGGGACGTTGCGCGCGGTCCGAGGAGCCGATCTCGCGGCGCAGGCGTCGGGCGTGGTCGATAAAATCCGCATCGAATCGGGAGCCGAAGTTGCCGCGGGCACCGTGTTGCTGGTCTTGAAACCCAACGACGACCCCGCCAAGCTCGCCCAGCTGCAGGCGCAGGCCGAACTCGCCTCCATCACCCTGAAGCGGGATCAGGAGCAGCTGGAAGCGCAGGCCATCAGCCAGGCCACGGTGGATACCGATGCGTCGAATCTCAAGGCGGCGCGCGCCCAGGTGGTGGCACAGCAGGCTCTCATCGAGGAAAAAGTGGTGCGTGCGCCGTTCGCCGGCAGGCTAGGGATTCGCTTGGTCGACGAAGGACAATACCTGGCCGCGGGAACGACGGTGGTCACGCTGCAGGCGCTCGATCCCATTTTCATCGACTTTTACGTGCCTCAACAGGCTCTCGCCCGACTGAAGGTCAAGCAGGCCGTGAGCGCGACGGTGGATGCGTATCCGGGTGCATCCTTCACCGGAAACGTCGCCTCCGTCAATTCCAAGGTGGACACGGCCAGCCGCAACGTTCAGATACGTGCCTCTTTCGCCAACGCGGATCGACGCTTGGTGCCGGGCATGTACGCCAACGTGGATATCAATGACGGCGAGCCGTCCACGCTGGTGACGCTGCCGCAGTCGGCGATCACGTACAACCCCTACGGCAATACCGTCTACCTCGTGCAGAAGAGCGGCACGGACGACAAGGGCAATCCCAAATTGACCGTGCTCCAGCGCTTCGTGAAGCTGGGCGAAACGCGCGGCGATCAGGTCGCCGTGTTGAGCGGCGTCGCTGCGGGCGACGAGGTGGTTTCAGCCGGGCAAATGAAGCTCCGAAACGGATCGTCCGTGGTCATCAACAACAAAATCGTCCCGAGCAGCGATTCGAACCCGACGCCCCCCAACGAATAAGCGAGACCTGCCGTGAATTTCACCGATATTTTCATCCGCCGCCCGGTTCTCGCGAGCGTGGTGAGCCTCGTCATCCTGGTGGTCGGTCTGCGCTCGTATAGCTCGCTCCAGGTTCTCGCCTACCCGAAGACCGAGAACGGCATCGTCACCATCACGACCGCGTTTCCCGGCGCCGATCCCGACGCGATCGCGGGTTTCATCACGACCCCCATCGAAGCGGCCGTGGCGCAAGCGAGCGGCATCGACTACATGACGTCGGTCAGTCAAAGCAGCACGAGCACCATCACCGTCAACCTGCGGCAGAACTACGACACCTCGAGGGCCGCCGCCGAGATCAACATCAAGGTCAACTCGGTGTTGAACCAGCTGCCGGCCGGCTCGCAGCAGCCGGCCATCACCGTCAAGGTGGGCCAGACCACCGATGCCATGTACATGGGCTTTTCGAGTCTTTCGCTCGAGCGCAATGAAGTCACGGACTACCTGCAGCGGGTGGTGCAGCCCAAGCTTCAAGCGGTTCCCGGTGTGCAAACCGCGGAAATCCTGGGCGGCCAGTATTTCTCCCTGCGCGCCTGGCTCGACCCGAAGAAGCTGTCCGCCTACGGCATCACGGCGGCCGACGTTTCCACCGCCCTCGCCAGCAACGATTACATTTCCGCCGTCGGCGCTACCAAGGGCCAGATGGTGCAGGTGACGCTGACCTCGACGACGAGCCTTCACTCGTTGAGCGAGTTCCGCAGCCTGGTCGTGAAACAGGTGAACGGTGCGAACATTCGCTTGAGCGATGTCGCCACGGTGACCCTGGGCGCCGACTCGTATGAAGCGAGAGTGGCCATGGACGGAAAGACGGGCGTTTTCGTGGGCATCCAGGTCGCGCCCAGCGCCAATCTGTTGACGGTCATCAACGGCGTCAAGGCGGCATTTCCGGACATCAGAGCGCAGCTGCCGGAGGGTTTGAGCGGCCTCATCATTTACGATTCCACCGACTTCGTGAACAGTTCGATTCACGAAGTGGCGACCACTTTGGTGGAGGCGTTGGTCATCGTGATGGCCGTGATATTTGCGTTCCTGGGGTCACCGCGCTCGGTCCTCATTCCCATCGTGGCCATACCCCTCTCGCTCATCGGCACGCTGGCCATCATGCTGGGGCTCGGATTCTCCATCAACTTGCTGACTCTGCTGGCCCTGGTGCTTGCGATCGGACTCGTCGTGGACGACGCCATCATCGTGGTCGAGAACGTGAACCGGCACCTCGAGGGTGGAATGGCGGCTGCCGCGGCGGCGAGTCAGGCGGCTCGGGAACTTGCCGGTCCCATCGTCGCGATGACCGTCGTGCTGCTGGCCGTATTCGTCCCCATCGGATTTCAGGGCGGACTGACGGGCGCGCTGTTCGTGGAATTTGCCTTCACGCTCGCGGCAGCCGTGACCGTGTCGGCGGTGATCGCCCTGACCCTGTCGCCGATGATGTGTTCGCGCCTGCTCAAGCCCCATCGACCGGATGCGAACGACTGGGAAACGCGCCTGGTCAAGTACATCGATGCGCGATTCGAGAAACTGCTGCACTGGTACCAGGGCAAGCTCGAGCGAAGCCTGCGCTACACGCCGGTGACCGCCGTGCTGGTGGTCCTGGTGCTCGGCAGCATCTATTTCATGTATTCGAGCGCCAAGAGCGAATTGGCCCCGCAAGAAGACCAGGGCTTCGTACTTGCACAAGCGACATCCGCGCCGGACGCAACCCTGCAGGGAAAATCGATCTATGATGCAGCGGCCTTCGACATGGCCACGTCGATCGCACATCCCGACCACGTATTCCAGATCGACTCGCCCGGCCAGAGCATCATGGGATTGGCGTTACCCACGCGCGATAAGCGCAAATTGGGCGCGAACGAGATTCAGCAGCAGCTGTCTCGGAGTCTCTCCGGCCTTGCGGGACAGAAGATCGCGGTTTTCCAGCCGCCGTCCCTGCCGGGTGCGTTCGGCCTGCCGATCCAGTTCGCCATCACCACCACCGAGCCGGCCGCACGCCTCAACGAGGTCTCTCAGGAATTCCTGGCGACGGCCGTCAAGAGCGGCATGTTCATGTTCATCGACACCGACCTCAGGTTCGATTTACCGCAGTCTGTAATTGAGATCGACCGCGATAAGACGGCGCAACTCGGGTTGACCATGACTCAAGTGGGCACCGCGCTCGGATCGCTGCTCGGCGGCAACTACGTCAATTACTTCAGCATGGACACCCGATCGTACAAGGTCATTCCGCAGGTCGAACGACTGTCGCGGTTGAACGTGAGTCAGCTGCTCAACTATCCCGTTGCCAACATCGGAGGAGTGCCGATTCCTCTGTCGAGCATAGCCACCATCCGCCCGGTCACGGTCCCGGAGACGCTGAACCATTTCCAACAGCTGAATTCCGCCACTCTCGCCGGCGTCATGGCTCCCGGTGTGTCGCTGGCAGACGCGTTGAAATACTTGCAGAACCTCGCGGCTCGCACATTGCCGCAGGGCTACAGCGTCGACTACGGCGGCCAAGGACGACAGTTCGTCGTCGAATCCGGGGGCATCATGGCGACCTTTGCATTTGCCATCATCATCGTGTTCTTATCCTTGGCCGCGTTGTTCGAAAGC